>Ga0209581_1000732_pt1 | contig 52195 bp, 51 predicted proteins | sample Coa_R2_FD_187160 | JGI IMG/M metagenome (GOLD analysis project Ga0209581, IMG submission 187160) | Surface soil microbial communities from Centralia Pennsylvania, which are recovering from an underground coalmine fire - Coalmine... | ecosystem: Environmental > Terrestrial > Soil > Unclassified ...
GAGATGTCGACGCCCAGGGCGCCGCCAGGAGAACTTCGAGGCTCGCTTGAATCGTAGGGCGCAACAAACCCCTCGGGGGTGGTACCTCTTCGGAGAGAAACTGGAACCTTTTCAAAGATAATCAACAGCAGTGCACGTCGAGCGGCCGGCAGGCGGGTGACGCGTACGCGAGTGACTTTACAGAGCCCCTTTTTTCGCCGCCTTCCTCGGGCGGGACTTCGCGCGGGCGAGGCGATCTCGAAGTGCTCGGAGCCCTGCCCGCGCCTCCTGGTCGAGGTCGGCCCGGGCGCGTTTGTAACGGGCGAGGGCAACCCGCACTTCCGGGAGATCCTCCTCGCGCAACGTGAGGATCGTGGTCTTGCCGTTGATGCTCGTGGAGAGCGCTGGCGTGGTGTGCGGCTCGTTGTGGGCGCAGTGGCATCCAGGCCACCCACACTTCCGCGTTAACGTGATCAGCGACCCCCGTAAGACTAGCGGCATGCAGGCGGGCTCTTTCCCCGGGGACGACATCGGCTCCTCCTGCGAATAACTGTTAGTGTCTACGCTAACAGCTGTTCGCCACGGCCCTCCACCCACCTTTCATTCTCCAGTGCGTGGAGTTCCTGCGTTACGTGAAGACCGGTCGGTTAGATCCAGGACGTGGGAGAAGGGCTAAGAACGATCTCCTGCAAAAGTTAGGTAGCTAAGCTCTAGTGCCATTAGCAGAACGTAGTCCGGGACAACATTGACAATGCCATTGTCAATCTTTTTGACAACGTTATTGACAAACATAAGGCCATACGGTATAAGTGGTCAGGGGAAAAAGGTGAGGGAACGGGCGCCGGACACACCAGTTTACGTGATTAGCGTAGCGGCGGACCTGGCGGGGTGTCACCCGCGCACACTGCGGATTTACGAGGAACGCGGGCTTGTTTCGCCGGTTCGCCGACGCAGGATCCGGCTTTATTCTGAGCGCGACATCCAACGCGTGCGCCTCATCCGTTACCTCACCGAAGAGAAGGGATTGAACTTGGCGGGTGTGCGTCTCCTGCTGCAAATTCAGGAGTATTATCGAGAGGAGCTGACCTGGCTCTTCGAGGAGGGAAAGGCAGGAGGACATCCGCAGAGCGGCCGATCCGACGGCCTACAGACCAAAGGTAAAGGAGGGCGGGCGCGATGAGCATCATGCGCTGGGATCCTTTTGAAGAAGTGGGTACCCTCCGCCGAGCAATGGATAGACTCTTCGACGAATTCTTCTCTACTCGGCGGCCATCGCGGGAACTCACGGGGGGCGAGTGGGAGCCGGCCGTCGAGATGTTTGAAACGGACAATGAAATCGTGGTTCGAGCGGAATTGCCCAATGTAGACCCCAAACAGGTCGATATAACCGTCACCACCGAGGCACTCACCCTCAAAGGAACCACCAAGCACGAGGAAGAGCAGAGGGGCCGCAATTACTATCGGCGGGAGCTCCGGTACGGAGCCTTCGCGCGTACGCTTCCGCTCCCTGTCGAAGTGAAAAGCGAGGAAGCAAAAGCCACATACAAGGATGGAGTGCTAGAAGTCAGAATTCCGAAGTCGGAACGAGTCAAGCCGACGTCGGTGAAGGTACAGGTTGGGTAGAGGAGGATCAGGGTCTGCACAACCAGATTGCCAGGAGGAATAATCTATGGCGAAAGTAGTGGGCATTGACCTGGGAACCACCAACTCGGTCATCGCGACCATGGTCGGGGGGGAACCGACCGTCATCCCCAATGCGGAGGGGAGTCGGCTCACGCCGTCGGTGGTAGCGTTCACGAAGACGGGGGAACGGCTGGTGGGCCAGATGGCCCGACGGCAGGCCATTCTGAACCCCGAGAACACCGTCTTTTCCATCAAACGGTTCATGGGCCGCCGGTACCACGAGGTCGAGACCGAGCGGAAGATGGTCCCCTACAAAGTGGAGGAGGGGAAGAACGGCGCGGCGGTCGTGTCCATTCCGGCCGCGGGGCGGACGTTCACGCCGGAGGAGATCTCCGCGATGATCCTCCAGAAGCTGAAGACGGATGCGGAGGCCTATCTGGGGGAGAAGATCGAGGCGGCCGTGATCACCGTGCCGGCGTACTTCAACGACGCCCAACGGACGGCCACGCGGAACGCGGGGGAGATTGCGGGCCTCAAGGTCCTCCGGATCATCAACGAGCCCACGGCGTCGGCACTGGCCTACGGGCGGAAGCTGGAAGAGAAGAAGGCCAAGACGATTCTCGTCTTCGACCTGGGAGGGGGGACCTTCGACGTCTCGATCCTGGAGATCAGCGAAGGGGTCTACGAGGTGAAGGCCACGAGTGGGGACACCCACCTCGGGGGGGACGACTTTGACGAGCGGATCGTCAACTGGCTCGCGGAGGAGTTCCGGAAGCAGCACGGCATCGACCTCCGCCAGGATCGTCAAGCCTTGCAGCGCCTGCGGGAGGCCGCGGAACGCGCGAAGATTGAGCTGAGCACGGTCGTGCAGACGTCCATCAACCTCCCTTTCATCACTGCGGACGCCACGGGGCCGAAGCACTTGGACATGGTCCTGACCCGGGCCAAATTCGAGGAGCTCACGGCGGACTTGGTGGAACGGTGCATTGGCCCCTTCAAGCAGGCGCTGGCCGATGCCAAGTTGACGGAACGCGACCTGGACGAAGTCATCCTGGTGGGGGGAGCGACACGCATGCCGGCGATCCAGGAGCTCGTGCGGCGCCTGACGGGCAAGGAGCCCAATAAAGAAGTGCACCCCGATGAAGTGGTGGCGGTGGGCGCCGCTATCCAGGCTGGGGTCTTGGCGGGCGAAGTGCGCGAAGTCGTCCTCCTGGACGTCACACCGCTGTCCTTGGGCATTGAGACGCTCGGCGGGGTGAACACGATCCTGATCCCCCGCAACACGACCATCCCGACGCGGAAGACGGAGATCTTCAGCACGGCGGAAGACGGGCAGACGGCCGTCGAAATCCACGTGCTGCAAGGCGAACGCCCGATGGCCCGCGACAATCGGACGCTGGGGAGGTTCATTCTGGACGGCATCCCGCCGGCGCCGCGCGGGGTCCCTCAAATTGAGGTCACCTTCGACATCGACGCCAACGGCATCCTGAGCGTCTCGGCCCGCGACAAAGCGACGGGACGCGAGCAATCCATCAAGATCACAGGCACCGGCACCTTGGACCGAAAGGAAGTGGAGCGCCTCATCAAGGAAGCGGAGGCGCATGCCGAGGAGGACCGCCGCAAGAGGGAAGCCGCAGAGGTCCGGAACCGGGGCGATAGTCTCGCGTACCAAACAGAGCGCATGCTCAAGGAAGTCGGAGACAAAGTCTCGCCCGAGGAACGCGCCCGAGTAGAGGCGGCCCTGAAGGAGCTACGGGACGCCCTCAAGGCCGAGGAGACGGAGCGGATCCGGCGCGCCATCGACGCCCTCCAGCAAGCGAGCTACAGGCTGGGGGAGGAAATGTACCGGCGGGCCACCGCAACCGCGGGAACGTCTGGAGGGGGGGGAAGCCGGGGAGGGGAGGCGTCGACCGGCGGCGAGGACGTCATCGACGCAGAGTTTCGACCCTCCGACAAGTCCTGACGCGCATCCCCGTCGAGGCAGGAGAAGACCACGATGACGAGAGAGGATCGTGACGACCGCCAGGACGCGGAGGTCTCTCCCGGGGGGCCTCGGACCGAAGGTGGGGGGCCGGGCCAGGAGGACGAGTGGGCCGGCCTGACGGTGGAGGACTTGAAACAGAAGTTGCGCGAAGCACGCGAGGAGGCACGCGAGGCCCGGGAGGAAGCGCAGCGTAACTGGCAGCATTTTCTCCACTCCGCCGCCGACCTGGAGAACTATAAGAAACTGGCAGCTCGGGATCGGCACGAAGCCGTCGAACGCACGCGACGGAACATGGTGAGCCTCATCCTCAGCGTGCTCGACACCTTAGAAAGAGCGTTGGCCTACGCGGGGGACGACCTGGCAGCGCACCCGCTGGTGGAGGGACTCCGGATGGCCCAGCGGCAGATCCTTGAGCAGTTACGGACCCTAGGGGTGCGGCCCATTGAGGCCGTGGGACACACGTTCGACCCGCGTCTCCACGAGGTAGTGGAAGTCGTCAGCCCCGACGAAACAGGCCAGGCAAGCGGCACCATCGTGAGCGAGGTGCTCAAGGGATACGTGATCAACGAGGAGGTGCTCCGGCCCGCAAAGGTCAAAGTCGTCGCTGACCGGGCCGGGGATGATCGCGCGGGAGAAAAGGGAGGACGTCCCGTCTAACAGGGAGCCATGGAATTCAAGGACTACTACAAAATCCTTGGGGTAGACCGGACGGCGGACCAAAAGGCCATCAGCCAGGCGTTCCGGCGGTTGGCCCGGCAGTACCACCCTGACGTCAATCCGGGGAACAAGGACGCAGAGCAGCGGTTTAAGGAGATCAACGAGGCCTATCAGGTCCTGAGTGACCCGGACAAGAGGGCAAAGTACGACCAGCTCCTCGAGTACAGGCAGCGGGGAGGCGCATGGGAAGATCTGCTCCGACGCAGGACAGCCTCACCGGGCGATGGCACCTTTACGGTCTACACGACGGGGGATCTGGGACAGTTCAGTGACTTCTTCCGCCAGCTGTTTGGGGATCTCCCGGGCAGCCTGTGGGAGGATATCGGGAGCCCGCGGCGAGGGGCGGGGAGTCGACGGCGACGTATCCGGCTCGAGGACCTCTTTGAGGGTCCCCCTTCGCGTCCCGATCGGCTCAGCACCGAGCCGGGCCCTGACACAGAGGTCTCTGTAGAGATCTCACTCGAGGAGGCCTTCCAGGGGACCCGGCGAGCAGTCACGGTGCCCTCCAGCCCTCCCCGAACCCTCGAGGTGACGATCCCTCGTGGAATCCAGTCCGGCCAACGCATCCGGCTGGGTGGGCAGGGCCCCGGAGGGAGCGATCTCTACCTCCGTGTGGAGGTAACCCCGCACGCCCGGTTCACTCGACAGGGGGACGACATTCTCATAGACCTGCCGGTCCCCGTCTGGATCGCTGCCCTGGGCGGCCAGGTTGAGGTCCCCACGTTAGGAGGGCCGGTGATGATGAAAATTCCCCCTGGCACACGGGACGGACAGACATTTCGCCTGCGGGGCCGGGGGATGCCTCATCTTCGCGGGCTCGGTTCAGGAGACCAGCTCGTGAAGATTCATCTCATGCTCCCAGATCCCCTAACCCTCCGCGACCGCGAGCTCTTCGAAGAAATGCGTCGCCTGCACGAAGGGAAAGCCGCGCGCGTTTGACGGGGAAGGCGATCGTCCGAACACAGATGAAACGCAGAGTGAGGGCGAATAACCATGGCGATGACGTTCGACAAATTCACTGAGAAAGCTCAGGAAGCCATCATGGAGGCGCAGCTCCTGGCCCGCGAGCATCACCATAACCAGATTGAGGCAGAGCACCTCCTGTTGGCGCTTCTGAATCAGGAAAATGGTATCCCTCTCAGCATCCTGAACCGCATAGGGGTGCCACCCGTTTCCTTACGATCCCGTCTAGCCGCCTGGCTTGCCCAACAGCCCAAGGTATACGGACGAGAAGATATTTATACCGGTCCCTCCTTTCGACGTGCGCTGGAGACGGCAGCAGCAGAAGCGGGACGCTTGAAGGACGAATTCGTAAGTACCGAACACCTCTTGCTCGGCATTGCCGCAGACCAAACTACCACGGCAGGCAAGCTACTCGCTCAGAGCGGTGTCGACAGGGAGAAAATCTACGCAGCCCTTCAGACGATCCGGGGCGGGCAACGCGTGACGGACCCCACCCCAGAGACCAAGTACCAAGCTCTCGAACGGTATGGCCGGGACCTCACTCAAATGGCCCGCGCCGGAAAGCTTGACCCCGTGATCGGGCGTGATGATGAAATCCGGCGCGTGATCCAAGTCTTATCTCGACGGACCAAGAACAATCCAGTGCTCATCGGAGACCCCGGGGTCGGGAAGACGGCAATCGTCGAAGGACTGGCTCAGAGAATTGTGAGAGGGGATGTTCCGGAAGGGTTGCGCGGCAAGCGAGTCGTCCAACTCGACCTGGGGGCCCTCATCGCCGGGACAAAGTATCGGGGGGAATTCGAAGAACGCCTTAAGGCGGTTCTCCGAGAAATAACAGAGTCCGCAGGCGAGATCATCCTATTCATCGACGAACTGCACAGCGTGGTAGGAGCGGGAGCGGCGGAGGGCGCCATGGATGCCAGCAACATGCTCAAACCCATGCTGGCCCGCGGAGAGCTCCACGCCATCGGCGCCACGACACTTGACGAATACCGCAAACACATCGAGAAAGATCCAGCCCTCGAGCGGCGGTTCCAGCCCATCTTCGTCGACGAGCCAACCGTCCAGGAGACAATCTCCATCCTTCGGGGCCTGAAGGAAAAGTACGAGATCCACCACGGAGTGAGGATTACCGACGGCGCCGTGATCGCCGCAGCCACGCTGTCGGATCGCTACATTAGCGGGCGCTATCTTCCGGACAAGGCCATCGATCTCATCGACGAAGCCGCGAGCCGACTCCGCACAGAGATCGACAGCAAACCTGCTCCCCTTGACGAAACCGACAGACGCATCATGCAACTCGAAATTGAACGGGAGGCGCTCCGCAGGGAGACGGATGAGGCCTCACGCGACCGTCTCGCAAACATTGAGCGAGAACTCGCCGACCTCCGGGCTGAAGCACAGATGCTACGCTCGCGGTGGGAACAGGAAAAGGCAATCATTGCGGAATTGCGGGCAACGCGGTCTCAAATCGATGAGACTAGAACAGCCATCGAGCAAGCCGAGCGAGCGGCCGACCTCGAACGCGCTGCCAGACTGCGCTTTGGAACCCTGCGCGAGCTTGAGCAACGCCTCCGCACACTCGAAGACCAACTAAACAGCCTAGGGGAAGGCCGCCTCCTTAAGGAAGAGGTCGACGCAGAAGACATTGCCGAGGTCGTGAGCCGGTGGACAGGTATCCCTGTAACCAAACTCATGGAGGGGGAGACGCAAAAACTCCTCCACCTGGAGGATCGGCTACATGAACGTATTGTGAACCAGGACGAAGCCGTGCGAGCCGTCGCGGATGCCATCAGGCGCTCACGAGCCGGTTTGGCCGACCCCAACCGCCCTGTGGGCTCGTTCCTATTCCTCGGACCCACGGGCGTGGGCAAGACCGAACTTGCTCGAGCGCTGGCATCGCTCCTCTTCGACGATGAAGATGCAATGGTGCGGATCGACATGTCTGAGTACATGGAGAAGCATAGTGTGAGCCGTCTTATCGGGGCTCCTCCAGGCTACGTGGGATATGAAGAAGGTGGCCAACTTACCGAGGCAGTGCGCCGAAGGCCTTACCGGGTCGTCCTCTTCGATGAAGTCGAAAAAGCTCACCCCGATGTCTTCAATCTCCTCCTCCAGATTCTGGAGGACGGACGCCTAACGGATGGCCACGGTCGAACCGTAGATTTCAGGAACACAATCATCATTATGACGAGCAATCTTGGTAGCCAATATCTCCGTCAGATTGACCCCGAGGATCGCGCCGCCCTTGAACTTGTCCGAGTCCAAATTCACGAGGAGCTACGGCGGACCCTACGCCCAGAATTTCTCAATCGCATCGACGAAATTATCGTCTTCCAGCCTCTCACCAAAGACCACCTCAAACAGATCGTCGATCTGCAGGTGGCCCGGCTCCAATCGCGGCTCAACGGCCTCCGAATGCGCCTCGAGGTAACCCCGGCGGCCCGAGAACTTCTCGCCCGGGAGGGCTACAATCCAGACTTCGGTGCGCGACCGCTGCGCCGCCTGATCCAACGGGTCATCGAGAATCCCCTGAGCCGCCGACTCCTGTCAGCGGAATTTCGACACGGAGATACGGTCGTGGTGGATGCCGTCGCCAGCGAGATCGTGCTGCGAAAGGCCGAACCCGCGGCAGTATAGCGGCCGCCGCCAAGGAGGTTTCTCATCCTCGAAATCATAGTTTTCACAAGCGGGGGAGTGCTTCTCGCGCTCGAGATCGTTGCCAGCCGTATAGTTGCGCCCTACTTCGGAAACTCCATATACGTCTGGGGCAGCCTCATCGGTGTCTTTCTGGCCGCACTAAGCCTCGGATACCTCGGCGGTGGACGCATTGCCACGCGCTGGCCCACTGCCGGGCCGTTCCTAATCCTTGTCCTTGCGGGTGGGATGGCCATCGTTCCCATTCCGCGCGTGGCCAGTTTCATTCTGGCAGCGATCACTCAGCATGATTACGGTCCCCGTGCGAACGCCCTCCTTGGCTGCACAGCCCTGTTCTTCCTACCGTGCGTGTTGCTCGGAGCTATCTCCCCCTACGCCGTGCGGCTGAAGACGGAGACCGTAGAGGGGGTAGGAAAGGTTGCCGGTACGCTCTACGCGCTCAGCACCCTGGGGAGCATCGTAGGAACACTGGTTGCAGCGTTCTTTCTGATTCCTGCCCTAGGGGTAACCACGATCGTTCGCCTCTTGGGTGCTATAGAAATGTCGCTAGCGCTCCTGGGTTTGCTGTGGCTTCGATACCGGAGATTCGTGGCGGGCGGTCTGGTCCTCGCGATACTCGCCCTCAACATGACATGGGGTGAGAGGCCGGACGGACCTACCGTCATCTTCGCGAAGGACACGATCTACCACAGGATAACCGTGGACGAGGACGGGAGCTACCGCTACCTTAGGCTAGATCGGTACTGGCAAAGCGGTTGGGACGTTCAAGCCCCTCTCCGCACGGTTTTCCCCTATACTGACTACCTGCACCTTGCCCTGATATTCAACCATAATCTCCGGCGCGCCCTTTTCATAGGTCTCGGGGGCGGCATCGCCCCAAGCCGCTTCCTTCACGACTATCCACACATGCAAATCGACGTCGTGGAACTAGACCCCGCCGTTGTCGACGTGGCCCGCAAGTTCTTCGCATTGCCCTCCACCAGCCGCCTCCGGGTTTACACTCAGGACGGCCGTCTCTGGTTGCGGCGAACGCCGAATCGCTATGATCTGATTGTACTAGACGCCTACCTGATCGACACGATTCCCTTCCACCTTGCCACTAAAGAGTTTTATGCCGAGCTCGCAACCCATCTTGTGCCAGGAGGTGTCGTGGCAAGCAACGTAATCGGAGCACTCAAAGGTCCGCGGAGCCGTCTATTCCGATCCATCTACAAAACCTTTACCAGCGTCTTCCCCTCGGTTTACGTCTTCCCAGTGGAGGGGGATGCGGAGGGGGCGTTACAGAACATCATCATGGTCGGGACATACATGCCACATTTAAATCGCCGCGAAATCATGGCCCGCGCCGCCGACCTGGAGAGGTCAGGAATCGTGGGAGTGCCAGGGTACGGACTGGACGCGGCGACCATCTACTCGGGTTACATCGACATAAAAGATGTTCCCATTCTGACCGATGACTACGCGCCCGCAGAACTCTTGAGCTCTCCTCCCTGACCTGGACCGGTGCCACTCATGTCAGTTGTCAAGCTCTTCCTGGGCGATATCATTCGAACGCGAAAGGCACACCCGTGCGGAAGCGATCGGTGGGAAGTCGTACGACTAGGCGCCGATATTGGGATCAGATGCTTGGGTTGCGGGAGGCGCGTACTCATGCCTCGAGCGAAGCTCGAACGTCGCATCCGAGAGTTCGTCCGCAGGGGACCGGGGGCTCCCCTTTCGCCTTCGGGGTCTCCCACGCGCACGCGAGAAGAGCAAACTCCTTGAGCTAGTTTCACGGACATGTCATGGATGCAGGCTCTGCCCCCGCGGATGGCTCTGGCCCACGGCGGCACGGCGCTTCGAGCCCGGAGCCCCGATGGAGCTGGCTCCCCAGGCTGCATTAGCGGATGCCTCCTCCCCCATCCACAGGCAACACCGCACACCTCCCGAGCGGGATTACCATGCCCTTAACCTGTGGCCTCTTAGGCCTGCCGAACGCCGGTAAATCGACCCTCTTTAAGGCCGTTACAGCCGCCCATGCTGAAATCGCCCCATACCCTTTCACAACCATCACCCCCAATGTGGGAATCGTGCAGATTCCTGATCCCCGCCTTGAGGCCATAGCACGCGTGATCCAGCCCTCCAGGGTCGTCCCAGCCACGCTTGAGGTCGTGGACATTGCCGGGCTCGTGCGCAACGCTCACAGGGGAGAAGGCCTGGGGAACCAATTCCTGGCTAAAGTGCGCGAGGCCGACGCGCTTATCCACGTGGTCCGCTGTTTTGGCGGCCCCGTTCCGCATGTGGAAGGAGAGGTGGACCCGATCCGAGACATCGAGATCGTGGAGACAGAACTCCTCCTTGCCGACCTCGCCACAATTCGGCGCGCGCGGGAGCACTTGAGTCCGCGCGCCAGGGCCGGCAACCGAGCCGCCCGCGAAGAAGATGCCGTCCTTGCTGCGCTGGAGGCCCATTTGGGGGCGGGACGCCCGGGTCGCACCTTCGAGTTTCCACAGGCCCCAGAGTTTGGTGCCTCGGTAGTCTCCCGATTACATCTGCTCACAGGCCGTCCGCTCCTCTTCGTTGCCAATGTGGACGAGGCGCAGGGAGAACACAGTAAGTGGTTGCAGGCGATAGAGGACCACGCAAGAGCCATGGGGACGGTCGCCCTGGGGATCAATGCAAAATTGGAACTGGAGCTTACGGAGCTCCCCCGAGACGAAGTTCGGGAATTCCTATCGGTGCTGGGCATGCCCGAGCAGGCTCTCCCACGGCTCCTCCGGTCCTGCCAGGCCATACTGGGACTCCGTACGTTCTTCACGATAGTCTCATCGGAGGTGCGCGCCTGGCTTGTTCCAGCGGGAACCCGAGCCCACGAAGCCGCTGGCCGCATCCACACCGACATGGAACGGGGCTTTATCGCGGCGGAAGTGATCCCCCACGTCGATCTAATCACGTCCGGATCGGTCGCCGCAGCGCGCGATCGAGGGCTTATTCGGCTAGAGGGCAAGGGGTACGAGGTGCAAGACGGGGACGTTATCACCTTCCGATTTGCCCCCTAGAACCGATCATGGTATACTCCACACTTGGCAGTGCATCATTACCCTGCCTCAGATGGGTAAGATACCAGGACTGCGGGGTACTAACTGCATTCCTTCCTGCCTTCCCAGCGACCCGCAGGGGTAGCAGGGGAAGGCCTCGGGGAGTGCTCCCGGGAAGCCCGGAGGAAGGGGTCGATAGTGAGAACTTACGAAGTCACGGCAGTTCTTCGTCCCGACCTGGATGAGCAGGGCCTCGATGCCGCACTCGAACGGATGCACCAGAGAATCGTTGAGCACGGCGGCTCGATCGTATCCACCGAGCGGTGGGGGAAGCGGAGGCTGGCATACCCGATCCGACGATATCGCGACGGTTTCTATGCCCTTACCGTGTTCACGCTTGATGGTAGTCAGGTGGGACGCCTTCGCCAAACACTCGCCCTCCTGGAGGACCTCTTGAGATTCGTCATTGTCTCGCATCACCCGCCCGCTACCCAGGTATCTCAGACCCAACAGGCGGCTCCAGCACCGGCCATGGGGGTTCCCCCACAACCACAGACCTCAGAACAGAGCCACGCGACGTCAGGGGAAGATGATGTATAACCGGGTCATTTTGATCGGACGCCTCACACGCGATCCCGAACTGCGGTACGTCCCTAGCGGCGCACCTGTCGCGAGCTTCACACTTGCCGTGGACCGCCCTTTTCGTGATCAGCAGGGGAACAGGGAGACCGACTTTATTGACATCGTAGCATGGCGCAAGTTAGCCGAACAGGTGAGCCAGTATGTGACCAAAGGTCGACTTGTGGCCGTCGAGGGGCGTCTCCAGATCAGATCCTACGAAACTCAGGATGGGCAAAAACGGAAGGTGGCCGAAGTGGTGGCAGACGGCATTCGCTTCCTTGACCGAGCGCGGACCGGGGGAACGGAGTCCCAGACTGTGGATGAGCCCGTTCCCGAAAGCCCAGACGAAGATGTCCCCTTCTAGGCACACCGCCTAGGCACACCGCCCGAGGGATCACACACGGTCGGGAGGAAAAAGTGATGACAGAAGTCAAGGAAAAGAAGGAATCACGGCCCCGACGAGAATATCGTCGTCGGCCTAAACGCAAGGTTTGTGTATTTTGCACCGAGCGGGCGACTTTCATTGATTACAAGGATGTAAATAGGTTGCGGCGCTTCCTAACCGAGCGGGGGAAGATTGTGCCGCGCCGAGTATCAGGAAACTGCGCGCGCCATCAGCGGGCCCTAGCGATCGCGATCAAACGAGCACGAGAACTTGCCCTCCTGCCTTACACGGGAGAATGAATCTTCACCTACGTCGATGACCTCCCGCGCACGCCATCCCACACGCGGGCTGACGGAGGGGGCTATCCTCGCTGGACTTACGGCGGTCACGGCCGCCGTGGGACTTGTAGCACCTTTTGTCGGAATCCTCGTCGCTCCTCTTCCCATAATGCTTCTCGTGATCCGCTGGAACCCTCGCCTAGCGCTTCTGGGAGCTATCGTTGCCACTCTCATCCTCTTAGAGATCTTCGGACCGCTTAATGCGATTTCAGCGGCAGTAGGCTTCGCCCCGTTGGGTCTGGCGCTAGGATGGGGGGTCAGACGAGGATGGGGGGCCCCGCTCACCGTCCTGCTCGGTGCCTGCTCCTTCCTCCTGGCGACACTGGTCATGCTCACCGGCACATCGCTCGTACTCCACCAAGACCTGATTGCAGAGTTTGTTCGGAGCCAAGTCAGGGCAATGCAGATGGCTGTCAGCTTTCAGGAACGGCTAGGGGCCCCGAAGCAGCAGATCCAACAGATGCAGGCGACCGTAGCGGCCTTGCCTGGCTTCCTCCACGCGACGTTACCGGTCATCTTCGCCCTCGGGGCACTGGTGTGGTCCTACACGTGCTACACGGTCGCCCGCCATGTTTTGCGCCGCGTAGGGCATCAACTCCCTGGATTCCGGCCTATTCTCGAATGGCGGATCTCCCCTTCTATAGCGTCGGTACTCCTCCTCGCATCCGGAACGCTAGCGCTGTCGAGCCTGATCTCGACACACCTAAGCAGCCTCGCCCTCGACGTCCTGCTGGCAGACTTTTTCATCTTCGCCTTCCAGGGTGCACTCGTGGGCGTCGCGTGGATGAATCGCCATCAGGTCCCGCGGGCGGCACAAGTCCTCCTCGGATTCCTCTTACTCAGTATCGGACTTCTTCCTCTGCTTGCCCTTACTGTACTTGGCACCCTGGACACATGGCTTGACTATCGCCGACTAACGAGTCCTAGGGACCGCGAATCTGGCCCAGCGCCCCCTGTTCCACGCACAGAGGAGGGCGCGCCAGCCCGCACGGAAGGCGCGACCAAGAGTCCCTACTAAAGGGAGGCAGTAAACTCGTGAAAGTAATCCTCACCAAGGACGTGCACGCACTCGGGAGGTCCGGGGAAATCCGTGAGGTCAAGGATGGGTACGCACGAAATTACCTTTTCCCGCGCGGGCTTGCCCTCCCTGCCACCGAGGATAACGTGAAAAGACTCTCGCGCACTCTTGAAGCCACGAGGCAGCGCCAGGAAAGGACCCTTCACGAAATTGCTGCCCTCAAGACGAAGCTTGAAGAACTTGTCATAGAAATCCATGCGCGCGCCGGCGAAGGCGGGCGACTGTTCGGATCTGTCACCGCCCAAGATATCGCCGATGCAATAACCAAGAAGGGGATCCCTATCTCCAAAAGGCAGGTAGAACTTGATGATCCCATCAAGTCGACAGGATTTTACAGAGTACTTGTCCGGATTCACCCACAACACACGGCAATGGTTGAAGTCAACGTAGTTGGAACCCCTTCTTCGTAACCCGACTGGGGCCACTACCTTGACCGGCACCTAAGGCGGCTGACACGCTACGCTGAAGGCCCACGCACCCAGCGGCCCATTCATTTTCATCATAGGTGCCAACCGGGACAGAACGGATTCAACGGGCGAAGCCAAAATCTTGATCTCAGCCCTCCAGAGCGAGGGGCCTCCCGTGCGGTCGTATACGTCTCTGCAAATCTCGGTTCTCGTAGGCACGGGCGCGAAGAGCCACACGCCCCTCGTCCCGATCCGAACCACCGTCCCAGCTCCGCATTCCCGAGAAACTTTACCCACAGGGGAGCATAGTTGTCCACAAGTTATCCCGCGGCACTGGGGCGGCGATCCCGCCTCCCGTCAAGTGGTACAGACATTTTATCCACAGGAAGCCCTCACCCCAATAAAGAGGATGCCCACAAGGATACCCGACCTTGCTCGCCGGAGTCATACAGGCGAAGGACCTCCTCCTCACTCTACACGTAGGCGAGAGCTTATGCGCCTATCACGTGGGCGTAGATATTATCGAACATATGTTCTATAATAAACGCCTGAGGGGGGGCGTGGGCGAGTTCAGCAAGCCACAACTGATAACCCAACCAGTGCACGGCGGAGTTCACAACACCTCTTCGGCAGGGAGGTTTCACAATTGGCCACCATCCACCAGCTAGAACGTGTTCCCCCCCACAACCTGGAAGCTGAACAAGGCGTGCTCGGGTCAATGCTTCTAGACCGCGACGCTATCGCCCGCACGGTAGAGATCCTTCGCCCGGAGGACTTCTATCGCGATGCCCATAGGGTAATCTTCGCCGCCATGGTCGACCTGTTCGAACGAGGAGAACCCGTCGACCTCATTACGGTCACAAATCGCCTAGCGGAGGGGGGCAAACTTGAGGACGTGGGGGGGCCGACGTATCTCGCCTCACTTCCCAATACAGTACCTACCGCCGCGAACGTCGACTTTTACGCAGGCATAGTGCTGGAAAAGGCCATGTTACGCGCCCTCATCGGCGTGGGGACACGAATCGCGGCCCTGGGCTACGAAGGTGCCGACGATGTTGCTACACTCATCGATGAAGCTGAAAAACTGGTCTTCGGCATCGCTTCGCGACGCAACGTCCAGGACTTCCAGCCAATCAAGGAAATCCTGAAGGCAAGCTTCGAAAAGATCGACAAGCGCTACCAAGAGAAAGGGACGGTTACGGGCCTCCCCACCGGTTTCACGGACTTTGACATGCTTACCTCAGGCCTCCAACCGGCAGACATGATCATCGTTGCAGCTCGACCTTCCGTGGGGAAGTGCCTAACAGGAGACGCTGAAATCGTCCTTGAAGACGGTAGCATTATCACCATCGAAGAGCTCTATCACCGCCGCACTGGACGAGTCCTCACGCTGGCCCATGACTGGACCCTACGCTTCGTCGACCCCTCAGCATTCGTTGATGATGGACCCAAACCGACTTTTCGCATCACGACCGAAAGCGGTCGACAGGTCAAGTGCACTGCGGTCCATCCCTTTCTAACGCCTAAGGGATGGCTACCCCTCATAGCGCTACGGCCCGGCGACCGCATCGCCATCCCCAGGATAGTGAATGTCTTCGGGTCCCGCCGCCTCCCGAAGTCTGAAGTCCAATTACTGGCGCGTCTTACAGCAGATCATGGATCCAGCGAGTGTCCGTACGTCCCGAATCAGCCTTCGCAGACGACACGCGTGTCCCCAAGAATGAACGATTCCCTGCACGAGGCACCCGCCCCCGAGGGAACCCTCGGGAATTACCTGGCGTCCGCTTGCCACATTTCCCCCGCGACCAATGCGATCCGCCAGAGTAGAACCGCTAAGCCTGCCTCTGCGAGGATCACCCACAGACCCAGCCCCCACGCCATTCCTCCCGTCGTCTTCACATTGGCGAAGGACCAACTCGCCTTGTTCCTCAAGACGCTGTTTGCCTCCAAGGGGTGGATTGTCCCTGATGGTGATCACGTCTCACTAATCGCCTACTCTACAGCGAGCGAGCGCCAGGCCAGGCAAGTGCAGCACCTCCTCCTCCGCTTCGGAATCATGGCCTCCCTCCAACCGACACTTCCCAGCACGAGGCGAGACCAAGCGGCATGGTGTCTCAAAATCACCGATCCGGCGTCGCTCCAAACATTCGAAAGAGAGATAGGCATCCCTCGACACAGCAACCGGGTCAGCAAAGCTGCGGGGATCCCCAGAACCACGTTAACCATTGCCCTCTATCTACTCCGCTCAAGTCGAGAGGGTGCCTCAGACGCAGCTCTCCCCCATTCCCGTGCCCGTCGATCATTCCCGCAGGGCACTGGATCGATCGTGGACGACTCCGCGGTTGCCGACACTCCTGGCGGTGTCTACTGGGACAGAGTCGTCTCCGTGGAACCCGCAGGAGTCCACCGAGTCTACGATCTCACCATCCCCGACACACATAACTTCGTTGCCAACGACATTTGCGTCCACAACACCACATTCGCCACGAATATCGCCCAACACGCCGCAATAGTTCACAAGGTTCCTGTGGCCATCTTCAGCCTGGAGACAAGCAAGGAACAACTGGTCCAGAGAATACTCTGTGCGGAAGCGCAAGTCGACAACACCAAGCTACGCACAGGCTTTCTTGCCGACGAAGACTGGCGTCGGCTCGCCAGGGCAATGGGAGGTCTGAGCGAAGCTCCCATCTACATCGACGATTCACCGACGCTGTCCGTGATAGAGATGCGCGCCAAAGCTCGTAAACTAAAGGCTGAGCACGGTTTGGGCCTCATAGTCATCGACTATATCCAAATGATCCAGTCCTACAAGCGCGCAGAGAACAGAACGCAGGAGCTTAGCGAGATCGCAAGAAGCATCAAATCACTAGCCAAGGAACTGGACGTCCCGATCATAGCCATCTCTCAACTCAGCCGAGCGGTCGAGAGTCTGGGACAAAAGCGGCCGATGCTCAGCCACCTAAGAGAATCAGGAGAACTAGAGCAAACGGCTGACCTCGTAGTGTTCCTTTATCGGGAGGACTACTATGATCTGGAACGAGCCCAAAGGGAGGGCAAGGAAAACGTATGCGAAGTAATCATCGCTAAACACCGCAACGGGCCAATAGGGACTATAGAGCTGTATTTCCACAAGGAGTACAGCCGATTTGCAAACCTCGAGCGTCGGCGGTGAGGCGCCTCCCAACTCCGGCGCGCAGGCGATCGCATCAATCGCACCAGTGTAGAGCGGTACAAATGACTCTCACCCCACCGCAGGCCGGCCTCTGGTCGAACCGTCCGTAGGTTGGCGGCTGCGCATGGACGGCTCAAACCAGACCGGGCACGGCCAAGCGCGAAGCTTCCCACGAGGCACCGGGAGGATGCGCGATATAGGCGGCTGGCATATCAGCTTCCCCTCCGGTCGATCAGAAGACTGCTGAGATCCCCAATGTCACGGGCCTTTCCCGAGCGAGAGCCTCGCCGATTCCAGAACCGGGGTTCCCATCGAACAGGGAAGCGCCCCCTCCTCTCTACAGCCTAACTCCGAATCCCAATCACTGCCCGTTCCCCCACATACTCAACCTACCGGGCGGTCCATCCACCATCAACCGTGATCACTGAGCCCGTAATCCCACGGGCCACGTCGCTACACAGATACAGCACCATCCCAGCTACTTCCTCAGGCTCCAGGAGCCTCTTAATGGCGGCCTGCGTCAACATAACACGGTCGATCACCTCCTCCCGGGGAATCCCGTATATGCGAGCTTGGACGTCTATTTGCGCCTCCACGAGCGGCGTACGGACGTAAGCCGGGCACACGGCATTGACGGTGACCCCATGTTCAGCAACTTCCAGAGCCAACGAGCGCGTAAGTCCCACAACGCCGTGCTTCGCGGAAACGTAGGCGCTCTTGTACGGCGACGCCACAAGCCCATGGACTGACGAGATGTTCACAATCCGTCCCCATCTGTTCTTCATCATATGAGGCAAGGCATACTTACTACAGAGGAACGTGCCGGTCAACATTACTTGGATCAAGTGCTCCCACCTGTCTTCCGGGAACTCCCACACGGGCGCCACGTATTGAAGCCCAGCGTTGTTGACGACGATGTCTAGCCGCCCAAATTCGCCCACAACGCGCTCCATGCAGCCCCGCACGTCATCACGACGACTTACGTCAACTGCAAGAGCAATACCACGGCCCCCTTTAATTTCTACTTCTCCCACAACTCTCTCAGCGCCGCTCAAATTAACATCAGCCACGCAGGCGACCGCGCCACTTGCCGCCAAAGCGTGAGCGATCGCCCGCCCAATCCCACTGGCTGCTCCCGTAATGACCGCAACCTTCCCGTCCAGCCCCAAATCCCACGCCACCACCTGGTTCACCCCCCTTCAGAATATCCGAGCTTCGCAGCCCGAGGCGGTCCCCTAAGGCCCGCGCGACCTAATACCCCCAACCAGCCATCCCAAGAGACCCCTCGTCCCACAATCTGCGCGCTTGATACGTCAACCTGCTCCGGACCCCAGAGAACATCGACTGGTGCACCTAGCGCATCCAGTTTCGGAAGGGTGTGCACACATTATGCCCCTGCGACCTGGCCATGATGTGCCCTTCCTGCGAGCATCCCCGAGTGGGCGCCACTGTTCACAGCCGGCCCGGCCGGCAAGCGCTCGGCGCGGCGAGCGCCGCCGGGCCGGATCGCCACCTTCCGACCCGTTCGGTGACCCGGCAAAACTCATCCACAAGCCCACCTCTGCCGCAGCGTGCGGCCAGCCGAGAGCGCGACCGAAGGGACCCGGCGTATTCGCGGACACTGTGTGGACCCCACGGTGCCTCCCGGGCGCCGGTCACCGTCATTGTGAGGCAACAGTAATCCTTTCGGCCCCAAGAAATTTGAGGCACTTTGTGGTCTTGCCTCTCCCGAGAACCGAGTGTTAGCATACAAACAGCTACGACGAATGAGTTTTGTCCTGCGACAGCTCGGTCGCGTGTCAAAACGCTAAGACTCGACCACACCTCTAGCTTAGGCGGCACCATGACGGTCAATAGGACCTCACCGCTAAGGATCCGCTAGCAGCCAACACCTCCATATGCCTTTGCCAAAACTGGGTACCGAGGACGGACTTCTTTACCGAATCACTCGCTCGATCGTTCGATCTTTGGCACGCGTACTATTCCATTTGTCGGCAGATGGACTAGAGCATCTACCGCGCACAGGCCCGGCAATCCTTGTGCCTAATCATGTGAGCTGGCTCGATCCTATCGTCTTGCCCCTTGTACTACCGCGAAAACCCGCCTTCTTGGCAATGGAAGAACTCTGGAGGATGCCTGTCGTGGGGACAGTGATGCGGGCCTACGGGCCCCTCGCGATTCCCCTCAAGCGCGGCACGGTTGACACGTCGGCCTTGAAACGAGCGCTCGCCCTCCTGCAGCAAGGCGCTCTCCTCATTATCTTCCCAGAGGGAGGGATCAGCCCCGACGGCTCCCTCCGCCGCTTCCACCCTGGGGCTGCTCTCTTGGCCGCACGATCCGATGCACCCTTGATCCCGGTCGCCGTTTCAGGAACGCGAGAAGCTTTGCCCCTTGGGAGCCTCATGCCCCGGCCACGTCCCATCACAATCCGGTTTGGTCCCGCAATCGTCGTCGAATCTGAACGCCGCGAGGACCTTCGCCGAGCGCTAGACAGAGCCGCCGCTCAAATTCGCCTACTTCTAGAACCTCTGCATAGAGCATGAACGCCGCTTGTGAGCGGGCACAACATCAAGTTGGCCGAGCCCCCGGCGTGCGCCAACCTGGCAGATTACCTCATTCCCTGTGCCTCCTGAAAGGTTCTGCCTTTTGCGCAACCCCACCGAGGAGGGGGCGCAAAAGTCCTGTTATCCAAGATCCTAACATCCCGCAAAGGATACCGATCCCCAATCCGGCCAAAATGTCAGAGGGGTAATGGACACCTACCATGACCCTCGCCAATCCCAATGCCAGACCTACGCCCAGCGAAACCACACTCCAGCTGTGCTCTCCTCCACGCCATAGAGCCGCAACTACCGCCCCGGACACAGCTGCATGATCGCTGGGGAAAGAGGCATCTCGAGCGGGATGCGCCACTAGCGCCCGAACAGGGAGCACTAAGAAAGGACGAGGCCGAAATAGGAGATGCCCGATGGCAAAATTAACCGCGAGTGCCAAGATGGCTGCCCCGATGGCCACTAGAACAATACGACGCGTGCTATCGCCCTTGGTCCACCAGAGCCAGATGAGAAGACCGGGAAAGAAGATGACGACATACTGAGCGAATACCCTCGCGCAGATTGCTACCAACCAATGCGTAGCCGCAAACTCGTTGAGGCGAAGAACCCATGCCCGATCGAGCACAATTCAACCCCCGTCTATGTCGTCTCCCGTCCATCTGCTTCCATGAATCGGGTGTATGACCGTCCGAACGACAGGCGCGTTCCGATCCTGTCAAAACGGACGGGGAAGCCGGCAGTGCTTCTCCATGCAGCGCTTCTCCATGCAGTGCTTCTCCAAATATTGCGTTCCTCCCACCGGCAGTGAAAACCTTCTAACAACCGCCCCGGCCCAAAGGGGAAGTTCTATACAGACCGGAGGGCCCACGCCAATCTCACAGTACTGCGTCCCGATAGGGCGAGCGGCTCCGCCTCGCAGTCCCCACGGATTACGGGGAGGGTTCGCACCGGGGCGATGTAAGGGCATGCAGCGATTGCAGTCGGCACACGTTGGGGGCCTTGGCAGATCGACCTACTCCCGCACCTGTAGAGCAACCGGTGGCGCGATCCGAGCCGGGCCACAATCGTGACGTGGAGTTACCCCGCGTCCGTGGATAGGGTACGTTGCCGACATGGTCCTCCAAAGATCTCCACCACCTAGACCTCCACCACCTACGCATGTGCAACCGCGCACCGCGCAGCCGACCGCAGGTTGGCCTACCCTTCCAGCACACATCTAGTTACCGTAGGGCAATATGGCATATCCCTCCCGGCCGGACTCCACCCCTCAAGGGAGGCATGTCTACGGCCCCCCGAGGGACGGTGTAAACGCTTTCCGCTCGATGGGTGATACGGCCAGGGCGGAGGATCCGGCAATGTTACCTCGGTGCGCCGAGCGCCCGGGATCGCGCGGACGCTGTCCTTCCCGCCGAAAGAGACACTACCGGGACCATGGATCCGATGTGTTGCCAGCATAGCTGGATGAACGCGAGGCGATTCCCAAGCTCATGTTTGACTCTTGCGTGCGCCCGATCCCGATTCGGCAGCTGCAGCGTGCCTGCCAGCGGTCATGCCACCGAGCGGAGCGAATGGCCGCCGGTGGGGCCAGAGGTCTCGCGGGCCGATCGACATGGAGCACGTCTCTCTGGGCAAGACCCACCACTCCGAATGGAGATCTCTACCGCATAGGGAGTAACATCCTGGCGAACTCCGCGAAGGCCGTAGACAGGCCCATCAATACCGGCGACACCAGCAGGGCAGGCAACAGGTTTCCAACGCGTATGGATTGGACGTGTAATAGGTTCAGAGCGATTCCAATCACTAGCACTCCGCCAGTAGCAGTGAACTCGCGGGTCATATCAGGCGTCAACAGTGCTTGGACGGCCGACGCAAGCATTGTGAGGAGCCCCTGATAGACCAATACAGTCAAGGCGGACAAGAAGACCCCCGCGCCCAAAGCCGCTCCAATGGCGACGGAGGACGCTCCGTCCAACATCGACTTCGTATACAGAAGCAGAGGGGGCTGGCCAAGACCTCCCTGAATGCTGCCAAGAATGGTCAGCGGCCCGACACAGAAGAGCAGTGAACTCATGACGAATGCACGCGCGAAAGTGCCCCCTTCACCAGCCGTTCCCAGGCGCCCCTCCGCCCATTCGCCCAAGCGCTGAAGACCGTCCTCTATCCTTGCCGCCTCTCCAAGCGCAGCCCCAGCTACAAGACTGACAATTAGCACAACCACATGGTGAGTCTCAAACGCCATTTGGGCCCCAATGACGAGCGTCGCCAGGCCAAGCGCTTGCATGATTCCATCCCGTAGCCTAACCGGAATACGGCGACGGAACAATATTCCCAAAGCCCCCCCCGCCAAAACCGCCACGGCATTCACCAGTGTGCCGATCACGAGTCAACCCTGGACAAAGGCTGCACGGCAGCTAACGTCGCCCCTTCAACTAAATTCACACCTAGCTCTTGACCATTTCCAGAAAATAGCGGTGGACTCTGTCATCCGGAACCAGCTCCGGATGAAACCCGGAAACAAGAATGTTGCCTTCCTGAGCAAACACGGGATGATCGTTCAAGACGGCCAAAATCTTCACCCGCGGACCATACTCCTCAATGATGGGAGCCCGGATAAATATAGCTCGAAGCGGGGGAGGCCCCAACGCGGGAACCTCCAGGTCTACCTCGAAGGAATTAACTTGACGACCATAGGCATTCCGCCGAACAGTAATGTCCATTAGTCTCAACAGCGGAGGCTCTCCCCCCTCCGCGGCTCGAGCCAATAAGATCATCCCCGCACACGTTCCATAGATAGGCATTCCCTCCCGCACACGGGAAGGGATCGCTTGGTCAAGCCCATATCGCACCATCAGCTTCCCAATTGTCGTGGACTCCCCCCCAGGGATGATGAGGCCATCCACGTCATCCAACTCCCGCGGAGTCCGGATCGCCGGGGCATCAACGCCAAGACTCCTCAGCACCCTCTGATGCTCCAAGAAATCCCCCTGAAGCGCCAGCACGCCCACTTTCACAGTAGAGCTCTCCCTCCCAAAGTCATGCTACCATCCCCGAACCTGCAACAACTCGGCCTCGGGCAGCTTGCGAACATCGAGCCCCCGCATCGGCTCGCCTATTCCCTCAGAGACCCTCGCAATAACATCGGGATCCCTGTAGTGAGTCGTGGCTTCTACAATCGCCCTGGCCCTCTTGGCGGGATCCTTGGATTTGAAAATGCCCGAACCTACGAACACACCGTCGCAACCAAGTTGCATCATCAGCGCAGCATCCGCAGGGGTGGCAATCCCCCCGGCAGCGAAGTTCACCACCGGGAGCCTGCCCAAGGCCCGCGTCTCGAGAACGAGGTCATAAGGAGCGCCCAGCTCCTTAGCGACGGTCATCAGCTCCTCCTCGGGAGTCACCTGCAGGCGCCGAATGCCATCCATCACAGCTCGCACGTGTCGCACCGCCTCCACCACGTTGCCCGTCCCCGCCTCGCCTTTCGTGCGGATCATGGCCGCCCCCTCCCCAATCCTGCGGAGAGCCTCGCCCAAATCTCGACAGCCACACACGAATGGAACCTTGAACATATGCTTATTGATGTGATAGCGCTCGTCGGCCGGAGTAAGAACCTCGCTTTCATCGATGAAATCGACACCGATCGCCTCCAGCACCTGCGCTTCCACGAAATGACCGATTCGTACCTTTGCCATCACCGGGATGGTGACTGCCTGCATGATCTCCTTGACCTTCAACGGATCCGCCATTCGGGCAACTCCGCCTTCGGCTCGAATGTCTGCCGGAACACGCTCCAGGGCCATAACAGCGCACGCGCCGGCATCTTCGGCGATCTTAGCTTGCTCCGCCGTGGTGACGTCCATGATGACGCCGCCCTTCAACATCTGAGCGAGACCCCGCTTTAACGCCACAGTGCCCACATCCACCGTCATCTGCCTCCTCTACGATATGCTCCTCCCTGAGTCACTCCCGTCCAGTCCCAACTGAACGGCCACAGCTCGAAGCGCGTCAATCACAAAAGCAATGTGGTCTTCCAAAGGCACCCCCAATTCCTCCGCACCACGTACAATATCTTCTCGTCTGACCCCGCGAGCGAATGTCTTATCCCTCATCTTCTTCATGACCGCTGGCACGGTCACCTCCCCGAGTGAGCGGCCCGGCCTAACGAGAGCGACAGCAATCACGAATCCGACCAATTCATCGACCGCGAACAGAGCCTTTTCTAAGCGCGTCTCGCGAGACACTCCGCTGTAGTCAGCATGAGAAAGGATCGCACGGCATAATTCTTCAGGGAGTCCTTGCTCTCGGAGGATCTTTACTCCTACGTACGGATGCCCTTCCTCGGGGGACGGGCAACGTTCATAGTCCAAGTCGTGGAGCAATCCAACAAGACCCCAGGTATCCTCATCCTCCCCAAAGCGACGCGCATAAGCCCTCATAGCAGCTTCCACAGCCAGCATGTGTTTCAGAAGGCTCTCGGATGCCACGTGCGTCCTGAGAAGCGACCAAGCTTCTTCTCGCGTCATCAGCACTCCCCCGTCAAATAAACAGCCCCCGCAAGCGCACCGTGTGTAATGACATCAATTGACAATTCGCAGTGCTTGCGCAACAATAAATACTAAAAGATCGATGGAAAGTCAATGTTCTTACTAACAAATAAGGTCGGAAAGCCAAATGGACTCGTTTCTTGCTAGCATTGCCGGGATCCTAAACCGATCGAGTTCAATGCCCCTTTACTGTCAGCTGAAGGAGGAAATCGCCCAGCGAATTCGCACCGGGGAATTGCGCGAGGGCACTAGGCTCCCGACTATGAGGGAGGCAGCGAGATCGCTAGGTGTCAGTCTTATAACGATCCTCCAAGCGTACAGTACCCTGGCGGCGGAGGGCCTAGTCCACAGCTCCCCGGGGAAGGGAACATTCGTTGGTAGTAACGCCACTTCGATTCCGCTTAACCACCCTTCTCGCCACAAAAGAACTCAGCCGCCAGCCATAGCATGGCAGTGGACGATCCCCCCGTACGTTCGCATACCCAGGATCGCTTCTATGCAGGCCTTATTGGCCCCTGTCCACACCCCTGGCGCCATATCCCTGGCCTGGGGGACTCCGGATCCATCTCTTTTCCCTATTGAGATGATTCAACGCCTCTGGGGTCAGTCCATAGCCCTCGACAATCGCCGCCTACTACAATACACGGCCCCTCAAGGTGACGTTAACCTGAGAGCTCTGGTGGCTGATCGGTTGGGGAAATTTGGAATAGTCTGCAGCCCGGATGAAGTACTCATCACTTCTGGGTCTCAGCAGGCCATAGACCTTGTGGCTCGGACCTTTCTTCGACCAGGTGACTACGTACTGGTCGAGAGCCCCACGTTCCTGACCGCACTTGATATTTTCGAGGCCTCAGGGGCTACCCCGATTGGCGTCCCGCTGGATGGTTCTGGGCTACAGGTAGAAGCTCTCGGCAGGCTTGTAGAAAAATACAAGCCGCGCTTGCTCTATACGATGCCTACCGCTCACAATCCAACGGGATGCATCATGACAGTAGACCGGCGGGCATACCTAGCGAAGTTGGCCAAGCAGCATGGCCTGCTGATCCTAGAGATCGACAGTTGCAGCGAATTCACTTACGATGGCTCGATCCCCCGAGCCATAAAGGCCTTTGACGACCGGGGGCTCGTGATATTCGTGAAGAGCTTCTCCAAGGTCGTAACACCAGGCCTACGTGTAGGATGCGTCGTGGCGACAGGTCAAGTGCTTGATCGTCTTATCGAAGCCAAAGCAGTAACCGACGGCTTCACATCTCCCCTGTTACAAAGGACTCTGTTTCGGTATCTTTCGTCGCGGCGGTATTTGAAGCACGTGCGACAGGCCCGTGACGTCTACAGAAGACGGAGAGATCTGACGCTACAAGCCCTGAGAGCGTCAATGCCCGGTGCCGTCACGTGGACATATCCCCTAGCGGGATTCAACCTGTGGCTTTCCCTGCCCGACGGATTCTCGGCTCGTCAAGCGTACGAATATGGGCTCATGGAAGGGGTGGTAGTAGCTATCGGCGATCTCTTCCTTCCCCACCCTCCGCCCCCTGCAGGAATACGGATCTCATTCGCGGACAAGAGCGAGCCCATGCTATCTGAAGGCATCGCCCGGCTCGCAAGGGCCCTGTCCCGCCTAATGGAGCAGAGACGTGGAGGCCCAAAGAAGGCGGAGTTCTTCGTGGGGGTATGAGAGACGCGTCCATCGCCGTCACCGAGGGCCGGGGAGGGAGATCCTGTCCTATAGGCCGGTTGAAGGAGAGTCATCGACCGTCGCCTAAAAGCGACGGCTCGTAGCTACACCCGCGAGGTCCGGGTGTGCCACATCAGGCTGGTTGACAGGTAGCCCACCCGTCCCAGCCATGTCGGGACCGACGCAGGACGTGGTGGCGATGTTGCCCGACGGCACTCAGGTCGGCGCGCAGCGCCAACCGCACGCCCGCACTGGAACAGCGCCCGGGAGCGGCGGCTGGCCCGCGCGGCATGCTCTCATCGCGAGCACCGCTGCTAGGTCTGCCGAGGGGTGACCTCGACCACCATACACCCCCGTTCCGACGTCGTGTCCGCGATGAATCCCCTGAGTTGCGCAAAGCTCCACCCTTGGAATCGACGGGTCCGCTTGCCTTGCGCTGCCGGGCTCGCGCACGAATGCCGGTGAGGCGTTCGACGGCGATCACGGCCCATGGCTCGACGCTGCTCACGATCTGCCGGCTCACCACCTGATCGGAATCGCCGCGGATGAGCTACTGGGGATGGCTCACGACCTGGTCGAGGACCTGCGCCGGGCCATGGCCGACCACCGGCTGGATCGGCGGCTGCGGGTCTACCTGGCGCCCAAGCTGCTCATCATCGACGAGTTCGGCGTCTGGCCCTACGACCGAATGGCGGTGTTGGGCGACACGGTCATCGCCACGGCCATCCTGGACCGGCTGCTGCACCACAGCCACGTCATCAACATCCGAGGCGAGAGCTACCGGCTTGGCCGGGACGGCCAACCCCGCCGGGCCAGAGATCCTGGCGCTCGCCCTCGACCCGGCGAATATCGGCCCCGCCGGGCGCTTCTGGGACTGCCTCTACCAGGCTGCCGACGTGCTGGGTGCGTATTCCGACAAATTCGTCCAGCGATTCCGGGGTTATTCGTCCACCGATTCCGATTTGAAATCGTCCACCCGTTCCGACGGATTCCGGCCAGACGGTCGGAGCGTCAGCGACGGCGCGGCAGTGCCTCACCTCCTTGGCGTTGACTCTTTGACGCGCCCCCCTCCAAGACCTTGCGCATGGATTCGCCCTTGAGGACGAGTGTATGCGCATGGTGTACCAGCCGGTCCAGGATCGCGTCCGCGACCGTGGGGTCTGCGATCGCAGCGTGGAGGGAGTCCAGAGGCAGCTGCGAGGTGATGAGCGTGGCGCGCACCTGCACGCGGTCCTCGATCACCTCGAGGAGTTCCCGGGCGTCCGGCGCCGCCAGGGGGGCCAGGCCCCAGTCGTCGAGGATGAGCAGGTGGGTCTTGGCCAGCCGGGCGAGGACCCGAGGATACGAGCCGTCGGCATGGGCGAGTGCGAGGTCGGAGAGCAGGCGCGGCACCCGATAGTAGCGCGTGCTGAAGCCCTGCCGACACGCAGCATTGCCGAGGGCACAGCCAATCCATGACTTGCCGACGCCGGTTGGGCCGGAGATCAGGACGACTTGATGCGCCCGGATCCACTCGCCGGTGCCGAGACTCCGCAGGAGTCCCCGGTCTAACCCACGCGGGTGGTGATAATCGACGTCTTCCAGGCAGGCCGCAGGATACCGGAGCTTCGCCTCCTGCAGGAGCCGGGTGAGGCGGCGGTTCTGCCGCAGCGTCCACTCCTGATCAACCAGCAGCCCCACCCGGTCCTCGAATGCCAAGCCCTGGACGTCGGGGTGCGTGCGCTGGGTATCCAGCGCCTGGGCCATCCCATGTAAGCCCATCTCGCGTAGGCGGTCAAGCGTGTGTTGGATCAGCATGCGTCACCTCCTCGGAGATCAGCGCGACCTGCGCCGCGCCCTCTGCGGTCGATGCGTTACCAGGGAGACTGGGCTGCGCAGGGGGGTATCCCGATCCCTCCCCGCCCCGCGCAAATCGATCCTGGGGCATTTGAGAGGCCTGGTCGGACGCCCCATCCGGCCGATTTGCCTCAACCGGCTCGAGGGCGCGTCCGTGGGGCACATTGACGCCGACGGCGTAGTATGCGGGGCCACGGACATTCGCATGCGCGTCGAGCGCGAGTACGGCGCCCTGGACGGCGCGGGGCTGTTGGTCCAGGCCGGTCTCCAGAATCGATCTAACGCTGCGGTACGAGACGGCGCCAGCCGCCAGGGCCCGCGCGCAGGCGGCGTCCAGCCGGGTGGCCGAGTACCGCTTGCCCAGCCGCGTCACGCCCAAGCACGCACGATACCCTTGCTCCGGATGGGGTTTGGACGCCAGCAGGGCACTCACCAGCGCCGCCGTGTGCGGGCCGCTCCCCTTGGCCCACCCGATCAGCCGGGACGGCGTCCACTCGAGATGTTTTTGATGCGCGACCGGACGGTGCTGCGGGTCCGTGCTGTACTGCCCGACGACGCCCCAGAGCCGCACGTGACTCGCGATGCGCCGGCCCTTGTAGAAGAGCTCCACGGTGCTCGTCGTGAGGCGCGCTTCGACTGCCTCATGCACACGCTGGTAGGGAACGGAGTAGTCATTGCGCAGCAGTTCGCAATGGTAGTCTATATTCACCCGCACCGTCCGCCACTGCGCCAGCTCGTACCGCTCGGCGGGCAGCGGTTGGAGCGCGGGCCGATCTAGCGCCTCGAACAGCGTCCGCCGGCTACCCGGGAGCTTCTGGAAGGGCAGGTCATTGAGCCGCTCCCGGCCCACCGCCAGCTCGTGGTTCACCTCGGCCAGGCTAAAGAACGTCCGACCCCGGAGCGGGGCGAGCACCACGCGCTCGACGACTTGCACGGCACTTTCTCCCTTGGCGCGGTCGCGCGGCTTGCGGGGCCGGGGAGGAATGATCACGGTCCCATAGTGCGCCGCCATCTCGGCGTACGTCCGGTTCAGCTCCGGCTCGTAGCGACAGGCCCGGATCACCGCCGTCTTCGTGTTGTCCGGGACGGTGATCGCCGCGGCACCGCCGAAATACTCAAACGCGCGGACATGCCCCCCGATCCAGCTGGGCAGGTCCTGCGCGAGAGCCCCCTCCAGGTACGTCATATTGCTCATCCCCAGCGCCGCGACGAAGATGTAAACGTCGTGGAGCTGCCCGGTCTGTGGCTCCACGATCGAGAGCGTCAGCCCGGCCCAGTCGACGAACAGCTTCCCGCCGGCCCGGTAGGGCTGCCGGAGCACCACATCGAGGTGCTGCTCCCACCGGCGATACCGCTCACAGAAGCGGCTGTACTGATAGCCGTCGGGATAATCGTGCCGGTACTCCCGCCAGAGGAGGCGGAGCGTCACGCCTTTGCGACGAAGCTCGCGGCGGATCTCCTCCCACACCGGCTCGGGCCGCGCACGGGACCGCCCGGGGGTGGGCAGCCTCCCGCGCGCCATCGTGCTCGCACCCCCGTGCCTCGTGAGCTATGCTCACCGAGATTGCGACCAGGAGTGGCGAACCCCTGTACGCGTCGGCCGCCGACGCTCAAGGTGGTCGGAATCGCCCGGAATCGGTGGACGAATTACCCTGGAATCAGTGGACGATGTGAATTGGAATGCGTGGTCGATTTGCGTCGGAATACGCACTAGCAGAGTCGGGCCTCCAGGGGTTCGCGCCGACCGGTTCGCCTGGCCTCGACAGCCTCGGCTGCGGCCTGGTGGTTTGCCTCAGGTCCATCAGATTCCGCCTCGCAACGGACACCCTCCCCTTTTCGGCTACGGTTCGCATCCAGTTGGACCGGCAGGTCTTTCACCCGCGAGAGAACAGCACTGCCGGGCACACTAGTACCAACTGTAGTTGGTCTTCACTCGCGCGCCGATCGCCTCGATGAACCGCATATCAAGTTCGCCATACACTTCTGGAAGGAACGCCTTGAGCCGGTGACCGCGGTGGTGGATGATGAACGACTCAAGGAGGAGATGGCGGATCTGCGCGAGAAAAGCGTCGCGGGCGCGCGCGTGTCGGCGCGAGCTGAGGGGAGAGGGCGATTGCGGTGGGGAAATTCGCCGTTCTGGTTGTCCTGGTCCTGACCCTGAGCGTCTTGGCTCCACCGCAGACGGCCGCCGGCACGAAGTACGACGCCTGCGCCAAGCTGACGGCTGCCGAAGTGGAGGCAGTGCTCCATACGAAGGTCAGTCGTACCGTCGAGCAAGATGTCGTCATCGATAAGGGGCCATACAAAGGCGAGACGCAATCGAACTGCTCCTGGGTCATGTCGGGCACGACACCCGCAGTCGTGACGGTCGCCATCATCCGGGCGCCCCGCACTTCCCAGGAGCGGGATGAAGGCTTGGCCCGGCTGCGGGGAGCGGTCGACGTGCTGAAACAGCAGGGCTGGATCATCGAGTCAGCGAGTACAGGAGGGGCGTCCTGCACGCGCGGGGTGCCGCCGGCCAGCCTGGCGACAGCCCGAGGGTTCACGGGTTGCTTCATGGAGAGCAAAGACCTAGCCTTCTCGACCACCGTCCAGGGGTCGGCGGACGTGTCGATGCAGCAGGTGGCAGACCTGGCCGGCAGGGTCGCATCCCGCCTGCCGTGATCGCTGACCGCGTGAGTCGTGATACCGGAAAACGGAGAGATGAGCAGACGATGAGGGCCGTCCGCGGGGCCGCCGTGGCGGTTGCGACGCCCCAGGACGTGGGCGGCGTGCTCCAGGCTCCCAAAGTGGCACGGCAGTCCAACATGTGCCAACCGGTACGCCACGAGCAGGGGAGGATGCGGGGGATGGCGATGGTCCTCAGCGGATTCATCGTGTTCACGCTGGTTCTGGCCGGCTTCGTCCCCTCGACTATTGCCGCCGCCCCGCCCTGCGCCCTGCTGCCTCTTGCCGACGTTCAACGTGTGCTGGGCGGCGGGTTCGAGCCCTTTCTCGCCACGCCCACGATGTGCGCGTACACCCGCCACAAGGGCGGTGACCAGGTCATGTTGGGACTGGGGGGTAGCCTGGGCAGCTCCGCGCAGACACTGAACCAGTCCGCAGACGCATACAGATCCCGCGGGATACAGGTCACTTCGGCGGCCGGTCTTGGCCCCGGCGCATTCTCGGTCGTCCCCCCGGGCAGCCCGGCGGCCACCCTCATGTTCGGCAAGGGCAATCTCGTTGCCACTCTGCAGGTGTCCGTCAACAACAAGCCCGATCTGAGCGCGGCTCTAAAGCTGGCCAAGGTCGTGTACACGAAGATGTAGGTCGATTCTGCGGGAGGATGGAATCATGCGGAGATTCGTGCCGGGCCTGCTGCTGGTGATCGCCCTCTCCGGGATGGGGTTGGGTGGTCCGACCTCAGCCGCGGCCGCCACAAAGTTCAAGCCGTGCTCGCTGCTCACGGCGGCGGACCTCGAAGCCGCCCTCGGCGCGAAGGTGATCAGAGGTGCGCTGGAAGGCGAGGACACGGACACCCAGGGCACCCCGCTCCAGGGCGAGCCTCTGGACCATTGCTCATGGGTCCTGCGCGCGGGGGAGGCCGGCCTGGGCGCCGTGCTGTGGGCCACCCGCGCCGCGGCTCCGCTCCCACAGCTCGCCGCCTTCTGGTATCCGCCGAAGGAGGAGTTGGTCAGGCAGAACGGCGCGACCGTCGAGTCCGTCAGGCTCCCCGGGGCCGAGTGCAGGTTCTTCAAGAACATGAAGAATCCGTCTCTCGGCGTCGCGCAGCAGACCTGGTGTCTTGTCACGAGCAAGGGGCTGGCGCTGTCGCTGGAGGTGACCACGCAGGCCCCTTCACCCGTGGCGCCCCAACGCGTGAAGAACCTGCTCGACCGCGCGTCCAGCCGTCTGCCCTGAAGAGGAGGACCGGCGATGGAGGTGGCGCTGGCCGACCAAGGGCATCTTCCTCCTGCCCGCCCGCGTGACGCTGGGACAAGCGCGTGAGCGGGCCCTAGAGCAGAAGTTCAACGGCTTCGGCACGGTCTCGAAGCTGTTCGTCCGTCCGAAGGGCGAGGACATCGAGATCAGTCTCTCAGAGTTTCGGTACCATCCCTTCTGGCACACCCTGAGCCACAAGCGATCCCGTTTCGGGCGTCGCACGCAGTACCAGGTGCCGGTCGCGGCGCAGGTGCAGGCCGTAGAGATCGCAGGACAGGCCTACACGCCGTCGGGCGGCAAGACCACCCTGTCCCGCGCAGGAAGCCTGCCTGCTCGAGGAACCGAATGAGCTGTTCATCGACGGCCTCACCGGCCACGCAAAGGACCTCAGTACCTATCCTGCGTTTGATCGCCAAGCCATCGAGGATGGAACCGCTCCCGACACCCCACTCGCGCCGCCGGAGATCCGCGCTGCCGATGTGGTCCGCCGCGCGCTGGGCGATGTGCTCCACCCGCCGTCCGCCGATCGGGTCTTGAGGAAACCGTCGCCGTGGAGTGCCTCGACCTGTACTACCGGCCCGTCTATGCCTTTGAATACACCTGGGCGAGCAAGGGCAAGCGGGCGATCGCGGAGATCGACGGCCTGACCGGCGAGTTTCGGCCGACCGGCGGCCTCTTCGGCGAGAAACTGCGGCGCCTGCTCAACCGCGAGGTCCTCTTCGACATCGCGGCAAGACGCTCAACCTGGTTGTGCCCGGCGGCGCGATCGCGCTCAAACTCACCAAGGCCATCGCCGACCGGCGGAAGGAGGGGTCGCGATGAGGATCAGGGCGGCTACGTCCCTCTGGATCGTCTTTGCGCTCGTCTCACCGGGATGCAGCCGCCCGGGAACCACCCAGCCCAGCGGCCCCACGGGGCAGGCTCCCGTGCCGGCGGCACAGGCACCGGCCCCGCCCGCAGGGAAGGCAGCTCGGGTGGTCATCACCGGTGCCGTCAGCAAGACATACACGCCCGGCGCGGTCACCGCCGTCAGGATTGCCGACAGCGCCGGAATCAGCCTGTATCAGGACTTCCCATGCAGCGTCGACATCCAGTTTCCCCTCGATTCCCCGCCGGGGACCTATGCCATCGAGGACGTGCGGAACCAGGGGCCCATCGCGAAGGTCTTCGCCAGGTACGGCGTGTTGTGCGACGAGAGCCAGAAGTCCTACGAGAGCATCGGGGGGAAGCTCGTGCTGACGGCCTCGGGCAAGAGCTTCAGCGGCAGCTTCGAGTTCGACGCCGGCAATGTCAAAGACAAGGCGAAGAGGATCCACGTTTCGGGGGCGTTCAAGGATGCGGCCCTGCCATGAGCGCGATACCGCCGGGCACGACGCCGCTCCCGGGGCCTTCTCAGCCTGGAACCACCCCGGTCGGATCCGCGGGGTCGTTCTGGAGTCGGGCCGGATGGGGCGCGCTGACGGTCGCGCTCGGTCTCCTGCTGGCGGATGCGGCGGTCGAGACGTTCCTCCGCGGCTCTCCGCTCCGCTGGATCGTCCTCGTGTCTGTCGCGGCGGGGCTGGGGCTTACCAGGCCGGTCTACCGGCGGTGGAAGTGGCCAGGCTCGGCGGCCAGCGGCCTGCTGACGCTCCTCGGGCTGCTCGCGCTCACCGCGTGGCTGCCCGGCGGAACCGAGCGCGGGGTGGCGCTATTGGGGCAGCCGACACGGGCGGTTCTTGCGGGAACGTGCGCGCCGGCCATCCTGTCGGCCACGGGGATCCTCGGCCTCCCCCGCCTCGCCCTCCTTCCTGTGCGGGCGACTCTCCCTCTGGTCGCGCTCTACGGTGCGGTGGCGTCCATCGACGGCGCGATCCGACGTGTGCCGTATGTCCTCCTCTTCCACGGGGGGAGCCTGTGGGCCGTGCTGCCCTGGTGGCTCCAGGGTGCCGTCATCGGCGGCTTTGTGGTCCTTCCGCTCACGCTCATCGCGCATGCCGTCCTCGCAGCGGCACGCCGACGACGGCTGTGGGCCTCGGCGTTGCCGGCGGCGGCATGGGGGATGGTCAGCGTCCTCGCGATCTCCGGCATGCGCCTGCCGCCCGGCGCTGTTTCCCCCGCCTCCGGCACGCAGGCGGCAACTTCGTCCGCGTCGTCGCCGCAGGTGGGCCCGACCGCAATGCCGACCGCGCCCGCACCGGGGCCGAGCGTCACGACGGCACCCCCCGGTGGGCCTCCGGCCACGTCTGCTCAGCCGGCGCCCGCGAACAGTTCGCCCCAGCAACTGGAGCAGGCCAGAAGGGACTTTGCTGAGGCGCGGAGGCGACTGCGGGCGTCGCTCGACTGCTCGCCGCTCGACGTCCAGGCCGCCCAGGCTGAGATCGGCACGGACCCCGTGGCCCTGGCCAGGTTCGTCCAGACGGAGATCCGCTATGAGCCGTCTGCCGGCGCGTTGCGGGGGTCGCGCGGCACTCTGCTGGCCCGCGCGGGCAACTCGCTGGACCGTGCCCTGCTGCTGGCCGCCATGTTGCGCGCGGCTGGGGTCGCCCAATCGATTTGGCCAGAGGCACCCGGCGCGTAGTGGGTCTGCACATACACGGGGTGCAGGTGGCGGGTACCCCGGACGTCCCGGAGATGGTCGTTCAGGATGGTCTGCCCACCCTGATACCCTTCGGCGTGGAGAATCTCCCGAATCCGGACCCCGCTCAACTCGGGGTAGGCGTCCAGCAGGGTCTGGATCCGTGGCCGAAACGGCTCGAGCTGCGTGGGGCGCGCCCCTGTGGTGTAGGTGGGCAGGAGCTGGCTGCTCAGGGCACGGGTGACGGTCGCGCGATGGATGCCGAGCCGGCGGGCGATGGCCCGCTTGGACAGTCTCTCGACGAAGTGCAAGCGACGAATTCCGGCCCATTCTTCCACGGTAAGCATCCTTTCTCTCCCCTCCGGGTGCGTGTGGTGGTGCATCCCGAGGGAAGATTCATCTCACCTGGGTGGGACACTTTCCGCGGTTACGCCGGTACAGTTTTCAACCGTTGATTCTGGTACAGAATCTTACCGCTGCTGAGAAGAGGGGCACCGTGAGGTCCTGGGCGTCGACGTGGGGGCGGGCGAGACGTACGAATTCTGGCTGGACTTTCTCCGGAGCCTCGTCCGCCGGGGCCTGCGCGGAGTCCACCTGGTCATCTCCGATGCCCCTGAGGGGCTCCGCCGGGCCCTCAGCGAGGTGCTCAGCGGGGCGAGCTCGCAGCGGAGCCGGGTCCATGTGATGCGGACTCTGCTCCACCGTCTCCCGCGGCACAGCCAGGCGTGGGGGGTGGGGCTGGTGCGGACGATCGTCGCCCAGCCCGATCAGGAGAGTGCCCGCCGGCACCTGGAGCAGGTGTGTGCCCAGCTGGAAGGGCGCGTCCCCCAGGCAGCCGCCTTCCTCCGGGAGGTGGCCGAGGATGTGCTCACCTCCAGGGCGTTCCCTCGGGAGCACTGGGCCCAAATCCATTCCACGAACCTGGTGGAGCGGGTGACCCGGGAGCTGGCGCGGCGGTGCGATGCGGTGGGGATCTTCCCGACGCCCCACGCGGTCCTACGCCGTGTGGGAGCCGTGCTGGAGGAAATCCACGAGGAGTGGCTGGTGACCCGCCGCTCCTTCAGCCCTCGCTCCATGCACCACCTCCCTTGTCTCTCCAAGGGCAGGAGGGAACAGAACCACCTGAGGCCGTATGATATCCTGGCCGAAGGGAGAGCGCACCTTTCCACCACGTCCCGGGACTCAACCACACTGGCCAGGCCGATGCCCACGCTCCGGGCAATCTGGCGCATGGGCAGCCGTTGCCCCCAGTACAGCCGTAGACTATCGCGAATCTGCCGCATCGAAAGTCTCCGCCTCGCCACCGTCGGTGCGCCCCCCTTTGCCCGTTGGTCTGGCTCAGGACATTGGGCACCGTCGGGGCGAATCGCTGCCGCCGCTCCGGGTGTTCGAACTGCGTGGAACCGGTGATCGGGATTTACTGGAAGGGGTGTTCGGGAATTACCGGAATCGGCGTTCGGGATCTGGCTACAGCTAGGTCGGTCGGCCCGAGCGTTTTCAACCCGGCGAGGGCCATTCACGCCGGCCTCAGCATCATCCTCCAGTGCCTGGATCTTCAGCGGACCACGACGGCCGGCGAGCCAGATCGAGTGCGTGGAGGAGGGGTCTTAGAACACTCTCCCGCAAGAGTTAGCGAGCTAGAGCCACCTCATATTAAACCGCTTTACACCGCCCGCCTGAACTCCTCGTAGCGGACCTCGAGGAGGTGCCTGTCCGGCCACAGGTCCGGCGACGTGGGGAGGACGAGCCTCGCCCTGTGCAGTCCCTGGATGGCGTGCTCGAGCGCCGGACCGTCGGGCATGTCGAGGACGTCGCGGCGGACCTCGATCACGTAGTCGGGACGGACCCCCAGGAACATGCGGTCAAAGGCGGCGTGGTGAAGACTGCACAGCGCGAGCCCGTTTTGGACCCGCGGCTCGCCCCGGGGGTCGGCGTCGGGCACGATGTGGGCGGCATCCAGCAGCTCCTCGTACCGGAGCCTGCAGAACGCGCACTGGCGGCGGTACGCCTGGAGAACGCGCTCGCGGAACGCCCTCTGGTGCAACCGGACACGCACGGTGGCGGTGACGTAGGCCCGCCGCCCCGCCTCCGCCGCGTCCTGGGGGAGCCACGTGTGCCCCTCCTCCACCTTCGCGTGGCGGGCGTCATCGACGGCCACCGTGAAGCGCAGTTGCTTCGGGTCATCGTCAACCACGTACGCGGGCCACGCGGGGACGTACTTGCCGGGCACAATCCCGTGGAAGTAGACAAGCGGGAGGCGCCGCACCATGCACTGGCGCAGGCCCGCGTTGTCCGGATGCCCGGGATCGGTCCCCCGGTACCGGTAGCGGAGCAGCCCGTCGTCGCCAAACGCGTCGTCGTAGGGACTCCTGGGGGTGGTCGTGATGGAGAGGGGGAACTCCAGGACACGGGGCTTGAAAATGCCCTGCGGACCCACGAGGGGGACACCAGTGCCGTCGACCTCGAATCCTCCCTCGAGCAGGCTCCTCGGCAACACGTCGCCGTGGCGCCGCACGGCGTCGGCGAGCCACTCGAACGCGGCCATCCGGATGCGGACGTCCCGGTCCTGCTCGGCCACGACGACGGCTCCGCTGCTCCCGGTCTCCCGGAAAGTCTCCTGCCCCTCCGGCCCCTCCACGCGGCAGCGCGGGGGACCCTCCTCCATCATTCCCCGGAAGGGGCCCGTTTAGCGTCCCGGACCCCACGCGGGGGGGGCCACGCCCTGCGTCACCCCTGGGGGGGGGCGCAAGGTCCGGAGCCGCATGCCGGGGTCGGCGCCCTGGTCCGTGCCGCACCGGGCGGTCGGCGTGTCGGAAGCGAAATCCTGCCCCGGTCATCTTCCCGGACGACCCGGTCCCGGACGCCGGTGCGCCCCCGTCCCATGCTCTGCCGACCGAGCGCGACCTCGGGAGCCCGCAGACGAAGTCACCATGGGTCACCATCCCCGGCCGGAACCCGCGCAGGGTGCGGGCCGCATCACCGGCCGAGATGACAGCAGTGCGGGTCGCCTCCCCTCGAGGAAGTCCAGCTCGTTAAGCAGCCCCTCCTCGACCGTTAGGTCCACCTGGAGGAGCGCGCCACCACCACGTGGTCTTCTGCTACGTCCTCCCTGGATGGCCTGTCGCAGCTCGGCGATCCTGCCATCCCAGCGACTCCGTGAGAACCGCTCGCGTCGCGCTCCGGTGACCGCAGTGCGACGCCCCGGATGATCCGCGGTGAAGCAGCGTGGCGTGCGAGTGGGGGCTGTGCTTGCCGACCAAAGTGGGAGGCCCCCGGGTCGGGGGGCGCACCGAATCGCTGGGCTCGCCCAGGCCGCACCCGACGGTGCGGAACCGCTCGATGCCGCACATGCAGCCGAGCTCGAGGTCCGCGGGGGCGGCCGCCGCGGTCGTGGCGGCGTGGGCGAGCTGGGCATCGTGAGATGGAAGACCGGTCGAGCAACGCCACAGGCCCTGGGCCAAACGCGATCCGCCCACGAGCCGGTGCGGGAAGGGAGCCCAAGAGGCGCGCCGCGCGCGGGTCTGCGCCGGCTCCCGGAACTGCTCCGGCACCCGCCCGCGCTTCGGGAGGCGGGTGCGCCCCGCGCGACGCATGACAGCAGGCCGGTCTCGCAGAGGGCCCCTCGGCCGCATGGGGGGCTGTGGTCCTCCCTCTCCCCCCTCGGGCCTAGGCCCTACCCAGTGCCCGCCGTCGCCTCCCCTCTCCGATCACGGCAGCCCGTGAGCTCCCCTCGGGTGGGGGAGGTGAAACACGATCACGGGGCACGGGGAGGCGTGCAAGAGCGTGCTCACTGTCGCGCTCACGAGGTAGTGCCCCATGGGCGCCGGCCGGCTCCGGAGGCGCACACACACGGCGCTCGCCTCCGCCCGACGCGCCTCCTCCACCAGCGCCTCCCCCACGCTGCGACCGCGGAGCACGGCCGTCTCCACAGGCACGCGGAGGCGGGCGGCCAGCTCCGAGGCGCGGGCGAGGACGGCCTCGGCCCGCGCTTCCGCCTCCGGCATGGAGGCTTCCAGCGGAACCGTCATGGGGACCGTGATCACGTGCACGATCCGCAACACCGCCCGATCAGGGCCCAGGAGGGACCCGAGCGTCAGGAGCGCGGTCTCGTCGTCGGGGAGTCCCTCCGTCCCCACCAGGATCTTCCGCACCACCAGCACGTCGAGGCTCACCGGTCCGCCCTCCCTCACGGCGCCCCCCGCCAGACCCACCCGATCGTATCACGCGCCCCCTGGGACTTCCACCAGCACCTCAGGGGTCTTCCTCGAAGCGGACCGTGTGCCCCGTCTGCGTCATCGCCCTGGGGCCGCGTCGCCCTCACGCGGGGACGGCTCCCGCACGCGAGCCACGCCCCGAGGTGCCGCGGGAGGCGCGCCGTGCGGGTCCTACCGCGTCACCCGTTGGGCGGGAGGAGGCCCGAGTGCCGCATCATCTCCTCGTCCGGAGGGCACGGCCCCCCCACGCTCACCATGCGCGACTCGGCCCGGACCACGTGGCCCACGCCCACCGGGACGTGCACCACACAGCCTGCCTCGATGGGGTGGGACCTGCCCCGGTCGGTGTCCACCACCACGCCCCGCCCCTCCACGATGAAGATCGTGTCCTCGGACTCCCGGTGGCGGTGGGGGACGTTGGCCTCCTGGGGCTCGAGGACGACGAAGTTCATCTGGGCCTGGTAGGCGCCGGCCCCGGGCCAGGCCACGAGCCGGGCCTTTCGGCTGATCATCGGAACCGCCACCCCTTCCGACGCCGGGTCGAACACGCGGATCACGGGCGGTCACCCCCTCCCTGCCGCGGGAGCGGCACAGCCCTGTACAGCTGCGGGTCCGGAGGGCACGGTCCCCCCACGCAGGTGAGCCCCCGGTCCGCCACCATCCTGTAGGGCGTCCCGGCCCCGACGTGGACGATGAGCCCCTCCCGCACGGGGTGGCGCTCCCCCGTCTCGCCGTCCTCAAACCACCCGGCCCCCCCCAGGACGTAGTAGACGGCCTCGCCCGGGTGGCGCCACCGGTCGCTGGACTCGCCGGCGCCGAGGCGGATGTAGTGCAGGCTCCGGTGGCGCGCTCCCATGCCGGGCCACACGATCGCCCTGACGTCCCCCGCCCCCGGGAGCCGCACCCCGTCCCGGTCCACCCGCAGGACACGGATCTCCTCCCAGCCCGTCACGACCGGACCAGCTGAGTCCGCCACGCCCGGAGCAGCTCCTCCGAGTCCGTCACGATCCCGACGTGGAGGGAGACGATCCGGAGCGCCGCCTCCTCCACCTCCGGGTTCGTCCCGCGCACGAGGTCGCGGGCGACCACCACGCGGAAGTCGTGGTTGGAGGCGTCGAAGGCGGCGTTGAGCACGCAGCAGTCGGTGAAGCCGCCGTTGAGGACGACGGTCTCCTTCTGGAGGTTGCGGAGCAGGAACTCCAAGTCGGTCGGGTAGAAGGCCGAGAGGCGCTTCTTGGTGGTGACGAGGAGGTCCCGCTCCCCGTCCACCTCGGTGACCCACTCGGTCCACCGGGAGCCCTCCAGGGCGTGCTCCTCGGCGTTGGGGATCGGGCCGACGTAGAGGGGGAAGACCCTGCGCCACGCGGCGACGCCCCCCCTCACGTCGTCCACCCCGCCCCGCCGAAGCGTCGTCCGCACGTGGATGACGGGCACGCCGAGGCGACGGCACTCCCTGTGGAAGCGGTTGATGGGCTCCACGATCTCCCGGGCCCGGGGCGCCGGACAGGGGCACTGGGGGCTGTCTTCCAGGTGGCCCCGGTGCATGTCGATGGACACCACCGCGCTGCGCCGGGCGTTGAAGTAGTCCTCGAACCCCCCGGGCAGCTCGCGCTTCTCGCCGTACACGTAGGCGTACATGGTCCTCCTCCTCACCCGTAGCGTTCCTCGCGGAAGTAGGGACGGCCCAGGGCCGCCGGCACGGCGGGGCGCCGCGACCGTGCCGTCACCACCAGCAGCACCGCCAGCGTGAAGACGTAGGGCAGCATCCGGAGAAAGTAGCTCGGCACCGTTCCCCCGACGGCCTGGATCCGGAATCCCAGCGCCTCGACCCCGCCAAACAGGTAGGCCCCCGCGGCCGCCCGAAGGGGGTTCCACGTGGCGAAGATGACGAGCGCGACGGCGATCCACCCCTGCCCCGCCGTCATGTTGTCGGTCCACGTGGGGGTGTAGGCCAGTGACAGGTAGGCCCCCGCCAGCCCCGCGAGCGCCCCGCCCGTCAGCACCCCCGCGTAGCGGATCGCCGCGACGTTGAGGCCCAGGGCGTCCACGGTGGACGCGTCCTCCCCGGCGGCCCGGAGCGCGAGCCCCGCCCGCGTCCAGGCGAGAAACGCCCACGCCGCACCGACGAGGAGGTAGCTCGCGTAGACGAGGACGTCCTGCCGGAAGAGCACCGGCCCGAGGAGGGGGAGCTGGGACAGGCCGGGGAGGGCCACGGGCCGGAAGGTCACGGGCGCCGGGATCCCGACGTAGCCCTTCCCGAGGAAGCTCGAGAGCCCGGCCCCGAGGAGCGTGAGCGCCAGGCCCGTCACCGCTTGGTCCGTGCGGAAGGTCACGGTCAGGACCGCGTGCAGGAGGCTCAGAGCGGCCGCCGCGCCCATGGCCGCCAGGACGGCCACGAAGAGGTCCCGGGTGTGCACGGCCGCCATGAAGCCGCTGACCGCGCCCACGAGCATCATCCCCTCCACGCCCAGGTTGAGGACGCCGCTCCGCTCCGCGATGAGCTCGCCGACGCTGGCGAAGATGAGCGGCGTCCCCGCCACCACGGCGCTCGCCAGCCAGAGGAGGAGGAGGTGGCCCGTCACGGCTCGGCCGGGACCTCCTGGGGCACCCAGGCCTCCCGGCGCTTTCGGCGCAGGACCACCCGGTGCGCGATGAAGAACTCGCTGGTGAGCACGCTGAACAGGATGAGCGCCTGCAGGATGGAGGCGAGCGCGGCCGGCACCCCGCTCGTCTGCAGGGCGAACTCGCCGTTCAGCACGGCGGCGAAGCCCACGGCCACGGCCACCGTCGCCCAGGGAGCGAGGCGCGCGAGCCAGGCGATGATGATGGCCGCGTAGCCGTAGCCCGGCGAGATCCCCTGCTGGATCCTGCCGATCACGCCCGAGACCTCGATCATCCCGGCGAGCCCGGCGATGGCGCCCGAGGCTACGAGGACGCCCACGACGGTGCGGCGGACCGGCATCCCCGCGTAGCGGGCGGCCTCCGGGCTCGAGCCCGTGACGCGGATCTCGTACCCCCACCGGGTCGACCGCAGGAGGACGCTGATCCCCAGGGCGAGCGCGGGCACGCAGAGGGCGCCGAGGTGGACCTGGGTCCCGGGGAGGAGGGGGAGCCGCGCGGCCTCCGGGAAAGGGCGGGAGTAGGGAAAGGAAAAGGCGTGCGGGTCGGCCCAGGGCCCGAACACCAGGTAGTCCACCCACAGGAGCGCCACGTAGTTCAGGAGGAGCGTCGTGATGATCTCGTTGGTGCCGAACAGGGCCCGCGGGACGGCCGGGATGAGGGCCCAGGCGGCGCCCCCCAGGAGCCCCAGCCCCGCCATGAGCGGGAGGAGAGCCCAGCCCGGCCACCGGAGCGTCAGGGCGGCCCAGGAGCTAAGGCACGCCCCCATGGCCAGCTGGCCCTCGGCCCCGATGTTCCACAGGCCTGCGTGGAAGGCCAGCGCCACCCCCAGGCCGGTGAGGGCCAGGGGCACCGCCTTGACGAGGGTCTGCTGGACCGCGTAGGGGGAGCCGAGAGCCCCGGACACCATGTCGCGGTAGGCCGCCACCGGCGGGTGCCCGGTCGCCGCGAGGAACAGCCCCCCGAGAAGGAGCGCCGCGGCGACCCCCGCGAGGCGGACCACGGCGGCCACCGGGGGCCGGAGCGGGGCCCGGCGCTCGACGTGGATCACGCCGCTCCCCCGGCCATGAGGTACCCGATCCTCGACCGGTCGAACTGGGACCTCGCCAGCACGGCGGAGATCCTGCCCTCGTGCATGACGGCCAGGCGGTCGGCCAGGGCGAGGAGTTCGTCCAGGTCCTCGGAGATCACCAGGACCGCGACGCCCGAGCGGGCGGCCTCCTGGAGGGCGTGGTGGACGAGGGCGGTCGCCCGCACGTCGAGGCCGCGCGTGGGACTGAGCGCGACGATCACCCGGGGGTTCTCGCCCAGCTCCCGGGCCACCAGGAGGCGCTGCAGGGTGCCGCCCGAGAGCGTCCGCACCGGCGCCCGGGGCGGGACCGTCACCCCGAAGCGCCGCAGGGCCTCCTCGGCATGGGCCCGGATGGCGCGAGGGTCCAGGAGGCCACGGCGGCAGATGGGCGGCCGGTGGTAGCGTTTGAGGATCAGGTTCTCCGCCGCGGTCAAATCGCCCACCAGGCCCACGCGCTGGCGGTCCTCGGGGATGAAGGCGAGGCCCGAGGCGAGACGGTCCCGCACGGAGGCCCCCTCGAGGGACCGCCCGCCGATCCGGAGGCGCCCGGCGACGATGGGGCGGAGCCCCGCCACCGCCTCCGCGAGCTCGCGCTGGCCGTTTCCGGCGACGCCGGCGAGGCCCACGATCTCGCCCGCGCGCACGGTGAGCGAGACGTCGCGGACCGCGAGAGCCCTCCGGTCCCCGGGGACCGAGAGGCGGTCGACCACGAGGACCTCCGGCCCCGGGGCCGCCCCGGGCCGCACGGCGGGAGGAGGCACGTGCCCAACCATGAGGGACGCCAGATCCCGGGCCGTGGCCTCACCGGCGGCGAGGGTGGCGACGGCGCGCCCGGAGCGCATCACCGTCACCCGGTCCGCGTAGCGGAGGACCTCGTCCAGCTTGTGGCTGATCACGATGACGGTGCGGCCCGCGCGGGCGAGCGCCCGGAGCGTGCCCAAGAGGGCCTCCCCCTCCTGCGGGGTGAGGACCGAGGTCGGCTCGTCCAGGATGAGCACCCGGGCGTCCCGCCACAGGAGCCGCAGGAGCTCCACCTTCTGCCGCTCGCCCATGGAGAGCTGCCAGACGGGCGCGTCCAGGTCCACCCGCAGGCCCGCCTCCCGGGCGAGCGCGCGCAGCCGCGCCACCTCACGGCGGCCCGCCCAGGCTCCCCGCGTCCCGAGGAGGAGGTTTTCGGACACCCGGAGGGAGGGCACCAGCTTGAAGTGCTGGTGCACCATCCCGATGCCCGCGGCGATGGCGTCGGCGGGCGAGCGCCACTCCCGGCGGCGACCGCCTACCCAGATCGTCCCCGCGTCGGGTCGGTACAGGCCGGCGAGGACGTTCATGAGGGTGGTCTTGCCGGCGCCGTTCTCCCCGAGGAGCGCGTGCACCTCCCCCGTCCGGGCGGCGAAGGAGGCCTCCTGGAGCGCCACGGTCTCCGGGAAGGCCTTCCGGATCTTCTCCAGGGAGACGTCCACCCGGTGGGACCTCCCGCGCAATCCCGCTACTTGGGCGACCTGCCCTGGACCCCCTGGACCAGCCAGTCGAAGCCGAGGATCTCCTTCAGGGACATCGCATGCCCTGCGGGGACCCGCACGGTCCCGGCCTGGTCCCGGAGCGGGCCGCTGAAGAGGTGCAGGGTCCCCTGCTCGATGGCCCGCCGCGCCGCATCCACCTTGGCCCGCACGGAGGCCGGGACCGCCGGATTCATGGGACCGAGGCCCACGACCCCGTCGGCCAGGCCCCCGTAGTAGTCCTGGGACGCCCACCTGTGGACCCGCGCCTCGGTGACGATGCGCGCGACGAGGGGGCCCCAGTTCCAGGTCGTCCCCGTGAGGTAGGCCCGGGGGGCGAAGCGCTGCATGTTGGACTCGGACCCGATGCCCCACTTGCCCGCCTCCGCGGCCGCCAGCAGGGCGCTGGGAGAGTCCTGGTGCTGCGCGATGACGTCGGCGCCCGCGTCGAGGAGGCTCTGGGCGGCCTGCTTCTCCTTGGGCGGGTCGTACCACGTGCCCGTCCAGACGACCTTGACGACCGCCCTGGGATTCACCGCGTGGACCCCCAGGGCGAAGGCGTTGACCCCCGCGACCACGGTCGTGATGGGGTGCGCGGCGACGAAGCCGATGATGTTGGTCTTCGTCATGGAGCCGGCCACCAGCCCCGTCAGGTACCGCCCCTCCCAGAGCCGGCCGTACACGTCCGAGACGTTCGGGGCGAGCCCGACGGCCGGACCGATGCCCACGAAGGTCACCTGGGGGTGCTGCTTCGCGACGTCCAGGGTGAAGTTCTGGTACCCGAAGGCCGTCGCGAAGATGATGGAGAACCCCTTGGCGATGAAGTCGTTCTCCACGCGTGCGACGTCGGCGGTCTCCGGCACGGACTCCACGTAGGCGGTCGTCACTCCCGCCACGTGCTTCTCCAGGTAGAGACGCGCCTGGTTCCACTGGTAGGTCCACCCGGCGTCCCCGATCGGGCCCACGTAGATGAAGGCCACCTTCGTCGCCGCCGGCTGCCCCAGGGCCGCCGGGACCCCCGCAAGCGACGCCACCACGAGCCCCACCGCGAGCCAAAGCGCTCCCCTTCGCATCCGTCCACCCTCCCTCTCCTACGGCACCCAGCGAGTGCCGTGGACATTGATCCAGAGAGTCCTCGCCGTGCGTCCTCCGACGTTCACGAACCGGTGCGGCCTGGTCGAGTCGAACACCACGGCGTCCCCGACCCCCAGCAGGTAGCGCTCCCCCCCCACCTCGACGGCCAGCGCCCCCTCGAGGAGCACGCCCATCTCCCGGCCGAGGTGCCGGATGGGGCTGTCGGCGGACGCCGTCCCCGGCGCGTAGGTGTTCTCCGCGACTTCAATGCTGGTGTCGTCGTCCCGGATGAGGAGACGCCTGCGGACCCCGCGCCGCGTGGTCATGACCATCTGCTCGGCGGCGCGGACGACCGGCATGGCCGACCGCGACCCGTCGCCGAAGAGGCGCGCCATGGACACGCCGAGGGCGCCCGCGATGGCCATGAGGCTCCCGATGCTGGGATTGGCCTGGCCCCGCTCCACCATGCTGAGCATGGAGGGGCTCAGCCCCGTGGCCTCCGCCACCTGCTGGAGCGTCTTGCGCCGCGCCACCCGCAGGGCCCGGATCCGGGCCCCGAGGTCGCGCATGGCTCCGTCGAGCACGGCGGCGTGCTCGGGGGACCGGGACCTTTCGCGCGGTGTCGGCCTCATGCGCCACGGCCTCCCGGGAGGAAGGGTTTCAATATCACTGAAAAGAATTTCAACACCGCAGAACCGACTCCTGCCTGGCGGCACGGGAAGGGGGTGCTCCATGCGCGTCGTCGACCTCAGCCATCCCGTCACCATCCACTCCCCCGGGTGGGTCGGCTACCCCGGCCTCCGCCTGTGGTACCTCCAGACGCACCAGACCCACGGCATCGTGAGCCAGATGATTGAGACGCCCCTGCACCTCAGCACGCACCTGGACGCGGAGATGCACGGGGTCTCGGGGGGACGCGACATCGCCTCCATCCCCCTGGACCGGTGCGTGGGCCCGGCGGCCATCGTGGACGTGAGCGAGGTAGGCGAGTGGGGGGTGTACACCCCCGAGCTCGTCCAGAGCAAGGTGGAGGTCCGGCCCGGCGACATCCTCATCCTGCACACCGGCTGGCACCGCTACTACAGCGGCATGCCCGAGGAGGACCTCGTGACCTACTTCTGCCGGCACCCGGGGCCCGACGTGCGCTTCGCCCGGTGGGTGGTCCAGATGCAGTTCCGCTGGATCGGGGTGGACACGGGATCCGCCGACCACCCCATGAACACGTCCATCCGCACCAAGCGGGCCGACCTCGCCCGGGAGTACGAGCGGCGGTTCCACGTGCGCGTCGAGGAGCGGTTTCCCGAGGAGCACCTCTTCTGCATGCACCGGGACCCCTTCCGCCACGGCATCGTCCACGCGGAGAACCTCGGGGGCGAGCTCGGGACCCTCCTCAACCGCCGGTGCGTCGTGGGAGCGTTCCCCTGGAAATTCGTGGGAGGGGAGGCGTCCATCTGCCGGATCGTGGCCTTCCCCGATCTCGCCGAGGCCTGACCCCCGGGCGGCTCCCCGGCCGGCACCTACGGCGCGGGGGCCGGGCCTCCGCCCGGGGCGAGCTCTCCCCGCTCGATGACGTGCACCCGACCCGCGAGGGATTCCACGAGGCGCGGGTTGGACTCGGTGATGAAGATCCCGAGCTCGCGGAACTCTCGCTGGACCGCCTGGAGGACCTCCCGACAGCGCTGGGCCAGCGCCGGAGCCATCCCCTGGAAGGGCTCGTCGAGGAGGAGCGCCCGGGTCGCGGTGACAAGGGCCCGTGCGAGGGCCACGAGCTTCTGCTGGCCCCCGCTCAGGGACCCCGCCACCCGTCCGCGCAGCAGGGCGACCTCGGGCAGCATGCTGTAGATCTGCGCGAGCCGTCCCTGGGCGAGTCCGCGCCGGAGCCGGCAGGCCTCGGCGGGGAGCAGGAGGTTCTCCTCGACCGTGAGCCTAGCCACCAGCTGCCGGTCCTCCGGCGCATAGCCGATGCCCTGCCGGGGCCTCAGGTGGGCGGGGAGGGTCCCCAGGGGAAGGCCGTCTAAGAAGATGGCGCCCCCGGAGGTGGGGATGAGCCCCATCACCGCCCGGAGGGTCGTCGTCTTCCCCGCCCCGTTCCTCCCCACGAGGGCCACGGTCGTCCCCCCCGGCACCTCCACGGTGATCCCCCGCAGGACGAGCATCCCGCCCAGGGCCACCTCGAGGCGCTCAATCCGAAGCATGCCCCGCCCCCCGCGGGCCGACCTCGGCCCCGGCCGCGTCCCCCAGGACCGCGCGGGGCGTCCCCTGGGCCACCACGCTCCCCTCGGAGACGACCGCCACCCGGTCCGCGTACCGGGCCACGACCTCCATGTCGTGCTCCACGAACACCCCGGTCGTCTGGCGGGCCCGCAGGGCGCCGACGAGGGTATCCATGATGCTGAACTTCTCGCGGGAGCTCACGCCGCTCGTCGGCTCGTCCATGAGGAGGAGCTTGGGCCCCAGGGCCACCCCCATGGCGATGTCCACCAGCTTGCGGGCGCCCCAGGAGATCTGGTCCACCGGCTGGTCGCCCAGGGCGGCCAGCCCGAAGAGATCGGCCAGGGCGCGGGCCTCGGCGTCCCGGCCTCCCCCCTCGAGGCCGTCGAACCGCCAGAAGGACCGGCCCGCGGCCACGGCGAGGCGCAGGTTGTCGAGGACGGTGTAGGAGGCGAAGAGCTGGGGGTGCTGAAACGTCCGGGCGATCCCCGCCCGCGTGATCACGCGGGGAGGCCTCCCGGTCACCTCCCGCCCCTCGAAGAAGACCCGCCCCCGGTGGGGCCTCACGTACCCCGTGCACACGTTGAGGAGGGTGCTCTTCCCCGCGCCGTTCTCGCCGACCACGGCCAGGAGCTCGCCCGGATAGACCTCAAGGCTCAGCTTCCGGAGGGCCTCCACGCCGCCGAACCGCACCTCCACCTCCCGGACGTCCAACAGAGGGGCGGTCATCCCGGGCGCCTCCAGGCCTGCCGGTACAGCCCCTCGAGGCCGCGGGGGGCAAACCGGACGATGGCGAGGATCACGAGCCCCAGCATGAAGTTCCACAGGGTGGCCATATACCGGGCCCCGTAGAGGCTCACCAGCTCGTACACCAGCGCCCCCGCGAAGGATCCGGGGACGCTCCCCCCTCCCCCGAGGATGGCGCTGAAGAGGAAGACCGACGAGGTCGTCCAGTAGCTCAGGTCGGGCGCCACGTGCCCCACATCGAGGGCGGCGAGGGCTCCCCCGAGGCCAGCCAGCAGCCCGGAGAGGCCGTAGGCCACCAGCAGCACGAGACGGGCCGACACCCCTAGGTACTCGACCCGCACCTCGCTGCTGCTGATGGCCTCGAGGGCCCGCCCGGGAGGGCACCGGAGGTAGCGGGCCACGACCCCGCCAGAGAGGAGCACCGTCCCGACGGAGAAGTAGAACAGCCCGAACCGGAAGGCCGCCGGCGAGAGCGGAAGCCCGAGGAGAGAGGACGAGGTCACGGCCATCCCGTCGGACCCCCCCGTGAGGCCGTAGAGCTTGAGCAACAGGGTGTAGGCCACCATGGAAAAGGCCAGGTTCAGCATGGCGAAGAAGATGCCCCGGTAGCGCACCGTGAACGACCCCACGAGGACCGCGAGGGCCCCGGCCACCCCGGCGCCGAGGAGGGCCAGGAGGGCGGCGTCTCCGGTCCAGTGGCCGCGGACGGCGTAGGCCACCGCGTAGGCGCCCGCCGCGTAGTAGAGGCCGTGCCCGAAGGAGATGAGGCCGGCCCGGAGGAGGAGGCTCACGGCCAGCGCGGCCGAGCCGAGGGAGAGCGCCATGGTGAAGGGATCGACGAGGGAGGGCACGAGGGCCGGGAGGGCCGCAAAGAGCGCGAGGGTCCCGAGGGGAGATGCGGATGCCACGACGCGCCTCACGTCCCTCACAGCCGCCGCTGCTCGGGCACGCCCAGCAGCCCGTAGGGCCTCACCAGGAGGACGGCCAGCATGAGGAGGTAGGGGGCCACGGTGCTCAGCTCCGGCGCGACGAACACGGCGATCGCCCTCCCGACCCCGATGAGCAGGGAGGCGAGGGCCGCGCCTTCGATCTGCCCCAGGCCCGCGACGGCGGCGACGGCAAAGGACAGCACCACCATGTCCGCCCCGATCCCGATGGAGACCCCGATCTCGGGCGACGACAGGGCGCCGCCCAGGGCGGCCAGCGCGGTCCCGAGGCTGAAGCTCGCCCCCCACACCCACCCGACGTTGATCCCCAGGGCGCGCGCCATCTCGGCGTTCTCCGTCACCGCCACCACAAACCGGCCCATGGTGGTCCGCCGCAGGAACACCCTGAGGCCCAGGAGCACGCCCGCCGCCACGAGCAGCAGGAGGAGCTGGTAGTTGGTGTAGGGGACGCCTCCGATCCGCGTCCTCCCCAGGAGCAGCAGGATGTCGCCCGTGTAGTAGGGCTGCACGCCCCACACCAGCTTCTGCACGTCCTCGAGCATGAGGAACAGCGCGTAGGTGGTGAGGAGCTGCAGGCTCTCGCTCCGGACCCGGGAGCGCCCCAGGTAGGTGGACCGCAGGAGGAACCGTTCCACGGGAGGACCCATCCCCGCGCCCACGACGGCCGCCACCGCGCCAAGGGCCGGGAAGATGAGCCAGGGCGGCGCATGGGCCTGCGAGATCAGCACCCAGGCCGTGGCGGCGCCGAAGGCGCCGATGGCGTAGAAGCTCCCGTGGGCGACGTTCAGGACCCCCGCGACCCCGAAGATCAGGTTGAGGCCGGCGGCCACCAGGAAGAGGGTGGCCCCGTCGATGAGCCCGTTCACGAGGACCGTCAGGGCGGTCGTGACCACGGGTTACGGCCTCACCTGCATGGAGCGTCCCCGCCGGCCGCACCCCGCACCGGCGGGGACGCCGGGGGAGCCACCACTCTTAGCGGCCGGTCGGGTACACGACCGGGCTCGGGATCTTCTCCAGGTAGTCCGGCTTCAGGGAGGCGATGAACGCCTCCGCGGTCGTCCCCACGGGAGGCATCAGGAGCTCGGCCGGGAAGTGGATCACGTTGTTGAACACGGCGAAAGGATACTGGCCCGTCCGCACCGTGACCCCGTACTCCTCGTGATAGGTCGCCTGGTGGTCGGACCGGATGACCAGGGGACCGAGGAGGGTGTTGACGCGCAGGCCCACGAGCGCCCGTGCGAGGTCGTCCTTGGTGGGCCAGCGGCCGCCGCTCGCCGCGAGCGCCCGACGGTAGGCGGCCACAAGCACCTCCAGGCTGTTCTTGATGGTGTAGACGTAGGTGATCACGGGGTACTGGCCGAACCGGTTCTTGTAGACCTCCACGAACTGGCGCAACTTCGCGTCACCGATGGGCCCGGGGTGGAAGAGGAAGGTGTTCTCGGACCCGCCGATGACCCCGGCCGGGAGCGCCTCGAGCCCCTTGACGTCGCCCTCGGTGGCCAGCGAGAGGACCACCTTGCTGCGCTGGAACAGCCCCTGGGCCAGCGCCTGCTGGATGAAGGCGATGAGGTCTCCGCCCCAGAGGCTGGTGTAGACCACGTCGGGGTGGACGGCGAGGAGCCGGGAGATCTCGCTGGAGTAGTTCCCGGCGCCCAGCTGGGGCCACAGCGCGGCCACGGGCTGGATCTCCGGCCGGAACGTGTGGAGCGCCTCGGTGAAGTACTTCCACTCGTCCCGCCCGAAGGCGTAGTCGTCGTTGATCCCCGCCACCGTCCGCACCCCGGGGGTGGTCTTCAAGAGGTAGAGCGCCCCGGCCAGGGCGTTGGTGGAGGCCGGCGGGATCGTCCGGAAGACGTAGGGGTGCGAGTGCCCCTCGAACAGGGAGTTGGTCGTGCAGTCCGTGAAGATCGTCAGCATGTGGAGCTCGTCGGCGATGGGCGCGACCGCGAGGCAGTCGGCGCTGGAGACGTACCCCACGATGGCGTCCAGCCCCTGTGAGGCCAGCTGGCGGAACTCCGTGGCGTTGTGGCTCGGCCCGCCCGCCTCATCCACGTACTGGGCCTCCAGGGGGACTCCCCGGACCCCTCCGGCCTTGTTGATCTCCTCGATGGTCAGCTTCGCCGAGTTGACGGTGGGGCCCCCGACGACCGCACCCTGCCCCGAGGAGAACGTCACGATGGCGATGCGGATGGCCTTGGGATAGGGGGCCTGGCCCACACCCGCGTGGGGCAAGGCCACGACGAGGCTCCCCAGCAGCGCGATCGCGACGACGTACCTGGCTCGTCTCACCAGCGTCCTCCCTTCGCTCACGGCCCCGCCCGGCCACGACCTCCGGCGGGGCGGGAATCCCGCGCACCTAATTCGGATCCTCGGCGTGCGGCTCCTGCAAGTATCACGTCTGAGGCGCCCGCGGGGTTCCGCCCTCCTCCGGGGAACGCCTTAGGTCCCGGGGGCTTGTGCGCTTGCCACAGCAGGCCCGTCGTTCCGACGGTAAGGAGGACCCCTCCCGCAAGGCCGGAGAGGACTGACAGGCTCGCCGCGGGATACGGGGGAGGAGGCTCAGGACGTCCTGGTAGACGACCGCGAGAGTGGTCGAGAGGAAGGCCAGAGTTGGAGCTCACGCCCACTTGTCAATAACTGGAGTTTGGCAAATTCTCATGCCGCTTCCCGGAGGAACCGCTTGAGCACGGGCTCAGCAGCGCCATGCTGGAGGGTGTGATGCACCACGGCGAGCAGCACCTGCCGTAGATGTCCCTGGCGAGGCGCTGCCAGGGCCTCCGCGAGCGTGCGGTGCTGGCCGTGGACGCGCTGGACCTGCAAAAAGAGCAGCGCCAGAGACACCACGGCGATGTACGTGGCGATCGCCTCGACCGGGCGCACGCGAAAGTCCTCCACGCCCAACCGGGTCTTCCCGTAGAAGTAGTCCAGTTCGCACCCCCCAGCGCGCCGCATACAGGGTCAGGATCTCCTGGGCGGTCACGGTGCGATCGGTGCCCAGGAGATCCTTCGGGTGGTGATCCCGAGGGTGCCGACGCGATTGAAGCACGGTGACCGGCGCGCCCAGCCCCCTGAGATGCCCCCACACGGTGGGGGTGGAGGAGGTCTGGTCGCCGTCCGTCGCGCGGATCGTGGTGCGATCGTAGCGCTGATGCCGCACCAGCTGCGCAGAGGTGCGAAGGGGACGTCCGTCCAGGGTCCGGTGGGTCGTGAGATCACAGATCACGTGCCAGCCCTGCCGTCGGCAGAACCGCACCAGCTTGGTCGACGCGTACCAGCTGTCGAAGATGATGTAGATCCGGCACCCCGCCGGGAGATGGGGCGCCAGGGCCGCGAGCATCTCGCGGGCCACGTGGGTCGTGCTACGAAAGGCCAGCCGCTGGCCCCGGGGCCGCTGCCGGTTGAGGCGTCGGACCGTCTGGGCCCGCATGTACACCCGCCAGTCGACGATGGACGCTGCCTCGCCCACGCTGATCCGACAGGTGACGACCGGCAGGCCGTAGGCGTAGCGCTGGCCCTGCAGGCCGACCCCGGCCGTGTGTTCCGTGTAGTCCCCGTGCCAGTCGACGGGCTCGAAGCCCCGGCTGCTCCGGGGTGTGTGACAGGTGGTATCGTCGAGGCTTATTATCGTGATGCGCCGACGCTCTGGGGGTACCGTAGCCACCCGGGCGCCCACCTCAGCCAGCACATACGCCCGCACCGGGGGACGCAGCACCTCCGCAGTCCACGGGCTCTGGCGAAAGACGTCGGCCACGGCGTAGATATCGCGCGGTTCCACCAACTGGCGGGTG
>Ga0209581_1000735_pt1 | contig 52028 bp, 48 predicted proteins | sample Coa_R2_FD_187160 | JGI IMG/M metagenome (GOLD analysis project Ga0209581, IMG submission 187160) | Surface soil microbial communities from Centralia Pennsylvania, which are recovering from an underground coalmine fire - Coalmine... | ecosystem: Environmental > Terrestrial > Soil > Unclassified ...
GCCCGGGCCGACCGGCGCGTAGTGGTTGAGGCGCTGCTGGCGACGCCAGGCCTTGGGACGCCAGCATCCCGCATTGGGCTCCGATTGCCGAGACTGCTGCAGCAAATGCAGCGCCGAGAGGCAGTCGGCCTGCGTCGCGAAGGCGAACTCCATCACCCGCGGCTCGACGGTATAGGAGGCGGGTCCCGGCGCGGCGGCGGGCGCCGGCACGGCAACGGTGATGAAGTAGACGAGTAACCAGCCCATCCCCCGACCTCGCGAACCATTCCGATCGCGGGCGGTATGGTAAACGAACGGAATTGGCCTGCCCTGTGAGGAGCTTGTGTCGTCGCCCGACGGGCGCCGCAACGGCTACACTCCCTCGGGGAGCGGAATGAACTCCGTCTCGCCCGGAACCTGCCCGAACCGACCCTCGCGCCAATCCGCCTTCGCCTGCTCGATGCGCTCGCGGCGGCTCGAGACGAAGTTCCACCAGATATGGCGGGGGCTTTCCATCGGCGCGCCGCCGATCAGCACGAGGCGCGCGGCGCCGCGCGCCGTCACCCGGGTGCGGCGGCGCGGCGCGAAGACGAGAAGCCGCCCGGCCTCGAAGCGCGTGCCCTCGATCTCGACCGCACCCTCGACGAGATAGGCGGCGCGCTCCTCATGTTCCGTCTCGAGCGGCAGCGATGCGCCCGCGCTCAGCGTCGCGTCGGCGTAGAAGAGAGGGGAGAGCGTCGCCACGGGCGAGGATTTGCCGAAGAGTGTTCCGGCGACGACCCGGACGGACTTCCCCTCGCCTTCGAGGACGGGCAGCGACGCCGCGCCGTAATGAGCGAAACTCGGCTCTCTCTCCTCCTGCGCCTCCGGCAGCGCCACCCAGAGCTGGAGGCCGAAGAGGCCCTGCGGCCGCTGCCGCGCCTCGGGAGAGGAGCGCTCGGAATGGACGATGCCGCGCCCCGCCGTCATCCAATTGACGTCGCCCGGCGTGATGGGCTGGACGCTGCCGAGGCTGTCGCGGTGGAGGATGCCGCCGGCGAAGAGATAGGTCACCGTGGCGAGGCCGATATGCGGGTGCGGCCGCACATCGATGCCGCGCCCGGCGGGGAAGGTCACCGGCCCCATCTGGTCGAGGAAGATGAAGGGCCCGACCATGCGCCGCTGCGGCGCGGGCAGCACCCGTCGCACCGAGAAGCCGCCGAGGTCGCGCTCGCGCGGCACGACGACCTCCGCCACCGCGGGGCAGGAGGGGACGTCGGTGGTTTCGGGGGGCGCCGCCGGCTGCCAGCTCATCGCCTTGCCCTCCGCTCTGGGGGCGCCGCGCCCGCGCGGCGCCGATCGGCGATTATAGCCGATCGCCGCCTCGGGTCAGCCCGCCTCGGCGAAGCGCACCGCCGCGATCGGCGGCAGGCGCGCCTCCGGCATACGCCAGGAATCGCCGCCATTCTCGGAGATCCAGAGGCCGCCGCTCGTCGAGCCGAAGGCGAGGCGCTCGCCGCTGCCATCGACATCGAGGGCGTGGCGCCAGACGAGGTCATAGGCGTGGTGCTGCGGCAGGCCGTGGCGCAGCACCTCGAAGCTGCGGCCGCCGTCGCGCGTGCGCGCGACGACGACCTTGCCGTCCACCGGAATTCGGCGCTCGTCCTTCACCGCCGGGACGAACCAGGCCGTCTCGGGGTCGCGCGGATGGGCGGCGACGGCGAAGCCGAATTTCGCGGGCCGGATCGCCGTCACCTCGCGCCAATTGGTGCCGCCATCCTCCGAGCGGAAGACGCCGTTGTGATGCTGACACCAGAGGATGTCGGGATGGGCGGCGCAGCGGGCGAGGCGATGGACGTCCTGGGCGATCGGCTCCTCGCTCAGCTCCGGCGGCATGTATTCGGCACGCATGCCGCGGTTGATGATGCGCCAGGAGGCGCCGCCATCGCGGCTCGCCCAGACGCCCGCCGTCGAGACGCCGATCCGGATGTCGTCGGGGTCGCGCGGATCGATGAGGACCGAGTTGATGCCGGGCTGCTCGCCGCCGGCGACGCCGAGCCATTTCCGCCGCTCCGGCATGCGCCACAGCGCCTCGATGAGGGTCCAGCTCTCGCCGCCGTCATCGGAGCGGAAGAGCCCGCCCGGCATGGTGCCGGCCCAGAGCCGGCCCGGAACGCCGCCCTTCTCGAGCGCCCAGATCTTGCCCAAGGTCCAGGGATGCGGATCGTCCGACGCGTCCGCGGGCTTCGGCGGGAAGGCCGGGGCCGCGAGCTCGCGCCAGTTCCCGCCGGCTTCGCGGCGCCAGAGCTTGGCGCCGAAATGGCCGAGATCGAGCGCCGCATGGAGCGCGCCCTCCGCCGCCAGCACCGCCGTCACCGGCTCGCCGAGGAAATGCACGGCGTCGACTTCCCACCCGCCGCTGCGGCGCGCCAGCTCGAAGAGCCCCTTGCGCGTCCCGACATGAAGCCGATCGGCCATCCCCCCTCTCCTCTTCGCCTCATCCGCCGGTCAGCGCCTGAAGGACATAGATCCGGTCGCGCGGTCCGACAGGGTCCGTGAGCCGCGTCCGGTCCTTCACCGGCAGGCTGTTGACATAGACGACGACATGCCGGCGCAGCGCCCCCTGGTCGTCGAGCACATAGCCGCGCAGCGCCGGGCGCGCCGCGAAGACGGCGGCGAGCGCGGCGCCGATCGTCGCGCCCTCGACGGTCACGGGCGGCGCCTTGAGGAAGCGCTCCAGCGCGGGAGTGAAGGCGACGACGGGCATCGGCCTATCCTATCTTGATTTTTACGTTGATATCAATATTTCTGAGCCATGCCCGACGACGCCGAGCTTCCCTACGCGATGACGCTCATGGTGCGCGACACCTGCCTCTGCCTGCATCTCCAGCGGGCGGCGCGGGCGGTGGCGCGGCGCTTTGATGCGGCGCTGCGGCCCTTCGGCCTTACCAACGGGCAGTTCTCGCTGCTGATGTCGCTGAACCGACCCGAGCCGCCCGGGATCGGCAGCGTCGCGGCGCTGCTCGCCATGGACCGCACGACCTTGACCGCGAACCTCAAGCCGCTCGAACGCCGCGGCCTCGTTCGCGTGACGGTCGACCGCGAAGACCGCCGCAGCCGCCGCCTCATCCTCACCCCCGCCGGCCGCACCCTCCTCGCCGCCGCCGTCCCCGCCTGGCGCAGCACCCATGCCGCGCTCGACCAGCTTCTGCCGCGCGCCGCGGCCGCGGCGCTGCGCGCTGATCTGCGGGCGCTGTCGTGATCATTCACCTCCTCGGTTGTTTGTGCCTTTGAGCTTTAAGGTGGGGAGGGGCACCTCCAACGAAGCGCTCACGACCAAAGCTGCCCGTTGGGGAGGCACCACCCTGCCCGAATGGAGGACGCCCAGCTCCGGCAGCTGACTCTATCGGGTAATTGGAGCCAGACGCAGAAATCAATAGTCCGTAGCACCATCTTGCATCCGCCGGCCGAGACGTATCTTGGATCTTCCATGACGACACGGAGGCTGAGGCTCCTTGCATTCAGGCGCTCTGCGGAAGCCAAGAATGCAGTAACGGCCTCGTCCGAGAAGGACCGAGGGTGGAGAAACTCGACGAAACGCGCGCTCTAGCTTTCGAGCCAGCGAACGAGGCTACGTTCTTGGCTGATGGCGGCGAGATGGGCGCCCTTATCCGCGCAAAAGATTGGAGCCGGACGCGCTTGGGACCGCCGGAGACCTGGCCGCAAAGCCTGCAGACGGCGGTCGGGATCATGCTGAACTCTCGCTATGCCATGTTCGTGTGGTGGGGGCGACACCTCATCAATCTCTACAATGATGCCTACCGTCCATTTCTAGGAACAAAGCATCCGGACGCGCTTGGCAAGTCGGCGCGCGAGGTTTGGTCCGAGATCTGGGATCTCATCGGACCGCGAACCGAAACCGTTCTCGATCGCGGCGAGTCGACCTTCGACAAAGCGCTTCTTCTCGTCATGGAGCGTTTTGGCTACCCCGAGGAAACGTATTTCACCTTCTCGTATAGCCCGATCAGAACCGATCGAGGCAAGATCGGCGGGCTCTTCTGCGCCGTTACCGACGAAACGTCGCGGGTGATCGGCGAGCGGCGGCTGCGTCTGCTGCGTGAGGTCGCGGCCGATGCATCCGAAAACCTGACCCCTGGGCAAGTCTGCGAAGCTGTTGTGCGGTGCATCTCGCGCAGCGCACGCGATTTGCCATTCGCAGCCATCTACCTGACGGAGCCTGGCGGAAAGCTTGCTCGCTTGACAGCGCAGGTGGGCTGGAACGATCTCGCGGCGCTCGGCGAGCACGTCATCGATATGGAGCGCTCAAACTCGATATGGCCGCTCGCCGAGGCCGGGCGGGCGGACGCTCCTTTCATCGTGCCAAATCTACAGGACCGCTTCGGCGAGCTACCGAAAGGCGATTGGAACCGGGCGCCGACACAGGCGGCCATCGTGCCACTCGCTCGCCAAGGGCAGCCCGGCCACGCCGGGTACTTGATCGCAGGCCTTAATCCTTATCGCCCTCTGGACGAGGAGTACCGCGGGTTTCTCACCGTGCTCGCGGGTCAGGTCGCGGCCGGGATCGCCAACGCGCGTGCTTATCAGGTAGAACGCAAGCGCGCGGAGGCGCTTGCCGAGATAGACCGGGCGAAGACGGCCTTCTTTTCAAACGTCAGTCACGAATTCCGCACGCCACTGACCTTGTTGCTATCGCCCCTCGAAGAGGCGCTGGCGGCACCACCGGCTTCGCTGCCCGAGCGCCGCCAAGATCTTGCTCTTGCCCATCGAAGCGGGCTGCGCCTCTTGCGGCTTGTCAACACGCTTTTGGATTTCTCGCGGATCGAAGCCGGCCGGGTCGAGGCGTCCTACGAGCCGACCGATCTCGCCGCCTTCACGGCCGACCTCGCCAGTACCTTTCGGGCGGCGACCGACAAAGCGGGCCTGCGGCTGATCGTCGAGTGTCCACCGTTGTCAGAGGCCGTCTGGATCGACCGCGAGATGTGGGAGAAGATCGTCCTCAATCCTCTTTCAAACGCCTTCAAGTTTACGTTCGAAGGCTCGATCACTGTCCGTTTGCGTGAGACGCACGACAAGGTCATCCTCGAGATCATCGACACCGGGATCGGCATTCCCGCCGATGAGGTGGCGAAGGTCTTCGACCGCTTTCACCGTGTCGAGGGTGCGCGCGGACGCACCCACGAGGGGTCCGGCATTGGGCTCGCTCTCGTTCAGGAGCTCGTGAAGCTCCATGGCGGGACCGTCGGCGTCGAAAGCATTCACGGAGTGGGAAGCACATTCAGCGTCGCGATACCGCGCGGCACAGCGCATTTGCCGCAGGACCGGTTGCGTGGCAAGCGAACCCTCAGCTCGACAGGGGTGGGGGCTCTTCCCTATGTCGAGGAGGCGCTTCGTTGGCTGCCCGAAAGCGTTTCGGAGACGCCGGCGGAAATCGAGCCAGGGCTGGTTCCTGCGCCGCCGATCGCTGTGCCGGCATCGGGCCGCAGGCAAACTGTCTTGGTGGTCGACGACAATTCCGACATGCGGGAATATTTGAGACGGCTGCTCGCTTCCCGCTATGAGGTGCAAACTGCAGGTGACGGCGTCGCGGCGCTAGCCGTTATGCGCCGACGACGTCCAGATCTCCTTCTCAGCGACGTGATGATGCCTCGGCTTGACGGATTCGGCCTTGTGCGCGAAGTCCGCGCCGATCTTCTGCTTGCCGATCTGCCGATCGTGCTCTTGTCGGCACGCGCCGGAGAAGAAGCGAGCATCGAGGGGCTCGAGGCGGGCGCGGATGATTATCTGATCAAGCCGTTCAGCGCGCGAGAGCTGCTGGCGCGGGTCGCTGCCAATTTGAAAATGGCGCGAATGCGGACGGAGCTGGAGCAGCAAATCGCCGCCGATCTGCAAGCGATGAGGCGTCTTCATGAGCTCGGGCTTCGTTGCCTGCGGCAAGGAGAGGATGTCGATGACTGCCTGACCGAGATTCTCGACCTCGCCATCGCAGTCACCGGGGCCGACAAGGGCAACATCCAGCTCTTAGACACCGAATCCGGCACCTTGCGGATCGCCGTTCAGCGTGGCTTCGAAAAGCCGTTTCTCGATTTCTTTTCCGGCATCGGCGAAGCGGAGGCGGGGGCGTGCAGCGCAGCGTTGCAGTCCGCAGAGCGCGTTGTCGTTTACGACGTGATGCAGAGCGAGAGCTTCGCCGGCAAACCGGCTCTCGGTGTGCTTCTCGAGGCTGGAGTGCGCGCGCTGCAATCGACGCCGCTGACGAGCGCCGATGGCAGCGTGCTCGGGATGATCTCGACACATTTCAGCCAGCGGCATCGGCCAAGCGAGCGAGAGCTGCACCTCATCGATCTGCTGGCGCGGCAGGCGGCCGACTATTTGGGGCGCGCCCACGCCGAAGCGACCCTGCGCACCACACGTGAGCAGCTGCAGGCCATGCTCCAAAGCAGCCCCCACGGCGTCTTTCTGGTCGATGACAGATTGCGAATTCAACAAGTCAATCCGACAGCACTTGCCGCCCTCGGTGATATCCCCGATCTCGTCGGGCGCGATCTGGCCGAAGTCATGGCGACCAACTGGTCGAAAGCCGCGGCCGAGGAAATGGTCACGCGCATTCGCTCTACCCTCGAAACGGGCGAGCAATGCCACGTGCCTGAATGGCTCGGGCATCGCGCCGAGCGCGGGACGGCGGAGTACTACGAGTGGCAGATCGCCCGTATTCCATTGCCGGAGGGCCGCTACGGCGTCGTGGGCCATTTCCGCGACATATCGGCATCGGTGCACGCTCGGCACGCGATTGCCAACTCACAGGCGCAGTTGCGCGAACTCAACGAGCGGCTGGAGCAGCGGGTCGAGGAGCGGTCACGGGCCCTTATCGAGACCGAGCGGCGGTTTCGGCTGCTGGTCGATGCGGTTGCCGATTATTCCATTTTCATGCTCGACACGAGCGGACACGTCATCAACTGGAACAGCGGGGCAAGGCGGATCAAAGGCTATGCGCGCGAGGAGATCGTCGGGAAACATTTCTCCGTCTTCTACACGGAGGAAGAGCGCAGCGAAGGCGTCCCGCACAAGGCGCTCGCAACCGCATTGCAGACCGGTCGCCACGAGGTCGAAGGTTGGCGCGTCCGCAAGGATGGCGGGCGCTTTTGGGCGAGCGCGGTGATCAATGCCGTCCACGATTCCGATGGTCAACTGGTTGGTTTTGCCAAGATCACACGTGATCTGACCGAGAAGCGGGCTGCCGAGGAGCGGCTCCGCCAAGCGCAAAAAATGGAGGCGATCGGCCAGCTCACGGGCGGCATCGCGCACGACTTCAACAATCTCCTCACCGTCATCTCCGGCAATGTCGAGATGCTGCAACGCCGCCTCGATTCAGCACCCGCCGATCTGCGGCGGCTTGCGAGTTCGGCCCTTCACGGCACGGAGCGTGCGGCAGTCCTGACGCAGCGGCTCTTGGCCTTCTCGCGCCAGCAGGCTCTCGAACCGAAGTTGGTCAGGGTCGGCAAACTCATCTCGAACATGTCCGAAATGCTGCGCCGAACGCTCGGCGAGAGCATCGCGATAGAGACTGTGCTTGCCGGCGGGCTTTGGCCGATTTTCGTCGATGTCAATCAACTCGAGAATGCGATACTCAACTTGGCAATCAACGCGCGAGATGCGATGCCCGATGGCGGCAAGCTGACGATCGAAGCCGCCAACGTGCAACTCGGCGAAGATGTCTCCGGCGACGTGTCGCCCGGAGAGTATGTCGGCATCTTCGTCAGCGACACCGGCATCGGAATGGCGCCCGAGACCGCGGCCAAGGCGTTCGACCCGTTCTTTACGACCAAGGCGCCGGGACACGGCACCGGGCTTGGCCTGTCGCAAGTTTACGGCTTCATCAGGCAGTCCGAGGGGCAGGTCCGGATCCATAGCGAGCTCGGCGCGGGAACGACGGTCAAGCTCTACCTGCCCCGCCACGTCGCCGCCGACGGTGCTGCCGAGGTTACACCTTCGGCTCGCCGCATACCCTACGGCTCAGGGGAAACCATCCTCGTCGTCGATGACGAAGCAGAGGTCCGCAGCTCGACTGTCGAGATGCTTCGCGAACTCGGCTATGTTGTTGTCGATGCGCCGGATGGTGCGACGGGGCTGCGGCTCCTCGATGCGCATCCGGAAACCAAATTGCTGCTCACCGATGTGGGGTTGCCCGGCGGCATGAACGGCCGGCAGGTGGCCGATGAAGCGAAGCGCCGAAGAAACAATCTTCGCGTCCTCTTCACCAGCGGCTATGCGCGGAGCGCCATCGTTCACCATGGCCGCCTCGATCCCGGCCGCGAACTGCTCGCCAAGCCGTTCTCGTTCTCCGCCCTGGCCACCAGGGTCCATGCGCTCCTCACGGGAGCCAGCTGAATTCGTTATAAGCGCGAGGGCGAAGACGGCTTGCGACGAACGCCCGGCACGAGGCCTGCAAGCGAGTGCAAACGGGTTCGACCGATCGGTGCGCAGTCTTGTTCGAGTGGCGTGCCGGTGCAGACGATGATGAGCACTATGTCTACGCCATAGCCCTCTAGCATCAGTATAGCACTTGAAACCCAACAGACTGGCCATATCTGGCCATGTATCGGAGCAGCCGATCAGGCCAGTGGGTGTTATGAGTGGTTCTTCCGCCGGGTTTAAGCGGCCCGGTGCAGCTTGCGAGAATTGTAGCGAGCCATTTTCGCTATTTCTGGCCGTCGAGGACTTCGAGTCGGTCGAGCAGCTTCCTGACCCATTCCTGGCGAAGTGCCCGGCATGCGGCCATGAGGCTGAGTACGCCAAATCTGTCATTGGCGTCCTTGCGTCGGTTGGCTTCGGGTAGTGATCCCTCAAAAGCATTGAAACCAGCTACCGCTTGAACCGCCACAAGGGATCGCGGGTGACTATCCACATTTTTGCTACAGCCCCGCCGATAGCCGCCCAGATCGGCAGCACCACCCACCACCAGGACCATGCAAGTATACCGATCAGTTTTAGCCCCGCGAACACGGCCGCGAGTATCAGAAAGAGCAGACCTCCCATCAATACGGCAGAGAGCATACCGATCCAAAACGACGCGATGGACGCCAGCAGATAGAAAATCGTTGCCATATATCGAATCCTCACCGCCTAAAGGTGGCATCAGCAATCGCGATCCTCAGCCCGTCAATCGTATCGGCAGGCAATTGAAAACCCTGGGTTGGAGACAGCGACTTCTGGGTTGAGCTTAGCTCGCACCAAACCAATCCATCCGGACCGCCGGTCGCTCATTTTATGGCCGATCTCATTGCTATAGGAGGTTGGTATCCAGAGTACGACATCCCCTGGGACCAGCCTGTCCCCTTGTCCCGATGGTGTCTTTGATAGAGCAAGGAAACCACCGTCATTCGAGGCCACGAGGAGCGCGACCGTCTGGGTCCCGTCCTCGCTCAGGGAGACGGGCGTTGGTGTCCCCAACTCTTTCTGTGCATCAATGATAATGCCAACAACAGCGTGATTCGGCTGAATAGACGTATGGCCGAACTTGCACTGGTATTCGAAGAATTCCTTGCCACCCTTAAAAATGAGCTTGTCCGGTTTTGCGGCGATCGCGTTCAATTTTTGCGGCGAGGAAGTTGAAGCATCTTCTGTTGGCTGAGATGTCTTCCCGGCCAACCGTCGCATCCGAAGGACGTTAATCCCGCGTTTGATCGCGAAGAAGGCGGCAGTCTCAGCAAAAAATGCGGCCGTGCCTACGGCGATATAGGACGCCATGAAGCCAATGGTGGGGGCGCTTCCATAGTGAGTGTCGTCCCAGTGCAAAAACCCGAATGCGGCACTGCCTAAAAGGCCCACAACGAGCGCTGCAATCAGCGCAGATTTCCATCGCTGCGCGATCAATGCGATCAGGATGCAGCCGATTACGCTCATGTCTCTCCTTGCGTCGCGGAACCAGAACGGTGTTGCTGACTCGCCGACTGAGCGGAGGCAGCAGCGCCGATTCTTTGTAGCAACTCCGCGTCTCGATAGTCATGTGAAGCGACGCCGGTTCGCAATTTGGGGAGCACGCTCCGCGCGTAATTGCACGCCTCCAGGAACGCCGCGGCGGTCATCAAGACGACATTCGGGCTGATGTTGTCGGGCGTCCTATAGGTGGCCGTAAGCCGCGCCACGCCGTCACGCGCAATGTCGAGCAGTCCATAGACGATGACCACGTCCATGGCGTCTTTTTCGAGAAGCCCGATCTTGTGCGCGTTCGCCGGATAGATGATCGGAGCGGGCATCCGCGACAGGCTTTCCACCATCCTGGCCGTGATCGGTCCGTCCGTCTTGCTGCCCAGCTTTGTGAGGGAACCATGCACGCCGAGTGCTCCGGGAATGAGCTGGCGAAGCTCCACCGCGAGTGACTTGCGGAGCGCTTCCAGTTCGCGATCGACCTTCCGTCGCTCGACGCTCAGTGTGACGACGACCGTGATAATTGCCGCACCCAACGCGATCAGCCCGGCAAGCAGAGTCTGCCAGTGATCCACGAAATCGACGAAGGTTGTGTAGTGCCACGGCACAGCGATGTTGTCCCCTCGGCCCGTTATGCGCCACGATTCGGATCGTGGAGCGCGATCTCCCGGCGCTTACCGCTGCCGACAGTTCGTCCCGTTCCGACAAGGAGACCATTAACATGAAGCGGGACGGGACGGCTTGGATTCGGACGGCAAGATAAAAGCGTTGCTGTCGTTGGGCGCTTTCTGCTCGTCCGGTCAATGGGTTATGGCGGCTCTCGCCGGAAGGGCCTGCTGGCGCTTTTTGGGAATTCACCAATGATATCAGTGCTATTTGCGCCATCCGGTGTTGCTTTCGGGTGATTCGCCATCTGCGAAAGTTGGACGGCAAGGGAAAAGCGACACCATCCGGTGCGCGCAAGTGATTGGTCGGCTTGGGATTTCTTGCCTTCCGCTCCCAACCAGCGGATGACGGTAACGGCACTTTCTTCAAGGAATTCAATGGTCCAACCGCCATCCGCCATCTTAGCAGTGGAGAGTCTGACTCGCTTGCGTGAGTTGCTTCATTGTGATAACTATATACCGTGACTGAGCCGCGTGACCCGACCCTCGACGTGCTTCTCGACCTCGACGGGCAGGTTCTCGTGGTGGACCCGGAGGGCGGCCACTGGGTCCGGTTCGTGGTAACGCGTGTGCCGGTATCGCCGGAGAAGCCACACGGCATCGACTACTCGCTCACGCTGCACGGGCCGGAGGGCGAGCGGCTGGTCGGCTTTGACAACGCCCATCCGGTCGGCCGGCAGAAGCGCGGCGAGCCGCAGGACCATCGCCACCGGCTGCGGACTATCCGGCCCTACGAGTACAAAGACGCCGCAACGTTGCTCGCTGACTTCTGGACGATGGTGGACATGGTGCTGCGGGAAAGAGGAGTGATCCCATGACGACACTGAAGGTCGGCATCGCCAGCTACGAGGAGATGAAGGGTCGCACCATGGCCGTAGCGCGCGGCGAGCGACGCATCGCGCCCGACGAGCCGAAGGTCTGGTTCACTTCGACCGAGTCCTTCGCGAAGGTGCTGTCCGCAGGCAACCGCGAGCTGCTGCGCGTCATCGCCGAGAAGGCGCCCGGATCGCTCGACGAGCTGGCGCGGATCACCGGGAAGGCCAAGTCGAATCTGTCGCGCACGCTGCGGACGATGGAAGGTTACGGCCTGGTCCGCCTCGAACGCGGCGAGCGCGGCCGCATCACACCCAAGGTGATGCACGACCGGGTGGAATTGGACCTGCCGCTCACGCTGTCGCGCAAGGCAAGCTGAACCATGACCGCTATGGCGCGAGCAGGCCGGACCGCCGCCAGCCCGTCAAGGCTGGCGCGTTCCGCGCCACCGCTGCGCGGCTGCGGCCTTGACCGACTGTCGCCGGCCCGGCGAAGGCTTGCCAAGCGATCAAGGTTCGAAACGAGCGCGAACGCTCCCTTCACCACGGTTTTGCCGGGAAGGAGGATGTTGCGGGATAAAGATCGGTCATTCGCCTGGAGGCCACGCGGCGCGATACTCCCGGGATGTCCCGTCCGCGTATCAGCCTGGGCGTCCTGCCCGACGACCTTTACATCACGCCGGAGCCTTGGCCGCGCATTGGCCGGCCGCCGAAGCATGATCTCTCGGCCTGGACGGTCACGGACGATTGGCCCGAGCATGTGCCGGTCGCCCAAGTCGAGGTGGACATATTCGAGGCATGGTTCGGCGATCTCTTCGACGAGATGTTCGGGACCTGCCGATGATCTGAGCGGAGCCTTGCCATGACCACGCCCTTGCGCGCCGCCCTCTATCTGCGCGTCTCGACGGCGCGGCAGGCCGAGCACGATGTCTCGATTCCGGACCAGAAGCGCCAGGGCGAAGCCTATTGCGCGTCGCGCGGACACGAACTCGTCGAGACCTTCGTCGAGCCGGGCGCGTCGGCCACGAACGACCGCCGGCCCGAGTTCCAGCGGATGATCGAAGCCGGCAGCAGCAAGCCCGCCCCGTTCGATGTCGTGCTGGTCCACTCGTTCAGCCGCTTCTTCCGCGACCACTTCGAACTCGAGTTCTACGTCCGCAAGCTTGCGAAGAACGGCGTCAAGCTGGTCTCGATCACCCAGGAGATCGGCGACGACCCGATGCACGTCATGATGCGGCAAATGATGGCGCTGTTCGACGAGTACCAGTCCAAGGAGAACGGCAAACACACGCTCCGGGCCATGAAAGAAAATGCCCGGCAAGGCTTCTGGAACGGCTCTCGCCCGCCGATCGGCTATCGCGTCGTCGCGGCCGAGCAGCGCGGGGCGAAGGTCAAGAAGCGGCTCGAAATCGATCCGCTGCACGCGGACACAGTGCGGCTGATCTATCGCCGGGCGCTGGAGGGCGACGGCACATCCGGCCCTATGGGCGTCAAGAACATCACCAGCTACCTCAACCAGCGCCGCATCTTCACCCGCGACGGCGGTCGCTGGGGCATCGGGCAACTCCATAAAGTGCTGACGCGGACGACCCATGTCGGGCACCACGAGTTCAACAGGAGCAGTCCCAAGAACGGGCGGAAGCCGGCCGGCGAGATCGTGACGGCAGAGGTGCCACCGCTGATCGACACGGCGACCTTCGACGCCGTGCAGGCGCATCTCCGCGCCAGGAACCCGAAGGTCATGCCGGCGCGCGTTGTCAGCGGCCCCACCCTCCTTACCGGCATCTGCTTCTGCGCCACCTGCGGCAGCGCCATGACGCTCAGGACCGGGAAGGGCGGGCGGTATCGCTACTACACCTGCTCCATCAAGGCGCGTCAGGGTGAGACCGGATGCAAAGGCCGCTCGATCCCGATGGAGAAGCTCGACGACCTCGTTGCCGGTCATATCGCAGACAGGCTGCTTCAGCCGGAACGGCTTGCGGAAGTGTTGGCATCCGTCCTCGATCGCCGGCAGGAGCGCACCGAGCGTCGCCGCGAACACATCGCCGAGCTGAATTAGCGGGCTGCGGAAGCCGATTTGCGGCTCAAGCGTCTTTATGACGCCATCGAAAGCGGCGTCGCCGATCTCGACGACCCAGCGCTCAAGGACCGTGTCGCCCGCCTGAAGTCGGTCCGCGATCAGGCGCAAGCCGAAGCGGAGCGGGCTGCGGCCGTCCTCAATAGCGCGGGCCACCAGAGCATCACACCTGCCATGGTGCGGAAGTTCGCCGCGACAGCCCGCGAGCGGATACGGATTGCTGGCGGAGGCTACCGCCGCGACCACCTCCGGGCGCTCGCCCAGCGCATCGAAGTCGCTGACGGTGAGGTCCGCATCATCGGATCGAAGAGCAATCTACTGCACATGCTGACTGCCGTACCCAGCGCGCAGCCCGCCGCGTTTGCAGTTCGCAGTTCTGTTCCGAAATGGCGTCCCCAACGGGATTCGAACCCGTGTTACCAACGTGAAAGGCTGGTGTCCTAGGCCTCTAGACGATGGGGACGGTGGCGCCGCGCTGGTCTAAACGTCGGTCGAGGAGAAATCAAGCCGCTGCGCGATTGCCACGCCCCCCCGGAGCGCCCCGGAGCGGCGAAGCGTCGATCCGGGTCGAGTGCGACGGCAGGACAGAAGATGCTCTTCATCGTTGCGAGGCCGTCCTGCGCGGCGCGGGGCGTTCGCTCGCGCCAGCCGTCGTCGCGGCCGCGATGGGCGGTGCCGCCCCCGCGCCATTCTTGCCGGCGACAGGCGCTTGCGCCTGTTGCTGGGCGCCGCCCGGCTTGCGATTCTGATTGGGCATCGGCCCGGTCACCACGTCGAAATCGAACATCGGAACCTCCTCTCGGGAGGCCGCCCCCGATGGCGGGACTTCGACGCGGAGAGAATGCCGAAACGAGGAAGCCGCCTGTGGTCGAGGGCGGCTTCGGGTTTGCGACGATGCTGCGCGATCCTAGGCCGCCGGACGGAACCAGCGGCGCCAATAGCGCCCGCGTCGCGGGCTGCAGGATGCGGAGATCGTCGTCATCACGGCAGGGAGGCTAACGCGCCGATGGGGGCCGGCGCAACTCTCTTCTGCGACACCATCTCCTGCGCCGCGCCTCACGCCGCCGCCGGCGCCGCATCCTCGATCTGGAGCTGGACGGCGCCCTCGCCGACCCTGCGGTCGCGGCGGAGATGGCCGGCGATATGGAGCGTGCCGCCCATCCGGTCGAGGAGCGCACGGCCGAGCGGGCCGTCGAGGCAGCGGAAGGCGATCGCCCTGAGCCGCCCGCCGCCGCCGGCATCGGCGAGCGTGCAGCGGACATGCTGGCCGCCCACCGGCTCGGCATAGAGAAGGCGGGCGCCGGGGAAGACGAAGCGCGGCTCGGCGTTGCCGGCGCCGAAGGGTGCGAGGCGCTCGACGAGGTCGAGAAGCGTCGCATTGGCCGCGCCCGGCGTCAGCGCGCCGTCGATGGCAAGGCGCGGGACGAGGCCGTCCGAGCCGATCTCGGCGCCGATCCGCTCCGCGAGGAAATCGCGCAGCGCCGCGAGCTTGTCGGCGGCGACGGTGAAGCCCGCCGCCATCGCATGGCCGCCGCCATTGAGGAGGAGCCCTTCCTGGCGCGCCGCGATGATCGCGGCGCCGAGCGCCACCCCGGCGACCGAACGTCCCGACCCCTTGCCGATGCCGTCGGCAAGGGCGACGACGCAGGACGGGCGATTGTAGCGCTCCTTGAGGCGGCCGGCGACGATGCCGATGACGCCCGGATGCCAGCCCTCGCCCGCGGCGAAGGCGAGCGGCGCCGGCGATGGGGCCGTCTCGACCGCCGCGATCGCCTCCGCCAGCACCCGCGCCTCGATCTCGCGCCGCTCGGCATTGAAGGCATCGAGCCGGCGCGCGAGCCCGGCGACGGCGGCGGGGTCGTCGCTGGCAAGGAGGCGGGCGCCGAGATCGGCGCAGCCGACGCGGCCTCCCGCATTGACCCGCGGCCCCAGCAGGAACGCCGCGTGATAGGCGTCGAGCCGCTCGTCGATCCGCGCGACCTCGGCGAGCGCGGCGATGCCGGGATTGCCGCGCCGCTGCATGACCTTGAGCCCCTGCGCCGCGAGGGCGCGGTTGACCCCGGTGAGCGGCACCACGTCGCAGATCGTGCCGAGCGCGACGAGATCGAGCCATTGCAGAAGGTCGGGCGGGGTTCGGCCGCTCTGATACCAGCCGGCGGCGCGCAGCGCGCGATTGACGGCGACGGCGAGGAGGAAGGCGACGCCGACGGCGGCGAGCTCGCCATGGGCGCCCGATTCATCGAGCCGGTTCGGGTTGATGACCGCGAAAGCGGGCGGCAGTTTCGGCTCGGCGACGTGATGATCGACGACGATGAGGTCGAGCCCGGCCGCCGCCGCGCCGGCGAGCGGCTCATGCGCGGTCGTGCCGCAATCGACGGTGACGATCACCCGCGCGCCCGCTTCGCGCAGGCGCAGCAGCGCCGGCAGGTTCGGTCCGTAACCTTCGGCCCGCCGGTCGGGGATATAGACGAGGACGCGCCCGCCCGCGGCTTCGCAGAAGCGCTGGAGCAGCGCCGCCGAGGTCGCGCCGTCGACATCGTAGTCGCCGAAAATCGCGATCGTCTCGCCGCCGCGGATCGCCGCGGCGAGGCGCCCGGCCGCCGCATCCATGTCCTTGAAGGCGCTGGGATCGGGCAGCAGATCGCGCAGGCGCGGCTCGAGGAAGCCGGGCGCCGCGTCGAGACCGATGCCGCGCGCGGCGAGAATGCGCGCCAGCACCTCAGGAAGACCGAGCCGCTGCGCGAGCGCGAGAGCGAGGCGTTCATCGGCTTCCCGCAGACGCCACTCGCGGCCGCAGAGCGAGCGTTCGACTCCGAGAAAGCCGGCGCCGCCGCCGTCCATTCGCCCCCCTTCGGCGGAAATCTCCGCCGGAATGTGCCTGCGAGGCTCTTACTCCAGATTCGGCCTGGCCGGAAGCGTCCGCACCCTCGGAGATGATGCCGTCATCGCGAGGAGCGAAGCGGATGCCGCGATCCAGATCATTGGATCGACTGGATGGCTTCGCTGCGCTCGCTATGACGAATGCCTTGCTCAGCGTGTCCCGACTACCGATCCGCCGGCAGGAAGCCGGTCTTGCGCGTGAAATTGTGCTGCGCCTCGATGAAGCGGACCGTGCCGCTCTTGGAGCGCATGACCATCGAATGCGTGACGGCGCCGCCGGCGAAGCGCCGCACGCCTTGCAGCATGGTGCCGTTGGTGACGCCGGTGGCGGCGAACATGACCTCGCCCTTGGCGAGGTCGAGGAGCCCGTATTTGCGCTGCAGGTCGGTGATGCCGATGCGCTGCGCGCGGGCGCGCTCGTCATCGTTGCGGAAGAGAAGGCGCCCCTGCATGTAGCCGCCGATGCAGCGCAGCGCCGCGGCGGCCAGCACGCCTTCGGGCGCGCCGCCCGAGCCGAGATAGAGATCGACGCCGCTGTTCGGCCGCGAGGTGGCGATGACGCCGGAAACGTCGCCGTCGCTGATCAGCATGATGCGCGCCCCGGCCTCGCGCACCTTGGCGATGAGCTCGGCATGGCGCGGCCGGTCGAGGATGCAGACGACGAGATCGGAGACGTCGGCACGCTTCGCCTTGGCGAGGCTGCGCAGATTGTTGCCGGGCGTCTCGTCGAGATCGACGACGCCATCCGGCAGGCCGGCGCCGACCGCGATCTTGTCCATATAGACGTCGGGCGCGTTGAGGAAGCCGCCGGCCTCGGCCATGGCGATGACAGCGAGCGCGTTGGCGCCGCCCTTGGCGGTGATCGTCGTCCCTTCGAGCGGATCGAGCGCGATGTCGATCTTGGGGCCGGCGCCGGTTCCGACCTTCTCGCCAATATAGAGCATCGGCGCCTCGTCGCGCTCGCCTTCGCCGATGACGACGGTGCCGTCAATGGCGAGGCTGTTGAGGGCGAAACGCATCGCATCCACCGCCGCCTGGTCGGCCGCCTTCTCATCGCCCCGGCCCATGAGGCGCGAGGCCGAAAGGGCCGCCGCCTCGGTGACCCGCACCGCTTCGAGAGCGAGGTTGCGGTCCATCACTGCCGTATTGTCCATCGTTCCTCCCTCTGCTTGCTTTTCGTTCGGCGTCTTAGAGATCCTCGATGCGGATCATGCGCGGCGGCTCCAGCACGGTGTCCAAGCGGCTGATCCTGTCGAGGGCGCGGCGCATCGCCGCCTCTTCGGTGAGATGGGTCGTGAGCACGACCGGCACGGCTTCGCCCGGCGCGCGCCCCCGCTGGATCATGGATTCGAGCGAGACCTGCTCGTCGCGGAGCGCCGCCGTGATGTCGGCGATGACGCCGGGCCGGTCGACGACCATGAGACGGATGTAATAGGCGCCCTGATGGTGCGCCATCGGCGCCGCGGGCCGCTTGCGAAGCGCGCTCGCCGGCACGCCGAAGGTCGGGGTGCGCCGGCCGGTCGCGATGTCGATGATGTCGGCAACGACCGCGGAGGCGGTCGGCCCCGCCCCGGCGCCGCGCCCTTCGAGGACGATCCGGCCGGCGAAGTCGCCTTCCGCGACGACGGCGTTGAAGACGCCCTCGACATGGGCGATGGGCGTCGTGCGCGGCACCATGCAGGCATGAACGCGCTGCTCGACGCCGTGCTCCGTCAGGCGCGCGAGGCCGAGCAGCTTGATGCGGTAGCCGAGCTCGGCGGCGAAATCGATGTCGACCGCGGAAATGTGGCGGATGCCTTCGATATGGACGCCGGCGAAATCGACCTCGCCGCCGAAGGCGACGCTGGTCAGGATGGCGAGCTTGTGCGCGGCATCGACGCCGTCGATGTCGAAGGACGGGTCTGCCTCGGCATAGCCGAGCTTCTGCGCCTCGGCGAGCACCTCGGCGAATTCGCGCCCGCTCTCGCGCATCGTCGTCAGGATGTAGTTGCAGGTGCCGTTGAGGATGCCGTAGAGGCGCGTCACGGTGTTCGCGGCGAGGCCCTCGCGCAGCGCCTTGATGATCGGAATCCCACCCGCCACCGCCGCCTCGAAGGCGAGCGTGACACCCCTTTCCTCGGCGCGGCGGGCGAGCGCTGCGCCATGCTGCGCCATCAGCGCCTTGTTGGCCGTGACGACCGGCTTGCCCTGGTCGAGCGCCGTCTCGACGACCGCGCGCGCGACGCCCTCGGCGCCGCCGATGAGCTCGACGACGACGTCGATCTCGGGATCGCCGGCCATGGCCGCCGCGTCGCCGAACCAGCGGACGGCCTTGAGGTCGACGCCGCGGTCGCGGCGCCGATCGCGAGCGGCGACTGCGCCGAGGACGAGCCGCCGCCCCGAGCGCTGCTCCAGCAGCTCGGCATTCCGCTGCAGGAGCTGAACGACGCCGAGGCCGACAGTGCCGAGCCCGGCGATGGCGAGTCTCAAAGGCGGCTTCACGATGGCGGCGATCCTTCCTTCGAAAGCGGCGGCGCGCCGTCAGTTCTCCAGAAAGATTTCGGCCCGGTCGGCGGCGGCGCCGCCTTCGCCGGGGGGTGCCGCCTCGACCAGAATCTGATTGGCGGCGATGCCGGCCCGGCGCAGCGCCGCCGCGACCGCGTTGGCACGGTCGAGGGCGGTGCGGAAGCTGGCGAGCTGCGCCGCCGCGCTGTCGCTGCGCCCCTTCGCCGCATGGCCGACGACGCGGACGGGCGCGCCGCTCTGCTGCTGCAAGGGGACGACCTCGCCGAGAATGCGCTGGTCGGCCTCCGTCAGCCGGGTCGAATTCCCGGTGAAGGTCACCTGCGCGACCGGCGCGCCGGCCGGTCCTTGCGCCGGGCTCGGCGGCGGCGCGGGAGAGCGCGCGGCGAGCTGCTCGGCTTTGGGCGGCGGCGCCGGCGGCGATGCATCGGCAGCGGCGGCGGCCATCGCCAACGGCCCGCCGGCGGCGAGATCGGGCGCCGGCGGCGGCGGACGCGGCGTCTCCGGCTGCGGCACGCTGCGCACGCTCGGGCTCACCAGCGGCGATTCCCGCGAGGGCGCCGCGGCCGGCGCGCTTGCCTCGGGCGCGGGCGCCGCCGGCTCCGGCGCGTTCAGCGATACGAAGGAATGCGATGCGGGTGCGGCAGGCGCTTTCGCCGCCGGCGATTTCCCCGAAACCGGTGCCGCGCTGGCGACGGCGGTCGATGGCGGTGGCGCCGCTGGCGCCGCAGGAGGCGCCGTCGCCGCAGCCGCCGGCGCCGTTTGTGGCGCCGCCGGGGCAGGAGCGGGTGTCGCCGCCGGCGCCGGCGCGGGTTCGGCTTTCGCCTGGGGGCTCGGCGCCGCAGCCGCCGGAGCAGCGGCCGCAGTGCTCGCCAGCGCGGCGGAAGGCGGCGACGCCGACGCTTTCGCCGTCGTCGCCGGTTCCGGCTGCGGCGCCGGCGATGCAGACGCCACAGGCGGCGGCGGGGCCGCCTCCGGCCCGGGACCCGCGCGCAGCTCTTCATCGAGGTATTTGGCATTGGCGCGATCGGCGATGAGCTTCTGCGTCAGCGCCTCGCGCTGCTCGGTGCTGAGGGCGCGCGTCGGCGGCGGCGGGACGGTGGCGAGATTGGGGAACGGGCGCTCGCCGCCGGCTTCGAGGTTTTGCGTGTTGGGGGCGTCGGCCGGCGGATCGTTCTTCGAAATCCCCATCATGTCCCGATACCAGTCGATCGGGGTCGAGCAATTGGCGAGCGCGACCAGCGAGAGAGCCGCAAATCCGGCCACGATCAGCCGCCGCGGCGCAACGTTCTCGAGAATGCTTCCGAAACGGTCCATGGGTGCCGAGTTTACCGCTGCGGGACCCGCCCGACTACCCTGTCGCCGTCGGTCGATTCGGGAGCCCGCAACGTCCATCTGAGAAATGTGTTATGGATAGCGTTGGTGTATTGGATCGCGACGCGCCCGTCATCAACAATCCGTTGACCGTATCGCAAGGGGACGTGCGGGCCCGCCGGTACCGCAGCGGCGCGCCGCCGGAGGAGATTTGAGAGAATGGCCGAACAGCAAGAACATCCCGAGATCAAGCTGCCCGACCCGGTCGAGCTGTCGCGCCGCATGGCAGAGATCGCCGAGCGCAGCCAGCGCCTCGTCACCGATTTTCTGCAGCGCCAGAAGGCCACCGAGAACGGTATCGGCATGGCCGACCCGCTCAATATCGGCACCGCCTTCTTCGAGATGACGACGCGCATGATGGCGGATCCCGCACGGCTCGTGCAGGCGCAGATCTCGCTCTGGAACGACTATATGACGCTGTGGCAGCGCACCGCCCAGCGTTTCCTCGGCGGGCCGGCGCAGCCCGTCGTCGAGGCGCCGAGCAGCGATCGGCGCTTCAAGGACGCCGCCTGGAGCGAGAACACGCTCTTCGACTTCATCAAGCAGAGCTATTTGCTGTCGGCGCGCTGGCTGCAGGGAATCGTCAAGAATGTCGAGGGTCTCGACGACAAGACGGCGCGCAAGGTCGATTTCTATACGCGCCAGTTCGTCGATGCGATGGCGCCCTCGAACTTCCTCCTCACCAACCCCGAGGTGCTGAAGGCGACGCTCGACAGCGGCGGCGAGAATCTCGTGAACGGCCTCTCGAACCTGCTCGACGACCTCGAACGCGGCAAAGGGCGGCTGTCGATCAAGATGACGGATATGGAGGCCTTCCGCATCGGCGAGAACATCGCCGTGACGCCCGGCAAGGTCGTCTTCCAGACCGACCTCATGCAGCTCATCCAGTACGAGCCGACGACCGAGTCGGTGAAGCGGCGACCGCTTCTCATCATCCCGCCCTGGATCAACAAATTCTACATCCTCGATTTGCGGCCGAAGAATTCCTTCATCAAATGGGCCGTCGACCAGGGCCATACGGTCTTCGTCATCTCCTGGGTCAACCCCGACGAGAAGCTGGCCCAGAAGAGCTTCGCCGATTACATGCTGGAGGGCCCGCTCGCCGCGCTCGATGCGATCGAGAAAGCGACCGGCGAGCGCGAGGCCAACGTCATCGGCTATTGCCTCGGCGGCACGCTTCTCGCCTGCACCTTGGCCTATATGGACGCCAAGGGCGACGACCGCATCAAGAGCGCGACATATTTCGTCACCATGGTCGATTTCGCCGAAGCGGGAGAGCTCAGCGTCTTCATCGACGAGGAGCAGCTCGCCGCGCTCGAGGAGCGGATGAAGACGACGGGTTATCTCGAAGGCCACGACATGGCGACGACCTTCAACATGCTGCGCGCCAATGATTTGATCTGGTCCTTCGTCGTCAACAACTACCTGCTCGGCAAGGACCCCTTCCCCTTCGATCTCCTCTACTGGAACGCCGATTCGACGCGCATGCCGGCGGCGATGCACAGCTTCTATCTGCGCAACATGTATCAGGAGAACCGCCTCGTGAAGCCGGGCGGCATCTCGCTCTGCGGCGTCCCCATCGACCTGACGCGCATCAAGGTACCGAGCTTTCTCCTGTCGACGCGCGAGGACCATATCGCGCCCTGGAAATCGACCTATGCCGCAACCCGCCTCTATGCGGGGCCGGTGACCTTCACCCTCTCGGCCTCGGGCCACATCGCCGGCGTCGTCAACCCGCCCGGCAGCAAATACGGCCATTGGGAAGGCGGCGAGAAGAACCCGCCGACGCCGGAAGAATGGCTCGAAAAGGCCAAGATGGTTCCGGATTCATGGTGGCCGCACTGGGAGAAGTGGATCGGGAAATTTGCCGGCGGCGAGGTCAAGGCGCGCAAGCCCGGCGGCGGCAAGCTCCGAATTCTGGAGGACGCGCCGGGCTCCTATGTGCGGGTGCGCGCGGAGTAGAGAACGAGTTGGATTGCGCTTGTGCGAGCCCTCACCCAGCGTCGGGCAAGGCTCGGCATTGCCTCGCCAACCCTCCGCAACCCTCTCCCCGCCCCCTCCCAAACCCTCCCCCGCTTGCGGAGGGTAGGGTGGGGGTTTGCGGGGAGAGGGAAGGGTGAGGGGTGGTCGTTTGCCCTACTTCTTCAGCTCGTTGGCGAAGACGGTGCGCGTGATCGTCGGCAGCACCTGGTCGAGGTTCTTCTGCGAGACGACGATGATCGGCACCAGGATTTCCTTCTTCGGCGTCTTGCCTTCGAGATGCTCGAACATCGCCTCGGCCGAGCGGACGCCCATGAGGTAGGGCTGCTGCATGCCGGAGGCGACGATCTTGCCCTGGCGGATGAGGTCGATGAATTCCGGCACGCCGTCGAAGGCGGCGAGCAGGACCGTGTTCTCGCGATGCGCCGCCTGAATGGCGCGGACCGCGCCCAGGGTCGGCGTGTCGGTCTGGACGAAGATGCCGTGCAGATCGGGATGCGCCGTCAGCATGTCCTGCACGTATTTGAAGGTCTCGTCGGCGGTGTAGCGCTGCATCTGGTCGAGGGCGACCTCCTTGATGCCGCCGCTGTCCTTCATCGCGTCGCGGAATCCCTTGGTGCGCGCCTTGCCGTTGTTGCGGGCGAGCGAGATGGTCACGAGCCCGACGGGGCCCTTGTTCCAGTGATGCTCGTCGAGCGCCGCGGCGAGCGCCTTGCCGGTGTCGTAGGCCCCTTTCTCATTGTCCGAGATGATGAAGGAGACGTAATTGCCCGAGACGGTGCCGATATCGGAGATGACGACCGGGATGTTGGCCTTCTCGGCGAGGCTCAGCACGCTCGGCGCCGTCGAGGAATCGGTCGGCGAGATCATGATTCCGTCGACCTTGCGCGCGATCGCGTCCTGCGCGTTCTTGAGCTGCGTTGCCGCATCGTTGTGCGAATCGTAGTTGGTCACCGTCGCATGATGCTTCTGCGCCTCGTCGGCGATGCCCTTGGCGAGGTAGCGCCAGAACGGCAGGTCGAGCCCCGGCGTCAGATAGGCGAAATGCCGTTCCTTCTCTTGCGCCGCGGCGGAAGAAACGCCAGGACCAAACAGAGACAGAACGACGATCACTGCCGCTGCCCAAGCGGCGGTCACCGGTTTCAGCGCCATCATGATGCTCCTCCCATCGTTTTGGCCGTCGATCGGCGCCGCGCCGGCGCCGGTGACCGCCCTCCGCCCGGCGGCCAGGGCGAAGGGCAGATCGCGTCACTCGGCTCTCAGCCCTCCTCCTCGTCGTCGCGCCGCGCGGCTTCGCGCGCGCTCAAGAAGCGCTCGAGCAGCACGGCCGCGACGATGATCGAGCCGATGGCGGTTCCCTGCCAGTAGGGATTGACGTTGAGCAAATTGAGGCCGTTGCGGATCAGCACCATGATGAGGACGCCGATGAAGGTGCCGATGATGGTGCCGCGGCCGCCGAAGAGGCTGGCGCCGCCGATGACGACGGCGGCGATGGTATCGAGTTCGAGGCCGGTCGCGGCGATCGGGTCGATCGAGAGAATGCGCGCCGCGAGGAAGACCGCGGCGACCGCGCTCAGCGCGCCCGAGACGACATAGGCGAGGATGCTGTAGAAATCGACGCTGAGCCCCGCCGTGCGCGCCGCTTCGACATTGGAGCCGATGGCGTAGATCGTGCGCCCGCCCTTGGTGAAGGTCAGGTAGTACCAGGCGATGGCGTAGAGCACGACGAGCACGATGAAATTCGTCGGCACGCCCAGGACGGTGCTACTGGCGAGCTCGCCGAGGCTCTCGGGAAGCTGCGAGATCGAATTGGCGCCGCTCAGCACATAGGCCATGCTGCGCCCGACCGACATCATGCCGAGCGTCACGATGAAGGCGGCAACGCGCCCTTTCGTGATGATGAAGCCGTTGATAAAGCCGGCAAAGCCGCCGGCGAGGATGGCGCATAGGATGGCGAGCGGAACCGGCAGCACCGAAAAGGAGAGGCCGAGGACGATTCCGGTCGCCCCGGTGAGCGAACCCACGGAGAGATCGATCCCGGCGATGAGGATGACGAAAGTCTGGCCGATCGAGACGATCCCGGTGATGACCGACTGGTCCATCACGTTGAGGATGTTGCTCAGCGTGAAGAAGTAGGGCGAGATCAGCGACAGCCCGAAGGACAGCAGCACGAGCAGGATGAGCATCCGCAGCTCGAGCTGCGCGCCGCGAAAGAGGCGGCGCAGCGCCGGGGCGCGGCGGCGCTTGCGGGGCACGACCTCGCCCGACATCGCGCTAGCCCGCCGCTCGCATCGCGGCATCCTCCGCCCGGCCCGGCTCGGCGAGGACGATGCGCCTCACCTGCTCCGGATCGGGCGTCGCGCGACCGGGCGCCAGGGTCAGCCCGACATAGCCGAGATCATGCCCGCGATGGCCGCGGATCGGCACAAGCAGAGTCTGCCGCCCGTCCGCCTCGGCGGCGAAGCTCGCTGCTCGCTGCAGCAGCGCCTGCGGGATCATCGTCTGCTCGATTCGCGGAAACGTCCCGCGGGCAAAGCCGAGACCCGGATCGGCCTCGGCCGAGAGCAGATCGAAGCAGTAGAGCCGGTCTCCTTCGACGAAGATCCAATAGGCGGCGCCGGGATAGGCATGAACGAGGCGCTCCAGCACATGATGCGTCGCATCCGCCGAGCTGCGCGGCGCGGCGAACATGGCCAGCTTCTCGACATCGAGATAGCGGCTCGGAATGCTGGTCACGTCGGCGCCGTCGCTGATGACGACAACCCGGTCGCAGATGCCGAGCACCTCCTCGAAATCCGAGGAGACGATCAGCACCGCCATCCCGCGCTGCGCGAGGCGCCGCAGCATCGCATAGATCGTGCTGCGCGTGCCGATATCGACGCCGCGCGTCGGCTCGTCGAGAATGAGGAGGTCGGGGCGCATCAGAATCCAGCGCGCGAGCACGATCTTCTGCTGCATACCGCCCGAGAGGGTGAGGATTCCGGCATCGAGGATGCGCGGTGGGAGGCCGAGCTCGCCGAGGAGATGCTCGACGTCGCCCTGATGCCGCTCGTAACCGAGCCCGAACCCGCGATGCCGCCCGATATGGGCGAGGAGAAGGTTCTCGCGGACCGAGAAATCGGGGACCAGCCCTTGGCGCCGGCGGTCCTCCGGAATGAAGCCGATGCCGGCGCGAACGGCATCGATGGGCGCTCGTGGCCGGAACGGCTTGCCGGCGAGGCGGATCGCGCCGCCTTCGATGCGCCGCAAACCGAAGACCGTCTCGACGCATTCCGAGCGTCCGGCGCCGACGAGCCCGGCAAGGCCCAGAATCTCGCCGGCATGGACGGCGAACGACACATCCTTGACCCGGGGCGCCGTCGCCAGATGCTCGACTTCGAGAATGGCGGCGCTGGTGGCCCGGCCGGGCGCCGCACCATGCGCGTAGATGTCGGCGATCTCGCGTCCGACCATGAGGCGGACCAGCTCCGTGGGCGTCATGTCACCGGTCGGGACGGCGCGCGCCACGTCCCGACCCTCGCGGAACACGGTGATGCGGTCGGTGATCTCGAAGATCTCTTCGAGCCGGTGCGAGACGAAGACCAGCGCCTTGCCGCGTTCGACGAGGAGGCGCATCACGTCGAAGAGCCGGTCGACCTCGTTGGGCGAGAAGGACGCCGTCGGCTCGTCGAAGATGATGACCTGCGAATCGAGCGCCAGCGCCTTTAGGATCTCGACCATCTGGCGCTGGCTCGCGGAGAGATCGCGCAAGGGCCGGCGCAGCGGCAGATGCCCGCCCTGGCCGAATTCCTCGAGGAGGCCTTGGGCGCGCGCATAGAGCCGGCGCCAGGAGAGGCGGCCGCCCATGCCGAGCTCGGGGAGGTAGATGTTTTCGAGAACGCTGAGATCGGGGGCGAGGCTCGTCTCCTGCGTCACCATGGTGATCCCGGCGCGGATCGCCTCGCGCGCCGAGGCGAACTGCACCGGCTTGCCGGAGAGCCTGATGTCGCCGCGATCGCAGGCGAGATGTCCCGAGACGATGCGCGAGAAGGTCGATTTGCCGGCGCCGTTGGCGCCGACGAGCGCATGCACCTCGCCGGCCGCGAGGTCGAAGGAGACGCCGGACAGAGCCTGCGTCCGGTCGAACGCCTTCCAGACCTCGCGCGCGCTCAAGAGCGAGGATCGAGTCTCGCCCGCATCGCTCATCGCCGGCGCCTCACGCCGGCCCCGCCGCGATGAAGGCGACGGCATAAGGCGGCAGAAGCAGATGATCGCCGCCAAGAGGCGCCGCCTTTCCGTCGAGCCAATCGGGATCGCGCGCGGCTTCGCCGAAAGCCGCGGCATCGAGGAGCCGCATCGACAGCGCTGAACGCTTCGCCTCGGACAGCGCGATCCGCCGATCGCCGCCGGTCAGGTTGGCGACGATGAGAGCCGTTTTGCCGTCCTTCCGCCACGCGAGCGCCGCCACCTCCTTCGGAGCGCTCGATTCGACATCGAGAAGCTCCGCGCCACGTCCGGAAGCCGCCCAGCGCAGCACGTGGAAGAGCGGATAGACGAGGCGCCCTTCGCCCGCATCGAATCCGGGTTGCGGATGCGCCGCGCGGGTATGGATGCAGCCGCGCGGTCCCGTGCCGGCGCCCAGGATGACGGCTTCGGCGCCGCCGCGCGCGAAGGCGGCGAGATAGCCGGTCGTCCAGGCGGCGGCGAAGAGGCCGCGCTGGCGCGGATCCATCTCCGCCATGCAGACGCGGCGATTGTCGGGATTGGCTGCCGGCCCCGCGCCGTAGGGATTGTCGCGCGTGCCGATGCCGGACGGACCGACCCGCCATGGCTTGCCCTGCGCGATCGCCTTCACCGACTCGACGACGAAGGGGAGCGCTTCCAGCGTCTCCATGACGGAGCGATCGTCGGCGGCATGCGCGATCGGCGTCGTCGTGAAGCTGATGTAGTCGAGGAAATGCGCGAGCGGCCGGCGGCGGTTGAGCTCGGTGAAGAAGCCATAGGCGCCGCCGCCGAGGCGGGCGCGCGGAAAGGCCGTCATCCCCGCCCAGCGTATCGCCTCCAAAGGCGGCTGCACCGGCCAAGCGCTCCCGGGGAGGACGCCTTTCAGATCAGCTTCCGCCCATATTGTCACATCGTCGGGCGCAGCGCCGGCGGCGGCGCAGTCCTCGGCGAGGGCAGCGGCTTCCGCCTGCGGATCGCCAGCGCGCGGCAAGGCGGCTTCGAGCGTCAGCCGCGCGCCGCAGGCGGCGGCGATCTCGCGATAGGCGGCGAGCTCTTCCCGGCCATGACCCAGATGGCGCTTCACCTCGCCCACGATCAGATTGGGGCCGAGCTTCCGCAGCAGCGCCAGGCGCTCGCGTGCCGCCGCGATTTCAGCCGCCGGAAGCTCGACCCCGATCTGCGCCATGCGGCCGATGCCGCTGCCGACCGTCACCGCGATCTCCGCGGAGCCGGCGGAACGGGGCGAGGATGGCAGCTTGCCCACGACGCTCAGCGCCACGCGCTGCTCGATCTCGGCGCCGGCCGGAATTTCGTAAGGCCAGGGCAGGCCGATGGGGCGCACATAGGTCTTGAAGGAGGCATCGGTCCAGTTCCGATGATCCTCCATTTCGAAGGTGTCGCCTTCGAGGCGCGCCGTGACGACAGCGCCCGGCGCGAATTCATGGGTCAAGGCGCGGACCGAGAAGAACGGCTGGTAAGGGCTCACCCGGGCCGGGAAGGATGCGCGCTCCCGCCTGCCGTCCACATGCTCAACTTCGACGGGATGGCCGGCGCAGCCCGCCAGCGGATGGAGGATGACGAAGCCGGTGCGATTGGTGCGGAAGACCCGCGTGGTTCGGATCTGCGCCGAGAACACGAGAGCGCCGCTCGCGCTTCCCTCGATCGACGCCCGATAGGCGACCGCGCCTTCGGCGCACCGCCCGTTATAGGTCACGCGGAAGGCGTCGGGCTTCTCATCGATGACGAGATCGGCGATCTCGGGATTGTAGGTTCCCCAGCTCTCGTCCCGCACGATGAAGGCGATCGCCCGCAGCACCTCGATGCCGGCGAGGCGGATGTAGCGGAGCTGGCCGTTCTGAAATTCCGCGGTGAGCGGGCCTGCGCTCAGCAGCTTCCCTTCGGGATCCGGTTCCTCGGTTCCAAACAGGATGATCGCTTGCGGCAGCCTCTCCTCGGCCATGCTGTCCTCCCGCCGGTCAGCGCGCGGCTTCGGACGATGGTTCCTCAATCACCAAGGAAGGTCAATTCCTTCCGGTCGCGAGGCGCGCCGGAGAGGCCGCAAGGATCAGATGTGAATCGGATGGCCGGCGACAGCGAGAGCGGCTTCCTTCACTGCCTCGTTCAGCGTCGGATGCGCATGCGTCGTACGGGCGATGTCCTCGGCCGAGGCGCCGTACTCCATGGCGAGCGCCGCCTCGGCGATCATCGTGCCGGCATCGGGGCCGATGATATGGACGCCGAGGACGCGGTCGGTCGCGGCGTCGGCGAGGATCTTGACGTAGCCGTCGGTCGTCGCATTGGTGCGCGCGCGGCTATTGGCCGTGAAGGGGAACTTGCCGGTCTTGTAGGCGATGCCGGCGGATTTCAGCTCCTCCTCCGTCTTGCCGACGGATGCCACTTCGGGCCAGGTATAGATGACGGCCGGAATGGCGTCGTAATCGAGATGCGGCCGCATGCCGGCCAGAGTCTCGACCAGTACCGTGCCCTCATCCTCGGCCTTGTGCGCCAGCATCGGCCCGGCGATGACGTCGCCGATCGCGTAGATGCCGGGAATGTTGGTGGCGTAATGGGCGTCGACGACGACGCGCCCTTTGTTGTCCTTGGCGACGCCGAGCTCTTCGAGACCAAGGCCGTCCGTATAGGGACGGCGGCCGATGGCGACCAGCACCACATCGGCGCCGAGCTCCGTTCGTTCGCCGCCGGCCGCCGGTTCGAGCTGAAGCGTGACGCCGGCCTTGCTTTTCTTGGCGCCCACGACCTTGGTGCCGAGCTTGAAGGTGAAGCCGGACTTCGCGAGGACGCGCTGCAGCATCTTGCTCGTCTCGGCGTCCATGCCGGGCGTGATGCGGTCGAGGAACTCGACGACGGTGACCTTGGCGCCGAGACGCCGCCAGACCGAGCCCATTTCGAGCCCGATATAGCCGCCGCCGATGACGACGAGATGCTCGGGCACCCTCGGCAGCGACAAGGCGCCGGTCGAGGAGACGATCTGCTTCTCGTCGATCTCGACGCCAGGCAGCGGCACGATGTCGGAGCCGGTGGCGATGACGATCGATTTGGCCTCCAGCTCCAGCGTGCCGCCATTCCCATTGAGCGCGACGGCGATCTTGCCGGCAGCCGTGATCCGGCCCTTGCCCTTGATCCAGGCGACCTTGTTCTTGCGAAAGAGGAATTCGACGCCTTTCGTGAGATCGCTCACGACCTTCTCCTTGCGCGCCATCAAGGCGGCAAGGTCAAGCTCGACTCCCGCGAGCTTCACGCCGTGTGCGGGCAGGGAATGCAACGCTTCCTCGTATTTCTCCGAGGATTGCAGCAGGGCTTTCGAGGGAATGCAGCCGATATTGAGGCAGGTGCCGCCGAGCGCCGCCCGGCTCTCAACGCAGGCCGTCTTCATGCCGAGTTGCGCCGCGCGAATGGCGGCGACATAGCCGCCCGGACCGCCGCCGATGATGACGATGTCGAAGGTGTCGGGCATGAGTTCTCCGAGCTATGAGCTCTAAGTCACGGGCAGGAAGAGCCGCCGCTTACAGCTTATGGCTAAAAGCTTATAGCTCACATATCCAGAAGAATGCGTTCGGGATCCTCGATGCACTCCTTGACGCGCACGAGGAAGGTCACCGCCTCGCGGCCGTCGACGATGCGGTGGTCGTAGGAGAGCGCGAGATACATCATCGGCCGGATCTCGATCTTGTCGCCGAGGACGACCGGGCGCTTCTCGATCTTGTGCATGCCGAGAATGCCCGACTGCGGCGGGTTGAGGATCGGCGTCGACATCAGCGAGCCGTAGATGCCGCCATTCGTGATCGTGAAGGTCCCGCCCGACAGCTCCTCGAGGCTGAGCTTGCCCTCGCGCGCCCGCCGGCCGAGATCGGCGACCGCCTTCTCGATATCGGCGAAGCTCTTCGCATCGGCATCGCGCAGCACGGGAACAACGAGGCCCTGCGGCGTGCCAACGGCGACCCCGATGTCGTAATAGTTCTTGTAGACGAGCTCGTCCCCGTCGATCTCGCCGTTGACCGCCGGCAGCTCCTTCAGCGCAACGATCGACGCCTTGACGAAGAACGACATGAAGCCGAGCCGCACGCCGTGCTTCTTCTCGAAGGTCTCGCGGTAGCGTTCGCGCAGCGCCATCACGGCGCTCATATCCACCTCGTTGAAGGTGGTGAGCATCGCCGCCGTGTTCTGCGCCTCCTTGAGGCGCTCGGCGATGCGCTTTCTGAGGCGCGTCATGCGGACGCGCTGCTCGCGCTGGTCGGGCTTGCGCGGCGGCTTTGCCGCGACGGGCGTCGGCATCGGCGCGGCCGGGGCCGCCATCGGTTTCGCTTTCGCCTCGGCGGCGAGAACGTCGGCCTTCGTCAGTCGCCCATCCTTGCCGGTCGGCGTGACGGCACGCGGATCGAGTCCGGTTTCGGCGAGGAGCCGACGGACAGCCGGACCGGAGCGATCGAGAATGTCGCCCGCTGGCGCTGCCGCGGGTGAGGCGGGACGCGGGGCCGGCGCCGGCGCCGCCGCCTTCTCGGCCTCCTTCGGCTTGGCAGGTGCTGCGGCCGATGCCGGAGCCCCTTCGCCGATCGTGCCGAGGACCCCGCCGACGGCGACATTGCTTCCCTCGGGCGCGTTGATCTCGGCGATCGTGCCGGCGGCGGTCGCGTTGACTTCGAGCGTCACCTTGTCGGTCTCGAGCTCGACGACGGGATCATCGACCGCGACCGGATCGCCGAGCTTCTTCAGCCATCGCGCGACCGTTGCTTCCGTCACGGATTCGCCCAGGGCGGGCACCTTGATCTGCGTCGCCATGCTTCGCAATCCTCGGGTTCGGCAATGCCGCGGCAGCTTATTTCAACGTCAGAGCGTCGTCGATCAGCTTCGCCTGCTGCTGATTGTGCCGCTTGAGAAGCCCGGTCGCGGGCGAGGCCGCCTCGGGCCGGCCGGCATAGGAGGGCCGCTTCGCCTTGCCGCCGAGCCCGGCCAGCACCTGCTCGATCCGGCGGTCGACGAAGCCCCAGGCGCCCATATTCTGCGGCTCCTCCTGGCACCAGACCACCTCGGCCTTGCCATAGCGCTGCAGCTCCTTGCCGAGCGCGGTGAAGGGGAAGGGATAGAGCTGCTCGACGCGTAGGATGGCGATGTCGCTGATCTGGCGCTCCTCGCGCGCCTTCACGAGGTCGAAATAGACCTTGCCTGAGCACAGCACGACGCGGCGCACCTTGCTGTCGGCGACCAGCGCCGCCGTCTCGCCGAAGACACGGTGGAAGGTCGTGCCCGGCCCCATCTCGGCCAGCTTCGAGCTCACCTCCTTCACCCGCAGCAGCGATTTCGGGGTCATGATGACGAGCGGCTTGCGGAAGTTCCGCCGCACCTGCCGGCGCAGCGCGTGGAAGTAGTTGGCGGCGCTCGTCAGGTTGCAGACCTGAATGTTGTCCTCGCCGGCGAGCTGCAGAAACCGCTCGAGGCGGGCCGAGGAATGCTCCGGGCCCTGCCCTTCGAAGCCGTGCGGCAGCAGCAGCACGATGCCGGACATGCGCAGCCATTTGGCTTCGGCCGAGCTGATGAATTGATCGATGATGACCTGCGCGCCATTCGCGAAGTCGCCGAACTGCGCTTCCCAAATGACGAGCGCGCGCGGCTCGGCGAGGCTGTAGCCGTATTCGAAGCCCAGCACCGCCGCTTCGGAAAGCGGGCTGTCGACGATCTCGAACTGCGCCTGGCCCTCGCGGATATTGTTGATCGGGACGTAGCGCTCCTCGGTCTGCTGATCGACGAGGACGGCATGGCGCTGCGAGAAGGTGCCGCGGCCGCTATCCTGGCCGCTCATGCGCACGAAGGTTCCCTCGGCGCAAAGCGTGCCGAAGGCGAGCGCCTCGGCCGTCGACCAGTCGATGCCCTCGCCGCTTTCGATCGCCTTGCGCTTCGCCTCGAGTTGGCGGGCGATCTTGCGATTGAGGTTGAAGCCCCGCGGAACGCGGGTGAGCGCGCCCCCCACCTCCTTCAAGAGCTCGGGCGAAACGGCGGTCTCGCCGCGGCGATCCTCGCCCGATGCCGCTTCAAAGCCTGTCCAGGCGCCTTCGAGCCAGTCCGCCTTGTTCGGGCGATAGCTCTTCGCCGCCTCGAATTCGCCGTCGAGATAGGCCAGGAAGTCGCTGACCATCTTCTCGGCTTCGGCCTCGCTGACGACGCCCTCGGCGATGAGGCGCTGCGCATAGATCTGCCGGGTCGTCGGGTGCCCGGCGATGGTGCGGTACATGATGGGCTGCGTGAAGGCGGGCTCGTCGGTCTCGTTATGCCCGTGCCGGCGGTAGCAGAACATGTCGATGACCACGTCCTTCTTGAAGCGCTGGCGGAACTCGGTCGCGATGCGCGCGACATGGACCACCGCTTCGGGATCATCGCCGTTCACATGAAAGATCGGCGCCTGGACGATCTTTGCCACGTCGGAGGGGTAGGGCCCGGACCGGGCGTAGGAGGGCGCCGTGGTGAAGCCGATCTGGTTGTTGACGACGAAATGGATGGTGCCGCCGGTGCGATAGCCTTTGAGCTCCGAGAGATCGAGCGATTCGGCGACAAGCCCCTGCCCGGCGAAGGCGGCATCGCCATGCATCAGAAGCCCGACCACGGCGTCGCGGTTCGTGTCGCCCCGCTGCCGCTGCTTCGCGCGCACCTTGCCCAGCACGACGGGATCGACCGCTTCGAGATGCGAGGGATTGGCCTGCAGCGAGAGATGCACGGTGTTGCCGTCGAACTCGCGGTCATGCGAGGTGCCGAGATGGTATTTGACGTCGCCCGAGCCCTGCACGTCCTCGGGATTGGCAGGATTGCCCTGGAATTCCGAAAAGATCGCGGCGAATGGCTTCGCCATGAAATTGGCGAGCACGTTGAGGCGGCCGCGATGCGGCATGCCGATGACCAGCTCCTTCATGCCGAGCTGGCCGCCGCGTTTGACGATCTGCTCCAGCGCCGGAATGAGCGATTCGGCGCCTTCGAGACCGAAGCGCTTCGTTCCGGTGTAGCGCCGGTCGAGAAAGCGCTCGAAGGTTTCGGCGGCGGTCAGGCGGTCGAGGATCGCGCGCTTGCCTTTCTCGGTGAATTCCGTCTGGTTGCGCGGCCCTTCGATGCGCTCCTGGATCCAGGCGCGCTGATCCGGATCCTGGATGTGCATGTACTCGACGCCGATGCTGCCGCAATAGGTCGCGCGCACCACGGCGAGAATCTCTCTGAGGCTCGCCGAAGCGAGGCCGAAGGCATTGTTGATGAAGATCGGCCGGTCGAGATCGGCCTCGGTGAAGCCGTAAGTCTTGGGATCGAGGTCAGGATGCTCGCTGCGCTTCTCGAGCCCCAGCGGATCGAGCTTCGCCTCGAGATGGCCACGGATGCGGTAGGCGCGAATGAGCATCATCGCGCGGACCGAATCGAGGGCGGCCTGGCGCAGCGCCTCGATCGTGGCCGGCTCCGTCGCGGCGCCGTTGCCGCCTCGCGCCCCGTCGCGGGCTTCCCCCACCCTGCCCTCCCGCGCAAGCGAAGGAAGGTCCGCGGACGGGGGCAAATGGCCGTTCTGCTTTTCGGCGATGATGCGGGTCTGATTGGGAGCCCAATCGGGACCCGTCAGCTCGGCCGCCACTGCGGGGCCGTCATCATGAAGCTCGGCGAAGAATTGGCGCCAGCTCTCATCCACCGAATTCGGATCGGCGAGATAGCGCGCATGGAGCTCGGCGAGAAACGCCGCGTTCTGGCCATAGAGGAAGGACGCCTGGTCGATCTGCGACATGACCTTTCAAATCCACGAACGCCCGCGCCGCGGCTGGAAGCGCCGCGCCGCCGGGCGGAGCGGCAATCTCCCCGGCGGATGGTTAAGAAATCGCGACGCGCCTTCCGGCCGGGACAAGGGACCCCACGGCTCTAGATCGTATGACGGGACCGCCGAAGGAAGGTCGGGCGGCGCAACCCGGGTTTGCGCCCCGCGCACCCTCGCCGCCCCCGCTCAGGGGAGCGGCATCGCCTCGACCACCTTGACGAGCGCGCGCACCGCCGCGACCGATTTGTCGAAGGCCGCCTTCTCGTCCTTGTCGAGGGCGATCTCGACGATGCGCTCGACCCCGCCCGCACCGATGACGACGGGAACGCCGACATAGAGGTCCTTGACGCCGTACTGGCCGGAGAGCCAGGCGGCGCAGGGGAGGACGCGCTTCTTGTCGCGCAGATAGGCTTCGGCCATCTGGATCGCCGCCGAAGCGGGAGCGTAAAAGGCAGAGCCCGTCTTCAGCAGGCCGACGATTTCGGCGCCGCCGTCCCGCGTGCGCTGCACGATCTTGTCGAGCCGCTCCTGCGTCGTCCATCCCATCTTGACGAGATCGGGCAGCGGAATGCCGGCGACGGTCGAGTAGCGCACCAGCGGCACCATGGTGTCGCCATGCCCGCCGAGCACGAAGCAGGTCACGTCCTCGACCGACACCTTGAACTCCTCGGCGAGGAAATAGCGGAAGCGGGCGCTGTCCAGCACGCCCGCCATGCCGACGACATGCGAGCCCGGGAGCCCCGAGACCTTCTTCATCACGCCGACCATGACGTCGAGCGGATTGGTGATGACGATGACGAAAGCCTTTGGGCAGTGCTTCTTGATGTTCTCGCCGACCGTCGCGATGACCTTGGCGTTGGTGCCGATGAGGTCGTCTCGGCTCATTCCGGGCTTGCGCGGGATCCCGGCGGTGACGATGACGACATCGGCGCCGGCGATTTCGGCATAGCCGTTCGTCCCGGCGATCCGGGCATCGTAATCCTCGATCGCCGAGCCCTGCACGAGATCGAGCGCCTTCCCTTGCGGGATGCCCTCGACGACGTCGAACAGCACGATGTCGCCGAGCTCCTTCAGCCCGGCGAGCAAGGCGAGAGTGCCGCCGATCTGCCCGGCCCCGACCAACGCGATCTTCTTGCGTGCCATGCTGGCTCCTTGGCGTACCGCTCACCCGGAAAGGCGACGCGAAACGGGTGGCGGCGCGCCCGGATGAAGTCGCGCGCGGTGTAGCGCGAAACCGAGAGCGGGGCAAGCATTGGCGGTCCCTCGAGCGCAAGGCGGTCACGATGCGCCGGGCGTCAACGCTTCCCGGGCCGGGCGCCGCCCTTCAATATAGTCCACCGACTGCATTTCATTGAGGCGCGAGACGGTGCGGGCGAATTCGAAGGAACCATCGCCGGCCGTATAAAGACGGTCGGGCGGCGCCTCGGCCGAGGCGACCAGATTGACATGCGCCTCGTAGAGCGTGTCGATAAGCGTGTTGAAGCGCTTCGCCTCGTCGCGCCGTTCCTCGCTCATCGCCGGGATGCCGGAGAGAATGATGGTGTGGAAGCGCTCGGCCAGCGCGAGATAGTCGACCGCGCCCAAAGGCCGACCGCAGAGCTCGGCGAAGCCGAACCAGGCGACGCGCTTGGCCGCGCGCGGGACCGTCAGCACCCGGCCTTTGACGGCGAGCGACGTCCTCTCGCCGCGCGCGCCATCGGTGAGGGCGGCGAAGGCCTCTTCCAGCCCCCGCTCCGCTGCCCCGTTGAGCGGCCAGTAATAGACCGGACGCCGCGTCAGGCGGGCGAGGCGATAGTCGCGGCCGCCTGCGAGCTCGAAGATGTCGAGCCGCTCCTTCAAGAGGGCGATGAAGGGCTGGAAGCGCTCGCGCTGTAAGCCGTCCTTGTAGAGATCGTCGGGCGGCCGGTTCGAAGTGGCGACGACGACGAGCCCGCGATCGAAGAGCTTCTCAAAGAGCCGGCCGAGAATCATCGCATCGGCGATGTCCGTGACCTGGAACTCGTCGAAGCAGAGGAGCGTCGTCGTCTCGGCGATCGTCGCCGCCACCGGGACGAGGGAGTCGCCCTCGGTCAAGCGGCCGTGATCGAAGATCTGCTCATGCGCCTCCAGCATGAAGGCGTGAAAATGCACGCGCCGCTTCTTGGCGATCGGGGTCGCCGCGAAAAAGAGGTCCATCAGCATGGATTTGCCGCGGCCGACCGGACCGTAGAGATAGAGCCCCAGCGGCGCCGGGTCGGGGCGCCGCGCGAGGCCGAGCCGCGCGCGCCAGCCGCGCTCGCCATTGCCGGGCTTGTAATGCGCAAGCGCCCGCGAGAGCGTCTGCAGCTTCTCGACGGCGAGGGCCTGGCTCGCATCCGGGAGCAGCGCGCCCGAGCGCAGCAGGGCGCGATAGGCCGCCTGCAGACCTTCGGTTTCGGCGATGCGGAGGATGTCGGCAGCGGCTTGCGGGAGGGACATCGGTGGCGGCAGTCATAGCCAAAAACGCGGCCCTGCGCAAAAGCTCTCGATCGCAGGTTGGCGTGACAAAAAGCGCAGCCCGAAACGCAAAAAAGAGCCCCCGCGCCGAGGCGCGGGGGCTCTGTCCCTTGTGAATGCTGCTCCGAGCGGCGCCGTCCCAACGAGCCCGAAGATGATGAAGCGCCTACCTCCCGCCGGATACGCGGAGGATGGAGCCGGTGATGTAGGAGGCGGCGTCCGAGAGAAGGAACAGCACGGCCTCGGCGATTTCCTCGGGCTCGCCGATGCGGCCGTTCGGGATGGTGGGGCGGATGCGCTCGACGCGACCCGGATCGCCGGAGGCGGCATGGATCTCGGTCATCACCATGCCGGGCGCCACGGCGTTGACGCGGATGCCCTCGCGCGCGACTTCCTTCGCGAGGCCGATCGTCATCGAATCGATCGCGCCCTTGGACGCCGCATACCAGACATACTCGCCAGGGCTGCCGAGAGAAGATGCGACGGAGCTGATGTTGACGATGGCGCCGCCGGATCCGCCATGCAGCGTCGAGAGGCGCTTCACCGCCTCGCGGGCGCAGAGAAAGGGCCCCAAGATATTGAGATCGAAAACCGCTTCGAGCGTCGCCGCGTCGACGGCGTCGACCCGCTGGCCGCGTCCCGTAATGCCGGCATTGTTGACGAGGTGCGTCAGGCGGCCCAGTTTTCGATCCACCTCTGCGAACAAGCGGAGAACATCGGCCTCGCGCGCGACATCCGCCGCAATCGCGACGGCGCGGCCGCCCGCCGTCTCGACCTCCGCAACGACGGAGTCCGCCGCCGCCTTGTCGCTCCGATAATTCACCGCGACGGCATAGCCGGCCTTCGCCGCCAGACGGCAGATGGCAGCGCCGATGCCCCGGCTGCCGCCCGTCACGAGGAGGATCTTCTCGGCCATGGCGATATCCTCGGCTAAAGAGGGTTCACGCGGAACGCAGCGTCAGCCCGCCATCGACGACGAGCTCGACGCCCGTGATGTAGCGCGCCTCGTCCGAGGCGAGGAAGAGCGCCGCATGAGCCACATCCCAGGCATCGCCCATATGGCCCATCGGACATTGCCGGTTGCGGGTCTCGATCATCTTGGCTTCATCGCCGCCATAGGCTGCGGTCAAGGGCCGGCGGATCATCGGCGTGTCCATGAGGCCCGGAAGGATCGCATTGGCGCGGATTTGCTTCGGCGCGTATTGCAACGCGATGCTGCGGGTGAGCCCGAGCACGGCCGCTTTCGACGCCGTGTAGGAGATATAGGGTACGCCGAGGCCGCGGATCGCCGCGACCGAGGAGATGTTGACGATGGCCCCGCCGCCCTGCCGCTCCATCGCCGGCAGGACGTGCTTGCAGGTCAGGAACATGCTGCGCTGATTGACGGCGATGACGCGGTCCCAGCTTTCCTCGCTGGTCTCGACCGGCCCGCCCACCTCGACGATGCCGACATTGTTGTGGAGAATATCGATGCGCCCGAACCGCTCGAGGCAGGCAACCGCCATGGCCGCCACCTCGCCGCCGCGGCTGACATCGGCGGCGAAGACGGCGCAGGTGCCGCCTTCGCCCTCGATGATGCGCCGCGTCTCTTCGGCGGCGGCCGGGTCGCGGTCGACCGCCATCACGCGTGCTCCTTCGCGGGCGTAGAGCACTGCGGCAGCCTTGCCGTTCCCCCAGCCCGGCCCCGCCGAGCCCGCGCCGATGACGAGCGCGACCTTGTCCTTGACGCGCCCCGCCATATCGAGGCTACTCGGCCGCCGTGCGGCGCTGACGCGCATAGTCGAGGAGGCAGTCCTCGGGCAGCATCTCGATCGGCGTGAAGTCGCGATTGGCGATCCATGCCGGCCGCTTGAAGCGGCGGATGGCGTTGTCGCAGCGATTCAGCGACAGATAGACGATCCAGCGCGACCACGGCGTCAAATTGGAGCCGGAGGCATGGACGAGGTTGCCGTGGAACATGAGCACCGAGCCCGGCGGCCCCTTCGGCGCGACGATGCCGCCTTCAGCGACGAGGCGGGTGATCGTCTCGTTGTCGACCGTCCACAGCGGATAGCTCGTCGTCGTCACATCGTGCCCCGCTGCGAGCCGCCCGCGGCGATGGCTGCGCGGGATGAACATCAAGGGGCCGTTGAACTCGTTCGCCTCGGCGAGGAAGAGCGCGATGTTCATCGCGCGCGGCGCCGGCATGTCGTCGTCATTGAACCAGGTGGCGTAATCCTGATGCCATTGCCACACCGCGCCATCGAACGCGGCCTTGGCGTTGATCTTGAACTGATGCATGTAGAGCTTTTCGGAGCCGAGGAGCTGGAATCCGGGTTCAACCAGCTTCGGATGGCGGGCAAGGCGCGCAAAAACCTCGTTCCAGGTTTGGACGTAGAAGGCGGTTCGCGGCGCCTCGGAGCCCTTCTCGCGCACCACCTCCTCGCGCCGCTGCGCCAGCAGGCCCGGCACCTCGGCATTGAGGATCGCCATCTCCTCGGGCGAGAAGAGGCTCGGCAGGAAGAGATAGCCCAGCTCCTCGAACTCGGCGATCTGCGCATTGGTGAGCCTCATGACGCCTCCTCCGCGGCACCGCCGCTGCGCGCTGCAATTTCCCCACAGAGGATAAAGAGGCGGGACGGGAGCGGCAAGCAGGGCACCGCGGCGGGACACCTCGAATTGATCGGTCGGCAGCGGCCTCTATAATCGGCGGCAACCGTGTCGATCCCGACACGCGCCGCCGCCCGGCCGGATGGAGGATGCCGCCATGGACGAAGACCGCTTCAACATGTCGATCCGCAAATTCCTGAAAGTCGTCGGCGTGACCTCGCAACGCGAGATCGAGAATGCGGTGCGCGAGGCGGTGAAGGCGGGAACGCTCAAAGGCGACGAGCGTCTCAGGGCGAAGGTCACCTTGACGCTCTCCGGCGTCGGCCTCGCCCATGACATCGTCGGTGAAATCGAGCTCGGATGAGGACGCCGGCTAACGCCGCATCACGATCAGCTTCTTGATCTCGGCGATCGCCTTTGCGGGGTTGAGCCCCTTGGGGCAGGTCCGCGTGCAGTTCATGATGGTGTGGCAGCGATAGAGGCGGAACGGGTCCTCGAGCTGGTCGAGGCGCTCGCCCGTATTCTCGTCGCGGCTGTCGGCGATCCAGCGATAGGCCTGAAGGAGGATGGCGGGGCCGAGATAGCGGTCGGCGTTCCACCAGTAGCTCGGGCACGCCGTGGAGCAGCAGAAGCAGAGAATGCACTCCCAGAGCCCGTCGAGCTTCTCGCGCTCGGCGACCGACTGCGCCTGTTCGCGGTCGGGCGGCTGCGGCGACTCGCGCTGCAGCCACGGCTTGATGGAGCGGTATTGCGCATAGATATGCGTCAAGTCGGGGACGAGATCCTTGATAACCGGCATATGCGGCAACGGGTAGATCCGCACCTCGCCCGGAATGTCGTCGATCGCCTTGAGGCAGGCGAGCGTGTTGGTGCCGTCGATGTTCATGGCGCAGGAGCCGCAAATGCCCTCGCGGCAGGAGCGGCGGAAGGTCAGCGTCGTATCGGTCTCGTTCTTGATCTTGATGAGCGCATCGAGAACCATCGGCCCGCAGGCATCCCGATCGACTTCATAGGTGTCGAGCCGCGGATTGCCGCCCGCCTCCGGGTCCCAGCGATAGATTTTGAAGCGCCGCACGCGCTTGGCGCCGGCGGGCGCCGGAAAGGTCTTGCCGGGCGCGACCTTCGAATTGGCCGGAAGGGTGAATTCAGCCATCGCCTCTTGTCTCGATCGACGCTTGTCAGTAGACGCGCGCCTTGGGCGGGAAAGTCTGGACCTCGTTCGACAGCGTGTTGAGGTGAACGGGGCGATAGCCGATCCGCACCTCGTCCGCTCCCGTCAGCCAGGCGACCGTATGCTTCATCCAGTTCGCATCGTCGCGCTCCGGGAAGTCCTCGCGCGCATGCGCGCCGCGGCTTTCCTGCCGGTTTGCCGCGGAGTGCATGGTCAAGACGGCTTGCGCCAGGAGATTCTCCAGCTCCAGCGTCTCGACAAGGTCGGTGTTCCAGATCATCGAACGGTCATTGATCGCGACATCGGCGAAGGAGCGCGCGACCGCATCGATCTTGCTGACCCCCTCCTCCAGCACCTTCTTGTCGCGGAAGACGGCGCAATTCGTCTGCATGGTCCGCTGCATCGCGAGGCGCAGGTCGATGGCGCGGGAGCCGCCCTTCGCGTGCCGGACCCGGTCGAGCCGGGCAATGCTCGCCTCGCCCGCCGAGTTCGGCAGCGGCTTGTGGCGCGCCCCGGGCGTGACGATCTCGGCTGCGCGATGCGCCGCCGCGCGGCCGAAGACGACGAGATCGAGCAGCGAGTTCGTGCCGAGGCGATTGGCGCCGTGGACGGAGACGCAGGCCGCCTCGCCGATCGCCATGAGGCCGGGCACGGTCCGGTCGGGCTCCTCCGCCGTCGGCGACAGGGCCTCGCCGTGATAGTTCGTCGGAATGCCGCCCATATTGTAGTGCACGGTCGGCAAGACCGGAATCGGCTCCTTCGTCACATCGACGCCGGCGAAGATCTTGGCGGTTTCCGAGATGCCGGGCAGACGCTCGTGCAGGACCTTCGGGTCGAGGTGCTCGAGGTGCAGGAGGATGTGGTCCTTGTGTGGGCCGCAGCCGCGCCCCTCATTGATCTCGATCGTCATCGAGCGGCTGACGACGTCGCGGGACGCCAGGTCCTTCGCCGAGGGCGCGTAGCGCTCCATGAAGCGCTCGCCCTCGGAATTGGTGAGGTATCCGCCCTCGCCGCGCGCACCCTCGGTGATGAGGCAGCCGGCGCCATAGATGCCGGTCGGATGAAACTGGACGAATTCCATGTCCTGGAGCGGCAGCCCGGCGCGCGCCACCATCGCATTGCCGTCGCCGGTGCAGGTATGGGCCGAGGTGCAGGAGAAGTAGGCGCGACCATAGCCTCCCGTCGCCAGCACGACCATATGGGCGCGGAAGCGGTGGAGCGTGCCGTCCTCGAGATTCCACGCCATGACACCCCGGCAGGCGCCCTCCTCATCCATGAGGAGATCGAGCGCAAAATATTCGACGAAGAATTCGGCGTGATGCTTCAGGCACTGCTGATAGAGCGTGTGGATGATGGCGTGGCCGGTGCGGTCTGCCGCGGCGCAGGCGCGCTTGGCCATCTGCTTGCCGTAATGCAGCGTGTGGCCGCCGAAGGGCCGCTGGTAGATGCGGCCATCCTCGGTGCGCGAGAAGGGCACGCCGTAATGTTCGAGCTCGATCACGGCCGGGATGGCATTCCGGCACATATATTCGATGGCGTCCTGATCGCCGAGCCAGTCCGATCCCTTGACGGTGTCGTACATGTGCCAGCGCCAATCGTCCTCGCCCATATTGCCGAGCGCGGCGCCGATGCCGCCTTGCGCCGCGACGGTGTGGCTGCGCGTCGGAAAAACCTTGGTAACGCAAGCCGTCTTGAGCCCGGCCGCCGTCATGCCGAGGGTCGCGCGCAGCCCGGCGCCGCCGGCGCCGACGACGACGACGTCATGGGCATGGTCGATGACCTGGTAGGACGCGACCATCTCACGCTCCGAAGGCGAGGCGCAGCACGGCGAAGATGCCGGCCACGGCGAGAAGGAAGCAGGCGAGGCGCAGAACGATGAGGGCGGTCAGCTTGGCCGCCTCGTGATGGACATAGTCCTCGATGACGACCTGGACGCCGAGAACAGTGTGATAGAAGACGGTTCCCACCAAAAGGATCATCAGGATCGCCGGAACCGGCGCGTGCAGCCAAGCGACGAGCCCGGCACGGTCGCCGCCCAAATGCGCGATCAGCGAGGCGACGAACCAGAGGGCGAGCGGGACGAGGGCGACCGCGCTGAGGCGCTGGCGCCACCAATGGACGACCCCTTCCTTAGCCGAGCCGAGGCCGATTGCCTTGCCGAGCGGCGAGCGGAGACTTGCCTGCTCCGTCATGGCGCGAGATCCGCCGCCGCCGTCCCGGTCACGCATGGCTCCATTGCGCGAAGCCGGCGATGAGAGCGATTACCGTCAGCGCGGCGCTCGCCGCGACGACCGCCCAGCCCGTCGCGTAAGTCCGCGGCAGATCGAGGCCATAGCCCGTATCCCATGCGAGATGGCGGATCCCATTGCAGAGGTGGAAGAAGAGCGAATACGTCCAGCCGATGAGGAGAATGATGCCGAGCCAGGAGCCGAAGAACCCTTGCGCCTCGGCATAGGCCTCTGGGCTGTCGGCGCCGGCGAGCAGCCACCAGACGAGAAAGATCGTGCCGACGCTCAGAGCCAAGCCCGTCGCCCGGTGCGAGATCGACAGCACGGTGGTGAGCTGCGGCTTATAGATCTGAAGGTGCGGCGAGAGCGGCCGCTCGGCTGCTGGCATTCGTCCCTCGGCTGGCGCTGGCGGATCCAGCGCAGATGCGATAGTGCGCGGGCTGATGATTAGCGTGCGCTCGCTGCCCAAGTCAACGTTCGCGCGGCCGGGTTTGTACGCCTGTGGATAAGCCAGCGGAAAAAATTGGAACAAGCTGTGCAGAATCGACTCAATAATGCACGGGAAAATCGAAGTAATTGTGAATTATCTCTTGCGGAGATCAATATCGTTTGCCAGATTTCCTTGCGGCTCGTGAGAGCGTCGCCAAGAACCGAGCGATCTCCTCCCAGATCTCCGGAGATGTCGCGAGTTCAAGGCGGCGCCGCCCGCTTGCAAAGGCGGGCGCCTCGCAGCGATGCGGTTGCCAGGTCCTGCAGGCGGCAACCGCGGCGCGGCGACAGGCCCGGGAGGCGTTGCTTCGGCGATAGCCGCTGCGACCGCGCTGGTCGCGCTGGCCCCGCCGGACGACGGGAGGATTGCGGTGGCGCATCGGTGAGCTCCAACCCGACGCCGCCATTGCCGACCTTCGGCCCTCCTTCGCGGCATGTCGCCGCCCTCGCCCGGTCGGGCGCGAGGCGAGGCGGGATCGGCGCTTCTCCGGCGCCGATCCCGGAGGACGGCTCTGTCGTCCGCTCGCGAGCCTCGTGAGGCCGTTTCCTCCGGCCTCCGGAGGCGTCAGGAGCACCCGTTCGGGTGCGTGGCCCGGATGTAATGCCGGCCCCTGACGCCTCCCTTCTTTAATGCGGCTCGCGCGGCATCAGGACGGTGTAGTCGAGATCCAGCACGACGGCCGGATCGTACCGGTCGCCGAGTCTGCCGGGGAATTCGCGGCAATCCCGGTCTTTGGTCGCGATGGTGCGGATGCGGAGCGCCCCGACGTCCTGGCGTCCCGGCACCGACTCCTTCGCCAGGATCTCGCTCCACGCATAAATCGTGTCGGTCGCAAAGCACGGCGCCACGTGGCGGCCGCCATTGAGGGCGGCGACACGGAAGGCGTTGCCGAGACCGTTGAAGGAGAGCGCGCGGGCGATGCTGATGACATGGCCGCCATAGATGAGGCGGCGGCCGAGACGGCCGGCCTTCTCCGCATGAAGATTGAAGTGAACCCGCGCGGTGTTCTGATAGAGCCGCGTCGCCATCGCATGCTCGGCTTCTTCGATGGTCATGCCGCCGCCGTGATCGATGCGCTCGCCCGGAACATAGTCGTTCCAGCCATGCTTCGCGCCGGCCAGCCCTCGATCATAGCCGCGTGCGTCGAGCCCGGGGGGTATCGTCAGCGCCGAAACCGGCACCGCGGGCGGCAGGTCCGGCACGACCGGCGGCGGCGCGGGCGCGGCCGGGTCTCGCTTCCGCACCATCACCCAGCGGACATAGTCGACGACGCTCTCGCCGCGCTGGTTTTTCCCTTGCGAGCGGACATAGACGACGCCCGTCTGATGGTTGCTGTTCTCCTTGAGACCGATGACCTCCGAGCGGGCGGTGACCGTATCGCCGGGATAGAGCGGGACGCCGAAGTTGCCGGAGGCGTAGCCGAGATTGGCGACGGCATTCAGCGAGATGTCGGGAACGGTCTTGCCGAAGACGATGTGGAAAGCGAGAAAATCGTCGAGCGGCGCTTGCGGCAGGCCGAGCGATCGCGCGAAGGGATCGGAGGAATTGACCGCAAAGCGCGTGCCGGTCAAGGCGAGATAGAGCGCGCCGTCCGCTGCGCTGACCGTCCGCGGCGTCGCGTGATCGAAGATCTGGCCGAGGGCGAAATCCTCGAAGAAATTGCCGGCGCTCGTCTTCATGGCGATGGCGCAGGTTCGATCGCGGCGATCGCATCGGCGAGGGCGACGCGGCGGCGCGCATTCTCGACATGGAGGTTCTCGATGAGCTTGCCGTCGAGCAGGACGATGCCCTTGCCTGCGGCTGCCGCCTCGGCATGCGCCGCAATGATGCGGCGCGACCACGCCACCTCTTCCGCCGAGGGCGCGAAGATCTCGTTGGCGGCGGCGATCGTCTTCGGGTGAATGAGCGTCTTGCCGTCGAAGCCGAGGACGCGGCCCTGCCGGCAGGATTGGATAAACCCCTCGTCATCGCCGAGATCGAGATGGACGCCGTCGAGGATAGCGAGGCCGCAGGCGCGCGCCGCCAGGAGGCAGAGGCCGAGCGAAGGCAGCATCGCCAGGCGATCGCGAGTATGCTGCGCCTGCAGCTCCTTGGCGAGATCGGATGTGCCCATGACGAGCGCCGCGACACGCGGGCTCGCTGCGGCGATTTCCTCGGCGCGCAGGATGCCGCGCGGCGTCTCCATCATGCACCAGATCGCGAGATCGGACGGCGCGCCTTCGGCCGCGAGCGCCGCCTCGGCCTGCCGGACTCCGTCGGCGCTCTCGACCTTGGGCAGCAGCACCGCATCGATCGGCAGGCGCGCCGCGGCCGCCAGATCAGCACGCCCCCACGGCGTCGCGAGACCGTTGACGCGAAGGATGATCTCGCGCCGACCATATCCGCCAGCAGCGAGGGCGGCGCCGATCGTGTCGCGCGCGGCCGATTTGGCATCGGGCGCCACCGCGTCCTCAAGGTCGAAGATGAGCCCGTCCGCGTCGAGGCTTCGTGCCTTTTCGAGCGCGCGGGCGTTCGAGCCCGGCATGTAGAGGACCGACCGGCGCGGGCGTAATGAGGCCGTCATGCGTGCGGATTCCTGCTGGCTGGCGGATCGCTTGGCATTATAACGCAAGGACGCAGCGATAATCGCCTCACCCGGCGCAACAGCAGCCTCCGCCGCTCTGAATTCACGGGACGCGAACCTCCTCGATGTCGGCGCCAACGGGCATTCTCTCGATCCAGTCGGCGGTCAGCTATGGCCATGTCGGCAATTCGGCCGCCGTCTTCCCGCTCCAGCGCCTCGGTTTCGAGGTCTGGCCGGTGAATACGCTGCAATTCTCCAATCACCCGGGCTATGGCGCCTGGCGCGGCCGCATCTTCGAGCCGGCCCTCATCGCCGATCTCGTCGAGGGGATGGTCGAACGCGGCGCCCTCGCGGCTTGCGCCGGGCTTCTCTCGGGATATCTCGGCGACCCGGCGACCGGCGAAATCGTGCGGCGCACGGCGACGCGCCTCAAGGCGGTCAATCCCGCCGCCCTCTGGTGCTGCGATCCCGTCATGGGCGACAGCGGCTCCGGACTCTATGTCCGCCCGGGCATTCCGGAATTCTTCCGCGAGCGCGCGATGCCGGCCGCCGACATCGTGACGCCGAACCGGTTCGAGCTCGAGCAGCTGACCGGGTGCAGCATCGACTCGCTCGCTGGCGCCCTCGCCGCGGCGGACAGGCTGCGCGCCATGGGACCGCTCGTCATTCTCGTCACCAGCCTCGAACGCGGCGATGCCGTCGAGATGCTCGCCCTCGACGACCAGTCGGCCTGGGTCGTCGTGACTCCGCGCCTGCCGATCGAGGTCAACGGCGCAGGCGACGCCGCGGCGGCGCTCTTTCTCGGTCACTTCCTCAAGACGCGGAACGTCGAGGCGAGCCTCGGCGCGACGGCTTCGGCGATCTTCGCCGTGATCGAGGTGACGCGGCGGGCCGGCGCGCGCGAGCTGCAGCTCATCGCCGCGCAAGACGAGATCGTCGCGCCGACCCGCCGCTTCACGCCATTGAGGCTGCGCTGACCGCCCTACCCCGCCTTGCGCTTCGGCGCCGCCGCCTTCTTCAGATATTTGCCGGCGAGCACCTCGGCGATCTGCACGGCGTTGAGCGCCGCGCCCTTGCGCAGATTGTCGGAGACGCACCAGAAATTGAGCCCGTGCGGCACCGTCGGATCGCGGCGGATGCGGCTGACGAAGACCGCGTCCTCGCCGGCGGCCTCGGCCTGGGTGACATAGCCCTCATCGACCCGATGGTCGATGACTGTCACGCCGGGCGCGTTGCGCAGCGCTGAGCGCGCCTCGTCCTCGCTCAAGGGGCGCTCGAATTCGACATTGACCGCCTCGGCGTGAGAGATGAAGACGGGGACGCGGACGCAGGTCGCGGTGACGGCGATGTCGGGATCGAGGATCTTGCGCGTCTCGGCCGCCATCTTCCATTCCTCCTTCGTCGACCCGTCATCCATGAAGATGTCGATATGAGGAATGCAGTTGAAGGCGATCTGCTTGGTAAAGCGCTCCTTCTTGATGGGGTCGTTGACATAGATGCCGCGCGTCTGGGTGAAGAGCTCGTCCATGGCATCGCGCCCGGCGCCGGAGACGGATTGGTAGGTGGCGACGACGACGCGCTTGATGCGGGCAAGATCATGAAGCGGCTTCAGCGCGACCACCATCTGCGCCGTCGAGCAGTTGGGGTTGGCGATGATGCCGCGCTTCGTATAGCCGGCGATCGCCTGGGGATTCACCTCGGGCACCACCAGCGGCACATCCGGGTCCATGCGCCAATAGGAGGTGTTGTCGATGACGACCGCCCCGGCCTTGGCGGCGCGCGGGCTGTGCACCGCCGACACCTTGGCGCCGGGCGAGGAGAGGACGATATCGGTGCCGCGGAAGTCGAAGGTGTCGAGCTCGCGCACCTGCAGCACCTCGTCCTCGCCGTAGGAGACTTCCTTGCCGATCGAGCGCGAGGAGGCGAGCGGCACGATCTCGTCGGCCGGAAACTCGCGTTCGGCCATGATCGAGAGCATCTCGCGCCCGACATTCCCGGTCGCGCCGACGACCGCCACCTTGTAACCCATGACCCACTCCCGCGCGGCGTTTCGCCGCTCTCAAGATGCAGGGCGGCAGAGCCCCTGCCGGAGCCGATCACTTAAGCTGCCGGCGCGCGCTTGACAAGCACGCATCGCGGGGCCTGCCCCATTCCACCGCCTTATTTGGCGACGCCTTTCATTTGGCGACGCCCTTCGACTTCTCGACGCTGCGGGCGACCGCATAGCCGGAATATCCCAGCCCGAAGGTCGCCCAGAGCCCGTCCGGAATGGCCGCGAGCCAGCGCTGGAGCCCGGTCGCGACGCGCTCGGCATAGGCGGGCTCGAAGGCCCAGAGCACGCCCATCGGGATGCCGGCGAGGATGAGAACATAGACGACATAGAGGAAAGAGGGGCGCGCCCGGCTCGTCCATTTGTCGGGCGACTGCGCCTCGGCGAGGATCGCGGAGAGGCTCACCTGGAGCTGCGACAGCGCGGCTCCGGCCTGGGCCTTGATGATCATCGCCTCGGCCGAGGCCTTCTGCGCCGGGTCGGGCCAGATCTTGTTGATGCCGTCGTCGATCAGCTTCGCGGCGCCGGCGATCGCGTCATCGATGCCGAAGGCCATCTCAGCGCCCCCAATAGCCGAGGGCGGCTCCGGCGATGAGGCAGGCGGCGCAGGCGGCGATATAGAACCGGTGCGCCGCGAGCTTGCGCTCGATGAGGGCGGCGCGCGCATGGACGGCGCCCTCGATGCGCCGCAGCGCCGCTTTGACCTCGTCGGTGATGTCCATGGGGCTTTCTCCTTTCAGCTTGAGGCGAGAGCGCGGCGCGCGCCCTCGGCGAGGATCTCGGGCGAATAGATGCAGCGGCCGTTCTCGTGCCGGATGATGGCGGCGAGGAGGGCTTGCAGGAGCGTGGGGTTCTCGAGATCAAGCGGCGCCTCCGGCGCGACGCCGAGCCGCCGGGCGACATCCGCGACATAAGCCGCGGCGTCGTTCTCCGTCGCCGGCGCCCAGCGCTCCAGCATGGCCCGCAGGCTGTGGCAGCCACCCGCGCGGCGGTAATGGAGGAGCAGCTTCCCGATCGCCCTGATACCGTTCTCGGCGCAGTCGAAGACGGCAAAGCGCGGCCGCGCGCCGGGCTCGGGCGGCGACTCGATCCCAACCTGCCCCCGCCAGGCGTTGCGGGGCTCGAAATCGATATTGCCGGGATTGTTGTTGCGCTCGCCGCGCGTCGGGGCGGAGGATTCCATGCCGGCCTCTCTTGTGTAGGCGTGCGAAATCGGCGCCTGCGGCTCAAGGCCGAGGCGACGACGGCGAAACCCGCATTCAGTCTGAACCGGGGTTTCCGAAACTCTCGCTAAGTCTTTGATTTAACTGGTGCTGCCGGACAGGATTGAACTGTCGACCTCTCCCTTACCAAGGGAGTGCTCTACCACTGAGCTACGGCAGCTCCGGGGCCGGTTCGAGCCGGCGGAGGCGCGGCGTCGGGATACACGAGGCCACGCCCCTTGGCAAGGCGGCGCGCTTCGGCCTTCAGGAGACCGGCAGCCGCGTGACGTTGCTGAGGCGCTTGGCGATCGGTGGCTGCGGCGGCAGCAGCAGGAACTGGCAGTAGAGCTCGCTCGCATAGCTGATGCCGAAGCGATACATACGGAAGAGATAGATGATGGCGATAGGCAGCAGCCCGAGCGTCACCCGCCAATCGGTTTCGGAAAAGGCGAGGCTGAGGAGGACGAGGGCCAGCAGCGCCGCCGCGAGGCCGCGATTGAGGCCATAGATGCCGTTGAAGCTGTCGATCTTCGCCGATTTGCCGTGGGCGATGACATCGGCATAGATCTGCCGCGAGATCGGCAGCCATTGCCGCGGGGTCATGCCGCGGATCGCGGGAATTTCCAGCCTGAGGCGCTGCCGGATCAGGTTTTCGAGGCTGTCGATCTGCTCGGACGACAGGAGGCGGTCCTTCGCCTGGATGACCCAGTTGACGGGCCGGCCGCCGCCGAGCCCCCAGATTCCGGCCTCGACAAGGTTGCCGAGCGCCGCCGCCAGATGACCCGCCGCGTAGGAGATGAGGAGGAAGAGGCCGAGCCCGCCGAGGCTGACCCCGTCATAGAAGAAGAGCTGGCGGAACTCCGGGAAGAAGAACAGCAGGCCGAAGACGAGCGTCGCCCCCGGCACGATGATTCCGGTCTGCTCGTGAAAGGAGAGGCTCTTGCTCATGCGGGCAACTCGATCACCGCGCATCGCCGACTCGCCGCCGCGGCAGAGTCTCGCGCATCATCAAGTGTACCACGGCGCCCGCGGGTGACGACAGCCCTTGCCGACGCTTCTTTGGAGAGCCCTCTTGCTCGGAGGAAGGAGACCGGTTTCGCGCGTGCTCGAGGTTGCGCAATCGCCGCGAGAGCGCGAGTATCCCGCGCCGCTTTGCGGCGCCACCCGTCGGAGATGGCTGGCATGACGAATAGGGTTGAGGCCGCATCCTTGGCCCCGGCGCGCCGATGACGGCGCTCACGGGGACTGCGCGCCCGGGACGGCTGCGCCGCCTCTGGGACGGCGACATCGCCTGGAGCTTCCGCCGCTCGCCCGTCACGGTCATCGCCGCTGTTGTCGCCGCGCTCTCCGTGCTGGGGGCGCTCGGCGCGCCCTGGATCGCGCCGCACGACACGATGGATCTGCGCACGCTCAACCTGCTCGACGCCTCGCTGCCGCCGGCCTGGCAGAGCGGCGGCGAATGGACCTATCTCCTCGGCACCGATACGCAAGGCCGCGACGTGCTCTCGACCATTCTCTTCGGGGCCCGCATCTCGATCCTCGTCGGCTTCTGCTCGGTCCTCTTCGCCCTCATCCTCGGCACCGGGCTCGGCCTCCTCAGCGGCTATCTCGGCGGCGTCGCCGACGCGATCATCATGCGCATCGCCGACATCCAGCTCTCCTTCCCGGCGATTCTGATCGCCCTCCTCCTCGACGGCGTCGCGCGCGCCATCCTGCCGCGCACGCTCCATGAGGATCTCGGCATCTACGTCCTCGTCCTGTCGATCGGCTTTTCCGGCTGGGTGCAGTTCGCGCGCACCGTGCGCGGCTCGACCATGGTCGAGAAGAACAAAGAATATGTGCAGGCGGCCCGCATCATCGGGCGCCATCCGCTCGCCATCATGCTGCAGCACATCCTTCCCAACGTCATGGGTCCCGTCCTCGTCATCACCACCATCTACCTCGCCCTCGCGATCATCACCGAGGCGACGCTCTCCTTCCTCGGCGTCGGCCTGCCGCCGACCCAGCCCTCGCTCGGCACGCTGATCCGCGTCGGCAACAACTATCTCTTCTCCGGCGAATGGTGGATCACGATCTTCCCCGGCTTGGCGCTGGTCATCATGGTTCTTTCGTTTAATCTGCTCGGCGATTGGCTGCGCGACGCGCTCAACCCCAAGCTGCGATGAGCGCGCGGTCCGGCGAGGCGATACCGGCTATTTCAGCCAAGTCCAATGATCGGTCACCCAGCCGAATGCGCCGCCCAGCACGATGAGGATGCCGCCGAGGCGCAGCACCGCCCACCAGGCCCCGCGCCCCATATTGGCGGCGGCGATCAGCCGGTCGAGCTTGTCGCTGATCTCGGCGAGATCGGCGCCGATATTGGCGACGCGTTCCTCCACCCTGGCGAGGCGATCGCGTTCTTCCGGCGTCATGCGCGGCTCCGTGTTGCGATTTCGGCAGTGTGGTACGGTTGCGCCGTGTTGTATCAAGCGGGCGGCGAAATACTACTTTCAGGAAAGCGCATCGCCGCGCGCTCCTGTGGGCGGGATATCGAGGGTTAGTCGGGAATGAAGGTCGGAAGGGAAATCGCGGCGTCAGAACGCTGGCGGGAAGCTGCTCCGGGCTACGTCGCCACTATCGACAGCCCCTATCACCGGCACCGTATCGAGGTGATCCGACGATTGCTGCCAGACCCGATCGGCAAAACCGTGATCGACTTCGGCTGTGGCCAGGGCGTTCTCTTGGTTGAGGCATTAGTGCGCGGCGCGGAAACCGCGATCGGCATAGACATCGATCCGACGATGGTCGCGGAGGCAGAAAAAATCAAAGAAGCGACCGTCCTTCATGGCGGCGTTGAACGGCTGTCTGAATGTCGCGCAGCCGATTGTATCATCGCCGCGAACGTCCTTGCCTATATGACTGACGCGGAGGAGCAGCAGTTCTATATCTGTGCGGCAAGGTTGTTGCGCCCCGGCGGCAGTATCGTCATTACGCATTCTAGGCCATGAACTCATAAAGGGGATTCCCTCGAGGGCGGCGATGTGATTCAAGCTTCCAAACTGCAGGAGTTTGATCATGCGCCGGTACGAGCTGACG
>Ga0209581_1000736_pt1 | contig 51969 bp, 55 predicted proteins | sample Coa_R2_FD_187160 | JGI IMG/M metagenome (GOLD analysis project Ga0209581, IMG submission 187160) | Surface soil microbial communities from Centralia Pennsylvania, which are recovering from an underground coalmine fire - Coalmine... | ecosystem: Environmental > Terrestrial > Soil > Unclassified ...
CGTTCTTGCCGGTTATGAAAGCGTGGATGCCGGCGAGGTTCGTATGATGGGGGAGCCCATTTATGGGCCGGGTGCGGACCGGCTAGTCGTCTTTCAAGAGTCTGCGTTATTTCAATGGATGACGACCGCTATCGCATCGCTAATTTAGCGGCGTGCAGTATCAGGATAAGGAATAATCAGTTTCGTTTTGAAAGGGAGCCGACACATTCTGCTCGTGATCTAGATCAACAATCGTATCTGTTTTAAATGCCATTAAATAAAAATAGTGTGAGTCCCCAATCAAACGGAATGGCGTTGTCGTGCCAGTATCCGAGACTTTGCCCCGGATTGAAAGTGATCGGCCGCCCGTTTTTCATGCCAGAGGCTTGTGCAAGACTTATGTTGTGGGAGAAGTGAAGGTCCACGCCCTCAACAATGTCGATCTGGATATCTTCGAGCGAGAGTTTGTGGTGTTGCTCGGGCCTTCGGGTTCGGGCAAGTCAACGCTTCTGAACATATTAGGTGGTCTTGATGTGCCCACTTCGGGTGAGGCTTGGTGGCGAGACCACAATCTGGTCGGTGCAGACGATGCGGGGTTGAGCCGTTACCGACGGGAGCATGTCGGCTTCGTCTTTCAGTTTTACAATTTGATACCGAGCCTGACCGTGCTGGAAAACGTCACCCTAGTGACGGAGATAGCAAGCAACCCGATCGATCCGCGCCAGGCGCTGGCACTTGTCGGCCTCGACCAGAGGCTTGATCATTTTCCGTCACAGCTTTCTGGAGGCGAACAACAACGCGTTGCGGTCGCTCGCGCCATCGTAAAGTCGCCCGATGTTCTTCTATGTGATGAGCCTACCGGTGCGCTTGACTACGAGACGGGGAAAGTCGTGCTGGCTGCTATTGCGCGCATCAACGAAGAGCTTGGCACTACGACTATTGTCATCACTCATAACGCTGCCATCGCAGGGATGGCGGATCGGGTATTGCGGCTGGGCGGAGGTCGAATCATAGGGGAAGAGAGAAATCCTCGCCGAATGTCGCCAGATGAGGTGCGTTGGTGAGCCTGCTTGACCGCAAATTGCTGCGAGATATCTCAGCCATGCGCGGTCAAGTAATCACGATTTCGCTTGTGATCGCCGCCGGCATCGCGGTGTTTGTGGCGTCAATCTCGACCTACGATTCGTTGCGTTCCGGACGCGACCGCTTTTATCTGACCGGCAGATTTCCGCAGGTATTCGTAACGCTGAAGCGTGCGCCGCTATCTATCTTGTCGCAGATCAATGAAATTCCGGGCGTTGCGGCAGTGCAGGCGCGAATCGTCCGAGATGTCATTGTGGATCGGCCCACATCGTTGCTGCCCGTTTCGGCCCGTGTAGTGTCGATCGAAAGCGGCGGCGATGAGCCGCTCTTGCGTTTGTACGTCCGGCACGGCATGGCGCCCATGCCGGGAGATGTAAAGAGCGTTGCAATCAACGAAGCGTTTGCGGAAACTAATGGGGTTGTGTCCGGCGAAGACGTGCGCATGATTCTCAACGGCCGGTTACAAACCTTCGAGATTGGCGGGATCGCGCTGTCGCCTGAGTTTGTTTACTCGGTCAAGCCAGGTCTCGCGATCCCAGATGACCGGCTCTATGCGATCATATGGATGGACCGTCGAGCCGCTGAGGCGGCCTTCGACATGAAAGCTGCCTTTAACGATCTACTAGTGTCTCTGGCGCCGGGGACCAATGCACAATCCGTCATTGCCGAATTAGATCGACTGCTTGAGCCTTACGGCTCGGTGGGCGCAATCGAGCGACGAGATCAGCCGTCCTATCGCTTTCTTGAAGACGAGTTGAATCAGCAGAAAGTGATGTCGGTGACCATCCCCCTCATCTTTTTCGGAGTGGCTGCCTTCCTGCTTAATGTCACGCTCGGCAGGCTCGTTGCTGCGCAACGTGAGCAGATCGCGGCGCTCAAAGCGTTAGGCTTTACTGCTCTTCCCATTGCCGCTCATTATCTCAAGCTGGTGGCTATCATCGTGCTGCTGGCTTCGTTGTTCGGGATTCCCGCTGGGTTCGCGTTCGGCGAGGCGATGATCGCGAGCTACCACGGATTTTTCCGATTACCCTCTCTTGTCTTCGAACTCACCCCCTGGTCCGTAATGGTGGGTATCGGTGCAAGCTTCGTCATGGCTGCCATTGGCGTGCTGTCCTCGCTGCGAAGCGTGATGGTTCTGGCTCCGGCCGTCGCGATGCGGCCGGTCGCGCCTATGCGGTTCCGGCAGTCATGGATTGAGGGGTTAATGACACCCTCAATCTTCAAGCCACACCGAATCATGGTCTTTCGCAATGTCGCCGGGCGGCCCATCCGCACCGCGCTGACGATCGTGGGCATCGCCTTCGCCGTGCCGATGGTGGTTCTCGGACTATTTTGGCGCGATGCCATTGATCACATGGTCGACGTTCAATTCAACCTAGTCGAGCGTGGAAACGTCGTTGTGACTTTTCCACGTCCATCCGATCACAACATCATCGGTGACTTTAGCCGCGAACCTGGCGTTCTCGCGGTCGAGGGCCAGCGCATTGTTCCCGTCCGCTTTCGCGCTGGCCATCGGACCTATCTGACGTCCGTCGTGGGTTTGCCGGACCAGAGTGAATTGCGTCGGCCCCATGATGCGGCGTTGCACCCTATCAAGGTGCCGGCCGAAGGAATTACGCTCACCCGGCGTCTTGCCCAGCGGCTAGGCTTGAAGCCTGGCGATCTCATCACGATTGAGGTGATGGAGGGCCGGCGTCGTAAGCGCGATCTGCCTGTAAGTGCGGTCGTTGATGAGATGATTGGGATGGGGTCATACATGCCGATCGCGGCGCTCAATCACCTCACGGGCGAAGGCGATGTAGTGTCGGCCGCCGCCATATACGCGGACGCTTCCACGCTTCCGGTTCTGTCGCAGCGATTCAAAAACTTGCCAGTAATCGAATCTGTCGCGATGAAGTCATACACGCTAGCTTCATTTATAGACAAGATTGCCAACCTTGTGCTTGTCAGCGCCGGCATTCTTACTCTGTTCGGCATCATAATCGCCGTAGGCGTTGTCTATAACAGCGCACGCATTGGACTGCAGGAACGGGCTTGGGAGCTGGCCAGTCTCCGTGTTCTTGGCTTCAGCCGTACAGAGGTCGCCCGTATTCTCTTTGGTGAGTTCACATTGGAAATCGGGATTGGTGTTCCGCTTGGGCTGGCCGTTTCGCAGGGAATCATCACTCTAATCGCCCATTTCCATTCAAACGAAAGCTTTCAGATACCTGGCGTTATCGGGGCGAGGACATATACGGTTTCCGCACTTATCGTCATCGCTTCCGCGCTCGCGAGCGCATACGTGGTCCGCCGTCGAATCGATCAGTTGGATCTGGTCTCGGTTCTTAAGACAAGAGATTGAAGATGCAGATAACAATAGGGCGCATCGCAGGATTTTTGCTTGCCTTGCTGGTTATCGCGGGGGTCGTTTGGTCGTTATTACCGCGGCCGATACCCGTAGAGCTGGCGGTGGTTGCGAAGGGCCGTTTCGTTGCAACTGTTGACGAAGATGGAAAGACCAGAGTTCGCGAACGATATGTGGTTTCTGCCCCACTGTCCGGACGCTTGAGCCGAGTGCAACTCAAGGTGGGAGATCGCGTTAAGGATGGAGATGTGATTGCTACCATAATCCCGTCACCAGCGCCGTTTCTCGATCCCCGAAGCCGGCGGGAGGCACAGGAGAGGTTGGGCGCAGCGGAAGCAGCGCTCGACCGCGCAAAAGCTCTTGTCGAACGAGCCAAAGCACAGGCTGTACAAGCGGATCAGGAATACGCGCGCACACGTACGCTGGTCGAGCGCGGAGCCTCGACGACTCAGGCGCTTGAACGCGCGGAGCTGGCGAAGAGGGTCGCGGATCGGGATTTACGGGCAGCGGAATTTCAGTTGCACGCCGCCGAACACAAACTTGATCAGGCTCGCGTTCTTCTTGCGCGTTACAGCAATGGTGACAAAGAGGCCTCTGAAATTTGGAGTGTGACAGCTCCCGTGGCTGGAGTCGTCCTTAAGGTCAGTCAGGAAAGCGAAACGGTCGTTCAGCCGGGTAGTTCAATATTGGAGATCGGAGATGCACGCGATCTCGAGGTCGTGGTCGATGTTTTAAGTACAGATGCCGTTGAAATCCGCCCGGGGGCGCAAGTGACAATCGAACATTGGGGAGGGCCGAGCGTGCTTGCCGGTCGCGTCCGGCGGGTTGAACCTGCAGCCTTTACCAAAATCTCGACCCTCGGTGTCGAAGAGCAGCGTGTCAATGTTCTGATCGATATCGTCTCGCCCCTCGAGCGATGGTCTGGACTAGGCGACGCCTATCAAGTGGATGCGAAGATCGTTGTGTTCACGCAGGAAGATGCAACGATTATCCCGGCTGGGGCACTATTTCGTCGAGGTGAGCGCTGGAATGTTTTCGTGTCTGAAGATGGTCGCGCGCGAGTTCGAGAAGTTACTCTCATCAGACGATCGGGGCGTGTCGCGGCGGTATCCGAAGGCCTTGACGTCGGTGATCGAGTTATCGTCTATCCGAGCGACCGGGTCAGTGATGGAACTAGAATAAAAAATTCACCCTAACGAGGGATCGAATCCAACTGCACTAAAAGCAATCCTGCTCGAACGGCGGGCTCATTTCAAAAGTAGGAGCACTTCGAACTCGCCCTGAGCAATCCAACGAGTGCTGGGGAGCTGCCGAGGTCGGCGGGCACAACCCAAATGTTAGTCTTCAAGCGCCCGTCGCAATCGTCGAATTATCACGGCTCGTGCGCGGTCATCAGCCACGGTATCGAGACGGTCGTTGATGTCGAGAATGAGCTTCGACATCTCATTGTGCCAGTCGAGATTTACGACTGCTTCGGGCGCGAGACGGCGGCGGTGTGAAACATCAATGGAAGTTGGCGCGCCCGTCGTCAGCTCATAAAGGTCATCCAGAATTGGCCGAAATATCTTCGCCTCCGGCACCGTTCGCTCCGCGAGTCGATCAAACAAGCCGGCAATTGCCGGCTCCTCCCCGTGGACAAGAAATATGCCTCGGTGGACGGGTCGTCGCGAGGAAATCCAACGTGCAAGTTCGGGCCCATCGGCATGTCCCGAATACTCATCAATGTAACGAATTCTCGCAGCGACCTTGATTTCATCGCCCTGGATTCGGACTGACCTCACACCATCTTGAAGGAAGCGTCCAAGCGTACCTTTGGCCTGATAACCGGCCAGCAACACGGTAGCGCTGGCGTTCCAGAGCCAGCGCTTCAGATGATGGCGGATGCGCCCCGCCTCGCACATTCCGCTGGCCGCGATGACAATATGGAAGCCGGTTAGCTTTGAGATCGATTTGCTCTCCTCCACCGTTTCGGTGAACCGCAGGTTGGGAGAGTTGAGCAGACGATTTAGATCGATGTCAGCACCTAGACTCGATGAGTATTGCCGAAAAACCTCGGTTGCGCGAATGGCAAGCGGGGAATCCAAAAAAATTGGTGCGGGCGCAACTTCCTTCGTCTCCATCAAGCCAACGAGGTCTGCGATTAGTTCCTGTGTCCGTTCGACGGCAAACGCAGGGACGAGAAGGGCTCCGCCAGCCTTCGAAGCGTCGCGAACCTCTGTAGCGAGACGTTGTCGTCGAGCCTGCATGGTGATCGGCGGACGGTCAGTATCGCCATAGGTTGCCTCTGAAATGATGTAGTCGAACCCTGTCGGGGCCTCGGGGCTGGGCTGGAGCAACTTCGCATCAGGACCAATATCTCCCGAGGCAAGCACTCGCAACGGCTCCGCGTCCGTACCCTCGCCAGTGAACTCAATTTCTATCGAGGCTGAGCCGAGAAGATGCCCTGCGTTCCAATACCGCGCCCGAATTCCGGTCGCGACATCAGCCCACCTCTCATACTCAACCGGCTGGAAATATCTGAGCGAAGCTACGGCATCAGCTTGGGTATAGATCGGGTTTACCGTTGAGCGACCCCGAGCTGCATTGCGCCTGTTTAGCGTGACGACTTCAGATTCTTGGATGCTGCCGGCATCAGGCAGCATAAAGGAGCAAAGATCGATAGTGCCGCGCGTTGCGAAAATTCGGCCGCGAAATCCTTCGCGCACCAGCTTTGGCAGTAAACCGCTGTGGTCGATGTGTGCATGGGTGAGAAGCACAGCATCGATCTCCGATGGTCGAAATGGGAAAGCTCCGTAGTTGAGCGCTTTCAGGGTCTTTGGCCCTTGAAATAGTCCGCAATCGACAACAATTCGGCCCGATGGTGTCTCGAACAAATAGCAGGAGCCAGTAACGGTCCGCGCGGCACCACAAAAGCGAACTGTGACGCTCACTGCGGGGCTCCCTGGAGCTCGCAACGTAATGCACCAATGAGGACACTATCGAGCGCAATCGCATTTGTTGGATGAGGAATGCTCGATGTAGAGCGCACACTCCGTATGCCGGAACATGTAAACTTATGGACCAACCGCTCATCGAAGAGCGCGTGAATGATGATGGCGTCCATCTTACTTGCGCCTGCTGTCGCGAGTACCTTCGCGCACGCGATCAGCGTGCCTCCAGATGAGACGATGTCATCAACGATGAGAACAGGGCGGCCAGCAAACATGCTGTCGTTCTCAAACCCGATGTCGACCGCTTGGTCGCCACATCGAACTTTCCTTGCGACGGCATAGTCGATGTTGAGCCGATTCGCGAGATCGCTTACCCAGGGCCGGGACTCCCCGTCCGGCCCCACCACTATTGTTTCTTGATCATAGCCCCCGGAGCGTATTGTGTCCGCAATCGCCGGCATGGCTGACAAATCGTCGGCTTCCCTTCCTGGAAAGACAGCGTGGATGTTGGCGATACGATGAAGATGAGCATTGATAGTGACGATGCGATCGAAAGTATCTGCAAGCAATTTGCCGATTGCTCGTTGACTGATAGCTTGCCCTTCTTGAAAGGCGGCATCCTGGCGCATGTAGCATAGGTAAGGAGCTACAAGGACGAGCCGTTTTGCACCTTCTCGTCGCAATGCTTCCGCCGCGAACAGGAGAGCCACAAGCTTGTCATTCGGCCGATCAAGTGATGCATAGATGACGGTAGTTACGGCGGCGGGGCCGACGGTTATTCGGAGCTCATCGTCCGGGAAACGGTGCAGCGATATCTCGTGCGCTGCAATTTCAAGGTGCTTCGCAAGACGCATGGCGTCATTTCTGGCATCCGGTAAGTATTGAATAGCGACATTGGTCATGCCTGCGGCTCGTTGTGTTCCGATGTCGGATCATCAATCATATAACCGCTGTCTGACTTGGTCGCTGCGACTGCAAGGTCGTATTCAGATTGATCAAATGCATAGATCCGATAGAGCGGTTCACCCTTATCGACCCGATCGCCAATTTTCTTGAACACTTTGATGCCGGCACCTTTGTCGATCGGCGCGCCAGCGGTGCGCGCCAGCCGGTTTAGACGCAGGCAATTAATGGAGGAGACTATTCCATCTGCCGAGGCAACTACGTCTGCAGTGAGGTTGCCCAGGTCGGTTCGGTACGTTGAAGGACCTTGCGCATCAATAAGTTTATGCATCTGCTTGAGTGCGGCACCACTGTCGAGAAGCTCGCGAGCCCTGGTGTAACCTGTGCCGCCCCGCAATTCGGAATCGTATTCTAGTAAATGTGCCGCGAGCCGCAGCGATTTCTCGCGCAAATCGCGGGGCGCATGTGGATCATTGGACAACACCGCCATTACGTCTTGTGCTTCCAGCACGGGACCAATCCCATTACCGATGGGCTGACGGCCGTCTGTTGTAATCACCTCAATCGAGATCCCGAAATGGCCCCCGACGAATTCAAAAAGCTTCTTAAGCCGCATGGCCTCCATCATTGTATTGAGTTTGGCCGCGGGGCCGACCGGGAGATCGATCAGAAGATGGGTCGATCCGGCTGCGATCTTTTTTGACATAATTGAGGCAACCATTTGCTCGCGGGTGTCTATGCTGAGCGGGCGTTCGACCGAAATGAGAATGTCATCGGCGGGTGACAAATTTACATGTCCGCCCCAGATCAGACAGCCATGACACGCTGCGACAACCTCTTTCATCTCGTCGACCTTGAGGTCGACCCGCGCGAGAACTTCCATCGTGTCGGCGGTTCCAGCTGGAGAGGTAATGGCCCGCGACGAAGTTTTTGGGATCGTCAACCCATGTGCAGCCACGATGGGCACAACAATCATTGAGGTACGATTTCCGGGAATTCCACCGATACAATGCTTGTCGACAACGATCGGTTTATCCCATTTGATCTGCGTGCCGGCCTGGGCCATGGCGTGGGCGAGAGCCAGAAGCTCGCCGCTTGTCATGAAGTTGGCTGAGCTGATCAGGAACGCAGCAATTTCCATGTCGGAATAGCGATAATGGGCGACATCATCGATGATCGAATAGATGTCAGCATCACTCAGCGTGTGCCCTTGAATCTTGGCGCGTACCGCATCCAGGCTGTCGGGCTGTACGGCGGGGGTGACTGTAACATAATTCCCCGCCGGCTCGCCGAAGCGCCGGAATGCAGGTTCAGCCAGACCAAGATCGTGGGGACCTACCAGCGAGTCATCGTCAGTGAGCAGTAGGGTTGCCAGCAGTACTTTCGAGTTGGTGCGAAGCTCGACACGGCTGAAGCCGCGAAACACCTCCGGCCGTAGCGCTTTGGATCGACGTGAAATTACTGCCACATTCTCACGGTTCGTATCGAGATTGATACGGCAGATCTTTAGTTGCGGACGTCGTGGAATCGCAGCATTCATTTTTGGTCCGTTCAACCTAGAATTCTCATGTATCTTGCCTCGTTTAGCCAGAAGTCGATTGATGCAGATCATTACTACAACCCCAAATCCGGAGCTTGATTTCATTCGTCTATTGCGGGGGTGGCGGCTGCGCTGCTGTTGGCAAGCTCAGATTGGGCAGTGGGCGCGGTTCAATCCTCGTCGGATCGTGAAGCTGTTGGAGTTGAAGAATTTGGGACGAAAAGTATCGATAACGCTTTGGATTGTGTGATTTACGATCGTAAATTCTAATTAAGTTGCGCGTCTCGTTGAGTGCATTCGAATCAGATGGGAAATTTCTGCACATGAAACGACCATCGCGTCCTTATTCCTTACCTCGCAAGCTGGAGCGAGAGCTCGACCGTGTTTATGCCTATTGGGAAGGCCTCAAGCGCGGCAATGCCGACATGCCGTTCTGTGACGACGTGAACTTATCTGCATTGCCCGACGTCTTGGGCAAACTGATGCTCATAAATATCTTAGAGACTCCCGCGCGCTTTCGGTTCGACGCGATGATTGGGGACGAAATTAAGAACAAAGTGGGCAAGGGGTATGCCGGCAAGTTTCTGGACGAAATAGAGGTTCACCCGCCGTTTGAGTATCTCAATTCGCAGAGCAGCGCGACTGTTGAAGGTCGATTGCCCACCTATTACCGACGTTCGTTTGAGCGAGATACCCAGAACAACTACGCACGACTCGTTCTCCCCATGTGGGGTGAGGGTCATATTAATATGCTAGTCGCAGCGTTTCATTGGGAGTAGCCACAAGTTTCACCACCACATAAGATTTGCGTGATTTGTCCGGCAAGCGACCTTCGTTTGCAATCGACTTCATAACTTTAGGTCTTGGCATGGCGCAGATCGTAACGATTACTGTCAATCCATCGATTGATCTTTCAGCATCTGTGGACCGTGTCACGCCGTTTCGCAAACTCCGTTGTAGTCAGGTGAGCCGCGATCCCGGTGGTGGGGGCATCAATGTCGCCCGCGTAATCAAGCGAATGGGTGCCGATGTCGTTGCGGTATACCCAGCCGGCGGCGCATTAGGCGAGCTGCTTGGACTTTTGGTCAACCACGAGCATATACGGGAACTTACCATTCCGATCTCGGAGGAGACACGACAGGATTTCACCATTCTGGAAAACGAGAGCGGCAAACAATATCGATTTATCTTGCCTGGCCCACAGCTGAACGAACAGGAGTGGCGTGCCGTTCTTGATGCTCTCGCTACGGTCGACAAGGGCGACCTTCGCTTTGTCGTTGCGAGCGGCAGTCTTCCGCCTGGCGTGCCGACGGACTTTTATGCACAGATTGCGTGCGCAGCAAAGCGCGAACGAAAAAAGCTCATCGTCGACACATCGGGACCGCCGTTGCGGGCAGCTTTGGAGGTCGGCGTCTATCTCATTAAACCGAACTTACGAGAGTTCAGGGAGTTAGCCGGGCACCCGCTTGAAATCGAACGTGATTGGATCACCGCCGCCCGCGATCTCGTGAAGGATAGCAAGGTCGAAGTCGTTGCTCTGTCGCTCGGTGCCGAAGGAGCCCTGCTAGTCACCAAGGATCGGGTCCTTCGGGCAAAGGCCGTGCCAATAAAACCGGTCAGTGTCGTGGGGGCAGGGGATAGCTTCCTAGGTGCCATGGTTTGGGGCATCGCTGCTGGCCATGACCTTGAGATGGCACTTCGATATGGCGTAGCGGCAGGCACTGCCTCCTTGATGGCGACAGGAACCCAGCTCTGTCAGCGTGAGGAGGTTGAGCGTTTGATTAATCGGATCGAAGTACTAACACTCTGAACTCAGCTTTGACTGCGGCGAGTGCACTGATGTACGGCGTAGGATAATTCCGATTAGAAAAATGCCAGTTCGGCAGAAGATTGGTATGGTTGTCCACATTCTCTATCCCGTGGGACGAGTCGCCGGTCGAGCCGCGGTTTTCTCCTTTCTGGTCAGCAATGGTTTTTGCGCGGATCTTCGTATTCAGTGAGTGGCCCTCCAAAAGGAGCGCATAGCGTGGCCTCATTCGATCCAATAACCGCCCTGATCGGCGGTGCACTGATCGGGTTTGCATCCGTGCTTCTGATGGTGCTCACCGGCCGCATTGCTGGCATCAGTGGTATCTTGGCCGGCTGTTTCGCCTTGGTCGGCGGCGACAAGGTTTGGCGTGCGGCCTTCATCGCCGGGCTGATTTCGGCTTCCGCCGCCAGCAGCCTCCTTGGTCATCCACTTCCAATACCGCTGATGCCGACGAATTGGGCCATCATTATGCTCGCAGGATTCCTGGTGGGATTCGGAGCGCGGATGGGCGGTGGATGTACCTCCGGACATGGCGTCTGCGGTATCGCTCGACTTTCCATCCGTTCGATCGTCGCGACGGCTACCTTCATGGCCACTGCGGTCGTAGTCGTTGCGGTCATGCGTCACGGCCTGTGAGGTTGGCGATGCTTCCACTTGCGAGCTTCGTCTGCGGTCTGCTCTTCGGGGCTGGATTACTTGTTTCCGGCATGACTCAACCAGCAAAGGTTCTCGGTTTCCTGGACGTGCTCGGCACGTGGGATCCGACCTTGGTGTTTGTGATGGCTGCTGCCCTGCTGGTTTCATTCGTTGGCTTTCGCCTCGTTCGGCTGCGAGCCAAGCCGGTGTTAGCCGCCGAGCATCTGTGGCCGACTCGCACGGACATCGACTCGTCTCTTCTGATTGGGTCAGCCCTGTTTGGGGTAGGCTGGGGCTTAGTCGGACTCTGTCCAGGACCAGCGCTCGTGAATGCCGTAACCCTGATGCCGGAGGTGCTGGTTTTCGTGTTTTCCATGACAGCGGGCTTGGTAAGCAAGGACTTATGGGACAAGTTGAGACTTGGCCTGACACGTGGAACGAAAACAACTTCGATTGTGAGTGATGGCTAGTCGGCGTGTGACGTGATGACGCAAGATTTGATGCAAGAGTATTTTCTTAAATTATACGCAGCGCGGAAATAAACGGTCCTGACCCGCCGAGAAGGAACGCCTGTAAGAGGCGGGGGATGGTGGTGGTGGAGCCAGTAGAAGCTTGAACAGAGCGCATTCTCAAATCAAAACGAAAAATCGAATCAAACAATGAAGTCCCGGATTGCGAGATCTGGAGCTTAAGCCTGTTGGAAATGACCATCTATTAGATGAAAATAGTCGGGGAGTGGCGCCGGATTAATAAAAGCAGTTCGCCGCGATTGCTTATTTGACAAGTGTTAGATCCCCGTTCTTGAAAGATCTGCCTATTTGCTTTCACTTTAAAATTGTTAATCGAGCACAAAAGAAATCTTCGCATTCACGCGATAGGACTTGATCTGACCATTATCGACGGTCGCTTCAAAATTTTCGATATAGATAGATTTTACATTGCGGAGCGTCTTATTCGCGCTGGCAACGGCCTGCTGAGCTGCATCCTCCCAGCTTTTGTTCGATTCCGCGAGAACTTCGATAACTTTTAGCATATTGCTCTCCTAATTCTGAGTCCGGGTGTTATGAACCTAGCGTGGCGACGGCCATAGTGAACGAATCTCTGGCGGCAAATTCTGCTGGACATCATGAATCTCGCCGGCGGTTACCTTGGAAGATAACAGCTGCAGAACCGCGCCAATCGCGCTTTGCGGATCTTCCAGCGTGTCGGGCAAAAACTGATCGTTAATTCGCGTAATGAAATAGCGGTAATTTCGGTCCTTCGCCGCGAGCAAGTTTGGACGCCATTGCTCGTAATATATTCCGCGGATCAGGGTAGGCAGTTGGGCGGCGAGATTGGCCGATTCATTGACAGGCAGGAAATCGCGTAACGTATGAAATACCGCTCGCAACAGCCGATATGAGCGTGGGCTATCCCAATTCAGAGCATCCGCAAGCTCGTTAATCCAAATATGCGTTTGCTGCACAGTTCGATCGATACCTTCCAAGCCTTGTGCGCTCATCGAAATACTCCTTCTGGAGGCGAAACGACCGCCGTTGACAGTGGTTCGACCCAAGTCAGTTCATCGACCACTTCCTTCACGCCTGCCGTGTTCTCCGCCACGATTTTCAATCCGTCGCGTTGACGTTGGAAGAACACAGTGCCTTTCAGCTTGACACGTCCGGCGCTCACCTCAACGTCGATCAAGGGGAAGGGGGACCAGGATTCCGTTCGGATTTTTTCAATAATCTGTGCCCGAATATCTTGATCGGTTTTCGCGGGGCTCTGCATCGTCGCCCCGTGCTTCATTACTGCCCGAACAAGATCGGCTCGCGAAACAATGCCGACAAGCTTTGTACCGCGCATTACCGGGAGCCGCTTGATGTGATGCTTTTCCATCAGGCGGGCAACCTCCTCGATCGGCGTATTTTCGCATGCTGTGATCGGATCGGGCGTCATGATATCGCGCACCTTGCAGCCATGTGAACGAACATATTCAGCGGCAAGGTTTTCCGCGCTCAGCAGAAGGGAAAGCCAGCGGTTATGCTTCTGTTGGGTTCCGATCTCCGCTCGTCGCAGCAAATCTCCCTCGCTCACAATCCCGACAAGCTTCTGTTCCTCATCGATGACAGGCAGACCGCTCACATGGTGCTGAAGCATCAGCTTAATCGCATCCCTCACCGGCGTTTCGGGGGATACGCCAACGACAACAGGCATCATGAGATTGATAACGTTCAATCGCTTCTCCCTTTTTTAAAAAACTAACAGGAGCCGCGAAATGCGGTTTGATTTGTCTCAATGCTGATGCCAGCTTTTGGAATACTGAAATTCAACGATTTAAAGTGTTTGTAGTAACCACATAGGCCTTGCGCCAGATCATGTCGGTCTCGCAGAATTGCCGACATCTCGCACATGATTTCTGAGCCGCTTCTCGATTGCAGGGTGCAGGAAGGACGGCTGAAGGTCACCGCAGCGGGTTCCTGGACAAGTAAACATTCAGGCGCGTTGGAAGCGCTTGTCGATGACGCCCGCCGCAACGCCTTCCCCGGTATGATGGCGCTTGATCTTGCCAATGTGCAGGAGCTCGACACCCTCGGCGCGTGGCTGCTTGAAAGCCTTGCGCGTTCCTGGCGCGGGGCCGGCCGATCGGTGGAATTTATTGGACTGTCGCCTCGCTATTCCGGACTCTTCAATAAGATCGCCGGGCTCGATCAATCACAGCGCGGCCGTTCGATATCGCCTGCGCGCCTTGTCGCACTGCTTGAATCGCTTGGCCGAGCGATGGTACAATTTAGGAAAGATCTACTGATTTTCCTGCAGATGCTCGGCGACTTTAGCGCAGCTCTTGCGCGCGTGTTGCTGCAGCCGCTGCGATTTCGCCTAACCTCAACGGTACACCATCTCTATCGAGTTGGCTGGCAGGCGATTCCGATTATCCTGCTGATTACCTTTTTGATCGGCGGCATCATCGCCCAGCAGGGCTTCTTCCATTTCCGAAAATTCGGCGCCGACGCCTATGTAGTCGACATGGTCGGGATTCTGGTGCTGCGGGAAATCGGCGTTCTGATCGTCGCGATCATGGTCGCCGGCCGTTCGGGCAGCGCCTATACGGCCGAACTCGGCTCAATGAAAATGCGTGAAGAAATCGATGCACTGCGCACCATGGGATTTGATCCGGTCGAGATTCTCATTCTCCCGCGTGTGCTTGCGTTGATCTGCGCTCTTCCGATCCTGACATTTGTCGGCTCGATGGCCGCGCTTTACGGCGGCGGGCTCGTGGCCTGGCTCTACGGCGGGATGAGTCCCGCCGCTTTCATCGCGCGGCTGCGCGACGCCATTTCGGTCACGCATTTTGAAGTGGGGATGATCAAGGCCCCCTTCATGGCGCTTGTGATCGGCGTCGTGGCGGCGGCGGAAGGCTTGCAGGTTTCCGGCAGCGCCGAATCTCTTGGGCTCAAAATTATCCAAAGTTTCGAGAATGCCCGTCTCATCGAGATGATATCGCGGCCCGTCGAGGGCATTCCGGCGGATCGGCAATTGTTGATCGATATTCGCAAATTTCAGGTTGCGAAACCTGAAGCGATGGCCGAAGTGGAATTTTCAGCCAGAGTTGCCGACAAGGATGGACGGATTATTCAGGCGCGCATCTTTCAGGCTCGCGTTAATGTCAAGGATTGGCAATCTGAAAGCCTGATAGGGGCGCTCAGCGAAGCATTCCAAAAAACTGCGGCCGAGCTCGTTCTTTGGATATCGGCGCTTCCCTAGTGGTTCGCCATCTTCATTGGAAAGCTTTGGCGCACTGGCTCTTTGGAGGCCAATAATGATTACGAAGACACCACCGTTTTCTGAGCGCGCCGAATACATCAATCTCAGTGTGCATCGGGACAAAGGACTTGCCGAACTCCGATTTGCCCGTCCGAGCGGTGCGATAATCTCAGTTTCAATCCCGATAGATCATCTGCGTGAACTTCACGACGATATCCGCCTGAATTATTCCGAAGTTGCGGAGATTGAAGAAACCAGGCACGAAAAGCGCTGGTAGCACTCTCGAAGAGCGCTGTTGCCGTTGGCTGCTGATCGCGCGCGATAATGCGCGGTCCGATATGTTTTCGCTGACCCGATTGCGTTTATCGCATGCTGTGTTTGCCAAGAAGCCTAACGGTACTGGCTTGCGGTCCCTTGATGCCAATCTCTTCAACAAAGGCGACGCGAGATCCGATGGTAAGCTTCTTGAAGTCGTCGTTGAGCACGCTATTCCGATGAAAGTATACTTCATGGCCATCCGGTGCTGAGAGAAAGCCAAAGTCGCCGGAGCCGTCGATCTTCGCAATTGTCCCGATTGGTTGATCGGCATGCGATTTTACAAGGCCTTGCATCAACCTGGCCTTGTCTTGCAAGCATCTCCGCGCGTGTTTGAATGCGTCATTGATCGCAAAGGCAAGATCTGCATGCCGTTCGTCAGAAGTCGGCGTGCGATCTACATTTACTTCCCCGCCATTCGGCAGTGTCAGATGAATTCTGACTTCGTAGAGCCCACCCGTTTTATGGCGGCTGCTGGGCCCTTTCAGTGACACACGGCAGGCCGTGATGCGGCCAAAGCGTCGTTCGAGCCCGGCGACAAGGCGTTCGATAGAAGCGCGGGCGGTTGAAGCTTCTTCGATGTTTTCCAACGCGATCTGTATCGGTGTTTGCATAGAAACTCTCCAAATACTTTTCCTAACAAATCGCGAGAGCCGGCGTTGATTCAGGTCAATGTCACGTTGAAGGAATTTGCGAGAGGTATAATTACCCAAAAAGTGCAAGGATCAAGCCATGATAAACGATTTGGCTTCCGATGAAGCGCAGACACCGAGAGTGTCCCCAGAGAAGGTCTGTTTCATCGTTCTCAAGGCAAGGGAGTTCGACGCGAAGGATTCGGTGACGGAGGTTGATCCCGGCTCGAACCCTTCCGACGATAAGGGTATTTCCGTTTTGGAGGATCACAGGGACGATCCTGTCGTCGAAGAACTCAGATCGCTCATCAATTCGCTATCTGAAGACGAACAAATTGATCTTGTCGCATTGGCATGGCTGGGCCGCGATGATTACGATGCCAGCGATTGGCTTTCCGTGCGCGAGCAAGCCGCGAACGCCCATAATCGGCGCACCGCAGACTATCTTCTCGGTACGCCGCTCCTCGGCGATTTCCTCGAAGAAGGGCTCTCCAAACTTGGCTATTCTTGCGAGGAATACGAGGTCAATCGGCTTTGAGCAGGATCCGTCAAAAGCCTATCGTGACACTGCACGCTAACAACTAAAGGAGATCGCGATGAAAGTGAAAGCAGCGATGCATAAAGGCGTGGCTAGCGTTCAGCCCGAGACACCGGTTCGGGAAGTAGCAAAGCTGATGCGCAAAAAAGATATCGGCGCGGTGCCGGTGCTGGCCAATGGCAAGCTTGTCGGGATCATTACGGACCGCGATATTACCTGCCGCGCGCTTGGAAACAACGGCCGTGTTGACGCGATGACGGCGGCGAAGGTGATGAGCAAGAGAATCGTGAGTTGTTCGCCAGATGACGACGTCGCCACAGCGATCAAGCGGATGGAAAAGAAGAAAATCCGGCGCTTGCCTGTAACCGATAAGCGTAAAGAGCTTGTTGGAATGCTATCGCTCGGCGACCTCTCGCACAAGATAAGCCGACAGCTCTCCGGCGAAATGTTGCAGCGTGTCTCGGCGCATCATCGCTAAAATGTGTCTGAGCATTCCTCACGATTCGCTCATTTACTTAGTACAGCCGAATAAGTGATTAGGCGAATGATAGCCTTCACGGTTCAAAACGGTTCAAAAATGAAACGCGCATTGATATTTGTGATCGCCGCTCTGGTGACCAAGCCTGTTCTGGCACAAGAGCCTTTGAATCCCGATGAGGTGCAGAAAGGCCGTCAGTTCGTGGCTCTCGTTTGCTCCTATTGTCATGTCGCCACGCCCGAGCAGAAGGTGCTTCCAGTTCGTCAGCCTCCGGCAAAGTCGTTTGAGACAATCGCTAATCAGCGAAATTTTAGCGCCGAATGGTTGCGAAACTTTCTGTCCACGACCCATCGGGATATCGACAATCCTTCCGGTATGCCAAACCCGCGATTAATGGACTTCGAGATTAAGGAGCTCACTGCATATTTCATGAGCCTGCGAAAGCAGAAGCCCTGAAGATTTTGCCGTATCGCATTACTGCGTGCGAAATTCTTGCTCTTCATCCGCGGTCAGAATTGCGACGATCTTGGAAGCGGTGCCCCCGATGGGATGATCCGCTTCATAAATGTCGGCATCCCCCGCGAGCCAGATGGAGGCCTCCTCCAACTCAGCGACGGTCGGACGAAGCGAAAGAATCTCTATTAGCTTTCTATGATCTATCCCGCCGAATACGCTCTGGGTGTCTTCACGCGTAGCGGGGGTTTGATTCTGGCCAGAATTTAACTTCGCCATAAAAGTCTCCGCGCTCGGTTCACTTGAAACAGTGCTCAAACGGCAGCTTTCAAAAATCGCTAGTGCGAAAGAAATGTCCACTGAAATGGCTGACCGAGAACGGACTTTGTCGCGCCGCCGAGGACGAATTCTCTCGCGCGCGAATGGCCGTAACCGCCCATGATCAGCAACCCCACACCGTTTTCTCGTACGTAGCTCCGCAGAACGTCGGCAGTGTTCCGCCCCTTCGCATCGACGTCTTCGATGACGGGGTCGATCGCATGACGGCTAAGGCAGGTCTTCAGCCCATACCGATCGTCGGACAAAAGGGGTTTATCGTTCCGGATAGTGAAAACCCGTACTTGCTTCGCGTGCTTGAGCAGCGGCAGTGCATCGAAGACGGCTCTTGTTGCAGCACGGCTCGCATCCCATGCGATCGCCATGGTCTCGAAATTGATCAAATTATCGTCGCTAAGCGGTGCCGGCGGAATCAGGATCGGCCTTCCCGATTCAAACAGAACGGCTTCAGCGGTGGGGTTTGCGATTTCCTCGTCCCCCTCCGTGGAGATGATCGTGAAATCCCGGCAGCGGGCCTGTGCGATCGTAGCCGAAGAGATTTCATATTGCGGCTCTTCGCAAAGCATGGTGCTGAATGGCACATTGGCGTCTTTCGCCGCCACTTCGACCGCGTGGAGCAGGGCTGTCGCATTCGAACGGCTGGCCTCACGCTCCCGGGCGACAAGCTGCAGCACAGGGCTATCGAGGCCGAATTTGTGCAGGATCGAGGACGTTTTGATCTTGAAGGCGACTTCGAAGCTCAGCGCTGAAAGATGCGAATTCAAATGCTTCGCCACTTTCACAGCGCTATCGATCATCCGCTTGTTGGATGGCTTGGGATAACTATCGAGAACGACCAATATATCCTTCACCCCGCTTTGCATCTGCACCACCTCGCAAAACTTTTCAAAACAATGAAAAATTTGCCGCAGGCAACGCGCCGTCATGTTGATTTAGCTCAAGCGCTGCTGTGCGATGCGGAATTGAGCTAAGCGCTAAACTTTGTGCGCCAGAAGGGTTTCAAAAGCACGAGAATAACGAGCACGAAAAATCCCGCGCCGAACGTCAGGCCAAGATCGTCGGCATGTAGCGGCCCAAACCGGAAAAGCTCGCTCGCGAAGGGCCAGAACAGCGTCGATCCCAATATCGCAGCGACAATAGCGAGCACATATCCGAGCGCCGGGTTTGGTCGCCGCAAAGCGGTAATGATCGAGGCGCTGAAGGAGCGATTGACCAAAATCAGGCTGATGATCGACAGGGTGAGGGAAAAAAACGTCAGCGCACGAACCTCGTTTTCCGGCATGCCGCGGAGAGATGCTGTCATGAAGATAAGGCTGACTAACCCAAAGACGAGCGCACCTTGCAGGAGGCTCCACGCGATCAACGGCCACGAGAACAGCGGTTCGTCCGGGTTTCGTGGTGGCCGATTCATGATGTCTTTCTCCTCTTCCTCGGCTTCGAAGGCGAGCGAGCACACCGGATCGATCACCATTTCGAGAAACGCGATATGCATGGGGCCTAGGATGAGCGGAAGACCAAGCGGGAGCGGCAGTAGCGCGAGTCCTGCGATCGGTACATGGACCGAGAAGATGAATCCCAATGCCTTGCGCAAGTTGTCGTAGATCCTCCGCCCAAGACGGATCGCTTTCACCACCGAGCCGAAATCGTCATCGAGCAGCACGATCGCGGAGGCTTCGCGCGCCACGTCCGTTCCGCGGCCGCCCATGGCGATGCCGATATGCGCCGCTTTCAAGGAGGGAGCGTCATTGACGCCGTCGCCGGTCATGGCGACGATTTCGTTATTGGCTTTTAACGTGTTTACGATACGGAGCTTCTGTTCCGGCATGATCCGGGCGAATACGGCGGTGTTGCGAAGATGCGCGGATAGCTCTTCGTCGCTCAGATGTACGATGCCATTTCCGGTCAGGACTTCCCGGCTTTCCAGTCCGATCTGGCGGGCGATGGCCCGGGCGGTCACGGGATAGTCACCGGTGATCATAATAACTTTGATGCCCGCCGAGCGGCATTGGCGTATGGCTTCCGGCACTGATTCACGCAGGGGATCTTCAAGACCAACGAGGCCGAGAAATTCGAAATCGAATCCCTGTTGCGAGTCCGGCAAGACTTTCCCGGTAAAAGAACCGCGGGCGATCGCGAGTACGCGCAGACCCTCCTCAGCCATCAGGTTGATCGCGTGCCGGACCGGAGCAAAATCGGTAGGGGAAAGCCGGCAGAGCTCCGCTACTGCTTCGGGCGCGCCCTTGGTGGCGATGACCGTTGCATCTGGCCTGTCGCCGGCGTTCCAAACCTGCGTCATGGCGAGAAGATCGGGACGAAGGCCATAGGTCCGCACGAGCCTCTGGTCCGACCCGGATCGCCGTGCGATTTTTTGTCCGAGATCGTGAAAGGCGCGCTCCATCGGATCGAACGGCTCAATCGCGCTTGCGAGAATGCCGAATTCGATCAAGGTGCCGAAGTCCTCTGGAATTCCGGCCCCGGTATCGTCGATCCGGTAAGCTACGCCGTTCCGAAGACGCAGTTCGACGATCGCCATGCGGTTTTTGGTGAGCGTACCGGTCTTGTCTGTGCAAAGCACGGTTGCCGATCCGAGGGCTTCGATCGCAGCCGCACGGCGAGTGAGTACGCGGGCTCGGGAAATGCGCCAGGCACCCATTGCCATGAATACCATGAGTACGACGGGAAACTCTTCTGGCAGCATGGACATGCCGAGTGAAATGCCCGCGAGCACCGCATCAAGCCAGTCGCCGCGCATGAAACCGTATAGTAGGACTGCGCCAGCGCTCACGAGTCCGGCAATGACCGAAAAGAGCTGAACCAACCGGCGGGTCTGCACTTTTAGGCGGGGCGGCTCCGCCTCAAAGCGCGTCAAAGATTGACCGATTTTTCCAATCTCGCTGGCCGGCCCGGTCGCAATGACCTTACCGATACCTGTGCCACGCACGACCAACGAACCTGAAAACACAAACGGCAGGTCGTCGCCGCCGGGCCGGACGTCGCGCGCAAAATCGTCTCCGTCATTCGCGATCTTGCGCACTGGGAGGGACTCGCCAGTCAGGAGCGATTCATCCGTCTGCAGGTCTCGGCATTGGACGAGCGCCGCGTCGGCGGGAACCCTGTCGCCCTCGGAAAGGACGACAATGTCGCCTCTTACGACATCACGGCCGGCGATCCTTTTCGTCCGCCCGTCCCGGATCACGAGCGCGCGCGGGCTCGTTAAATCGCGCAACGCCTCCAGAACACGTTCTGTGCGGGTCTCCTGCACAACCGTAATCAGGATCGACGTCATGGCGAATGCGATGAGGACGATCGCATCTCGTAATTCGCCAAGCGCAAGATAAATTACACCGGCTCCAAGCAGGAGCGCCAACATCGGTTCGCGCAGAACCTCGACGGCGATCCGCAGGGCAGTGCGCTGCTCCGGCCGCGGCAGCTCATTATATCCTTCAGCTTTCAATCGGGCTTGCGCTTCGGCTTCGCTAAGGCCGTGAAGCGGGGATGCCGATGGATGACTGTTGACCATCTCGTTTACATTTGCGGTTAGGCGTGTCGGCGGGCGTTGAGCTAAATCAAACGATCAGCGCCTCAAGTTGAATATTCTAGACTTAGTTCGAGGAGGAAAAAATGTTTGCGCGCAATGTGATGAAGACACCCGTTCTGACCGTAAGAGTGAACGATCTGATTTCGGACGTTGCGAAGTTCTTGCTCGAAAAAAAGATCAGCGCCGCGCCTGTTCTCGACGCAAAAGGGAAACTTGTCGGGATGGTGAGCGAAGGGGATTTGATGCGGCGCTTCGAGACTTCAACGGAGCGGAAACATTCTTGGTGGTCCTTGCTTCTTAGCGACGATTACAAGCTGATGCGTGAGTATATAAAAAGCCACGGTCACACGATTGGCGAGATCATGTCGAGGGATGTCATCACCGCTTCACCAAACGCTTCGTTACGCGAAGTGGCGGATCTGATGGAGAGCCATTCCATCAAGCGCGTTCCAATAGTGGAAAATAACAGCCTTGTCGGCATCGTGAGCCGGGTCGATCTGTTGCGGGCTTTCACAGGTTTGCATCACTTGATCGGCATCTCCGTCGATGATGCCAAGCTTCGCGACAAAATCCTCGCTCAAATTGAGCAACAGCCCTGGGAGCACTCGAAGCTTATCAACATTCTCGTTCAGGATGGCGTCGTGGATCTTTCCGGTATCGTCGATTCCGATATGGAGCGGCAGGCGATCCGCGTTGCCGCCGAGAGTGTAGCCGGTGTGAAGGCAGTGAACGATCACATGATCAATCGCCCGACAGGCGCGGAAATCTAACGATCGGAGATAACGTCCATGCCCTATCCGACCATCAAGGATTTGCCTGCCTCAGTACGAAATCATCTTCCGATTCACGCGCAGGAAATTTACCGGGAAGCGTTCAATCACACTTTTGACAGTCACAAGGGAGAGCCCGGTCAGGAAGAGCGGTCCCATCGAATCGCGTGGGCGGCCGTGAAGCGAAAATATGTAAAGAGCGGCGAGCAGTGGGTTGAGCGTTAAGGGGCATCAAGATCATGCAGCGAGCTAGGCTCGTCACTTTCAGATACACGCATTACGTATATTCCACACGAAGCCAGTTGATCGCAAGCATGCGTTCCGCGATCTGAGGAACGAAAAGGACCGTTGCTTCGTATCGTATATGTCATGATGCTACAACATCATGCAATCAATCCTGCCTCCTGTAACCCCTGATGTAGACGCGGCGTATCGGAAACCCAACCAAAGACTCCACCCTGCATCTTGATCATCTTGATCGCTGCCTGGTAATTGCCGACATCCGTCGCGCCCGTGCTGTCTTTTAGCAGCAGACACCAATAGCCGAGATCATTGGCTTGCCGCATGATCGTGTGGACGCAGACGTCGGTTGTGATGCCGCACAGGATGAGATGAGAAACCGCCAAATTTTGACTTGTTCGCGCGGATCACGCCCGATCAGAAGATGCGGATTGTCCGCGCGCTACAGGCGCGTGGACACATAGTCGGCTTCGTCGGTGACGGCGTGAACGATGCGCCCGCGATCCGCGCGGCTGAAGTCGGGCTTTCGGTGGAGGGGGCGACGGACGTGGCGCGCAGCGCAGCCGACATAATTCTACTCGACAAGGATCTCGGCATTTTGGCCGACGGCGTTGAAAAAGGAAGACGAACCTTCGCCAATATCCTGAAATATGTTCGCATGGGCACAAGCTCGAACTTCGGTAATATGCTTTCGATGGCAGCCGCTTCGCTGGCACTGCCGTTTTTGCCGCTCCTGCCGGTCCAGATTCTACTCAACAATCTTCTTTATGATCTGTCGGAAATCGGGATCCCGTTCGACAGCGTCGATACCAATGATATTGCAAGGCCGCGTGCATGGAATATGGATGACATCCTGCGTTTCACGCTGATCATGGGTGCGTTATCGTCTCTCTTTGACATCATGATTTTCGTAATTCTCGTGCGCATATTCCGGGTTGATCCGGAGTTGTTTCGCACGGCCTGGTTCGTCGAATCCACCGCAACACAAATCTTGGTCATTTTCGTTATCCGCACGCGGATGCATTGCTTACGAAGCCGCCCGAACTGGGTGCTCGTCATCACTTCACTTGGCGCGCTCGCTGCGGCGCTTGTCATAGCCTTATCGTCGGTCGGCGCAGTATTTGGATTTATTCCGCTGTCGCTATCGATGATGGCGGTTATCGCGGTGCTTGTGGTCACGTATATCGCGGCATCGGAATCCGTGAAGAAATTCGCCTGGTAGCTTGTAGAAGCCGACTTGAGGATTGATTTCCTTATCAATCAAAATTCTACCCGCTTGCTCCATTTGCTGTCGCGATAAATCAAGGGCCCCATCCCAACAAGCATGTGTTTATTTAGAAAATTCCGTAACGAAACCCAATTCAGGAATTGTGAGACACTGTCGACTTGGTCGTCATGTCGTCCGTTGGGGAATGCCAACAGCCAAGACCCAGTAGTCGGGCGGCCAGCACCAATCCCCAGCCGGCGACAACGCGCTGCTCGGAATCAATCAGGATCGGCAGAACAAATCCGAACCGTTTCAGGCTTTTGGCAAGTTTACGCACCTGCTGCGGCGGGTGCTTGTGAGTCTCACGCCCGAGAGGTTTGCATTTTGCGAGAGATACAAGTTGCGGAGTTAGGTTGCGCGAGAGGGCGTATCCATTCCCGCATTTTTGACGTGACGAGTCCATGTTCGCCTCCTGCAGATCGAATACTGCTGAGACGAAATGAACACCCGAAAATGGATTTATGCACGCCGCAACTCAAGTACGCGGAATTTGCGCTATTTGCGGCGGCCAGCTGCGCGCAGGATCGTGTCATACGAAACGTCGGGCAGTTTCTTTTTCTGGAGTTCGTTGCGAACTTGTTGGCGCGCGTCCTCGTTGGGCAGGCGTCGGCCCATGTAATATAGCGGCAAAACCACTGGAACCAGTCACGCGGATCATCGGCATGTATCCAGCCCTTTCTCCGCCATTCCGATAACGGCTGACTCGCGTCCACACCGAAATAGTGAGGTCGCAGTCGCGGCCGGTGTCATGAACGGTCATGAAGCGGCGTCGCATGTGGCTTGCTCAGTTCAACACGAAAATCGCGCCGTTCAGCACCGATACAAAAGTCACCCAAGCAGCGTAAGGCGTGAATAGCCATCCCGCGACGCGATCTTGCCGCCAGGAGGCTGTAATGAAAACCAGGATTGCGGCGAGCATCAGCAGGATAATGGCGAGCGCCAGCCCGATCTGGTGCGCCGCGAAGAACACCGGCGTCCATAGGAAGTTCAGGAGAAGCTGCGTCCACCAGAGCCGCATCGACCAGCCGCGGCGATCGCACTCGAAGGTGCGCCAGCCGGCCAATGCGATCAGCACATAGAGCGCGGTCCAGACTGGGCCGAATATCCAGTTCGGCGGATTGAACGACGGTTTGGCGAGGCTGGCATACCATGCGTCCGGCGCGGTCAGATAGCCGATCGCAAGACCGCCGCCGATAACGAGAATGAGAAAGCCGAGCTGCGAAAGCCGGCGGTTCATGGAAACCTGTCAGGCGCGTCCCGTATCGTCACACTTGGCCTTATTAGACACAGATCTGCGGCGATTGCGATGGGCTAAGGAGCTATTTGAGCAGGAACTGACCTATCGCGCGCGGACCCATCAGACTTACTTGGCAGCCTCCGCCTGCTATATCGGCCATCTTTCCGTGTTTGAAAGATAAAATTCCCTGTTCTTTATCGCGTGCTCAATCTTCGAAGTTCTGGAAACGGCGGTGGAATGGGACCTTGCCCGTCGATCTGTATTGTGAGTTGCAGAATTTCGCTGTTATTTTCCCTGATAGCAGGGAATAGCCTAGAGACCCGTTAGATTGCACTGGGCCCCCAACCACGCAGTGCGGTCTCTCGTAAAGACTCCCGAATTGATGCGGAATGCCCGCGACACGGGCTTTATTCGCGAGGCCCGTAGTCTCTGAAAGGACACGTTCGGCGTAGGAGGCAGAATTTTGCCGAAAGTCTCTGGACCACTAGTACGAGACTCCCGTTTGGATTTGGTTTAAGAAGACTGGCTCAGCCCTTCGCAAAATAAGCGCGGGCGTGTTCGATAAATGCTTTTGCTACGCGGCGCTGGGCAACGCGGCCGACACTCAGGCAGCCGACTTCAAGATCTCTTACGTCCTCGCTGATGGGCACATATTGCACGCGCGTGCCGTCATAGGTGGAAGGCGAGTTCGGCATTAAATTCAGGATCGAATATCCTAGCCCGTTGCCGACAAGCGTCCTCACCATCTCAAAGTTCGTCGAGCTGAAGCGGACATTCGGCGAAATATGCAAGCGGTGGAAAAGCGACATGAAGTAGTCCCGCGTATGGGGCAGATCCATCAGGATCAACGGCTCCGAAGCCATGCGCTTCAGGGAAACCCGTTTTGCTTTCGCCAGGGGATGCTTTGCGGGCAAAACGACTTGCGGCGGGATCGCCGCTAATTTCAGCCATTCGAAATTTTTTGGAACGTCAAGATCGAAAGTAACCGCAAGCTCGAACTGGCCTCCAACCAGACCGGAAAGTATTTCCTGATGGTCGCCGACATAAATCTTCACGGATACGCTTGGATGCAACCCGCAAAATTGCGCCAGCAAATTTGAAAAATACGCGGGGCCGAGATTGGTAAAGCACGCGACACTCAGCTCTCCTTCGAGAGAGTCGCCAAGAGCTCCGGCGCGCAACTGAAATTCGTCGGCGTGCGCGAGCAACGATCGCGCCTCCGCCACGATGACTTCGCCGGCGGGCGTCAGTTTCATGCCGCGCGCCGGCTGCCGAACGAACAACTGCAGGTCGAGATCTTTTTCGAGATCGGAGATCGCGACTGAAACTGACGCCGGCGAAATGTTAAGCGCCTTCGCCGCCGCGGAAACGCTCTTGCTTCGTGCGGCTTCCAGAAAATATTGCAGTGCGCGCAACGAGGTCCGATTCATTTTTACCTAACGGTACGTTCAAAAAATTCTGCTTTTCTAAATATCCCAGACCTCCACACTATTGGCAAGAATTTCGCATGGCTCTCGTGAAAGGAATTTCCGCGCGGGTGCAGCGAATTGACACGGAGGCGCCGTTGAACATCACGAATTCCGCGCAACGATTAGGGAAAACGGTCGTAACGGCGGTTCACGCGGCGTCCGTGATGCTCGACAAGGCGGCAACGACCGCCAAGGCTTGCCGCCTGATTGAGCAGGCGGCGTCCGCAGGCTCCCGCTTTGTGGTGTTTCCTGAATCCTTCCTGCCGGGCTTTCCGCTTTGGAATGCGCTGGTTCGCCCGATCGATGGTCATGCCATGTTCCGCCGTTTCGCGGAGAATTCGGTCCGCATTGACGGTGCCGAACTGCGTGAAATCGCCGACGCAGCGGCACGGCATCGTATCATCGTCAGCTTGGGTATTTCCGAGGTTTCCGCGCACAGCGAAGGCTGCCTCTGGAACAGCAATGTTTTGATTTCCGAGCGTGGTGAGCTGCTGAATCACCACCGCAAGCTGGTGCCGACATTCTATGAGAAGCTGAGCTGGTCTGCCGGAGACGGCGCCGGCCTCCAAGTGGTTGCGACGAATATCGGCCGCATCGGTTCGTTGATCTGCGGCGAGAATAACAATCCGCTATCCCGCTATACGCTCATGGCTCAGGGCGAACAGATCCACACCGCGAACTATCCGCCGGTCTGGCCTTTCCGCAATCCGCTCGGCGCGGCGCGTTACGATCTGAGCGATGCGATCCGCGTGCGCGCCGCCGCGCATTCCTTCGAGGCGAAAACCTTCACGATCGTCAGCGCCGGCTTTCTCGACGAAGCATCGCTCGCGGTGCTCGCCGACGGCAATGCCGAATCCGAAGAAATTCTGAAAGCCTGCCCGCGTTCGTGCTCGATGATCGTCGGCCCCGACGGCAGTTTGCGTTCGGAGCTTCGCAGCGAAGCAGAGGGAATGGTGCACGCTGAAATCGATGTTTCCGAAGTGCTGGAACACAAGCAGCATCATGACATGGCCGGGTATTACAATCGAATGGATATTTACGCGCTGCACGTTCAACGCGCGAGGCCGCGACCCGCTTATTTTTCCGACGATCTTTCGTTGAGTGAGGAAAGCGTTTTCGGCAATAGCGGCGATCAGGGTGTCACGCAGACGAGTGGAAATTCGAACGAAGCTAACGCGACCAGCCAGAACGGCTGGCGCAGGGGAGGGAGACTGCCATGATGAAATTTTTGAAGTGGCGCAATATCGCCGGTTATCTGTTGCTGGCGGTGTGTTTGATGTTGAGCCCGTCAGCCGCGCGTTCGGCTGAATTCGGAAAACCTGGCGAGCCGATCCATTTGGTCGTCGGACATCCGTGCTGCTACACCGAAGTGTGGTCGGTGATGGTACTCCGCGGCAAGGAGCTCTGGAAAAAATATCTCCCGCAGGGCTCGACCGTCACTTACGAAATCGGCCTGCAGGGTTCGACCATCGTCAATTCGATGCTCGCGAAGAAACAGCAAATCGGTTACATCGGCGATCTTCCCGCGATCATCGCGACCACGAAGAATAATGTCGCGGACGTGCGGATCGTCGGCGTTTCCGGGGTTGCTTACGATCAGTGCAACATCCTGCTCGCGCGCAAGGATGCCCCGAACTTCAAATCCGCGGACGAGGCCGCCAAGTGGCTGAGCGGCAAGCAGATGGCGGTTCCGAAGGGAACTTGCTCGGATATTTTCTCGCGCGACGTATTCAAGCGCGCGAATGTGGAGCCCGCAGCCTATCTCAACCAGAACGTCGAGGTCATCACCAGCGGCTTCCGTGCCGGCAAGCTCGATGGCGCGGCGATCTGGGAGCCGGTCGCTTCGCGTCTCGTGCATGAAGGCCTCGCGCGCCGTATTGCATCGGGCGTCGACTACGGCCTGAAGGATTCGTCCTACATCATCATGAGTGCCGAATTGATCGAGCAACGGCCGGATGTTGTCAAAGGCTGGCTTAACGCCGAACTTGATGCGCAAAAATTTCTGACCGACGCGAAGAATGCCGACGAGGTCATCAAGCAAGTTATGACCCAGACCACGGGCTTTCCGGAGAAATCCCTCTGGATGGCGCTCTACGCGACCTACCCGAAAGAGCAGGGCGGAACCAATCCGCGCATGGAGCTGCCTTTCACCTTCACGCCGGAAGTCAAAGGTCTCATCAAGAAGGGCGCTGACTTCCTTTATTCGATCAAGGGGATCAACTCGTCCGAGTTGCGTCCGGAAGCGGTAATGGGACAATTCGCCGACGCGGTTCTCGAGGAGCGCAAGTTGAAATCCCCCATCGGGTCTATCCCGGCGCTTCCTGACTCGGCCTATCATGGTAAGTGATGCAACTTCGGGGGCGGCGGAACACCGTCGCCCCCGGCCTGCGCGATCCGAACCGGATGCATCCTTGCATGCGCCGCGATACGGTGTGCAGGTGGAACTCGCGCTTTATCGGCTCAAGAATTGGCTGACCAGCTCAAGCCCGTATTTGATGCTTCTGGGCTTCGTGCTGCTGATTGGTTTTTGGTGGCTGAGCGTCGAGGTCTGGAAGCTTCCGCGTTTTGCCGGCATGCCCGGACCTACGGTCGTCGTTCGCGAATGGTTGAGCCGGAATCCCGAGTTCGGCCTCTCTATTTATACGCCCGAATATTATCTGCACATTCTGACGAGCTTGCAGCGGGTAATGATCGCGTTCGCGCTCGCGACGCTGATCGGCGTTCCGCTTGGCCTCATTCTTGGCTGGTCGCAGGCGGCGCGCGAATACATCTTTCCCGTGCTTGAAATGCTTCGCCCGATTCCGGCGCTCGCGTGGGTTCCGCTCGCGATCCTGATGTTCAAAAGCAGCGAAGGCCCGGTCATCTTCGTGACATTCCTGCCGGCGTTTTTCGCAACAGCCTTGAATTCGATGCTGGGCGTTCATTCGATCGACGAGAATTATTTCAGGGCGGCAAGCTGCCTTGGCGCGAAGCGCTGGCAAATGTTTTGGCACATCGTCGTGCCGGGCTCGCTGCCTTATATCTTTACCGGCCTGCAGATTTCGATCGGGCTGGCGTGGTTCTCGCTTGTCGCCGGCGAAATGATTTCGGGCGAGTACGGCCTCGGCTACGTCATCTACACTTCTTACACGATGGTCAGTTACCCGACGATCGTGATCGGCATGATCACGCTCGGTATCGTCGGTTATGTATCGAGCGCGATTATCCGAATCGTCGGAATTCTGTTGATGCGCTGGCGCAGCCGCGAACTGGGGCTCGACGGACTATGAGTGCGGTGGCCAAAAAAATTGAACAGCCGAGATTGCGCGGCGCAATTCGAATCGAGGAAGCCGTAAAAGTTTACGGCGATCCGAAGACCGGCGTGGTGGCGGTCGATCGTTGTTCGTTCGAGTGCCCGCCGGGCGAAATCACTATGGTCGTCGGCCCGTCGGGTTGCGGCAAGACGACACTTCTGAATGCCATCGGCGGCTTCCACTCGCTGACGAGCGGCGCAATCTACCTCGACGGCGAACTTCTATGCGGCCCCGGCAAGCCCCAGGCGGCTCCGGGTTCGGATCGTATCGTCGTGTTCCAGAACGGCGCGTTGTTTCCGTGGAAGACCAATCTTGAGAACGTGATCTTCGGTCCGGTCATGCAGGGCAAGCTGACGGCGCGAGAGGCTCGGGACAAAGCGTATGTCTTGATGTCCGACGCCGGCCTTTCCGGAATCGTCAACGAATATCCCGGCCAGGTTTCGTCCGGCATGCGCCGCCGCGTCGAGATTGTCCGCGCACTTATGAACGACCCGAAAGTGTTGCTGCTCGACGAGCCCTACCGCGCGCTGGATGCATTGACGAAATCGGTAATGCACGAGTCGCTTCTGCAGACCTGCTATCGCAATCGCGTCACCGTCTTCTTTATTACGCACGATCTGGAAGAGTCGATTTTTCTCGGCGATCAGGTGGTGATCATGACCTCGAGGCCTTGCCGCGTGAAGAAGCGGCTGAAAGTGGATCTACCGCATCCGCGCGATCATACCACCCGCACGACAAAGCGTTTCCGCGAGCTGATGGATGAGACGATGGAGACGGTTCACGAGGAGGCCGAGAAAGCCTTCGCGCTCGGGGACAGGGAGGGTTGACGATGCTGGCCGCAAACATGCCCACCAGTACCGGAATTCGCACTATGCGGCGCGCCGTCATCGCGATCGTCGTCACGCTGATTTTCTGGGAAGTGACTTCACGCTTCGGGGAGTGGACCGGAATCCAGATACCTTTCATGCATGTGATTCCTCCTCCGACCCGCGTGCTGGCGGCGTGGTACACTTTGCTCGGCGATGCCGGTTACTGGCAAAGCTGGTATCTGAGCTTTCTTCGCGTGCTTGCAGGCTTCGGTGTTGCGATGCTGATCGGAATTCCGTTCGGCATGCTCCTCGCATTGAGCCGCATTTTTTATCAGATTACATTTCCGCCCTTCGAAGTCCTGCGTCCGATTCCGCCGCTCGCCTGGGTTCCGGCAGCGATTCTGTTCTGGCCGACGCAGGAGTTGTCGATCGCCTTCATCACGTTTCTCGGTGCCTTCTACACGATCGTTATCAATGTGATCGGCGGTGCGCGCAGCATCGATGCACGCTATGTGCAGTCCGCCATCTCGATGGGCGCGTCGCGCTGGACCGTTTTCCGCCGCATCATTCTTCCGTCGACTCTGCCGTCGATCATCGTCGGCGCAGCGGTCGGCATGGGGATCACATGGGAAGTGGTGGTCGCCGCCGAAATGATTTCGGGCGGCGGCAGCAGCATGGGGCATGGCGGCAGCGGCACTGGCGGCGGGCTCGGCTTCTTCATCTGGAATTCCTACACAGGCGGTTCCTACGAGCAGATTGTCGTCGGCATGATCAGCATCGGCATTGCCGGTTACGTTTCGAGCTCGGCCATTCGGGCGTTCGGCAACTTGATCGCGCCCTGGCTGAAGCCACGATGACACGGGTGGCGATATGAATACGCGGCGCAAAGGCGGCACCCTCGAAGTTCGCGACATTTCGAAGTCGTACGGAAGCGGCCGTTTCGCGAAGACCGTGGTGGACCGCTGCTCGTTCACCGTCGAGGATAACAAGCTCACGGTGATGATCGGCCCTTCGGGCTCGGGCAAAAGCACGATGATGCGGTTGCTCGCCGGTTTCGAACAGCCGACGACCGGATCGGTATTGCTCGATGGCCAGAAAGTAACGAAGCCGAGCCGCGATCGCCTCGTCGTTTTCCAGGAGACGGCGCTTTATCCATGGATGACGACTTATAAAAATGTGGTGTTCGGGCCGGAATCGCAGGGCCGGGCGGGCACGAAACTTGAGAAAGCCGCCGATGCATTGATCGAACGCGTCGGTCTCGGCCAGTTTCGGAAATCCTATCCGAACCAGTTGTCTGGCGGAATGCAGCGCCGCGCGGAACTCGCGCGCGCGCTCATCAACGATCCGGCGATCATGATCCTCGATGAGCCGTTTCGCGGTCTGGATGCCATGACGAAAGGGTTGATGCAGGAATACTACGCGCGGCTGTTCGAGAATTCCGAAAACACGCATCTCTTTATTACGACCGATATCGACGAAGCGATTTTTCTCGCCGACCGGCTGCTCATCATGTCGAACTTTCCGCTTCGCTTGCGCGAAGTGATCGACGTCAACCTGCCGCGGCCGCGAAAACTCGCAGACATCGTTGAAAGCGATGTCGCGAACCAGCTCAAGGCGACGGCGCTGTCCCTTCTGCATGAGGAAGCGATGAAGTCGTTTACCGGTACGCATTCAATGTCGCGAATTAACAACAATCCTGGTCGTGAGGACTCAAAGATAGGAGCTTGAGAGGCTCCGAATTGCAGTGCCTGATCGTGCGAAGTCTGTGGCAAGCGGTTTTAAAACCGTCGCGTCAGGGGCCGCTGGACTGCGTCTCCTTGCAGCGCAGTCACTTCTTTCTCTGCGGCTATAAGTCGATTGATACGATCAAATAGAGGTTCATCCTGACGGGTGCCTAGACTTTCTCACGGGCAAAAAAATTAAATCGAGTAGGGGGACGTCATGCCGAAGCTTCACAAGATAATCTGCGCCGCTGCGCTTTTGCTTTCATCTCAAATTGCAAGAGCGGCAGATCCGGTCAATCTCACGGTTGGCTATCAGCCGTATGACACGATCTCCTATTCCGCGGTCGTCATTCGCGGCCTCGATCTTTGGAAAAAACATCTCCCGCCCGGCAGCACGGTGACATTCGAAGCGGCGCTGCAAGGCGCGATCATCGTCAATGCGATGCTCGCCGACAAACAGCAGATCGGTTATCTCGGCGATATGCCCGCGGTCGTTTCCACGACCAAAACGAAGCAGGCTGCGATCAAGCTGGTCGCGAGCACCGGTCTTTCCGCCGGTCAGCGCTGCAACGTCATCATGGTCCGTGCCGACGCTCCCCAATTCAAGTCGCCGCAAGAAGCCGTCAAATGGCTCGACGGAAAAGTGCTCGCGACGCCGCGCGGAAGCTGCGCCGATCGTTTCTTGCGCCAGCTCGTCGAAATGAGCGGAATCCACCCGAAAGAAGTCTTGAATCAGTCGATCGAGGTCATCGCGACGAATTTCCGTGCCAAACGCATCGATGCGGCTGCGCTATGGGAGCCTTCGGTATCCCGCATCGGTGATTTCGTCGGCGAGGGTATCGCGCGCGAAGTTGTCACCGGGCATAACTACAATATGCCGGACGGCGGGTTCATTGCGATGCGCGAGGATTTCATCAAGAAGGATCCGGCGATCGTCAAAGCCTGGCTCGAAACCGAGCTTGAGGCGCAGCAATATTTGCTCGATCCCAAGAACTGGGAAAAGGTCGCGGATATGGTCCGCAGCCAGACCGAGGGCATCACGACCCGCATGGCGTGGTTCTCGTTGTTTGGCGCCGTTCCGCCGGAACGCGGTGGAAGCCCGCTACGCGACGAGAAGCCGTTCACCTTCGACGATCGCGTGAAGGCGCATCTCGATACGATCTACACTTTCCTTCATAAAGTGAAGGTAATCGACGTGGACAAGGCTCCTCCCGGCGCGATTGACGATTCGATCGCCACGGCCGTCGCCAAGGAAAAGGGCCAAGCTGTGCCGCTCGGGGTGATCAAACCGCTAGACGTTTCGAAAGCGCCGAAATAACGGGCTTTCGTACCACTTGATTCAAGACGGCGGGCGCTCTGCAATGAGCTCCCTCACTGAGAGATTTCTTCTCATGGTTTTCACGGTCAGCGGCGAGCAAGAAGCGAAGGAGGCGAGGAAGGAGCGTCAGGCTGAGAGCAAAGTCGGTGCGTTTTCAATGCTTCTCTTTCGCCTGCGCCAGACAGTAACGCAGCCGAGAACCTATGTCGGATTGCTTGGTGTGGTCAGCATGCTGCTACTTTGGTACGCGCTGACAGAATTATTGAATATTCCGCGCTTCAACAAATTACCGGGGCCCGTTGCGGTTTGGAAAGAGTTCACGTCCCGCACGCCGATCTACGGCATCTCGATCTATACGCCCGATTATTACATGCACATATTCTGGAGCGTGTGGCGGGTCGCGCAGGCTTTTTTCTGGGCGACGATCCTGGGCGTGCCGCTGGGGCTTTTTATGGGCTGGCGAAAAGTGTTTCGCGACTACACATTTCCCATTCTCGAAATTATCCGGCCAATTCCTGTTCTTGCCTGGGTACCAATCGCGATACTGATGTTCACGGGAATTGCAAGCCGGGAAGCGCCGATTATCTTCCTTACTTTTTTAGCCTCTTTCTACGCCACCGTGCTCAATACCATGTTGGGTGTGGAGTCCATCGATGAAGTGTATTTTCGCGCAGCGCGTTGTCTCGGCGCGAAACCCCGTCACATCTTCTTTCGTATCGTTCTTCCGGGCGCGTTACCTTTCATCTTCACCGGGCTTCAAATCGGCGTCGGCGTCGGGTGGTTCTCGCTGGTCGCAGCGGAAATGCTATCAGGTGAATACGGGCTCGGTTTTTTAATCTGGGATTCTTACGTTCTGGTCCAATTCCAGGTCATCATCATCGCGATGATCACACTCGGTATCATCGGCTACCTTTTCAGCGCCGCTATCCGCATGGTCGGGAATATGCTGATGCGCTGGACTACGCGAGAGAGCGTCTAATGGCTGGTAGAAGCAAGCAGCCGGGAAAATTTGCGGGAGTCGCGAGCGAAGGCGCGATCCAAATCCGTAACGTCAGCAAGGTTTACGATCCTGAAGGTATCAACGTGCTTGCGGTCGATAATTGCTCGATCGACATCGCACCGGGCGAGTTTTGCGTAATCGTTGGTCCGTCCGGTTGCGGCAAGACTACGCTACTGAATGCAATAGCTGGTTTTCACAACATAACGCAGGGCGAGATTCTGCTGGACGGAAAAGCAATCTGTACGCCCACCTATACTGCTCCCCCAGGTTCTGAACGAATTGTCGTATTCCAGAATGGCGCGCTTTTTCCCTGGAGCACCATTCTGGACAATGTCGCGTTCGGGCCGGTGGTACAGGGTACAGCCACTGCGCGTGAGGCCAACGAGGCGGCGCAGGAACTTTTGGCCGAGCTCGGCTTGCCTGACATCGCCGATCGTTATCCCAACGAACTCTCATCGGGTATGCGGCGCCGGGTAGAAATCGCGCGAGCTCTCATTAATGATCCCAAGGTTTTGTTGCTCGATGAACCTTTCCGCGCGATGGATGCGCTGACAAAGGGGGTAGCACAAGAATTTCTGTTGCAAGCATATGACCGCATCCGGAAGACCGTCTTCTTCATCACGCACGATCTTGAAGAGGCGCTCTTCTTGGCTGATCGTATACTTGTGATGACGACGCGCCCGGGACGCATCAAATGCTCTCTGAATGTCGATTTTCCACGGCCGCGTACCTTCCATATGCGGGCATCAAAACATTATTTGGAGTTGAAAGCGGAAATATTCACAGCCGTGCGCGAGGAAGCGACCAAGGCGTTTGTAGCAGGCGAGCGCGAACTTGCATAAGCGCACAATGAGACGGTTTGTTCGATGACAAGTTTCAACGCAACCAAGTTACAGAAAACTGTCCTGAATCGAACATTGCTTCGAGGCGTGATTTCGATCGTCGCCCTGTTGCTTCTTTGGGAAATTGGAAGCCGTTTTCATTTCACTTTTCTCGCTTCCGTACCGGCGCCTACCGAAGTCATCGCTTCGCTCAACAAGATGATCAGTGATGGAAAGTTTTGGAAGGATTGGTTGGCTAGCTACTGGCGGGTTCTGGAAGGATTCGTGGCCGCGCAGCTCATCGGCATCCCGCTCGGCCTCGCGATGGCGATGAACAGGACTTTCTATAATTTTATGTTTTCTCCGCTGGAAGTTTTACGGCCAATTCCGCCGCTGGCTTGGGTGCCGACTGCGATTATCTTCTGGCCGACGACGGAACTCAGTATCGCTTTCGTGATTTTTCTCGGAGCATTCTTTACGGTGGTTTTGAATGTGCTGGGTGGAGCGCGCAATATCGATGAGCGAATGCTGCGAGTGGCCGCGTCGTTTGGCTCGCGAAAAAGCGATATCTTCTGGAAAATTGTTCTTCCTGCAACGCTCCCCAGTATTTTCACCGGCATGGCAGTCGGCATGGGGATTACGTGGGAGGTCGTGGTCGCCGCGGAAATGATCGCAGGCAAGTCGGGGCTCGGTTATTTTACTTGGGCATCCTATGTGGGCGGCAATTATCCGCAGATCATCGTTGGGATGATCAGCATTGGAATTGCTGGCTATCTCTCAAGCGGGCTTATCCGTTTCATCGGAAAAAGGGCTACGCCCTGGCAGCGGCAATTCTAATCATGCCTGACCGCAACACGCTTCTCACCGTTGATAAGATCAGCAAGGGTTTCAATCTCGGGCCGCTTCGTCAGCTCGTTCTTGATCAATGCTCCTTTGAGCTGGAGAAGGGTCGCTTGACCGTGTTGATCGGTCCTTCCGGTTGCGGAAAGAGCACGCTCGTGAACGTTCTTGCCGGTTATGAAAGCGTGGATGCCGGCGAGGTTCGTATGATGGGGGAGCCCATTTATGGGCCGGGTGCGGACCGGCTAGTCGTCTTTCAAGAGTCTGCGTTATTTCAATGGATGACGACCTACGAAAATATTATCTACGGCCCGACGGTGATGCGAAAGCGCTCGAGAGCGGAAATTCACGCGGATGCAATGCAGCTGTTGGACAAGGTTGGGCTGACCGAATTCAAGGACAAATATCCGAACCAGTTATCGGGTGGCATGCAACGCCGGGCCGAGCTCGCGCGTGCCATGATTGCCAATCCGAAAATCATGATGCTGGATGAACCGTTTCGCGGATTGGACGCAATGACGCGGGACTTGATGCAAGAGTATTTTCTTAAGCTATACGAGGAGCGTAAGCAGACAGTTTTATTTGTCACGTCTGAAATCGATGAAGCCATTCTTCTTGCGGACAGAGTCCTAATCATGAGCAATCGACCCGGGCATATAAAACATACAATGCAAATTTATCTGCCTCGGCCGCGAACTGCTGAAATTTTTACTTCGCCTGAATATTTAAAGTACAAGCAAGAATCTCTTGAAGTATTACACGCTGAGGCGGTCAAAGCATTTTCGGCAGGAAGCAAGGCCGCAGCCGACTTTCTCGCCGGCTATGCTGCACAGGAAAAAGATTTAAATACGCCGCAGTGAATCGTTATGGCCATATTTAGGACTGAACCGAAAAGGCCATGAAAAATCTTAAAAGCCGCGAGGTGCACATTCGGAGTCAAGCAGCTGTAATGTGCCGGGCCCTTGTCTCAACACAAAATTCCCTCGTAATTTCGAAACTAATTTTATTATCGGGAATTTGTGAATTCGAATCCTTCCATGCCAACCACGAAAGCCTCGGACTGGCCCCGAGAGGCGATCCAGCTTATTTGCTGTGTGTTAAACCGTATCCCGGATCTTCAAGGATGTATTCGGAAATCGCTCTTTGAAAAGGCTCGAGTGAGACACACCGGCTGTAGATATCCATCAAATGACGATACCTGCTAACGTCGACCCCGAATCGTTTCGCTAACAATATCTGTGGCACCAAGACGATGTCAGCCAATGTAAGCTCATCGCCACACGAAAAATTACCGAACGACGAATGCTGCGAGATCATCGTTTCGTAATTCCGCAACGAATCGCCTAGCCAGTGCTGCATCCAGGCGATCATCGTATCCATAGAAAGACCCAGTGTATTCGTGAGAAAGCGGCGAACCCGCAGGTTGACCAGCGGCTGCCCGTCGCATGCGATCATCATGGCGAGGCATCGTACGAAGGCGCGCGCCTTAATGTCTGAAGGGAATAGTTTGGGGGTCGGAAAAAGCTCGTCCAGATACTCCGCGATTGCGATCGACTGATTCAGCATCAAATCGCCATCAATCAACGTGGGGACCATCCCCTGCGGGTTCAGGGCAGAGAAGGGCTGCCCGTCCTTTCGTTTGCCCGTAAGGAGATCAATTTCGATCCGCTCGAACGGGACGCCCTTCAGATACAAGATTATGCGTGTGCGGACCGAAGCGTTCGAAAAAGTGTAGTCATAGAGTTTCATCTGGCTTCGCATACCGAAACGCTCCGAAAACTTAGGTTCGCAGACAGGCAAAATTGAAAAACCTGCCGCACACGTCATCTCGCGCGGGGTGACGGATTTCGCCGCTTGATGGTAAAGGCCGTCGTCACGAGCCAATTGCGAAATTCGCGTACCGTACGGTTTTTGATTTTACTATTCGGAATGACGACGAAGTAGGAGTAGCTGACCGGCAATTCTAAATCCAACGGCATAATGAGGCGCCCGTTTTTGACGTCGTCTTGCGCCAAAGTTTTGCGGCCAAGAGCAACACCAAACCCGTTTATGGCTGCTTGTATCGCCAGATCGGCGAGCGAGAAACGTAAGCCGTGACTCGGGTCGATTCCCGTCACCTTCGCTCTCGATAACCAGGCGCTCCAATCAGGTTGTATACCTGGGGTGATGATCGACAAGTCGTGTATCAGTTTATGATTGCGCAAGTCATCAGGCGATCTGAGCCCATTTCCTTTTTCCGCAAGCGAAGGTGAGCACATCGGAACCACAGACTCGGGTAAGAGTCGTTCTACATGCGCGCCCTTATATTTTCCGCCACCGAAACGGATGGCGAGATCGGTATCGCCGCCACGCAGATCCGCCAGCTGCTCCGTTGCGCTGACCCTTATATCAATATCGGGATGTAGCTCGGAAAATTCTGGAAGGCGAGGGAGCAGCAGTTTAGAGGCAAAGCTCGGCCCCACGCTCACATTCAAGACGATTCTTCCAGTCGTAGCGCGTGCGCTCGCCACACCTGATTTCAGCATCTCAAAAGCCTGAACGAGCTCCGGAAGGCACGCCTCGGCCGTTCGGGTGAGTGTCACATATTTTCGATTACGATGAAAAAGTTGCGCGCCCAGATCACGTTCGAGAGCGTGAATCTGATGTGTGACCGCAGCCGGCGTTACATGAAGTTCATGAGCGGCTTTCGAGAAGCTCAAGTGCCTCGCCACCGTGACGAAGGTGCGCAATGCGTTGAGGGGCGGCATCGAAGCTCGCATTCTTTAATTTAGCTTTTCTAAAAAGATGCTGACAAGAGATCAATTGACGCTTGATTCCATGGCTACTTAAGCTCGGCGGCATAGTTGAATATCGCTAAAGCAAACATTTTGCGGAGTCATAAAATGCCGATCGTGCGTGTGGACGTTCCAGCGGTTAGTCCGCAAATCAAGCAAACGCTTAGAAGGGAAATTAAACGCGCCATTGACGAGGTGCTTGATCCCGGCCAGGGCGGAAAGTTTCCGGAAACATGCAAGTGGATTTACGTCTCGGTCCGCGAAGCCTTCGGCGAGATCGGTGATGGATTGCCGACGGTCACGATCGACACCCGGCCCGGCCGGAAACCAGAAACGAAGCTCCGCCTTGCGAATGCGATCTGCGATATATTCGAAAAAGTAATGGGTACGAGGGACGTTTATGTCCTGCTGCGCGAGACGGCGGCAGCCGACCATATTGGTGCCGGTGTCTCGCTTCCAGAATGGAAGCCTCCCGTTCCTATAAGCGCGTGATTGAAAGACTGAAATTCAAATTATGAATCGAGGGGAGGGGAGAATGAGAAAATTCGGAGCATGTGCGGCGGCCATCGTCGCTCTACTATTTTCAACGGCCGCGTCGCACAGCCAGGAGCCCGTTTCTACAAAACGGGTTAAGATCGTTCTCGGCTCTCTTCCGCTCGCACCTACTTGGGGCGTGACGGTGGTCACCCGCGCCGAACTTTGGAAAAAATATCTTCCGAATGTCGAAATTGAACGGGTCGAAGCCACGAGCGGGATGCCGCTCGTCAACAACATTCTCGCAGGGAAAATTGATATCGCCTATATGGGCGACACTCCTTCCTTGATCTTGGGCTCGCGTCACGATGTGGCCGAGTCGAAAATGGTGGCCATCACCGAGGCGGACGAGGGCGGTTCATCAACCGTGTTCGTGCGAAAAGATTCTCCGGTTCAGTCCATCGCAGAACTGAATGGGAAACGGGTCTCGATATCGTTTGGCGCCTATACGCACCGTTTCGCCGAACTTTTGTCTTCGACCGAGAAGCTCAAATTCGAATATGTCGGTCAGGCTCCAGAAGTTGGAGTGACAAGCCTACAAGCCGGCCGTGTCGATGCGCTGATCACTTGGCCGCCGTACGGAGAGCTGGCGGTGTTTAAAGGTTTTGGCCGCGTTCTGATGGACGGAAGGAAGATGAAATTCGACTCAGCACGATGCATCGTGGTGTCGAAGCGTTTCGCGGAAGAGAATCCGGACATTGTCATCGGCTGGCTGCGCGCTGAGTTGGATGCGCACCGGCTTTTGCGCGAGCGTCCAGCCTATACCGCGAAGCTGATTTTCGAGGACTGGAAAAAGTATGAGGTTCCGCTCGAAGTAATCTCCGAGGGCTTTACATACAAGGTTTATCCCGATGACATCGCCCCGAGATGGCGCAAGGTCATGACAGACAGCGCAGATTTCTTGTTAAAAGAAGGCCTTGTTAAACAGCTCCCAGATTTCGCAACCTTTATCGACGATAGCTATCTGAAGAAGGCTGCCGTCATTCCGTCGCAGTTAGATATTTCGAAATACTCGCAGTGAGCTTCCGATGCGGGCTAGGTTCGAATTGCGGAGCGGGACTCTTGTCACGAATCCGCTCTTCTTGAAGGTGCTCGTTCTCACCGGGGCAGCCGTCATCTGGCAGGCGCTGGTCTATTTCAAGATTTACCGCTTCGGCTATTTGCCGACAGTCCCTCAGGTGATCGCTGCTGCCGTTGATTACCTGCCGAGTACTCGATTCTGGAGCGATGTGTGGTCGAGCACGTACCGCGTGCTCAGCGCTTGGCTTCTGGCGCTCGCGGCGGGGGTACCGCTAGGATTACTGATCGGATGGCGAACATCCGCGCGCAATTTTCTCTTTCCCGCGATCGAACTTCTTCGGCCTATTCCACCGATTGCATGGATTCCGGCCGCAATCGTCTTTTTCCCACACGTCGAGGCGAGCGTCATTTTTATTTGTTTTATCGGTGCCTTCTTTCCAATCGTACTCAATACATTTACGGGTGCGAGCCAGCTCGACGAGACTTACTTCCGAGCGGCGCGATGCTGTGGCGCGAGCGAGCTTACGATCTTTCGGCACGTCGTGTTGCGCGGGGCAATGCCTTGTATCGTGATCGGCGCGGCGGTCGGAATGGGCATCTGCTGGATGGCGGTTGTTTCCGCGGAAATGATCGCCGGAGAGAGGGGGCTAGGATACATGATTTGGGAAGCCTACAGCCTCGCACAATATCCGCTCATCATCGTTGGCATGTTTGTTATCGGTGCATTAGGCGCCGGAATGAGCTGGCTCATTCGAGGCTTCGAACAATGGTTGGTCCCGTGGCAGAAGAATTGATACAACCGCTTCCGATCGAAATCGTTGTTCGCACGGAACGGAAGCAGGCGCTTTACGCGAAGCTTCGCACCGTTTCGTCCGTTGCAGGCCTTCTCGGCATCTGGACTTTGCTCTCGATGGTGCCGTGGAGCGTTCCAATTCCATCGCCATTGGCAAGCTTCCACGCACTCCTTCGACTGGATCCGGTCATGCTCGCGACCGATGTTGCACTAAGCTGCCGCCGCGTCGGCCTCGGATTTCTAATTGCCGCCATTTTGGCAGTGCCGCTTGGGATCATCGCCGGATACTCCCGCTGGATCCGGAATATCGTGTTCCCGGTCATCGAGGTGCTTCGGCCCATCCCGCCCATTGCGTGGATTCCTCTTGCAATTCTTTTCTTTCCGACCTCCGAGTCCATGGTCGTGTTTCTGACTTTTCTCGGAGCGTTTTTCCCTATTGTTTATAATACGATGTCCGGCTTCTGGAGCATCAAGCCAATGTACATCCGCTCTGGAAAATCGCTTGGTGCGAGCGAATGGCGGCTTTTCTGGCACGTGATCTTGCCGGCGATGCTGCCGATCGTTTTTGCCGGTCTTCAGATCGCAATCGGGATCTCCTGGCTGATGGTTGTGGCCGGCGAGATGATGGCTGCGAAGGGCGGCGTCGGTGCTTTGACATGGGAGGCGTATCAAACGGGACGCTATCCGCTCATTTTTGTCGGCATGGCGATCATCGGCGTGCTCGGCTCGTTATCCAGCCTCCTTATCAAGACGATCAGCAGAACAATTTCGCGATGGGATGTTCACTGATGACGATCCTGTCAGCACGCAACGTTTCGAAAGTTTACAACCCCCGACTCGAAGAGTCGGTTCTGGCGTTGGACCGCTGCAATCTCGAAATCGATAGAAACCAGTTCTGCGTGATCGTTGGGCCTTCTGGTTGCGGGAAGACGACACTCTTAAACATTGTCGCGGGGTTCGATAGCCTGACCGGCGGAGATATCCTGCTCAACGGAAGGGTACTGGCTTCTCCGGGGCGCCCAACTTCACCCGGACCCGATCGGATGGTGGTGTTTCAGCACGGAGGGCTGTTTCCGTGGATGCGCGCTTTGGAAAATGTCTGCTTCGGGCCTGTTGTGCGCGGAAGGATGAGTGAAGCTCAGGCGCGGGCACAAGCGCTTGACTTGATGTCTAGAGTTGGGCTGTGCGGAATTGAAGATCTGTACCCGGAAGATATGTCTTCGGGAATGCGCCGCCGGTTAGAAATTATCCGCGGAATTATCGATCAGCCGCAAATTTTGCTGATGGACGAACCGTTCCGGGCGCTCGACGCAATGACTAAGGCCCTGGTGCAGGAGTTCCTGCTCAAGATCTATGACGAAAAACCGCACACTATTCTCTTTATCACCCACGATCTGATCGAGGCGATTTTTCTCGCCGATCGTGTGTATGTGATGACCAGCCGTCCCGGCAGAGTGAAAAAAATGATGACCATCCCGCTGCCTCGACCGCGCACGCCGGATTTGGTGAATGAGCCGGAATTTCTGCGGCTGAAGGAGGAGTTGACCGATAGCATTCACGAGGAAGCGCAAAAGGCGTTTGAACTAGGCGAACGCGAGGCTGCCCGATGATCGAAACGGTGCATGTATCGCTTTCCGATGTCAGCAAAGGTTACAAGGGAAAACCTGTTCTCGAGCATTTGAATCTGGAGATACAGCGCAACAAATTGACCGCTGTGATCGGACCCTCCGGTTGCGGAAAGACGACGCTCATTAATTTGATTGCGGGATACGAGGCGCCCGAGGCAGGAACGATCGCCTGCGACGGAATAACGATTAACGGGGCGCGGTGGGATCGGCTTGTCGTCTTTCAGGAAACGGCGCTCTTTCCCTGGAAGACCACGCTGGAGAATGTCGTGTTTGGACCGATTAGCCAGGGTTCGAAGAGAGAAGAAATCATTCCGCGAGCACGCGGCATTATGGAACGGTTTGGCCTGGCAGGCTTCGAGAATAAGTATCCGGGACAGCTCTCTGGCGGCATGCAGCGTCGAGCGGAGCTGGCAAGGGCGATCATCAACACTCCGGAGGTGCTTCTTTTGGATGAACCGTTTCGCGGCCTGGACGCCATGACTAGAGGATTGATGCAGGAATATCTTCTTGCACTGTTCGATGAAAATCCGATTACGACCATCTTTGTGACAAGCGACATCGAAGAGGGAATTTATCTCGCGGATCGGCTCATTGTGCTTTCGTCATCGCCGGCTTCAGTCAGGACCGTGATCAACGTCGACCTGCCCCGGCCGAGGGAGATGAAAATGCTCGCCTCGCCGCGCTTTGGGGATATTCATAAAGAAATACTACAAAATTTATTTTAGCAGACCCCGAGAATTAGCATTCCGATTTCCGTTTGATGCGCTTCTCAAGCTTTGTGCGACTAGGTGAGCGCCGCCGCCAGAAGGACTGAGGTGCAACCGAAAATTTCCCTTCAGCCATAAAGAACTCATGGAATCCTAATCGTAGTCTACGCCGATGAGCGGCGAAATATTGCGCCGCCGCGATCGAAACACCTGCTTCATTTGCTCTTATAGATTTCGGGAAAGTAAACGTCTTTCCAGCTCTTTGGCGCATTTTTTATTTTCTTCACGGCGCGCATGAATTCAGCATACTTCATGATGCCTTGCGGTTCGGTCGTGACGATAAAATCCGGATCTTCGAGAATTTTCTGCACGAACTCCGGCGTCAATTTGCTTTTTTCGTCTTCGACGTAGATTTTTGCCGCACGGGCCTTGTCACGATTGATAAATTCCACGGCTTCTTTCAACGCATTCAGAACAGCTTGATAGGTCTTCGGATTGTTATCGTGGAATTTTTTCGTTGTATAAACTGAATTTAAAGTTCCGGGTTCACCGAGGACTTCGTAAGAACTCAACACTCGATGAATCTTTTTGTCCTGTAGTTCCTGTTCCTGGAACGGCGAATTGCCAAAATGCGCGGTGACTTCGGTGCCAGAGAGCAGGGCGGCCATCGCGTCGGGATGCTTCATCGCGACTGTAAGTCGATCGAGCTTCCTATAGTTCTCGATGCCGAATGCTTTTGCTGCGGCCATTTGTAATACGACAGCCTGGATCGACACCTCAACCGCTGGCAGCGCGACTTTATCCCTGTCCGTAAAGTCGGTGACGGTTCTGACGTCCGGATTGCTCGTATTCAGATAGAAAGGCATCGAGCCAAGCGCCGCGACACCGTGTACGTCAAAGATACCTTTTGTTTTGTCCCAGATTGTCAGGAGAGGACCGACGCCGCCTGAGGCGAAATCGAGCTGATCGGCGAAGAGCGCCTCGTTCATGACGTTGCCGGCACCGAACTGCCGCCACGTCACCTTTAATTGTCCTAGGCCAAGAGCAGCAGCGTGTTTTTCGACCAGCTTCTCGGTTCGCATTATTGTAAGCGGCAGATAATTAATTCCGAATTGCTGGGCGAGCCGCACTTCACTTACTTCGGCGCGAGCAGGGCTGGTCGAAAGCACGCTGGCTATCGTTGCCGCAATCCACGCGACCGTCGTAAAAAAACGTGCTCTTGTTTTCTTCATGGCTTCCTCCCCATCACAGCTTGTATTGCAGCCGTTGACGGCCGCATGGTTTTTATTGTCAGGCGCTTGCTTTCAGCTGCTCGGCCGAAAGCAGACGAAAGATTTCGCGGCAGAAGGCGGGCAGATCCGATGGTTTCCGCGACGTCACGATCGTTCCGTCGACCACGACTTCCGCGTCTTCGAAGTTTCCGCCAGCATTTACGAGGTCGTCCTTGATTGAAAGGGCACCTGTGACCCGCTTGTTCTTGATGACGTTTGCCGAAGCCAGCAGCCAGCTGCCGTGGCAGATCGCCGCGACAATTCTTCCTTTCAGGGCGTGATTACGCACCATTGAAATCATCGCGGGGGATAGACGCATCAGGTCGGGCGCGTAGCCGCCAGGGATGACCAATACGTCGAAGAGCCGATCTTTCACCGCATCCGCGGCGAGATCCGCATCGATCGGGTAGGTCAGTTTCGAGACGTATCGCTGGGCGGCGGGCGCGACGACGGAAACTTTTATGCCCGCTTCTTGAAAGCGGTAAATCGGGTACCACACCTCGTGATCGTTGTGGTTGTTTTCGATTAGCATCGCCATGGTCTTGCTTGGTGATGCGACCATAGATGCCCCTCCCAATCGCAACAAAGACATGCTACTCATACGAATGAGTATTCTGAGTATCGTGGGCACTGCGAGTCAATGAGTCAAGAGAACCGTCGACGTGGCGAGGTAAGGAGCTCGATCGAGTACGAAGCCGCTGTGGAAGAGCGCTAGCGCCTGGTGGCTAAGTCTTGGCTGTAAATGATAAATCACTAAAACGTCGCGCAGGAGCATCAGGGCAATGCTGAAAAAACTGAAGAATAAACGCGAGACGGTGGTTGATCCGTTATCGGGCGAAGAACCTCTCTATAAGCAGGTGAAGGCTCGCATCATCCAGAGTTTGACGGCCGACGAGTGGAAGCCGGGGGCCATGATCCCAAGCGAGACGCGGCTCGCCGAACGTTATGGTGTTGGCATTTCCACGATACGTGCGGCGATCGGTGAACTCGTGATGGCCCGCGTATTGGTGCGGAAACAGGGGAAGGGAACGTTCGTATCCCCACACACGGATCAGCGAAGCATCTATCAATTTTTTCACGTCGTGAAGAACGACGGCGTGAAGGAACTTCCAATCAGCGAGTTGGTGTGGCTAAAGCGTGGGAAGCCGGAAGACCATGTGGCGGACCTGTTGCGGCTTCCTCGTACTTCGAACGAAGTTTTCAAAATCCGGAATATTCTCCGCGTTTCGGGTCGCCCGATCGTCGTATCAGATATCACGATACCGGTAAGTTTATTTCGCGGACTGACAGAGTCGCTCATTAAGGAAGGCGGCAAGACTCTATATGCGCTTTATCAAAGCAAATATGGCATCAACATCATTTCGACAACTGAGGAATTGCGCGCTGTAAAAGCCGAAGCGGGAATCGCAAAGCTGCTTGGTCTCTCAGCGGGAACGCCGGTCCTCGAAGTCAGCCGCGTAGCCTACACATTTGGCAAGACACCCGTCGAAGTGCGTCGCGGCTTCGTCAACACGACTGACTTCCACTATTTTATCGCCCAGGGCGAGGAATAAGGCGCCTGCAACGCTGTGTTTCGCAGTTCAATCGAACCCCCGCGTCGCCGAAAATTACTGCGCGTGTCGGATCGTGATGACACATCTGCCGTCGCGCGCTTGACAGCATATTCCCCAAAAGTATTGTAATCATACTACTCTTTCGAATGAGTTGAATGTTTCGGCGGACTGCGCCTCAAGACAATGGGCTAAAAGAAAAAAACGAGGTCGAGTACGAAACGAGGGTCTTGCGAACAGACCCGTTGAACAGGAAGTTCGCGACCCAGGCACACAAAGATAAGAGCCGGGGTGGAATGGGAGGGCAACATGCAGATGCAAGGTCAAACGGTAGCCGCGCCCACTGCTCAACTCGCTCCACCTTCGATGCAAGGCGTAAACGAAGACGCGCCCGCGAAACCTCTGCTCAATGTTTCCAATGTAACGCTCCAATACAAAACCAAGCAGTATCTTGTCACCGCGACTTATCGCGTGAGTTTCCACGTCCGGAAATCAGATCGATACATTCTTCTCGGCCCTTCTGGATGTGGAAAGTCCACCTTGCTTAAGGCGGTCGGTGGATTTATCACGCCGACGGAAGGTACGATTACTCTAAATAGCGCTCCTGTAACTGGCCCCGGGCCGGACCGCATGATGGTTTTCCAGGAGTTCGACCAGCTTCTGCCGTGGAAGACTGTGTTGCAAAACGTGGCGTTCACGTTGACCAAGAGTGGAACATTGAGCGGCAAAGCCGCGGAAGAAAAAGCGCTCCACTACGTAGAGAAAGTCAATCTCACAAAATTCAAAGATACCTACCCGCACATGCTTTCTGGCGGCATGAAGCAGCGGGTCGCAATCGCACGCGCGATGGCGATGGAACCACAGATATTGTTAATGGACGAGCCATTCGCGGCGCTCGACGCGCTGACGCGAAGAAAGATGCAGGACGAACTCCTGCGATTGTGGGACGACACACGCTTTACTGTCCTGTTCGTCACGCATTCCATTCACGAAGCGATCACAATCGGAAACCGAATACTATTGCTCTCGCCGCATCCGGGACAGGTGAAGGCTGCACTCAATAGCCGTGGTGTTGATGAAGCCGACCCTGTGACGGGCCAAAGGCTCTCGGACAAGATAAGCAAGCTGCTGTTCATGTCGAATAAAGACGGCGAGGGAGGGGCGTTCCATGAGTAACGCTGCGACCGCTTTTGCCAATCGTTCTCGGTTGCTCTCGGAGGAACCCGAGTTCGTTGTCGATACGATGCCTTCGACTGGTTTTGGGGTCATCGAAAAGGAGCTAACGATATGGGAGCGTCTGTACAATCTTGGCTATGTTCGAAAGCTCTTCCTATTGATTGTCTTTGCCGCCCTTTGGCAGATCTATGGCAGCTGGCTCGCTAATCCACTTCTGTTTCCCACTTTCGCAGAGACATTGAACGCCTTTTGGCAGGGAATGTTGAGCGGCGAGCTCCTGGCCCGCACGTGGGGTTCGCTTCATGTATTGCTGATTGGCTATGCGCTGGGCATTTTCCTAGCTGCGATTCTGACGATTCTTGCGATCACGACCCGCCTCGGAAACGATTTTCTGGAGTCGGTTACGGCGATGTTCAATCCGCTCCCTGCGATCGCCCTTCTGCCACTCGCACTAATCTGGTTTGGTCTCGGGAATGGCAGTTTGGTGTTTGTGCTCATTCATTCTGTCATATGGCCGGTCGCGTTGAATACGCATTCCGGATTTCAGGCGGTCAGTAATACGATGCGGATGGTTGGGCGGAATGCCGGCTTGAAAGGGTTCCGGTATGTCGTCTCGATCATGATACCCGCTGCGTCGTGCTCGATCATCACAGGATTCAAAATTGGATGGGCTTTCTCCTGGCGAACACTAATCGCTGCGGAACTCGTGTTCGGTGTTAGCTCCGGATCCGGAGGCCTTGGCTGGTTCATCTATCTCGCCAAGAACAATCTTGAAACCGCCCAGATGTTCGCAGGCCTTCTGACGCTGATCCTCATTGGGCTCTTTGTAGAGACCGTGATCTTCCGGCAGATCGAAGCGCATACGGTGCGCAAATGGGGCATGCAGCATTCGTGATTTGATTCTCGCCTCGAAACACTTTGACCAAATTGCACAGTGGGATGGCTCTTGTGGTTGACATGAAGGGGTGAGGTTATATATATTAAGTCATACCAATGAGTGGTATGAGTAGAATGAATGGCGATTTTTCGCTCAGTCACGAAGCGCCGTCGGTAATCCGCCAAGAGATGACGAGACCCGAAAGGAATGACCGCATGGAAACTTCAGTCATCGATCGCCAGGACGATTTCATGACGCCGGAGGCGCTGGCCAATCCTGAATCCTATTTCGGCAGGCTACGGGAAGAGGATCCGATTCACTGGAACGAAACCAAGAAGATGTGGATCATCACACGCTATGATGATGTGGTATGGGCCGCCCGTCAGCCTCATTTGTTTTCGTCAGATAAACTCGGGTTCAACGTCAAAGAGCTCCCTGAAAAAGATCGCGAGAGGTACAAGGAGCGTTATTCGGCGATCTATAGAACCTATCCCATTTGGTTAAGCGCAACGGATAATCCACTTCACGATCATATCCGTCTGATCGTGAACCAAGTGTGGACCCCAAGTCAGGTTGAAAAACGTCGTGCAGGCATCCGACAGCTAATTAATGAGCTGTTGGATCAGATCGAATCGAAGGATCAGATCGATTTCATCAAGGACTTCACGCTGCCGCTTCCAATCAAGGTGATCTTGAATTTCCTCAATTTGCCGCATGAAGACTGGAAGGAAATCAAGAAGTATTCAGACCTCTGGCTTCATTATCATTTTGGCGGCGGTGTTGATGAGAGCCGTTGGCAGGCCGGGGTCGATGGTATCGAGGGGCTGATCAACTACGTTACACCGCGTGTCAAGGAAAAGAAGCTAAAACCACAGCAGAACGATTACATCCCTGCTCTGCTGCAAGCAGAGTGGAAGGGGGATCGCTTAACCGAGGAAGAAGTCATTGTTCATTGTGCAAACTTGCTGTTCGCCGGCCATGAAACGACGACCAATCTGCTCGCCAACGGCCTGTACCTTTTGTTATCGAATCGGGATCAGTGGGATCGCTTATGCAAGGATCCGTCACTTGTTCCGACGGCAGTTGAAGAAATCATCCGGTTAGAAGGCGCCATCAAAAGCATGCTGCGGTACGCGCTCGATGATGTCGAAATTAAAGGGAAGAAGATTCGAAAAGGCGACCTGGTTCTCTTGGTGAACAGCGCGGCCAATCGTGATTCCGCAAAATTCCCTAATGCCCAGAAGGTCGACGTCGGCCGGCGACCAAACGCGCATCTCGGCTTCGGCCAGGGCATTCACATTTGCCTAGGTGCGCCGCTCGCGCGTATCGAGGCGCACGAAACTTATCTGGCAATTTCCAAACGCTTTCCCTCTGTGCGTCTGACTACGAAGGAGGTTGAATATCACGCGAGCGTTCGCGGCCGAGCCCTAAAAGCGCTGCCCATTGCGTTACAATGAGGAAGAAGAATGGCACAGCCTCCTCGCATCAAGATCGATTATGATAAATGTGTCGGCTCGCGGCTTTGCACGGCGATCGCACCCAAGGTTTTTCAACTAAATCAAGATGGTCAGGCGGCGGTTGCGAATGCACAGGGCGATGCTCTGGACGTCATTCAAACCGCAGCGGAAGCATGTCCTGTGAGCGCGATTACCATCGAGCAGGCCAATAAGGGTAAACAATGACTGCGCTTGCATTAAGAAATGCGACCCCTAACTCCAAGCCGGCACTTCTGCATGTATGCGTGCGCTCCATCGCGTCGCATGGTCCGGATATCAACTGTTATGAAGTGATCGATCCGTCAGGCGGCCAGCTGCCGGCATTCGAGCCGGGCAGCCATATCGACGTTTCCATTCCAGGCGAAAATTTCGTTGTGCGGCAGTATTCGCTGTGCGGGGATCCGCAGGACCGCAACTGCTATCGCTTTGCTGTGCAGCGTGAAATGAACGGTCGCGGTGGCTCAAAAGCTATTTTCGATCGGGTCAAGGTTGGAACCAATCTGACTATTTCGCAGCCTCGCAATAACTTCGCGCTGCATCCGACTGCCCGCCATCATCTGCTTCTAGCGGGTGGAATTGGCATTACACCGATGATTTCAATGTTGCATCATCTAAAGAAGCAGGGTGCTGATTTTACTCTTCATTACTGCACCCGTTCGCCAGAGCGAACCGCCTTCCAGAACTTGCTCCAGCCGCTTATAGCGGAAAGCCGTGTCTTCCTGCACTGGGACAATGGTGATCCGGCGAAAGGTCTTAATCTCGCAGAAGCGCTGAAGGATTATCAGGCTGGCCAGCATCTCTATTACTGTGGTCCTCCAGGATTTATGGGAGCGGTTGCGTCAGCCTCTTCGCATTGGCCAACAGGCACCACTCATCGCGAATATTTTACGCCGTCAGCGAATGATCCTGGCATTGCGGTTTCAGAACCAAACGGAGTTGATGCAGTCGATGGGGAACTGGGACCGCCTTTCCAGGTAAAGATCGCGAGCACTGGAGACGTATATGATATTCCGAGCAACAAGTCGGTCTTAAACGTGCTTCGGGATCACGGTGTCCAAATCGAAACTCAATGTGAACTGGGCGTATGTGGAACGTGCCGGACACGTTACCTTGAGGGCGAGCCGGACCATCGTGATTTCGTCCTTGAAGCTGATGAGCATAAACGAGAAATAACGGTCTGCTGTTCTCGGTCAAAGTCACCACTATTGGTTCTTGATCTTTGAATCAATCCAGCGGCTTTCACAGAAGAGAGGTATGTGACAGACAAAAATCCCTGTTCCTTTTAAAAATTTTCCCTGTTTCGATCTAGCTTTGAAATTGAAAATTTGGCGGTAAAATAAGCAATTCAGTGATTAGCCTAACGCGAGCCTCCAGAATAATGGTGAAATTCCCTGAAATTTTCCCTGTTAGCAGGGAAAGCCAGAGACAGGGTTAGAACGCACTGCTACTCCAACCACGCAGTTGAGTCTCTCCGTGTCATCTCTGTCGTGCCACGAAAAGCCCCCGTTTTCGGCGCGAGACCGCGAACGTGTGGTCTCTGTACTTAGATTCTAGAACTCGCCGAGCGCAATTTCGGCCGTCAGTCTCTGCCCGCCAATTTTGAATCTCCGTGCGAGGATGACGTGAGACCGGGTTCGACCCGAACTGAGACCGGTTCGACTTGGCCGAGAGAGACCGGTAAGTGCGTTCGGCGGATTTCGGCTTTTAGGATTGAGACAGTTCCAGCCGCTGTTCCTGTTCGGCCCAGGAGGCAGGGAGAGCTTTCGCTAAGCCAGTCACAGTAAGGCCAGCGGGTGCCGAGCCGTCGAGGATCGCCGATATGATCCGCGGCGACACGAATGCGAGTGGCGCCAGAAAGCGCACATGGCGTTCGACTTTGTCTTCGCGCTTGGAGTATTGGGTGACGCTGTTTCAGAAGCTGTTAGCAATTTTCGAGAATTGCGAAAGCGTCTCGTCATTGGCGAGCGTAATCGGCGAGAGCCGCTTGCGGTTCACCTGCAAATCGAACACATCGAAGCGATTGTAGTAACCGACGATGTCGTGAAATTGCTTTGGCTCGACGCACAGCGAAACGTCGATCTCCTGATAGAGCAGAC
>Ga0209581_1000739_pt1 | contig 51858 bp, 35 predicted proteins | sample Coa_R2_FD_187160 | JGI IMG/M metagenome (GOLD analysis project Ga0209581, IMG submission 187160) | Surface soil microbial communities from Centralia Pennsylvania, which are recovering from an underground coalmine fire - Coalmine... | ecosystem: Environmental > Terrestrial > Soil > Unclassified ...
AGATTTCTTATCGAACGCATGACCACTCCGCAGGGCGAAAAGTGACATCGCGGGCGGGAAAACCTTCAGCCCGGGGCATTCTGGTCCGAGAACCGGACGGCGTCAATAGTAGAGCGAATTGCACGAGCCACAATTTGAGATTGCTGGCGGTAAGGCTTAAATCAGTTTTTCGGAAGGATTGAGGACGCCATACTCGCTGGTGTAATGGAGCGGGACGTCGGAGTAGGTGCCATTTTCGCGGAGATAGACTTCGCAGGTGTCGAAAGGCCGGGAATAAACGTGAATGCTCACGGCGCGCTGCTGGAATTCAGGAAGATTAAGCACCTGATGGACGGGTTCGAGGGGATTGACGTATGCGGGATGGACAGCGTCCATTTCGTAGACGTCCGTGGCAACGAGGCGGCAGGTGCCGCGGTTGGCCCCGGTGGAGTTGCGGTCCTCGACATGAAAATTCTGGACTTTGAGGCGGCCGATGGGCGCGGCCATCCAGCAATTCTGATCGCGATGATTGTGGATGCGGCTGAACTGTCCGATCTCCCAGCAAATGGCCATGCACTCGAAGAGATTGTTCTTGAAGATGAGATTGCGGGTGTAATTCCCCTTGGACCAGAAGAGATATTTTTTGATGGATTCGGGGCAGATGGAGTGGGCCAAGATGAAGTTTTGAATATTTTCGAGGGTGAAGTCGCGCTCGGGAACAGCGGCGAGTTTTTGGACCCAATCGGAGATGTGGAGTTGAGAAGAAAGAGCGTTGGCCATGGAAAACCTCGAAGGAGATTATAACGGAGTCGGAGGGGAGAGGATTCGGAGAGAAAGAAGGAATGGCGATAATTCCGATGGAGTAAGGGATTTTTGGATAGGGTCCGATTGGCACGCGGATTGGAGATTCTCCTCGCAAGAGGGGCTCGGAGGAGCAGCGGTCTTCGCCTGCCGCTGCGGACAGGCATAGCTCACAATGACGGGGTGCGGTTTTCACGCGATAATAAATACGTGGAACTGCTGGGAAAATCGAACGAAGAGCTGCGCGAGCTTTGCGCGTCGATGGGGGAACCGGTGTATCGCGGGACGCAGATTTACCATGCGCTCTATGCGGAGAGAATGTTCGACATTGCTAAGATGACGAATCTTCCGGCGGCGTTCCGGAAGAAGCTGGCGAAGGAAACGACGATCACGATGCCGGAAGTACGGCAAAAGTTCGTGTCGAAAGACGGGTCGGTGCGGTTTCTGTTCGGTTTGCAAGGAGAAACGAACGGATTGACCACAGGGAGCACGGAGAGCACAGAGAAGAAACTGTGGATTCAGAGACCTGCGGCGATGGAAGCGGTATACATGCCGAGCGATGGGCGGCAAACCATTTGCATTTCGACGCAAGCGGGATGCGCGGTGGATTGCCAATTCTGCCTGACCGCGCAGCTGGGATTGATCCGGAATTTGACAGCGGGGGAGATGGTAGGCCAAGTGTTGGTGGCGTTGGAAAATAGAAAAGAATTCACCACAGAGGGCACCGAGTTCATGGAGAAAGAAAGAAAGCAGACGAATGTGGTGTTAATGGGACAGGGAGAGCCGCTGCTGAATTTCGAGAATGTGATGGCGGCGCTGCGGATTCTGCTGGACTCGGAAGGCGTGGGGCTTTCGCCGAAGCATGTGACGCTTTCGACCAGCGGAATCGTTCCCGGGATCGAGCGACTGGCGAAGGAGCCCGTGCGGCCAAAACTGGCGATTTCTCTGAACGCCTCGAATGACGAGGAGCGAAACGCGCTGATGCCGATCAACCGGAAGTATCCACTGACAAAGCTGATGGAAGCGTGCCGGAACTACCCATTGCGGAACTGGGAGCATTTGACGTTCGAGTATGTAATGCTGAGAGGGATAAACGATGCGGATGCGGACGCGCGGAGGGTGGTGAAGCTGCTGGCGCCGCTGAAACGCGTGAAGGTGAATCTGATTCCGTGGAATCCCGGCGAGTTGCCGTACAAAGAACCAAGCGAAGAGCGCATCGAAGCGTTTCGGAAGATCCTGACCGGGAAAGGCGTGCCGGCGTTTGCAAGGTATTCGCGGGGCCGGGACGTGATGGCGGCGTGCGGGCAGTTGGCGTTGAAGGAAGTGAAGAGGGATCAGCTAACGGCGATCTGCTAAGACCAAGGAATTGCGACATTTGGTCTCTTAAGGATGTATCCGCGAAGATTGGATTGAGGTCCTTCAGGCAACCTTGGATGCCCGCAGGATGACGCGCTGCCGGAGTTTGCAACAAGTGACCACAGAGCGAGAACTCTTACGCGGAATTGGCCTCGGCCTTTCTAAATGCTTAGAAGGCTAGTTGTGGCCGGCAGAGTCGACAAGATACAAGACGGCGTCGCCAGAGAAGGGTGGAGTGAAAGTAAGCGTAGATCCGCCGGTGACGGGGCTGGCTGATGTCATCACGCCCGTAGCGGGATTAAGCCATTCCACGTTTAAGACACGAGTAGTGGCGGAAAGATTTATGGTGAACTGACCACCCGTAGGGGCATAGACGACATACTCCGCTCCGGTGGCCGAATTGTCGGCAAGGCAGAAGCCTGTTGAAGAGAGAGTACCTTGAGGAGTCATTCTCTGGAGGTTCAAATTTGCATTGGCGAATTTCTGCAAATAGCCCATGGCTGAGCGGAAATTTTCATACTTCGAGTCCAGGCCACCTGTACAGATCTGGCTAACGGGATTGAGACAAAGGTTGCGGTTAGGGGTTGACGGCCAATAGATCACGTAAGGATCCATGAAAACGACGCCTGCAGCCCCGCTCGCTAGATTTTCCCACAAATAGCCACGGAGATTCTGATCCTGGATGCTTCCGTCGGAATTCGTGAACGCCTTCCAAAAGAGCGAGTGGTCGCTGTCGTTAATAGCGACCTTACCTTGATTGTTTACGGCCACGTTGGCAGGAAAAGACGTGGCGTTGATTGTTGGCGCCACCCACGTGGCGGGACTGGCGTAGAGGGTTCCGTCGTTCTGATCATTGTAATTGAGCGCCCCAATTCCTACGGGATGCTGGTACGGCTTGCTTGATTCATAGGTGCGAATCACGCTCATAACGTGAGGCGCCCACCAGGTCATGGAAGCACCCGGCTGTTCTTCGGCGACTTCCCAGACGACGTTCGGCAGGTCATTCAGAGTGTCGATCACTTTCTTGACGTAGGCATCCTGAAAATTGGTGATGGAATTCGCAGCGGTCATGGTGACGGAAGCAACTCCCGAGGAACCGGTGGAGTAGCCGTCATCCACGCCGTTGATGTTGTTGGCCCCGGTGAAGGGATAGCCGTCGGTACTGCAGCGGGCACTCGTCAACTGATTCGCATCGAAGAGCTCGACGATCGCGTAGATACCGTTCTGCTGCAAGAGTTGAACTTCGGACCGCAAACGATCGAAGTAGGCCTGGTTAAATTGCGTCAAGTCAAATTTGGGGTTCCCGTCCGTGGCGATTCCGGGGCCTGGGCGCAGCCACGGCCAGGGGGCCATGCGCCAAACGCTGCCCGTGAAATTCCAATCGCAATACTCGGGAAGGTCCTTGCGCCAAAGGATCGTCGCGTTCTGGCCATGAGATTTGAGAAAATTGACAAAGGCATTGAAGTCAAAGGCGGCGGGCGTTCCCCCGCTGGTATCCGTGTCCTGAAAGTCGTCCCAAGTGTGCGACCCGGCTAGAAAAACGGCGTTGCCTGCAGGGTTAATAAAATAGCGGGTATTCGTGGTGCTTTGCTTCAGGGGGCCCATTGAAGTGTTCGTTGCGTTTGAAACAGTAATGGTGACGGAGAGGCTCGTGCCCTGATTGCCCGCTGGATCCTTTGCAAAGGCATCAACCGAATGAGTGCCATTGGCGAGCGTAGTTGTGTCCAGTGACATGGAGTAAGGAGCGGAAGTGAGCTGCGAACCGACATTGGAGCCATCAACTTGAAACTGAACGAACGAAACGGAACTGTCCGGATCGGTGGCGTTAGCGGTCAAAGAGATGGTCCCCGAAACCGTCGCATTGTTGGCCGGCGCTGTAACCGTTACAACCGGTGGCGTGGTATCGGCAGTCGCATTGCTCACGCTTACGGTCACGACGGCGCTGGTGGCGGAATTTCCCGCAGCATCCTTGGCAATAGCGCGAAGCGAGTGGGAGCCATTGGGCGTCTTTGTCGTGTCCCAAGAAATTCCATAGGGAGCGGTTGTATCCAAGGTACCAACGTTAGCTCCGTCCACCTGGAACTGGACGCTGGCTACGCCCACGTTGTCTGAAGCGCTTGCGGTGACACTGACGGTGCCGGAAATAGTAGCGCCGTTGGCTGGGGCGGTGATTGAAACCGTAGGAGGTGTGGTGTCCGAAGAGGCGGCTGTGGTAAAGGTCCCATCGGGACTGGAGACGGTCTGACCGGAAGCATCAGTGGAATGAGCGCGAAAATGATAGAGCGTGGAGGGCTGAAGATTCGAGAGGGTAACCTGATGGCTCGTAACCATGGTGGAATCAAGGGGGGTAGTGGAACCATAAGCCGTGGAAGTTCCGTATTCCACCTGGGAGTTCGCGGGATTGCTGGTTTGCCAGCTAATAACATCACTGGACTGGGATGGAGTTCCAGCTGCCAAGTTGGAAATCGTCAGTGGGGTGCTCCCCCCACCGTTTGAAGAAGCGCTAGATACTCCGGAACACCCGCTAGTTAGAATGACTAGCGCAAGCGCCAGGCACAAGAAGCCGGACTTGAGATTTGTAAAGGTCCCGGTGGTCGAAGATAAGCCCATTTCTTTCATGACACGTCCCCTACGTCCCAAGACGAATCTGAGGTACCCCGGCCAAGCAGCCAAGATGAAGGCTCAAACTTTCCCCCAACTAAAGAGGCTAGCAACCGCCAACGGGGCTGGGTACTGTCCAAGGGGACAGAATCGGGCCAGGGGGATTGTATGCCCGGTGGCCTGTCACGCAACCTCTGGGCACAGGTCTCAGAGCCGGTTCAGGCCGGGGAAACTTCAGGGCCGATTCGTATCAGGCCGGCGCCATTATATATCCCCAAGGATGGCAAATGAAGAGCTTCGTAGAAACGTGCGGCACGCCTCGGTCAAGCGATATCACAACAGACGAAGGGCAATAACGGTGAGAAGGCGGCCGGAGCGGGGGCCCTGCTTGCGGTAGCTGAAGAAAAGGTCGGGGCGGCAGGCCGTGCATAGGCCGCTGAGAAAAATGTTTTTTTCTGGAAGGCCGGCGGAGAGGAGCTGCGAGCGGTTTGCTTTGCGCAGATCGAGGCGAACGTTTTTGGGCGGAGGCTGGTGACCGGGCGGCATCATGTTGAGCCATTGAAGCGGATTGGGCTCTTCGCCGGTGCGCGGCTCATCGAACCAGTCGGCGGCATCGGCGAATTGAGAGCTGAACTGCGTGACAAGTTCCGGGCCCACTTCATAGCAGCAGCCACCTATGGACGGGCCAAGAGCAGCGAGAAGGTCGGCAGGCCGGGAGCCAAAGTGCATGTGGAGTTGGCCGACTGTTTTCTCCACGATGCGCGCGAGGGTGCCGCGCCAACCGGCGTGGACGGCCGCAACGGCGCGGCGCTTTGGATCGACAAGAAGGATGGGAACGCAGTCAGCGGTTTGAACACCGAGGAGCAGGCGCGGAGTGGCGGTAATGGAAGCGTCGCCAGACCGCACAGGCGGACCAGAGGAGGCTCCGGCGGCCGGGGGCTGGATGAGGCAAATCACATCGGAATGAATTTGCTTGAGTGGGACGAGCGTGAACTCTTGCGCGCCGAGGGCGGACTTGAAACGGCGGCGGTTTTCCAGGACGTTTTCGCGGGAATCCCAATCGGCAAAGCCGAGGTTGAGGACGGGTTTGCCATCGAGCTCGCTGACGCCTCCCGTGCGCGTGCTGAAGCCGTGAACGAGCCAGGGGAATTTCTTAAAAGCATCGAGCTGAAGAATCCGCAGCCCGCCGGAAGAGACAAGAGACCACGGAGAAGCGACGGCGGGAGGCGCAGCAACCGCTGAGCGGGTGCGGCGGGAGACCTTCCTCGGCGATGTTTTCGTCTGCGGCATAATCCCTAAGTATAATCGGAATCGCAAAAGAGCCGGCGTGGTTGGGGCGCTATTGGATATTAATTGGAGAAGGCGTGTGTTGTTCCAACGAGCCTGCGAAACTGCGGCATTTGTGTTCTTGAGGAAGCAGCGAAAGGGAGAATGCCATTGATCATCGGGATGGGGGTGGACATTGCGGAAGTGGACCGCGTGAAAGCGGTGATCGAGCGGCAAGGGGAGAGGTTCCTCAAGAGGGTGTACACGGAAAAAGAGATTGCTTACTGCGAGAATTCGAAGAACAAGTACGAACGGTACGCGGGCAGATTTGCGGCAAAGGAAGCGGCGATGAAGGCGCTAGGCACGGGCTGGAGGCGCGGAGTGCGCTGGGTGGACGTGGAAGTGGTGCGAAATGCGAGCGGGCGGCCAAGCATCGAGCTGAGAGGCGAGGCCCGGAAAATCGCCGAGAGAATGGGAGTGAAAAGCATCGCGATGAGTCTCACGCACACGGCGGAACAGGCGATGGCGCAGGTGATTTTCGAAAGCTGACAATCCACAGCCGGATGGATTCAGGCAGAAAAAAGTCCAAAGCGAAAAAGCTAACGCAGAGACGCGGATGGCGCAGAGAGCTCGCCGAGGCTGTTGGATTCCTCTTGGACGCAGCTAAGTCCAGTTTCATCCAGAAGCGTCACATCCAACCAGCGATTGGAAGGCCAGAAACCCGGGACGAGCATTCGCAAATAGTTTGTAGAGAGGGCGGGCGTGTGGGCGGAAACGTCGGACGGGTTGCGGTGGAGGGTGAGGACGCGGAGAGTGCGGCCGACCTGGGAGCGGCGGAAGGCAGAAGATTTGGACTCACCCAAGGCGCGGAGTTCGCGGGCGCGACGTTGGATGACGCGCGGCGGGACTTGATTGGGGAGCGCAGCGGCACGAGTGCCTGGACGCGACGAATAGGAAAAGACGTGTAGATACGTGAACGGAAGACGCTCGATGAAGGCCATCGTGGCGGAATGGTCTTCCTCGGTTTCGCCCGGGAAGCCGGCGATTACGTCGGCGCCGATAGCGGCGTGGGGCAGAAAGGAATGGACAAGCTCGACGCGACGGGCATAGTGTTCCGCGCGATACCAGCGGCGCATGGCGGCGAGAATGCGGTCGGAACCGGATTGCAGCGGCATGTGAAAGTGCCGGGCGAGGCGATCGGTTGGAGCAAAAAGTTCGACGAGATCCTGAGTGACGTCGAGAGGTTCGATGGAACTGATACGGAGACGCTCGACGGGAGTTTCGTCCAGGATGCGGCGGAGAAGGTCAAGAAACTCGATTCGCGGAGTGAAATCGCGGCCCCACGTGCCGAGATTGATGCCGCTGAGAACGATTTCACGGAAGCCGGAGGCGCAGAGGCGGCAAAGTTCCTCGAGGACAAGCTCGGGAGGAAGACTGCGGCTTTTGCCGCGGACAAAGGGAATCACGCAGAAGGCGCAGCGGGAATTGCAGCCGTCCTGAATTTTCAGAGTGGGGCGGGTGTGATTCCCTTCCCCGCCGAGAACGGGAGCGACGAGGACTTGGGATTGAGCGAAAATGTCACCGTTGAGGATTGGGGCAATTGAAGGCGCAAGATCGAGAGGCCCAGCGGTGGGCATGGTGATGGTGACGAGATCCGGGATTTGAGGTTTGTGGGAATTGCCGACGACGTAAGAGACCCCGGGAAGCGCGGCGAGGTCTTCCGGGTCGCGCTGCGCATAGCAGCCGGTCACGATAATGCGCGCTGAGGGATTGCAGGTGTGAATCTTGCGGATGGCTTCGCGGGCCTGGGCGTCGGCGGAAGCGGTGACGGTGCAGGTGTTGACGATGACGAAGGCGGCTTGACCGGGGGAACCGGTGGAGGAGCAGCCACGTTCAAGAAGCTGGCGCTCGATGGCGGCGGCGTCGGCTTGCGTGGCACGGCAGCCGAATTGTTCGATGTAGAAAGTCGTCATTTTGCAAAAGAAACGGAACCCATTGAATTTAGCACAAGATGAGGACTGGACGGGCCCGGCGACAGTGGCGCCACGAGTTTCTCTTGGGAGGCAAAGGAAAAAAGCGGCAGGGTGGTTGCTGGGGTGAACTGGTATAAGAGAAGGGACGGGGAGAAAAGGAATCCAGCGGCTTTCTAGAAAAAGCACGAAGGTTGAACAGTTGCCGCGCGAAATGTGAATAATGATGACACCGCAGCGAAGAAATCCGCAGGCTCTGCAGGATCCGAAGTTGTCCGTGGTGATTCCCGTTTATAACGAGAAAGCGACGATTGAAGAGATTCTGCGGCGCGTGCAAGACACGGAGATACGAAAAGAAATCCTCCTGGTGGACGACTGTTCGAAGGATGGAACGCGGCAAATCCTGGAGAATCTGGCGAAGCTCCAGGCGGGCGAAGAAACGACGGCGCTGGCGCAGGACGGCGGCGATCCGATTCCGCTGCAAGGCGTGAGGATTCTGTTTCAGGAGAAAAATCAGGGGAAGGGCGCGGCGCTGCGACGGGGATTCGCGGAAGCGACAGGCGACATCGTGCTGGTGCAGGACGCGGACCTGGAATATGACCCGAGGGATTACGAGAAGTTGCTGGAGCCGATTGTGGACGGGCGGGCGGACGTGGTGTACGGCTCGCGGTTTCTGGGCGGGCCGCAGCGCGTGCACTATTTCTGGCACTACGTGGCGAACAAGTTCCTCACGCTGCTTTCCGATATCTTCACGAACCTGAAGCTGACGGACATGGAGACGTGCTACAAGGTATTTCGGAAGGAAGTGCTGCAAGGGATTCAGATCAAATCCGACCGGTTTGGATTTGAGCCGGAAATTACCGCGAAGATCGCGAAGGGCCACTGGCGCGTGTACGAAGTGCCGATCAGCTACGCGGGGCGGACGTACGAAGAGGGCAAAAAAATTACATGGAAAGACGGCTTGCAGGCGCTGTGGTGCATTATCCGGTTTCGGATCAGGGATTAATGGATGCGGCTCAATTATGGGTGAAGCCCTTCGGGATACTTCCTGGATCTCCTCAAGATGAAGAGCTGGTTCTTGTCTCCGGGCCGCCAGGCTAGGGCTGCGGATTCATGCGGCGCTGGAACGTGAGAAGGATCAGATCCGCGCGGCGTCGGACGCCGAATTTATTCAGCAGATTCGAAACATGGAACTTGACGGTACGCTCGGCGATATTGAGCTTGCTGGCGATTTCCTTGTTGGAGAGATTTTCGAGCAAGGAATCGAGAACTTCCTGTTCGCGGCGGCTCAAGTTCGCCACGGAATCGGTTTTCAGGCGCCGGCCCTGACTGGTGAGGATGGAATCAACGAAGCCGGAAAGGAGCTGGCGCGGAACCCAGAACCCTCCCCCCGCCACGAGCGGAAGGGCGCGGGTAAGCTGCTCACGAGCCTCCTCGTACGTAAGAAGTCCTTTTACGCCGAGGCGAAGAAGCGAATAGGTGTTGTTTTCGAGATGCTGTTCCCCGACGACGATCAGGCGCGAATCGGGATAACGTTCGAGGATATTGGAGAGCAAGGCGCCCGTGGCCTGGCGGGCGGCATGGGCGTCCACCACATAAACGTTGGCCTTGGGGGGCTCGAGATTGCGCAGGTCGGGAGCAAGGGTAGATTCGAGCTGCTTGGTCACGACCTTGAACGGGTGCTTGGACAAAACCCGCTCAAATTCGCTCAACACGAGTGGGTGCGGCGAAAGCAAGCAAACCGACAACTTTGAATTGGCGCGTTTCGTGGTCACTGTCCGTCAGGGTAGTGAAAATAGACCCGAGGGGCAAGGCCCATGGGGGCTATTGTTCTCGAACTGTTACGTGACACCTACGACGCTTTCCTTGCGAGGAACGACGCGGCGAAGGATGTCCACAATGCGCTCGGCGGCGTGGCCGTCCCAGAGGGGTGGGATCCGTCCGGCCTTGCTTTCGCCGGCCAAGGATCGGCGAGCAGCGGCGACAATCTTTGAGGGGTCGGTACCCACAAGCAGATTGGTGCCCTGAGTAATCGTAATGGGTCGCTCGGTGTTCTCCCGAAGCGTGAGACAAGGGACGCCCAAGGCAGTGGTCTCTTCCTGGATGCCGCCCGAATCGGTCAGGACCAGCGTGGCGCGGCTGAGGAGGCAAAGAAAATCGAGGTAGCCAACCGGCTCGACGAACTTAAGATCCGGATGATGGGTCACGCCCGCTTGGGAGAGGCGCTGCCTTGTACGAGGATGGACGGGAAAGATAACGGGGAGTTCGGCGGCGATGGAATCCATGGCGCCAAGGAGGTCGTTGAGCTTGTCCGCAGAATCGACGTTGGAAGGGCGATGCAGGGTGAGAACGGCGAACCGACGCCAGCTTCCGCCCTGCACGAGGCCGAGTTCTTCTCCCACATGTGACTGCTGCGCAACGGGAAGGAAGTAGCGCAAAGAATCGATCATGACGTTGCCGACGAGGAAGATGCTGTCGCGCTGGCGGCCCTCCTTGAGGAGGTGCTCGATGGCGTCTTCTTCCGTGACGAAGAGATAGTCGGCGAGGGCGTCGGTGAGGATACGATTGATCTCTTCCGGCATGGTGCGGTCGAAACTGCGGAGGCCGGCTTCAACGTGAGCCACGCGCAAGCCGAGCTTGACGGAGGCGAGAGAGACGGCGATGGTGGAATTGACGTCTCCGACCACGAGGACGAGGTCGGGCTGAAGGTCCAGGAGAACCGGCTCGATCCGCTTGAGGATTTCGGCGGTTTGGGCGGCATGCGAGCCGGAACCGACCTCGAGATTGACGTCCGGCGAGGGAATGCCCATCTGGCGGAAGAAGATGTCGTTAAGCTTGTCGTCGTAGTGCTGGCCGGTATGAACGAGGAGCGGTTCCACGTCGGGGTGCCGCTTCATTTCCCGCATAAGAGGAGCGATCTTGGGGAGATTGGGCCGCGCCCCCACGATGTTCATGATTTTGAGACGGTTAGCCATTGGCGCGTTCGATGAACTCGACGGTCAGGGCAGTATAGCATCGGGCGTGTGGCGATTCGGGGGCCGGGAAGCGCCGTTCGCGCGAAAAAAGCACTAGTTCGCTGGAAGCGATTCGGAAAGAGGACCTAAGCCGCGTAAAATATAGGAGTTAACAGAAATTCGAAGAGACCGCTCCCTACTGCCTCCGTTTGCGCAGAGAGACGCAGAAAGTTGACACAATAGGGACACCGAGAGGAGCAAGAACTTCCAGAAAATGCGCGACCTGAAGGAGTCACGGAGAGCTTTGAGGGAGCTGTTGGAACAGCGCGTTCTCGTGCTGGACGGCGCGATGGGCACGATGCTGCAACAGAGAAACCTGAAAGCCGAGGATTTTGGCGGGGTGGCACTAGAGGGGTGCAACGAGAACCTGGTGCGCACGCGGCCGGACGTGGTGCTGGATATTCACCGGAAGTATCTGGAGGCCGGCTCGGACATTATCGAGACGAATAGCTTTGGCGGGACGCCGCTCGTGCTCGGCGAGTACGGACTCGGGAAAGATGCCCTGGAACTGAACCGGAAGGCGGCAGAACTGGCGCGGCAAGCGGCAGAAGAGCATTCGAAGCCGGGAAGACCGAGGTTTGTGGCCGGAGCGATGGGGCCGACAACGAAGGCGATTACGGTTACCGGCGGGGTGACGTTCGAGGGATTGCGGGAAAACTATTACGTACAGGCGAAGGGACTCGTGGAAGGCGGCGCGGATTTATTGCTGGTGGAAACCTGCCAGGACACGCGGAACATCAAGGCGGCGCTTCTGGCAATCAAGAGACTTTCCCAAGAGATCGGCACGGAGATTCCGGTCGTTGTGTCGGTGACGATTGAGCCGATGGGTTCGATGCTGGCAGGACAGACGATCGAGGCGATGTGGGCTTCGCTGAAGCATGCACACCCGCTGGCATTCGGGATGAATTGCGCTACGGGGCCGGAATTCATGACGGACCACATCCGGACGCTGAGCCAGATCACGAGCGAATATGTTTCCTGCTACCCCAATGCGGGACTGCCGGATGAAGAAGGCAAGTATCTGGAGACGCCGACATCGCTGGCGAGCCAACTGGAAAAGTTTGTCGATCATGGCTGGCTGAACCTGGTGGGCGGCTGTTGCGGCACAACGGAAAAGCACATTGCGGCGATCGCCCAGATGGCGTCCCGGAAGAAGCCGCGAGTGAGGCCCGCGGAGTCGCGCCGGACGGTGTTTTCCGGAATCGAAACGATTGAAGCGGAAGAAAGTACGCGACCGCTGCTCGTGGGCGAGCGCACGAACGTGATCGGTTCGCGGCTGTTCAAGAATCTGATTGCCGAGGAAAAATGGGAAGAGGCGAGCGAGGTTGCCCGGAGGCAGGTGAAGGGCGGAGCGCAGATTGTGGACGTGTGCCTGCAAAGCACGGAGCGGGACGAAAAGAATGACATACCAGAGTTCTACGAAAGGCTAATCCGCAAAATCAAGGTGCCGGTGATGATCGATACGACGGATGCGGCGGCGATTGCGATGGCGCTGACATACTGCCAGGGCAAAGCGATCATTAATTCGATCAACCTTGAAGACGGGGAAGAGAAATTCGAGCGAGTGGCACCGATTGCGCGCGATTTTGGGGCGGCGCTCGTGGTGGGATGCATTGACGAAGATCCGGTGCAGGCGCAAGCGTTCACGCGCGAGCGGAAGCTGGAAATCGCGCGGAGGTCCTATGAACTGCTGACCGGAAAGTACGGAATCGCGCCGGAGGACATTATCTTCGACCCCCTAGTCTTCCCCTGCGCCACGGGCGACGAAAACTACATTGGCGGAGCAGTGGAAACGATGGAAGGAATCCGGCTGATTAAACAAGTCCTGCCGGACGTTCGGACGATTCTGGGCATTTCGAATGTTTCCTTTGGGCTGCCAGCGGGCGCGCGCGAAGTGGTGAATTCGGTGTTCCTGTACTACTGCACGAAGGCGGGGCTGGACCTTGCGATCGTAAACACGGAAAAGATCGAGCGGTTCGCGTCGATTCCGGAGGCGGAGCGGGAACTCGCGGAGAACCTGCTGTTCCAGCACCCACCAAAACATGTTCCGGCGGATCACCCTCGAGCCGCGTTGCTGAACGGTGTGCCTGCGGACTGGCGGGAACAAAGCAAAGAGCAGAAAGCCGCGGTGAACCAATTCCATATTGCTGCAATCACCGAGCACTTCCGCACAGCGAAGAAGAGGGAGAAAAAGCGCGCGGAAGACCTGCCGCTGGACGAGCGGCTGGCGAATTACATCATTCAGGGAACGCGGGACGGTCTAATTGAGGATCTCGAAAGAAAGCGAGCGGAAGGCGCCGCGCCGCTGGATATCATCAACGGGCCGCTAATGAGCGGCATGGCGGAGGTGGGGCGGCTTTTCAACGCGAATGAGCTGATTGTGGCGGAGGTCTTGCAGTCCGCGGAGGCGATGAAGGCCGCAGTCAGCCACCTGGAAAAGTACATGGAGAAAGCGGATTCGGCGAAGCGCGGGAAGATCGTTCTGGCGACGGTGAAAGGAGACGTGCACGACATCGGGAAAAACCTGGTCGAGATTATCCTGAAGAACAACGGCTACGACGTGGTGAATCTCGGGATCAAGGTTCCGCCCGAAGAGCTGATCAAGGCGTTTCAGGAGCACAGACCGGATGCCATCGGGCTTTCCGGATTGCTGGTGAAAAGCGCGCAGCAGATGGTGGTGACGGCGGGAGACCTGCGGGATGCGGGAATTTCCGTTCCACTGCTCGTGGGCGGAGCGGCCCTGAGCGGGAAATTCACGGAGCAGAGGATTGCGCCGAGCTATGGCAATGCGGTGTGCTATGCCAAGGACGCGATGACTGGATTGCGGTTGATGAACGAGCTAATGGACCCGGCGACGCGCGAAACCGTGCTGCGCCAACATACACGATTGAGTGAAGGCGCAGAAGTGCGGACGACGGTAAGCGTGACGGGGTTGGCAGAAATAACAAGGTCGCCGCGAGTTAGAGCGGATTTGCCGATTTCACCTGTTCCCTACCTGGAGCGCAAAGTGAGGCTCGTGCCGGATTTGCGCGAGGTGTGGAGTTACATCAATCCGTACATGCTCTACGGACGGCACTTGGGTTTTCGCGGAGATTTTGAAAAGCAGCTTGCGGCGCGGGATGCAAAAGCAGTTGAGCTCTTCGAAAGCATGGAGGAGGTAAAGGAAGAAGCCGCAAAGTTCATGAAGGTGCGGGCAGTCTGGCAGTTTTTCGAGGCGGAAGCGGAGGGGAACCTGCTGCACGTGTTCTTGCCAGGGCAAAGTGATCCAGCGCACACGTGGAAATTCCGCCGGCAGGCAAGCGGGGAGAGGCTTTGCCTGAGCGACTATATTCTTCCCCCACAGGACGGGAAGCGGGACCACTTGGCGCTGTTTGTGGTGACGGCGGGCGAGGGAGTCCGGGAGAGGTCCGAGGCGGCCAAGAACGCGGGGTATTACTTCAAGTCGCATGGGCTGCAGGCGCTGGCGATTGAGACGGCGGAAGCTTGTGCGGAGTGGCTGCACCGGCGAATCCGGGAGGATTGGGGGTTCCCCGACCCGCCGGAACTGAGGATGGCTCAGCGGTTTACGTCCAGGTATCGGGGGAAGCGCTACAGCTTCGGTTATCCGGCGTGCCCGGACCTGGAAGATCAGGCCGGAATTTGGAAGCTGCTGAAGCCGGAAGAAATTGGAGTCCAACTGACGGAAGGGTTCATGATGGATCCGGAGGCCAGCGTCAGCGCACTGGTATTCCAACACCCGGATTGCAGTTACTTTGGGGTGGGCGAAGGCCCCGCTTTGTGACATGGCTCCTCAGAGAAGTGCTCCAGGCGATGCTCAAAAAGCTGGTTCCAGAAGCGGTACTTCCACAACTGTGTGATAGAGACTTGCATACACGATCCGTTCTTTGTTCCTTTACATTTGGTTGAAAGGGCGTAGGTTAGAGTAGTAGTCGGCGGAGGAGAACCCGCCCCAAGGACGGCGATAGCCGCCAGGGCGAACGAGGGTTTCCGGCATGTCCGCCTCGGGCTTTACGATCGGCAGGCCCTCGGGAGGGTCGCGGGATCGTGCGGTTGTTTCCTCTTCAGACCTGGAATTAACACACCACTCCATCTTTGATTTAGTGTTCCTGGGTTTTCTCTTGGTGTGGACGGTCCTTACAATTCATTTTCACAAGGTTGGTGCGAATTTCATCAACGACGATGTGTCGTATCTTGAGAGAGCCCTATCACTCCTAAGGACTGGGTTCGATGGGTTCAACGGCCGCCCCGAAACGACCCAGCCGCCCGGCCTTCCCTGGATCCTGGCGGGGCTCTGTTATCTCCGGGCGTGCAGCTACGGGGCAATCCTGAGCGCAATGGCAGTGTTCGAGGCATTGGGATTTGGCGTCACTTACCTTGTTCTCCGCCGTGAAGTGGGACGACTAGCTGCGGCCACATTGTGCGTGCTGCTGGTCGCCTCGCCACTTTACTTTTCGATGGCGACCGAGTGGGTCTCTACGACTCTGCCATTCTTCTTTACGATCATGAGTGCGCTGTATGCAGCGCGGAAACTCGAAGAATCGACTACTACCAGATCAAGGCTGCAATGGGGCGTTTTGTTGGTCTTCTTCGGGGCGGCATCCATAATGATCGCCACGGCGGGGATCGCGCTAATGGCGGCAGTCGTCGTCAGGATTGGAATAACCTTGTTTCGCGACCGGCACTTAGCGTTGGCGCAACTGAAAAATTATGCCGCCCTACTGTTAGTCGGGATCGCCGTGCAAGGTCTGTGGATGCACAGAAAGCCGGCACCGCTAGAGTGGCCTCTCCCGGGATACCCGGCCCCATACTTGCAACAACTGGCTTTGAAGAGCGGCCCCGATCCAGAGTTGGGGTACGCCACATGGCGCGACGTGGCCGTACGCGTAGAAACGAACCTGAGAGACGAGACAGTATTGTTCGACCACTTGTTTAGCTCTCGCTGGATTAATCCCGGATGGTGGTCGATCTCGATTGGGTTGCCACTCCTGCTGATGTTCCTCGGCTGGGGATCCGTAATCTGGCAGAGCAAGGGAAATCATCTGGGCGCCTGGTTCTTTGGCGGATATCAAGGCGTCTATCTGCTTTGGCCTTGGAAAATGGAGATGAGATATTTTTTGCCCATAGCTCCGCTGGCCTGTCTCTTTCTATGGAGAGGTGTACAAGAGTTGATCCGGATAGTTCGTAACCAACCTCGAATGGTTGGAATTTTCTGGATACCGGCATCGGCGGCTCTAGTTGCTGGATCGCTTGCAGAACTACAAGGAGCTGCTACTGACGCCCAAATGGCGCATGGAGGTGCACAGGGGAAAATTTCCCTCGTGTTGTGGTGCTTTTCGGGGATTATTGCTGCGTGGATGGCATGGAAAGGAGCACAGTGGCACACACGAACTGCCCTGCTGCCAAACTCGGGCGAACGGGCTCGAGTGCCGCGTATTACGCGGAAAACAAGCCTTAGTTTTCTTGGGATAACTTTGTTTGCTGCGCTATTTCTGAGTGTTCTCAAAGACGACGAAGCAATCCGACGCGAGAATTTGGATCTTCGGTCCGTGGTGAACCGGCCGGGGCCAGACGTAGAAGCCGCAAAGTGGATCCAATCGCACACGGAGCGTGGAGCAGTAATCATGGCCAGGCATGTGCCAATTACCTATTACTACGCCGACCGCAAAATCGTGTGGTTCCCACCCAGCAGCAATGCTCAGTTGCTCATTAACGGAATTGTGAAACACAAGATTGATTATGTGGTTTCGATAGATCGCGACGTCAGTTACTACCTTCCGCCTGATGATGAATGCATGGCTGCCTTGCTCAACCGCTATGGCTGCAGATTCCAATTGGTTCAGACGATAGGAACCGCTCAAATCTTCCGGGTTAACAGAGAGGATGGGCAGGGGACTTCCTCGCTACTGGCTCCGTGCCTCTGAACTATGTTTCAAAAACAAGGATGTGAACAGGCGCGCCGTCACGCGAAATGTGCGCCGGATAGGAAGCCGGAACCATCGCGGGGCCAGCGCGGCGGTTCAGGAGTTCGCGGCTAATTCGGAAGGAGACCAAAGACCGTAACAACCGATTGGCCTCCGACATAAACCTTGCCGTTTGCAACGGTGGGCACAGTGAATTTGACCGAAGGACCGGCCGCACCCGTTCCGCTGGCTGGGCTGCTGTAAAGCAATTTCGTTACGTCGGTAGCATCGTAGGCATCAAGGATGGCTGGACCTCCTGATGGCCAACCGGAGAGATCCAGGATCCAGACAATGCCATTCGTGTTGCCGCTGGCGGAAACAGCGGGAGTAGCTCCGCGCGGCGGGAAAAGGTTGGGCGAGTCAGCAAACTGAGGAGTTGCGATCACTCCATTGGAGATGGTGAACTGACTCAGCGGGAAGCTTTGCCCCGTACTGTAAATGTTTCCATTCCAGTAGGCTGGCACGCCATAGATTCCGCCGTCGAGTTGCGTGGTATTGGGTGGCGGGACAGGGATAACCTCCTGAACGTCCTGATTGGCAAGCGAATTAAACTTGCCCATGTTGTTCTGGTCCAGGAGATAAAGGATGGCAATCTTACCAGTGGCAATTGCCAAATGGGGATGAGCCGCGGATCCGACAGAGTCCGGGAGAATCATAATTCCGGCAGAACTTAGGTCGATGTCATTGGCGTCGAGGGTGCTCCGGTTGAACGGAGTGAACCAATCAAGCAAAGTCCCCGTTGGACTGATCTTGAGAGCCGTTTCGGAGAAGTTCTTCTTGCCGTCATAGGAACCGTTGCCAGTTGAGACGTAGACGTTCCCATTGGCATCAGCGGCTGGGCCATCGCCACCGGACCAGATGGAAGCACCGTTGCTACCGTTCGTTGGATCTGAGGTGGAGAACACAAACTTCTGGACCAGGGTGGAAGCATCATAGCCGAAGAGCCATCCTTGCCAATTGGGGATGTCTCCGTGAGATCCGAAGGCAACGTAGATGGTATTGTTGGCAAAAAGAAGCGCGGGCCGGTTGAAGTGGCGCAGAGAGACAAAATTCGTCGCCGCGATCGCCACAGGTCCGCCAAATTTCTCCGCGCCCGTGGTCAGGTCGAGAGCATGCAGTCTGCTGATGTAGCACGGTGAACTTGTGGAGCATCCCGTGCCCACGGTCTCCTTGGTCTTACCCACCACGTAAATGGTGTTTGTGGCCGGATTGATGACTGGCGTCGAAGTGATGCCGATCTCCGGGAATACGTCGTCAGTGGGACCGACGGAAGTACCGAGCGAAGTATCCTGGTAGGGCATGGTGGTCACGCCGGTTCCAAGAAAACTTGTTTTCCATAGCTGGACGCAAGAAGGGGAGTCGGCGTCAAACGCATAAACGCTGTCATGCTCCGTGGCAATAAAAAGCACGTTGTGCTTCGCGCTGCCGACCGTTAAGTTGGCGACGTAAAGTGGCTGGGCATAAACATAACCGTCCACCGGACAGGAGAAGAGTCTTGAAAAAGTCGTGGAATTTACGTTGGACGGAGTAAGGGCGTACTCCCGAATGTTCTGACCGGTCCGGGCGGCATCATTGTGGAACGTGAAGACGCCCTGCAGGTCTGTGACGGCAAAATTGACAGAAGCGCTGACCGATGCGTTGGCCACGCTGGTTGCCGTGATGGTATGCAGCCCTGCTTGAGTTCCAGGGGTGAACAGGCCCGTTGCGCTGATCGTGCCCGAAGTGGATGTTCCGCCCGTGTTGCCATCCACCTGCCAGGTGACGCCAGAATTGCTGGGATCGTTAAAAACGGTGGCCGTAAACTGCTGCGTCTGGGACATGGTAATGGAACCACGCAGCGGGCTAACGTTAACGGCCAGCGAACCCGGGACGACGGTAATGCTCGCAGTGGCCGTCTTGGTGGTGTCCGCAACTGAGGTGGCCGTCAGAGTGACGGTAGCAGGGTTCGGGACGTTAGGAGGAGCCGTGTACGTCACGCTAGTCGAGGTTACCGAAGAGAGCGTGCCGCAAGCAGCGCCGCCGCAACCGGCACCGGAAAGCGTCCAAGATACCCCCTTACCCTGGACATCGTTTGTCAATTGGGCGGTGAATCCCTGTGTGCCGTAGCCGGCAGGAACGCTGGCGCTGGTGGGAGAAACTGCCACAGTAATGTTCTGAGGCATGATGCCAGAGGCAGACTTGAAGGCAGCCAAGGCAGCACCCCAGTTGTCTGAGGCGCCGAGGGTGGCACTGGCTGAGGCAGTACCGGCAATCGCCTGAATTTGATCTTCCCCGACCAGTTTAGTGCTCGGTTCTGCAGGGACAAAGTCCTCGATCTTATAGCCGGTTCCCGCAGTAAAGGAAGCGGCATTCCCTGTTGTTATCTCGCCAAGAAGCAGGTCACCACCCCAGGCGGTAACTGTATTGCCTGAGTTGGGGCTTCCGCTCGTTCCTTCCCGCGCCACAGCAGCATCAAGGGAATTGGTCAGAGCAACCCCGGAGTATTCCATGATGGTAAAGCGCAGAGTAGAAGAAGGGATGTTGTCAGAGACGGTGACAGTGTTTGGCCCGCCCGCTATATTTTCGGCGTAGAAGATGCCAATGGTCTCTGGATCGCCACTCATATTGAGCAGGATTGCTTGCCTGTAAACATTGGAATGAGAATCCGTGACCGTAATGGTCTGGCCGCTCTTCCCTGCACGTACCACGACAGCAATGAAATTGCCGACCGCGTTGCTCGATGGAAATGCGAGTGAGAAAGAGTTGGAAACCCCGGCGTCCACCCCGGTGTGTTGGACCAATTTGATGCCGCCCGTGCCAGTGGTGACGGTGAATGGAACTCCGTTACTCGCCAAGCCACCGACGGTGACAGTAACGTTTCCGGTCGTGGCGCCCGAAGGAACGGGCACTACGATGCTCGTGTCGCTCCAACTCGATGGCGTTGCAGTAATTCCATTGAAGGAAACAGTGCTGGTACCCTGCGTGGAGCCAAAACTTGTTCCGGTGATGGTGACTAAAGTACCCACAGGTCCAGAAGTGGGACTTAGGCTAGTGATGTTCGGGCCGGAAGTGACAGTGAAGAGCACGCCGTTACTGGACACGCCATTTATGTTGACGACAACGTTTCCCGTGGTGGCGGCAGCAGGTACGGGAGCCACGATCTGAGAGTCATTCCAACTGGTCGTCCTAGCGGCAATTCCATTGAACAACAGAGAACTCGACCTTGTTCCCACAGTGGGGCCGAAATTGGTGCCATTGACCGTGACAACCGTACCTGAGGTTGGCGAAATGCTCGAAATGAAGGGAGGAGGTGTCACGGTGAAAGGCAGGCCGTTACTTGCCACGCCGCCAACTGTGACCACAACATTGCCGGTAGTGGCCCCTGCTGGCACTGGCGCGTTGATGCTGGTATCGCTCCAGCTTGCTGGACTTGCGAGAGTGCCATTGAAGGTAACCGTGCTGGTTCCCTGAGTTGCGCCGAAATTCACGCCCGTGATGGTGATGGTGGCGCCGACAGGACCCTGAGTCAAACTTAGAGTCGAAAGACTCGGGTCGGGGCCGGTGACTGTAAACGCGACCCCGTTACTCGGCATGCCACCGACAACTACGATGACGTTGCCTGTGGTGGCTCCGTTCGGCACCGGAGCAACGATGCTGGTAGCGCTCCAACTTGTAGGTGCAGCAGCGATCCCGTTAAAGGTTACAGAACTGGTCCCCTGCGTCGCACCGAAGTTCGAACCGGAGATGGTCACCGAGGCACCGATGGCGCCAGAGTTGGGCGAGAGACTGCTTATGCTGGGGGGAACGACGACGGTGAAGACAACGCCATTGCTGGACAAACCGCCTACAGTGACAACTACATTGCCAGTAGTGGCGGCTGGCGGGACGGGAACGACAATGCTGCTGTTACTCCAACTGGTTGGGGTTGCGGCGGTACCGTTGAACGTGACGCTGCTGGTCCCCTGGGTGGCACCGAAATTCGTTCCCGTGATCGTCACGGAAGTTCCGATAGCACCCGAGGTCGGGCTGATGTTGGTGATGTTGGGCGGCGTGAGGACGGTAAAGTTCACGCCATTACTGAGCACGCCACCGACAGTCACAACTACGTTGCCGGTAGCGGCGCCTGCGGGGACGGGAACGACAATGCTGCTGTTACTCCAACTGGTTGGGGTTGCAGCGGTACCGTTGAACGTGACGCTGCTGGTCCCCTGGGTGGCACCGAAATTGGTTCCCGCGATCGTCACGGAAGTACCGGCCACTCCCGAAGTTGGATTAATCGAGGTGATACTAGGCGGAGGAACCGTAACGGTAAAAGTAACGCCATTGCTCGCGACGCCTCCGACAGTGACCACAACGTTTCCAGTAGTGACCGTCGAAGGTACAGGTGCCACGATACTCGTTGCACTCCAACTCGCAGGAGTAGACACGACACCATTGAAAGTGACGGTGCTGGTGCCTTGTGAGGTTCCGAAGTTTGTGCCAGTAATTGTTACCGAGGTGCCAACTGGGCCGGACGTCGGACTGAGGCTGGTAATGGTTGGAGAAGTGCCGCCGCTGCCCGTTGCAGCCTTAAAGGAAGCGAGAACGGCGCCCCATGTATCGGAGGCGTTCAGCGAGGCGTTGGCAGAAATTGCTCCGGCGGAAGCTTGAATTTGGTCCTCTACGAGCAGTTTGGTGTTCGGTTCGGCAGGAACAAATTCACGAGCCTGGTAACCCGTTCCCGCAGTGAAGTTGGCTGCATTGGCCGTCGAAATCTCACCGAGCACAAGGTCGCCGCTCGCGGTAGTGGTTATCGCACCGCTGTTGGGCGAAGCACTTGTCCCGTGAGAAGCTGTCGCTACGTCCAATGAACTAGCCGTTGCGATTCCGGAGTACTCGAGAATCGCGAAACGAAGCGTCCCCAGGATGGAATCGGACACCGTGACCGTATTTGCTCCTCCCGCAATGTTTTCCGCGTAGAAGATGCCGAGAGTATCTCCGTCCAAGGTTTCGTTGTACACGAGAGCCTGGCGATACGTATTGCCGCGCGAATCCGACACGGTGAATACCTGGCTGGTCTTTCCGGCACGGATCACAACCGCAATCCAGTTGCCTGCCGTGTTGTTCGAACTGAAAGAGAGCGTCGAGGAACTGGTGGTCCCGGCATCCTTGCTGACATGCTGCACAAGAGAAATCGGGCCCGCTAGAGACTGAACCGTGAAATTAACCCCGTTGCTGGGCTGGCCTCCGACGGTGACCACAACGTTCCCTGTAGTTGCTCCAGTGGGAACGGGAACCGTAATGCTGGTGGAACTCCAGTTGGCTGGAGAAGCAGGAGTCCCATTGAAACTGACCGTGCTGGTTCCTTGCGAAGAACCAAAATTGGAGCCAGAAATTGTCACCAGAGTTCCGATAGGCCCGGAGACGGGGCTTAGGCCTGAAATGTTCGGTGGCGGCGGAGTCACCGAAAAGTTCACTCCGTTGCTGGCCACACCGCCGACCGTGACGACCACGTTCCCGGTAGTCGCTGCTGCGGGAACAGGGGCGGTAATGCTTGAGGCACTCCAAGCAGTTGGGGACGCCAGCGTTCCGTTAAAGGTAACCGTGCTTGTTCCCTGCGTAGTTCCGAAATTTGCACCAGCGATGGTAACAGCGGTGCCGACCGCGCCAGAGGAAGGTGTCAAGCTCGTAATGCTGGGCGGAGGTGGAGTCACGGTAAAGCTGATTCCATTGCTGGACATGCCCGCGACGGTCACCAGGACATTGCCGGTGGTCGCTGACGTGGGAACCGGGACAACTATGCTGCTGGAAGTCCAACTAGTCGGAGACGCAACCGTCCCATTGAAACTGACCGTGCTCGAGGCTTGAGATGGCCCGAAACCGGAGCCTGCTATCGTAATGGATGTACCGACTTGTCCAGAACTTGGGGTGAGACTCGTAATGCTGGGCGGGAGAACGGTGAAGCTGACCGCGTTGCTGGGTACACCGCCAACGGTTACAACAACGTTGCCTGTTGTGGTGATCGGAACGGAAACAGTGAGACTCGTCGAACTCCAGTTACTAGCCGTTGCCGAAACCCCATTGAAGGTTACCGTGCTGGTGCCTTGGGTGGTGCCAAAGTTGGTGCCCGTGATCGTTACGGAAGCACCTATCTGTCCGCTCGAGGGACTTAGGGAATTGATTGTAGGGGTTGGGAGGACCGTGAAGGACACACCATTGCTCGCTACACCCCCAACAGTGACTATGACGTTGCCGGTGGTGGCGCCGACCGGCACCGGAACAGTGATACCAGTAGCGCTCCAACTCGAGGGAGTGGCGGCCGTCCCGTTAAAGGTGACCGTGCTTGTACCCTGACTCGCGCCAAAATTCGCCCCGGTGATCGTGACCAAAGTTCCGACCGGGCCGGAGGTGGGACTCAAAGAAGAGATGCTTGGTCCCGGAGCAGTCACGGTAAAAGCCACCCCGTTGCTGGCGAAACCGCCGACAGTGATCACGACGTTGCCGGTCGTGGCTCCGTTTGGCACAGGGGCAACAATGCTGCTGGCGCTCCAACTCGTCGGTGCGGCGGCGATCCCGTTAAAGGTCACAGAACTGGTCCCTTGAGTCGCGCCGAAGTTCGATCCGGAGATTGTGACCGAGGTACCGAGCGGCCCTGACGTGGGATTCAGGCTGGCGACGAAAGGGGTGACGGTAAAAAGCACGCCATTGCTGGGGAGGCCGCCTACAGTAACCACCACACTGCCAGAGGTGGCCCCGGAAGGAACAGGAACCGTGATGCTTGAGGCGCTCCAGCTTGAAGGAGTGGCTAGGGTGCCATTAAAGGCCACAGTATTGGTCCCTTGCGTTGCGCCGAAATTCGAGCCCGAGATGATGACTGATGTGCCGACTGGCCCGGAAGTGGGGCTCAAGGCAGAGATATTCGGAGCAGAACCGGAACCGCCGACCGCAGCGCGGAAGGCTACCATTTGCATGATCCATGTTTGAACTTTGTCAAGAACCGCGGTTGCGTTATAGGTTCCCGCCGCAGAAACGATTTCGTCCTCAAGGATGTCCCCATCCCCGGTGATGACGCGGCTCGTAAATCCGGGGCCGGCTCCCACTGTGGCCGATTGGACAAGATTGGCGCCAATGAGCAGGTCGTTCGCGTTGGACGTTATGGCAGGCCCGCTGTCACTTGTGGCGGCGCTGCCCTGGGCGCCAACGGATACATCGAGAGGATTCAGTGGATCGAGGCCACTGTATTCCGCAATGCGAACATCGGGAAACTGCGCGGGAGCAGAAAAAGTTACCGTCACGGTGTTGGTGCCAGCCGAAGCGGATGCGATATTCTTCGCATAGTAGATCGCTTGCGAAGAGGTCCCGCTGACGACAACGGGGGCCGCTGCCACCGAATAACTATTTCCGACCGAATCGACGATGGAAGACACGGTGGAGGTAGAATCATTCCAGCCAACTACTACAACGTTTAGATTGCCGGCCGTCTGGGGCCCCGTGAAAGTAACCGGCACGGTTACGGAAGGGGACTGTGGAGTCGCGTTGTTTGTCTGCACAAACGAAATGCTGGAAACAGTGCCTACTGTGAAATTTGCTCCATTACTGGGGATGCCTCCGACGGTAACGACTACGTTGCCGGAGGAAGCACTTAAAGGCACGGGGGCGACAATGCTCGTGGCACTCCAGCTTGTCGGAGTCGCCACCGTGCCGTTAAAAGTCACGGTACTTGTGCCTTGGGAGGAACCAAAATTTGTCCCCGTGATGGTCACTGAAGTCCCGACAGGACCCGAGGTCGGATTCAAATTCGTGATGCTGGGCGCGGCAGTTCCACTAGCGGCGCGGAACGCTACCATCTGCATGATCCAAGACTGGTTCTTGTCGAGAAATGCGGTTGCGCTATAACTCCCGACAGTCGTGACTAGCCGATCTTCAAGAATGTCTCCGTCCGGCGTAATGCCCCGATTCGTATAACCCGTACCGGGACCAGTAGTCGCCGATTGGACCAAGTTGGCCCCGATGAGAAGATCGTTTGCGCTTGTCGTAGTGACCAAACCACTGTTACTCGTTGACGAACTGCCCTGGGCGCCGACTGAAACGTCCAGCGGATTCACGGTGTCGAGACCGCTATATTCGGCGATACGAACGTCGGCAAACCGCGCGGCCGTGCTAAAGGTCACCGTGACTGTATTTGCGCCCGCTGCCGCCGAACTAATATTCTTGGCGTAGTAAATCGCCTGGCTGGCGACGCCGTTCTGCACAACGGCAGGCGCAGCCAAAGCATACGGATTCCCTTTGCTGTCTGTGACGGAGCTGACTGTAGCTTTGGAATCGTTCCAACCCACCACGACAACGTTCAAGTTGCCTGTCGATTGGGCGGATAGAAAAGTCACTGCAACTGTGGATTGAGAAGTCTGGGGAGTGGCCGAGTTCGTCTGAACAAATGAGATTGCAGCCTGGGAAGAAATGGCAGTCAGAAAAAGTGAAGCCAGGCAAAACAGACCGATTATGAGTGTCTGACTAAATTTCCACCAGCTCCACAATTTACCGATCATCTAGCACTCCTCCAGAAAAATGGGCAACGACGACGAATACACAATGGATTTAACGTCCATCCAAAATGGCAGACGGGCGCCAATCGAAATAAACTCTAGAATCGGGACCCCAAGTGAAATGCAGCGTGGCCCAACAGATTCTGGGCCGAGCAAGCTCACACCCCAATGAGAAAAAGAATGAGCATCTGAAGGAGTGGAGAGCATTCCCCCTTCCAAAGTGGGCGACCGCAACTCCTGTCTATTGAATATGTTAGCCAGTCGATAGCCTATGGTCTTGACCTAGAGCAAGAAGCCAACGGTCCGAAATATGCAGGTCAATTCCCTATAAGGAATAGAAGGCGTGGTGAACGAGAAATGGACGTGGTGACCCCGTCTTCAAAGGAACTACCTCGAACTACTTCGGAAGACGTTCCTTCGATTCGGGAACATGAGTGGCACTAGACAGGCTACCATCCAGCAGAGAGGCAACCCGGCGAAGGATCACCTTCGCCAAAATCAATCCGAGGCCAACAACCAGCAAGCCGGTAGTCTCGGGAATAGACGTGAATAGAGTAAGGAACATGATTCATGTTGTGATGGTGCAAGTGGCAAACCAAAAATGGCCTGGTGCAAACTACTGATAAATATGGTGTTACGCGGGAATGGGCGCGCGAAGAAGTGGCACAATGGAAGACAAATGGAAAGATCGTGCAGATGTTTTCCAGGATTCACCCAGATAAGGGCCTAAATTCTTCGGAGCCAGTTCTCCCTCCAATAATGGTAAATAGCCCGTGGACACAGCCGGTGGTACTCGGAGGCGCAGTAAGAACCTTCCAAAATGATGCAGGGGGACTTCATCCGCAGAATTTTGCCGGTTTTCTCATCGACAATCTGGTGGACCCGCTTGAGGACGCGATAGGTACCGCCACAATAGCGAATCATTTCAGAATCAAAGAGCAGCCCGCGATTGCGATTGCGAAGGTCAAGAGTGGCGAGGATTTCCTCCCTAGATTTTACCTGGACAAATTCACCAGGCTGGAGGTGCAGCTCCTCCATGGGAGTGGTGGCAAGGGAGCCTTCTACATGGGGATATACAACCCCTTTGCGCATACGTTGAATACCGTTAAACATTTCGATCAGCCAGGAACGAAAAACTTCCATCCAACTGAGGAGAAATTCCAAGAGTTTCTCGGCGCGTGAGTCGCCAATGTTGCGCCGGAGGTTCCCGGATCGAACGTCGCGGACATACTGCCAGAGATTCCACCAAGGGAGATCCGAGGAGAACTCTCGAACCTGGGTAGCCTGGCAACAATGAATTTCTTCTCCGGTGCCCGGATCCGGCGGGCGGCGGGCAGCTTTGTACAGGGTTTCGACCGAGCAGATGCCGGCTTGAAGAGGCGCCTTTCGATTCTCCTCGCGATTTGAAATGGCCCCTCGATCCGCTGTCAATTTGACGACAGCAGGGTCCGCCCTTCTCAACCATGCCTCATGCCAATAAATTAGACAGCCTGCATCACAGTCTGCATGAGCAGAGCCATCGCAGCGGACATCGGTCAGATGGACAGCGTTCTTGACGCGGCGCATGTTCCACGGCTTGATGTTGTCGCAGGTCTTATCGGCGCGTTTGAACACACGGAAACGCTTGCCGCAATACTGCAGCATTTCCGGCATGAAGGGCATTGCATCCAATCTGCCTTCCGCATCAAGAGTGGCGAGGATCTCCTCCTGACTGCGTACCTCGACAAATTCCCCCGCGAGAAGATTCAGGCGGCGATTGGATGAAGCAGGTGGCATTGGTATTCGTCTCATCTTATGAAGGTGGGCAGGGGTTTTCGCGGCCAGTGACACTGGTAAAGAGATCCAAATAGGCAGGTCCAAGCCTTTGGGACAAGGACAAAGCGATATTCCGAACCAGGTTTTCCCAATCGTGCTGTTTCGCTAAGGCCCGTCGAAGAGTCTGGAGTTCTGGAGAATTCGCGGGGGGCAAAAGCGAGGCGGCAATGGCGGCGGACCACTGCTCGGGACTCTCCGGGAGCGCGACGTATTCGCGAAAAGGCAAGAGCGAAGGGATTGGGGTTCCGACCACGGGGCGGCCGCTCGCCAGATACTCATGGAGCTTCAGCGGGTAGATATATTTCGTGTAGTCATCGCGGCGATACGGCATTAGGCAGACGTCGAAATGCTGCGGGTAGGCGGACAATTCCTGAACAGTCTTGCTGCCGAGAAAATAGGCGTTCTTTTTCGCAGATAGTTGTTCGGTATAAGCAACAATTTCGGGATGTCTATTTGGAGCTCCGACAAAAACAAAGGACCATTCCGGATGGGATGCCACCAAGTTGAGCAAGAGAGGCCAATCCAGCTGCTTCTTGAGATGCCCACTGTAACCGATGCGAGGGCGCGGGATCCTTGCAATGTCCGTCGGTTCAGGCACTGGTTGCGAGTAGGCCTCAAAATCGACTCCGTTGGGTACGAAAGTGGTGTGAGGATTTAGCGCACCTTTCTTTTCAAGAAGGGCAGGCGAGTGAATAAAAACTTGATCGACTGAACGGATGAGATTGGCTTCCGCTTCCGGAACGGGAATATCCACGGTCGAAAACGAATATTCGTCGTCAATATGGTAACAGCTCACATCAAATGGCGTGTAAGTAAGCGCATTGGCAAACTGAGGGCGCCAAATGTACAAGACAATCTTGCGGCAGCCATGCCCAAGCAAGCGCCTGCGGACGCGTGCAAGCCGTTGATGTAGCGTCCATCGGGCCAACCAGTGCGGCTTAAAGAACTCGGGCAAGAAGAACTCAGGTTGGTAAACGCTGAAGCCGGGCCCCGCTTCATGATCAGGAACCGAAAAGGCGGCCCGATTGATGAATACATCCGACCATTGGTGGGCCGGATTTACCCAAACGACATGGAAATACCGCGCCAGACGCGTGAGGACATGGTTGCAAGGCTGCCAAATTTTGCTCCAGCGATAAGGCACCATGGCAATGACGCCAACTTCCGGCAGGAGAGGCACGCAGGAATTTACGGAACGAGCTTGAGATTTGGAACGTTCCCACAAAGAACCCGGAGAGAGGTTGGATTCGCGTTGCTCGCCGCCCGTTGTCAACGGAGTCTTTACAAGATGTCCGGACATCACCTCTCCCACAAAACCTTTGAATACCGCAGCCACGCCTCGGTCAAAGCCATGCCTTCGCGGTAAGAAATGGAGGCCGTATAGCCGAGGAGCTTCCTGGCTTTGTCGCTCGAGTGCGCCACTTGGCGAGTCTGCGCGGAGAAAATGTTGTCGCGAAAGAAGAGAGGGCCCCTCTGGCTGTTTTTCTGAAGAGTCCGGGGGCCATTTACGCGCTGACGCAAACCTTGCTGAAAGCCGCTTGGCATTGATTGGAAGCCGGCGTAAAGAAGCTTTTCCAGGGAATCGAAGGCGGGAATCTTTCGGAGAACGCTGCGTAACTCGCCTGACAGCAGCACGCGGGGGAAGGCTCGCAAGGAATCGCGGAAGATGCGCGAACGAGGGAAACTCATTAACTGGCTACTCGATATCTGCGGGATGTCCACGCCAAGAAGCGCGGCATGGTCCTTCAGGCATTGTTCCCAAGAAAGTTCGGTGCCGTCGGTGACAAAAAAAATTTCCCCAATCGCTTCGGGCTTCCAGAGCGCGAGCAGTGTGGCTTCAACCAGATTGTCAACGTAAACCAAGTTGCAGGGATTACGACCGCCGTCAAGGATGGCCAAACGTCCGTTGCGAAGCTTGTTCAGCAGGTCCAGGGTGAATGCGGCGAAAGGTCCGTAAACGTTCGGCGGCCGCAGAATGACGACGGGAAGACCGTGGCGTTTTCCGTAACGAAGCACAAGCTTTTCTTGAGCAAGCTTCATATTCCCATAAGCCATGTCCGTGCGCTTAGCTGGTGCGCTTTCGGAAACAGAGTCGGGAGGCGGAGAGTTGCCGTAAACAGCAACGCTGCTCATGTGCACGAAGCGAGTAACGCGGTGAGCCACAGAAGCCTTCAAAACATTCTCAAGACCGCGGGACATGACCGCTTGATCGCCCCGGGCGAGATGAATCACCGCGTCACAACCGCTCACGGCGCGGCGAACCGAAGCAAGGTCGCAAAGGTCACCAATAACGAAATCGAGAGGGAAACGTGTGATTCGCGCAGCCGATGCCGTGGAATGCACAAATGCGCGAGGAATGAAACAGCCTGTTTGAGCCATGACCTCGCATAAACGGCTTCCGATAAAGCCGGTTGCTCCGGTGATCAGTACTCTCCTTGGAGGATTGATCGGCATAGAAGTCCCAGTTAGTTAGACCTTTCTTGGACAAGGACTGTATTTTCCTCGCAGACTTGAGGCATGGCTGCCCGGAGCCGATCCAAAGTCGAAGTATTCCACGGCTCATCCAAACGGGAAGCAATCCTATAGCATTGCTCCATCAGCGCTACGGAAAGGGTCCCCTGCGCGCCATCAATTCTTGGCAGTGAGTGCGTTTGTATCGCTCTGAGGAAATCGTCAAGCTGGACGCTGAAATAATCCGGCTCTTCCGCGGCAGGCATGCCTGCGGGAAAGATCTCCTCCTGGAATTTGCCGTGCGCGGGCGAGAAATGAACCGAGCGAGCCTGTCCCTCGCGCACCTCCAGCGTGCCTGTCTCACCTATCACACGGAGCCGATTTGCGAGGCGATGAGTCTTGGACAAAATGACTTGTCCAGGGACGGCTTGCCCAAGAACTTCGGCTTGGAATCGAGCGACGCAATTGGCTTCTACGCCTCCATGACTATCATCGCGGTAGTCGATCAACTCTACCGGGCCAAAAATATACAGCATGCGATCTATGAAGTGACTTCCGCTGACCATGAGAACGCCTCCGCCGGAGGTGGCTCGAGACAGATTGTAGCCGGACGAGGTTACCCAGCCGCCTGCGGTACCAAACTCATAGTCGAACGATTGCAGCGAGCCGAGAAACCCAGAATGAATAAGACCCTTGGTGAGTTCCGTGCTGGGGAAAAAGCGCGTGACATAGCCCACCGCAAGGACAGCATGCCCGGCGTCAGCCGCACGGCACATTCTCTCGCATTCCTCAAGAGTAGAAGCCAGAGGCTTCTCGCAGAGTACGTGGATTCCCCGAGAAAGAAATTCAATGGCGACAGGGGCATGAAGGTTGTTGGGCAACGCCAGAATTACTGCATCCACCAAGTCAAATGTGTCGCGGTAGTCCAAGCGGGTGATTGGTCCCAATCCAAATTCGGATTGAAGGTGGCGCAAGCGAGGCTCAGAAGTATCGGTCAAGACAGTGAGTTCCGCACGAGGTGATGTAAGAGCCGCGGGCAGGTGGGCGCCTTCGGCAATTGCACCGCACCCGATAATGCCGAGACGCATTCGCCTCTCGCGTCCGGTGAGCGCCAAATTTTTGACGTGAGAATCCAACTCCATGGCATTGAAACTCATAAGGTTAATCGTGCCTCTCCTGTTCTCCTTCGAAAGAGGGCCAGTAAGCGCGCGTCACACGCGAACCGTGGATTCCTTTCTCGACTCCATAATTTGACCGATCGTCTCGTACACTTGCAGTTTGTACGAGAAGCGAGGCCGAGAGCTCAAGCAGAAAAACCACCTTAGCGAAGTTGTGACTAATATACTGAGTAGATAACGGGGCACACCAAAGTATCGGATTGTTCCCGGAGGGCACCCCACCTCTCTCATCGAGGCTCTGCCGCGGCCCAGAGACCAAGCCTTAAAGTAACTCTTGCTAATCCGCTTCCGATCGACAGGGTGGTACACGATCGCCGTGGGTACATAGATCAACGATTCGCCAGCCTTGATTAGCCTTCTGCAAAATTCCGAATCTTCTCCCCGTATCTCGCTCCCAACCGTAGGCCCTAGATCCGGTCGAAATCCGCCATAGCGGAGAAACATTTCCTTTCTGAAGGCCATGTTCGCGCCAAAGGCGGCCGTTTGAATGGGGCATCGCTCTTCGCCAAGATCGAAGTGAACTATGGCGGGGATGGATTTGTGCGAACCGTTCAACTGTATCCAATCCGGCTTCGGGAAATTCCACACAGGCACGATTTTTCCGCCAGTTCCGGCGCATCCCAGTTGTTCGATGGGACATATGAGTTCCAGGAGCCAAAGAGGATCGACCGTGGCATCATCGTCGGTAAAGGCAATGATTTCACCACGAGCTTCTCGGATGCCAGCATTCAAAGCATAGGATTTTCCCTGTTGAGGCTCAAAAAGATAGCGAAAACGCCCGGGAAATTCCTTACAGAAAGATTGGACAACTGATTTCGTCTGGTCCCTGGAATTGTTGTCCACGACCAAAATCTCCCAGGTCAAATCCGGAGGAAGTTTGAGCCGCGAAAGACTTCTTAGCGCGGCAACCAGAACATCCGCGCGGTTATAAGTGCAGACGATTATGCTGACCTTCATACGCGTCCCAGGGCTGCTTGCGGCTTTCTCTCCCAACTAAATTTGTTCGCTACTCAGCGGCAGTGCTGATCTCCGGGCTTGTTCGGTTGCCCCGCCGAATGCATTTCCTTAAGACCATGGGATCGACAAAACAACAGCACATACTCTTCCGATTCAGCTACGTCGAACAGCCTCTTTCTTCTGAAATTCTCGAGAAACTGAGGCGGTCTGTGTTTGCTGTGAATCGAAAACCTTTCGCAGGCGCTTCAGCATCTGGTATGGCCACCAGTTCAATGCCAGGGCCACGTCTATTGCACGCCGAACCGTTTCCCATCCCACTCGGAGCCGGTTTAAGGGAAACCCCAATTCTTTCAACTTGAGGACATGAAACTTCCAATAATCCTTTGGTTTCCTTTGAAACACACTTCTGCCGAGAAACCTGTAGTAGATCGTAAGGTGCGACTGAAGAGCGGAATCAAGCTCATCCGGTTCCAGGTAATAGGGTCCGTACTTGACCAGATATCCGAGGAATCCGGCAAAGAATGTTCCCCGGCTCCTGGAAAAGGAAGTCATCGAATCGTCTTGATTCCTGGTAAATGTGAGGACCTGATGCACAAAACCGAAATCCCAATCCTTCAGGAGCTCGTAGCACACTTCCGTGTCAGAGTGCAGATTGGACTCATCATAAAATGGGTCACGGTTCCTGATCAGATCGGATTTAATCAGAAGTGAACTTGGCGTTCCAAAGACAAAAAGTTTCCGAAGCAGAGTAGCCCGGCAGATTTCTCGGCCGGAAACAACACAACGGCCATAAGGGAGTCCCGTCAGATTGACTTGATCACCCTGCAGCCGATAAGAGCCGACAATCCCCACGGAGGGATGCTGCTCGGCGAGAGCAACCATCTTTTCAAGGCATTCAGGAAAGATCCAGTCGTCGGCAAAAACCATCTTGCAGTACTTGCTAGAAGGGGAAATGGACCGCATGGCCACATTGTGATTTGCGAGTATGCGCAAGAATCGGGAATTGTTGACGATTCGTATGCGAGGATCCTTGTCCGCGTATCGTTGGGCGATTTCCAAAGTGCGGTCCTCGCTGCAGTTGTTGACAATCGTGTAGTCCCAATTAGAGTATGTTTGCGACAGGACACTCTCAATGCACTCACTCAAGAACTTTTCGCCATTATAGACAGGCGTAACAACGCTCACGAGCGGCTGCTGTTCCGCATTCCGGGGGGGGTTGTAGATCACGTCATTGGGATTTAGACGCATAGCTGTTATATATAAGTTTATCTTACTCTTCGATATCCTTGGTATATCCGCTCAGATCGTCAGCTCTCTGCATTGATCTCAGCGCGCGTGAGACGCTCGGCCTTCATCCCATCCAGATTCCATCTTTGAGGAAAGTAAACTATGCCGAATCTGGCGTCGATGCTTCGTCCCGAGCGGTACACGTTGGCCAATTCAATTTCCAAGCAGGCACAGTGCTCGACAGCGTCATAGACGACTCCGCCAACGCCTGTGAGCCATAAGGAGAAATAGTAGCGGCCTGGCAACAGGTTCAGGGAATCGATTTCCAAGTCGAGGTACCCATCACCAGCGGGAAGCTCCGGAAAGTCCAGGCAATGATGCCACGTACTGGTATCTGTAACCAGCGTGCCCAGTTCCGTGTTAAGACGAAATCCAAAACTCGGATAAGGGATAGGCTTGATCGCACGATAGTAAAAACGGATTCTGAGGCTGTCACCACTTCGGGTTAAGGGTTGAGGATTGCCATCGGCCCCAAGGAAAGCGATACCGGTATAGCGGATTTCACCGGTCCCCCCACGTGACCGGGTATCCTCCAAATCCGACGAAGCCTGCTGAGTATTCGCAAAGGTGGACATATAAGATGAGATCACGCGCTGTGCCGGCCCGTCCTCTCGGATACTCCCCGAGTCGATCCAAATTCCCCGCGAGCATAGATTTTCGACCGCAGCCATGTTATGCGAGACAAAAAGCACTGTTCGCCCGCCTTCGCGCAAGTCCTCCATGAGGCTAAGGCACTTCTTCTGAAAGACTGCATCGCCAACAGCCAGTACTTCATCGATGATCAGGACGTCGGGATCCAGATGTGCAGCAACCGCAAACCCCAGTCGCAAGCGCATTCCGGAGGAATAGCGCTTGATGGGAGTATCGATGAACCTTTCGACACCGGAAAACTCGACAATCTCATCGAGTTTTTCATCGACTTCCTTCTTTTTCATGCCCAAGATCGATCCATTCAAGTAAATATTTTCCCTTCCCGTAAGCTCCTCATGGAAACCAGTGCCGACCTCCAACAGGGAGGCAACTCGGCCGTGAACCTTCACGCGCCCCGATGTGGGATAGGTAATCTTGGAGAGGATTTTCAACAGGGTGCTCTTCCCCGCGCCGTTCCTGCCAATAACTCCCACGACCTCTCCTTCCCGTATGGAAAACGAAACGTTCTTGAGCGCCCAGAGGATGTCTCCGGTACTTCCGGCGCTGGCAAAGGGGTGCTTCAGGAAATTCACAATCCGCTCTCGGAGCATGGTCTCCTGATTTCTCTGCCCGAGCAGATACCGCTTTGAGAGATTTTCGACTCGAATCGATTCCATCATTAGAGCTTCCAAGGCAATGCGGAAGATAGCACACCCTGCAATTCTTCAGTGCGACGGCACTCGAAACACGGGATTACGTTCTCGTGTCTGCAATTCCCAAAGTTATCAGACAATATCCGCAAATGTTCGTTCCGCCTTCCTAAAGTACAGTCCACCAGCCAAAAGGAGGAGCAAGCCCACCGCCAGGGAAATTGTGACCAGACGCAAATCCAAGGCATAGGCACGAAAGAGACAAGCCCGGAAAATCTCCATCACGCTGCTGAGAGGATTGAGAGCAAGAAGGTAATGCCAGCGCGGCGGCAGAAAGTTCGGGGGATAAATCACCGGCGTGGCAAAAAGACCGAGCTGCACGACAAATGGAATGATGTGCTTTACGTCCCGATAACGCACGTTCAGCGCAGCCAGCAACATGCTTATCCCTAGGGTCACGACGACCATGGCAAGGATAGCGAGAGGCCAAAAAACGATCCTCCAGGTCGGGACAAGGTGATAATAGGCCATCATTGCAAACAAGAAGATAGAACCAACGCCAAAATCGAGTAAGCTGCTCAACGCCGATCCGCCGGGCAAAAGGACGCGCGGAAAATAGATTTTGGTGAGCAAGTTCGCATTTCCAATCAAGCTGTTGGCAGCCAATCCCAGGGTGCCTGCAAAATACGTCCACGCCACGAGCGCGCTGTAGCAAAAGACCGGGTAGGGAATGCCGCTACTGGGGACTTTCGCGACCCGGCCAAAAAAGAATGCAAAGACCAACATTGTGAACAGCGGCTGAATGATGGCCCATGCCGCTCCGAAAAATGCCTGCTTGTAACGAACCTTCACATCTCGCCATGCAAAGAAATAAAGGAGCTCGCGAAAGCGCCATATCTCCGAGAGCCATCCTTCGTCCTCAGAATTCAGGTCACGGAGAGGTCGAGCAGCAACGGGACGAGGACTGCATTCTTCTTCTTGCGCTAAAGTAAGAGCTTTCGGCAATGGAAGCCCTCCGCATATCCACTTAGAGCATTGGATTCGATACCCCGCAAACGCGCCAACGCCAAAAACGTGTCCGCGGTGAACCAGCGCTTTGAACGCTGGGAAACAAACGTGTCACAAAGAAATTTCGCCTTCCGCTCGCAGATATCCCGACCCAATCCGGCAAAGAAATTTGGCGTACCCAAGTCTCCATCGTACTTCGGAATTTCATATTCCAGGATGAAGTGATTGCGAAAAGTGTTCCAAGTGAGTTCACAGATCACACGGTGATCCTGATGCAGATCGTGGCGGAAGTGCGTAAAGATCAAATCCGGTTCGTACTCCCGCTTAAGTTGCTCGAACTCCTGCTTGATGCGCGCCTGCTGAGACGGAAAAAAGCCGTCTCGGTAGTTCCGGACAGAAATCTTCTTCGTTGCAGCCGGTCCCAGAAACAACCGAGCCGCGCGCAGCGCTTCTTTCTTTCTCACTGGCGTTGAACTGAACACCTTCCAGCAAACATCAAGCTGAGGTTCCTCGCGCAATAGGCGCAAAATAGTTCCTCCGCAGCCAATTTCGATATCGTCGCAGTGCGCTCCGAGACAAAGGATTCGACGAACAGGATATTTGGCTGTGCCCAACCGAAGCTCAACCATCGCGGCGACCCGAAACCATGCTTTCCGGATGAGCATCGATGCTCTTGACCGTGCCCACAGGCAAATCGCAATTGTTTGGTGACTTACATTTCCATACCTCCCAAGGAGCATCGCCTCGTGCATACAGGTCGTCCAACTGCTGCTTATCCTTGAAAGTGTCCATGGACGCGTAAAAGCCATTGTGCTCATACGCCATCAACTGCTGTTGCTGGATGAGCCGTTGAAACGGCTCGAGGACCAGCTCTTCCCCGTCGCACATGTACTTGAAAATGTCTCGTCTAAGAACGAAGTAGCCGCTGTTGATTCGCAGGGAAGAGTCGCGTATGGCTTTGATTTCCTTCACGATGCCGTCGTCGCCGGCCACAACCGAGTGGTAAGTGAGATTGGGCTTCGCGGAAACGAACGTGGCAATCTTTCCGTGGGACTGAGAAAAAGAGATGAGTTTCGGGAGTTGCAGATCGGTCAAGCCATCGGCGTAATTCGCAAGAAATACCTCTTCTCCCTCAAGGTACTTTTCCACTGCTTTCAAGCGCTGGCCGATATTCGAATGCATGCCGGTTTCAGCAAAAGTGATATTCCAGTCATGGATGTCACTGTTGAAGAGCCGGAGGTCTTTGCCGCCTTTTGAAAGAGAAAAGTCGTTGGACACGCACTCGTCATAATGAAGGAAGTACTGCTTGATCGCGTCAGCCCGGTAGCCGAGACACAAAATGAAGTCCTTATGGCCAAAATGAGCGTAATATTTCATGACATGCCAAAGCACAGGCCGGTAACCGATCGGAACCATGGGTTTTGGGACATTATCCGCGTATTCCCTTAAGCGCATCCCCATTCCGCCGCAGAAAATGACAACTTTCATGTGCTTTACTCCTTGACTCCAGAAGATCCCGCAAGCTGCCCCGTCGTTTGCGGAGCACCCAAACTGTAAATTCGAATACAGTCTTCACTTCCTTGAGTCGTTTGATATACGAGCCGAGCCCGAGGATCAGGGATCCCGTGAAGGTACCACTGGCCTATTGTGGGCATCGTCGCTGCGTGAAGGTTATCGAGGGCAACGAACTGAACGTGTTTAGATACGAGGTAGCTCAATGTGGTGGACGAATCCGCGTAAGGCAGGATAATCAGAGTTCTGTTCGCATAGTAAGCCACTCGGCCTTCGAAAGCGGCGATTGGAGCAGATTTCGGGGTGTTGCGGCCAAGCCAAAGCCCAGCCTGTTTGACTCCAAGAAACCCTTCACGCTGCATGTGGAAACCAGGTTCGGTACGCGTACCTACCGCGGAAAAGACCAGAAGGACGGCACAGACAAGTGCTGCGCAAACAGGACCTGCCAATTCGGAGGCAGGCCGGAGGCTCTCACTCCACGAAGCTACCGTGCGCCGTGCCCAGTCTGCAAGTTTGTCGATCCCTGCCGCGGCCCACAGCAGCAAGATCACCGGCAACGGGTAAAGGTATCGGTCTTCCAGGTTCGCGGAGGTGACCATTACCACGATGATCGAGAGCGCCATGACGGCCAAAATGTATTCGTGGCGGAGGCGCTGGACACTCCAAGCCGATCCGAACAGCCCCAAAACAACCAGGAGATACAACGCAGGGCCTCCCAGGTCGACGGAGGTGACGATGGCATAGGTGTCCGGCCAGTCTCTATGAATTCTGTGAGCGAAATAGTTCAACTCGTCATGCAAGGCATGAGGATAGGGAGTATATGCGGCATAAAGGCTGGAATCGAGCAGAGGACCCACCAAATGTAGGTTGTTATCAAGGCCAAAGCCGGCCTGAAAATATGTCATGCTCGAATCCATGCGCTCGCCGAGGGTGTAATTGACATTCCATTTGCCCTCAAAGCGGTAATGCCCCGTATGCCTGTGTTCGAAGAGAACGTAGGGAATCATTAAGAGGAACCAGACGCTCAGCAAAGCCATCGAACCGCTAAGCACTCGTGACCACTGAATCTTCCGAAGGACACCGACCAAGACTGCGGTGACGGCAAAAAACAGCGGATATGCGAAAGCTTCGGGCCGGGAGAGCGTGGAAAGCGCGAAAAAGAATCCGGTCAACAAGAAATCCCGAAGAAGAAACGAGTCAATTGCACGGATACCCCAATAGATCCCGCTCAGCCAAAGCGTAAGATAAATCGACTCATTGAAAACAGATCCCGAAAGGCCGATGAACAAAGGGAAAGAGGCAAACAGCAGGGCAGCACAGACTGCGGTTCGCTCACCGTAAACGTAGCGCGCCAGCAGGAACGCGACCCAGATCAGCACAACACCCGACACGAGCGATAGCAGGTACGCCGAGGCTTCCGCGGCGAGCCCCAATTTCGAAACGCCTGCGATCAGGATCGGGTAAAGAGTCCCATACATGGTTTCAGGCCAGTCGAAATTCCCGGTCAAAGGCTTGCCATCCCGAATTTGCATGCCCATACGGATGTATTCACATCCGTCGCCGCTGATTACCGGGGTATAGCGGAGCATGAAACCCAGTCTCAGGCAGGTGGCGACCAGGAAGATTACGAGAAGCCACTTGTAAGGGATTGGAGAGCGCACTCCGGCACCATCCGCTTGAGTGGCGTCTTTTTGCAGGCGTTCACTCATGAATCTGCACCTCAGGGATAGGCACAACAAACTTGCCACCCCATTCGCGGATATAGGCGGTCTGCTTGATAATTTCGTCTTTCAAATTCCAGGGAAGAATCAGCACATAATCGGGGCGAGTTTCGCGAATGCGGTCCGGCGGGAAAATAGGAATATGAGTGCCCGGAAGATATCGGCCATGCTTATACGGATTACGATCCACGGTATAGTCGAGAAAATCGGTCCGAATCGCGCAGTAATTCAGTAGGGTATTCCCCTTTCCGGGAGCGCCGTATCCGGCGATGCGCTTCCCGCTGCGCTTAGCATGGATCAAGAATTCCAGTAGTTTGCGCTTTGTCTCCTTAACCTGTTCAGCGAAGCGAGAATAGGTTTCCAGATTCCTGTACCCCAGCGACTCCTCCCTGCTGCGGAGTTCTGTAACCCGTTTGCCAACCGGTTTTGAGCCGTCTTCCGCGTGTCTGGCATAAACACGCAGAGAGCCTCCATGAGTGGGTAACTCTTCTACGTCAAAAAGAACCAAGCCGTGAGCCGCAAGAATCCGCTCCGTGGTCAGTAGCGAGAAATAAGAAAAGTGCTCGTGATAAATGGTATCGAACTGATTCTGCTCCATCAGTCTTTGCAGGTGAGGAAATTCCAGGGTGATGATGCCTTGAGGCTTGAGGAGAATCTTCATCCCTGCGACAAAATCGTTGAGGTCGGGCACTTGGGCGAGAACATTGTTACCCAGGAGCAAGTCCGCCCGGCACCCGCTTGCAGCAAGTTCGCTCGCCGTCTCCTTTCCGAAGAACTTAACGAGAGAAGGCACACCTTTCTGGATCGCAACAGCAGCCACATTGGCAGCCGGTTCGATGCCCAGTACGGGTATTTTCCTTTCGACAAAGTACTGAAGCAGGTAGCCGTCGTTGCTTGCGACTTCCACGACCAGACTGCTGCTCGAGAGCGAAAAACGCTCAATCATCTTTTCCGCATAGGATTTGGAGTGCGCCAGCCAGCTATCGGAATAGCTTGAAAAGTACGCATATTCGGTAAAGATCTTTTCAGGAGCGACATATTCAGGCAACTGAACCAAGAAGCATTCGCTGCAGACTTGAACATGCAGAGGGAAGAACGGCTCCATTTGGTTCAAATGCTCCGAAGTGAGATAACTCTCACAGAGCGGTGACATCCCCAAATCAACAAACGTATGCGACAAAGGTGTCCCGCAAAACCTGCAGCAGCCTGATGTCTTTTGATTCATGGTAGAGTTAATATGACTTATATAATGGTCTTATATTAATATCCGTAACTTCCGCAGTTCTCGGCAACTTCAGAGAGTGTAGAACCATGGCTGCGACGTCCTCCGGTTGCATCAGCAAATCCGGAAGATAGGCTTTCCTCTCTTCATGAAAAAGAATTTCGGTTCGAGGCGTAGCGGTTCGCCCGGGGAACACGCACAGAACCCGGATTCCGTCTGAATTCACTTCCTCGCGCAGGCTATCGGCAATCGCTTTGAGCGCATGCTGAGTGGCGGCAAATTGACCCGTACGAGCGCGGGCTCGCAAGCCACTGCTGGAATTGATGAAAGCGATCTGGCCCGGGCCGATGCGAAGGAGGGGCAGCAACTCCTGCGTCAGAAGGTACGGTCCGCGCACGTTGGAGTGATACTGCAGGTCGAGATCGCTGACTGGTGCGCTTGAAAGTTCGGCATGCCGAATTTCTCCGGCCGAATGGACCAGAATGTCCACACGGCCCAAGCTGCGGCTAAGCTCGGCAGCCAATGCTTGAATGTCTTCCTCGCGTGTAAGATCCGCGCGAAACGCGTGCACCGCCGACGCACGATCTCTAGCTAGATGGCAAACATTCTCCAGGGCATCCAATCTTCGCCCGACAAGACAAAGTTGGGTCCCCTCTTCGGCAAGGCTCAAGGCTATCGCACGACCTATCCCCGAGCTTGCGCCAGTGACGACCGCAATCTTGTCACGGAGGTCTTGCGCTCTGTGCCGCGCCTCCGCTGTTTGCCCCTCATTCTTCACTGCTTCGGTCTTTGTGGTCATTAGTGAACCTTCTAAAACTCTTTGCAATTCCTGCTATTAGCTTTGAACTGCAGCAGCAAGTGGGGGCTGGGTCTCGTAAAGGGGGTAGAGATCCTCGGGCACGCGAGCGAGGTCGGTACCTCGCAGATAATCGCCCATGCAGGTTCCGGTAGAAGCGGCATCGACGTTAGGGGCGCCGCGGCGCGACTTGACATCGTCAATGTTTACGGTGCGGAAGTCGATACTGAATCGAGTACGGCCCGAAGAATTTGGGACACTGGAGTGCATCTGTGCGGCAGAAAATAGAAGCACTCCTCCAGGGGGGGCTATGACGCGGATCTGAGGATCCAATTCCATCGGCTCCTCTGGTTTCGGTTGTTTTCGGGTGTCCTGTTTGATGAATTGGGCCGCGTTCTGACGGCTGGTCCGGTTCCATTCCGCGTAATTGTAGTCCGCCGAACCATTGCGAACTGGGCGGCTCCAGTAGCGCGGATGGAAAGCCATGGCGTTTTCCGGAACAATGGGATAAATGGGTATCCACCAGTTAATCTGACACATTGGAGCTGAGTACCAGGTGTCGCGGTGCGGGTGAAAAGCATAAGCGATTCCCACGGTCAGATAATTGTCGCTTGTTGATGTTCGCATTCGGGGAACGTCGAAGTAGGTTTTTTCAGGATCGCAGCCCAATTCGCACAGCATGCCCTGGATGAATTTCTTGGACTCGGGGGCATGAATGAATTTTGGCTTGAGTTGGGCAAGGATTGCCGCATATTGTTCGACCGGAAAATGAAACTGTGCGGTTTCAGGGTCATGCGGGCGAAAAGCCGCCTCCGCCAATTCACGCGCGAATTTGACCAGCGCCAAAGAACTCGGCGTCGGAGAATAAACAAGCAACTGGCCACGAAAAAGCAACTCGCGGCGCTCATCGTCACTGATGGGAGCATCCAAATAGATCGCGTTCATCTAGCCATCCTTTCAGCCAACCTGGCGTGCCAGCCGTGTGTCGGCATCATCCAGTTTTCGCAACAAGCCGGCTGCTTCCAGCGCGTTCGCAGCCTGCTTGAGATGAGAGAACTCGATCCCCGAACGTTCGGCAATGTCGAGCAAGCAATTTGTCCCGTCGCTTTGGTTCAGAATCCACAGCATTGCCAATTCGCTCTGGCCCGAATCGAGCTGCCCGCCAAACGTGTGGTACAGGCCCCTCTTCCCGAGTTGCGGTTCACACTTGGGGTTGAGATTCTGATACCGATGGTTATTCTCAAGAAGTGTCAAGACCTGCAGGCATACGGAGAGCGAGTCTGCCAGTGACTCCGGTTGGATGAATGACAGGTTATCCGCCGATGTGTGATATTCGGGAAACTCCCCGTGTACTGAGCGCGAAAGCCGGCCCACAGCAAGATCGAACCCGGGTGAACAGTACTGTCTTTCATCGTATCCGTAAGGTGAGAAATCGAGGACCTTTGCTGCCCGATCCAAGTGGCGCAAGATGTACCCCGCGGCGCGGTCGATTTCCGCGTTCGATCGACGGCTCTTCTTGTATGTCAGAGGGGCGCGGTCCCCGACGCCGGCGAGCACAAGTCCATGATGAATCCTTTCCGCAACAGCTTCATTACACGCAAGCCACGTTATCGCGCCAATCGTTCCTGGAATGAACAGGAAGCGGTAAGTGTATCGAAGAGGCGCATTCGCCAAGGCTCGTGCAAGAGCAACTGCAACAACCACACCGGAAAGGTTGTCGTTGGCAAGGGAGGGATGACAGATATGGCAGGAGATCAGCACCTCTTCTTGCAGCTTGCCAGGTAAAACAAGTTCGCCGTAGGTGAGATGGCCTGGTCCGAGCGACGAATCGATTTGTACTTCGTATTCGCCCTCAGAGAATTGCAGCAAGTCCCTATGGGACAGACAAAAGCCCCAGTCCTCTTTGTAGTAGGAGGTGCGGTAGGGGATATAGTCCGGACGGTCCGGAAGTGTGTGCAAATGCTTTCTCAACTCGACGAAGGTCATCTTTTGGTGAACTGGAACACTGTAATTCACGACATGAAGATTGCTTCGATGGAAATCGATAATCCGACGACCAGTAGCATCCTTGACGAATGCGTCGCGGATGTTCCATTCAAGAGGTACTGTCCAATCGAACACCTTGGTTCCACTGGGGACTTCATGAGTCCGAATCGGAATCCAGGTCTGTATCCGTCGGAGCGTTTCCCGAACGCCGTTGCCAGTAATGCTTCTGCAAATGGGGAATAGGGCTTCGACCCACCGGATCATTTCCTCTCCCGAAGTCATCGGGACGGCATCCGTCTTCGTCAATTGCGTCGTGGAGGACATGGAGCAAAATCCATTCATTCACCAAAAAGCTTATAATTTCTATCTCTGGCAGAGATGATCCGCGATTCGACTTCCGGCCATTTAATGGCAAAGGCAGGATCGTCCCAGCGGACACCGCGTCCAGATGGCTGATGGTATGGAGTCGAGATTTGATAAAAAACCTCCGTGTCATCAGCCAAAGTCTGAAACCCATGGGCGCACCCCATGGGGACGTAGAGCATGGTCCGATTCGCTGCCGTCAACTCGACAGCAAAATATTGCTTGAAGGTATGCGAATCCCGTCGCAAATCTATGATCACGTCGAAAATCGCTCCACGCGTGCAACGGATCAGCTTTGTTTCCTCGTGAGGACTAGCCTGATAGTGCATACCTCGGAGAGTTCCTCTTCGGGGGTTGAACGAAACGCTGCTTTGGGCGACATGCGGATTCAAACCACGGGAAGCGAACTCCTCCTGGCAAAACGAGCGTGCGAAAAAACCGCGTTCATCGTGATGAGGCTCAAGCTCGATGAGATAGGCTCCTTTCAATTTCGTTTCCCGAAAGATCACAGAATCGTACCCTCTAATCGACGCGTTAAGCTTCCGAGGCTGCCGGCACTTGCAGCCGCCACCGAAGGTCCGCGTCAAGACGCCCCGATGCCAGGAGCTTCTTGATGTGATCAATCCTCTTGTAGCGCGGCCCCTCGAATTCGGATGTTGTCAGGCCCACGCGACGGTATGCGCCGTATAGTTCGCGAGCACCCTTTGTGGCGTTCCATTCAGGCTTGAAACCCGGTAGTTCCGTTCTTATACGGGAAAAGTCAACGCGATAGCAGCGTTTGTCAGGACCTGCATCCTCCGCAAAGTCCACTGAGCATCCTGGAACCGTCTGCTTGACAATCTCAGCCAGATCACGAATCTGGTAGTTTTCTTCAGTGCGACCTACGTTGAAGGCCCGGTTGTGGATGGTCTCGAGTGGCGCTTCGAGCGCGGCAAGAAAAGCTCTTGAGATGTCTTCAATGTGGACAATTGGACGCCACGGTGTGCCGTCGCTCTTCATGTAGATTCGCCCCGTGCACATGGCCCAAGCAACCAGATTGTTGAGCACCAGGTCAAAACGGAGCCTCGGAGAAACACCGTAGGCAGTGGCGTTGCGCAGGAAGGTTGGACTAAAGTACTCGTCGGCCAGCTTCGCGACATCCTGTTCAACAAGCACTTTGGAATGTCCATAAGGAGTTACAGGATTGAAGGCAGCGGTTTCGTCGAGTAGCTTGTCTCCCGCGGCACCATAAGTACTGCAAGAGGAAGAGAAAAGAAAACGACGAACGCCGGCTTCCTTGGCAGAGCGAGCAAGCCGCAGGGATGCTTGGTGGTTGATTTGATAAGTAAGATCAGGATTGAGATTGCCGAGCGGATCGTTTGAAAGGCCCGCGAGATGAACCACGGCATCAAAACCCTTGAGATCTTCAGGCATGACATCCCGAAGGTCCTTGGAGAGTGACGGGAATCGCCGTGGCTCGTCCCCGAAGGTGCATTGTCCAAAAAGCTCTGTATCGAGGCCCACGACCTCGTGACCAGCATCGCTGAGCATAGGCGCCATTACAGTACCGATGTAGCCTTGATGCCCTGTTACCAGAACACGCATCGCGATCCCCTTTGTTTTATTAGCCTTTGCTCGACTGCTTTCGGATTTGGCTTTCCCTTGAAAGGGCCAAACTGGCTCAGGAGTGCTTTGAGCAGAGAACTCCTGAGAGTCTGCACTTGGGGAGAAGCAGATCGACTGCCAATCATCGACACCGTGAATGATGGTAATTCATTGAAATATAAAGACTTACTTCCCGAACGACCCTAGACAGAGATCGGTCATTTTGGGGATGGCCAATTCCTTTCCCGTTTGCGGTATTGCCTTCCCTTTGCTGGAGAAACGGCCGAAGATTACGTAACACCTTTACAGTCAAGTAGTTAGGACTTATCCTAGGAATCTAGATTGCCATTGGCAGGTTGAAATAAGGCTGCCAAGTCGAGGGGCTCAGGATCCAATTGACCGACTATTTCGCCCAAAGGGACCAATTCAAAGTCGCTAAGCAGCCTTCGAATCTTCGCTTCCGTACTCTTCAAGCCAAAATAATGCCTCAGATGTGCGGTCCAACTGCCGCGGAGCCTGGGCTGCGAAACATCCAGTTCCCAGGGATGGACATAGATGCAGACGGGGTGGCATTCATTCTTGTTTATGTATCGTATCCCCCATCTCGTAAACTCATAGGGCAGAAGTCGGAGGTAAGCTCCTCCACCAATCGGCGAACGCCTCTTACCAAACATCACCGTTGGCATTGGAAATTCCACTATGTCCCCTGCAGAAGTCTGTACGCGAAAAGGCAGGCGAGGACCCCGAGGCATACCATAGTTGAGATGTTCTATCGGGTAAATGCTCGAGTCATATGTAAATCCGAGTTCCGCAAGCACTTCAAACGCCCATAGTGAATCTACCGTTATAGAGAAACTGGGCGCGCGATAACCATAAACGGCCCCCCCGCTTGCGTTCTCCAAAAGCTCCTTCGCCCTTTTGGTGTCTTGTTTGAACTCAACTTCCGAAAGCGAATAGACGAGCCGATGGAGGTAGCTGTGGCAGGCAATCTCGTGGCCCGCTTCCGCAACTCTGCGAACCAGTTTCGGGTATTTCTCTGCAATCCAGCCGACAGTAAAGAAGGTGGCATGGCAAGCAGCCTCTTCAAACAACTGCAGAAGTTTCTCTGTATTTGCCTCAATGCGACTGGGCCGATCGTTCCAGTTTGCCGGTCCAACTGAATCGGCAAAAGCCGTGACCTGGTAGTAGTCTTCGAGATCCACGCTCAGGGCGTTTTTCATCTTAAGAGTTATAATACGTATTTGCTCGGCGAATTGAAACTCGCAGCAAACACAAAATTGGGGAATTTGGAAACAAACACAGAGCAAGGACCAGCTACTGTAAACCCAGGTGCTTTCTATGCACTTCAACAGCCAACGTAAGTGGCTGGCAGAAAATTCATGCTTATAATTCCCTACGCGATTCTCTTGCTTGCTCCCTAAGAGAAGCACTGGTGGCGGAAGTTCTTCAAAGACTTCTCCGAGCAAGCGACAAGTCGAAAGCTTTTGGGTTATTGTTTCGGGTCTTGGCAAACGATACGAAGATCAAGGATGAGGGGAAAAGTCTGCGGATTTTAACATTCGCAAGTCTGTTTCCGAACGCGTGCGATCTCACGCACGGAATCTTTATTTATCAGCGGTCCCTACACCTTGGAATGCGCCCAGGCCTGGAAGTCAAAGTTGTAGCCCCGGTTCCTTACTTCCCGCGTTGGCTAAACATAGGCAAATGGGGCCGAACAAGCAAAATTCCGTGGAAAGAAGACATTGGCGGGCTGAGCATCTATCACCCCCGCTATTTTCTTCTGCCCAAGGTCTCTATGCCCTATCATGCACTATCGATGTTCCTGTCTTGTATGCGATTCATCGCCGAATTGAACCGCACATGGAAGATAGACTGCATCGATGCGCATTTCGTGTATCCCGATGGGATGGCAGCAGTCCTTCTTGGAAAATGGCTAGGAATTCGAGTGATCGTATCGGCAAGGGGATCCGATATTAATGTCTATCCTAGGTTTCGGTTAATTAAGCCGTTGATTCGCTGGACGGTTGCGAAGGCCGATGCGTTAATCACGGTGTCTTCCGCTTTGAAAGAGACATTGGTCGATCTCGGCGCCAACGAAAGCAAGATCCGAGTAATTCCCAATGGCGTTGACATCCGAATATTTGAGCCGCTTCAGGAAAGCGAGGCGCGGAAAGTTCTTGGCTTGCCTGCACAAGGTCCAATCATCGTGTCAGTGGGTTCGCTTATTCCCTCCAAAGGCCACGCACTGCTCGTCGCTGCCATGCAAAGAATCATAACAAGGCATCCCGACTTAAAGTTGTACATTATCGGGGAAGGACCACAGAAATCGGAATTGGAAAGGCAGATTAAGGATTCAGACTTGAAGGGAGTGGTCGAACTTGTCGGCAAGAAACCCAATCCCGAGCTGGCACAGTGGTTCAGCGCAGCAACAATAAGCTGCCTGTTAAGTTCACGTGAAGGCTGGCCAAATGTCATCACCGAATCACTCGCTTGTGGCACACCAGTTGTGGCCACAAGCGCCGGAGGAATTCCGGAAATCATCAACTCTCCTGAACTAGGGCTAATTGTGGATCGTACAGCCGAAGCTGCTGCAATGGGCTTGGAGGAAGGAATCACGAAAACCTGGAACCGCCAGGCGATTGCCCTTCGGGGCAGATCGCGAACATGGGACCAAGTGGCCGGCGAAGTGGAAGCGGTTGTACGCGCTCAAATGTAGTCTCGCCCTCAAGAGATGGCCCCTTTGGTCTCCCTTAGGCCTCAAACCAAGATCATGCCTTACCGAAGGTCTTTGGTTTCTCCAGCACGACAATGAGATTGCTGCGCAGATTCTTGAACGTGGCCAAGCGCAACAGACGAATCCACAGTAGCTCTAGAATGACAATTGGTCCCAACATGACCGATTGAGCCGACGATTCCACACGTCTGAGTTCCAAGATTCGGAATCCTGCTTCTCCCGTGAACTTCTTGACTGCCCTCGGGGTATTCATCCGATACAGAGTCGGAAAGACGTCTTCCTCTTTGCGATTCTCAAAAAACTTGATAAGGCTTGGTTTAAGACGTTCGGGAATCAAATAGGACAAGGCCGTCGCATAGCTGAGGGCGTTCGGTGTATGGAAAATAAAAATGCCGTTCGGCGTTAGTACGCGAAAAGCTTCGGAAAGAAGCGCCGAAGGCTCGGCAACATGTTCGACGACCATATTGGCGGAAAGAACGTCAAAGGAAGCGTCCGCAAAGGGCAGCGAGGCAGAGTCCCCGACAACCCGATAGCGTACAAAGCTGTTCCCCTTCAGGCTGGCTTGGTCGGGGTCGATCCCGAAAATTGCTCTCATTCCCGCCCGGAGAATGGACTGCTCTTCATCGGCATAGGGCATCCATTCCGGGAAGAGCCGCCGTCCGCATCCTATGTCCAGCCATCGTGACTCTCCCGAGAGTTTGGATTTGAGTAGCTCGCAGTAAACAAACTGCGCATTCCGTAAACCCGGAGTGATCAGTCTTTCCGCGGCGTAATAGAATTGGAATAGCGTCTTCCGCAGATTTTTCATCAAACAAGAAGTCCTCTATTTCCCCGGATCTTTCGATTCAATAGCCTGTTTCATGAATCTCCAAGATTAGTTGTGTTTCGCTTTCATTCCGCATTCCTCTTTGGAAGATCGGGAACCGACAATCATGCTGCGATTAAGATAGCAGGTTCTTCCTTGAGTACATGGAACTACAGTTTCCTGCCAACCGGCGATGCAGATCGCTCTTGAGTTACAGATTCGGAGCCTCGAATTGTTTCCCACGTGGGAGTTATGGAACCAGTAAGAAATTTCACAATAGCGAGGAGAGAAGCCAAATTCATAAGACAAAAGTAGTAAGTCAGGTAGAAGATTCTTGATGAAGATCTCAGCGGCCCGAGAATCCAGGCTGCGACTCCCAACGCATAGAAACCAAGCTGTGCCAGTGCAACCATTCTGTAAAACCAAAAATGCCATAGCAATAAACTAAAGATAAGCGAGGCAATCAGAAGAACTGGCGCGAGCCAACGGAGAATTTTATGCGAAATGAGACAGAGCCAATGACGAAATTGATTCCAGGGGAACAGAACCTTGTACTCGCGAAACACTGCACTAATGCTGCGGCTGATAATCCTCACCTTGCGACGAAATTCTTTTTGAAAGCTGTCGCCAGCATCCTCATAGCACACCGCAGCGGGTTCATATATTCCCCGATATCCTCGAGCTATGATTTGCAGTGGATTCAACAGATCGTTGATGTCTGTAGGTCGGAGGGGAGTGAACATTTCACGACGAATGGCGTAGATCGCTCCGTCGCCTCCGACGACGGAGCCAAAGGCTGATTCCTTTTGCTTTAGCCAGCTTTCCAGTCTCCAGTAAAGTCCCTCGGATTCGGCCGACGGGGTAAGTCCGGCATGCCGCCTATAACGCGCATTTCCAACGACGTATCCCACCGCGGGATCTGAAAAATGTTTGGTCAGTTGACGAAGCGCATCACGCTCGTATATGGCGTTCGCGTCAGAAAATACAAGGATGGTTCCCGAGGAACTAGGGACTCCAAAATTCAAACCACAGCTCTTACCTAAGCGTTTACCCTGGCGAACTAACCGGACGCCGGCTTCAGAAAAGCTCTTTGCAATATCATCCGTCTTATCCTCAGAGCAATCGGACACAACAATGATTTCAAGCAGCGCCGAGGGATAATCGAGCGCCAAGGAATTCAATAGCTTCTCTTCCATCACGGATTCCTCATTAAAGGCCGATATGATCAAAGAAATACTCGGCAGACTTTCGGTGCTTGGGACCGCGTGATGGGAAAAACACCTTGCAAGCAAAGAGATGAGGACGGGATATCCCAGATACGTATAAGCAATCAGGGCAAGGCAAACCCATAAAAGCGTCTCGAGTACGGGGAACTCAGCTAGCGGGGTCATTCTGCGAAGCTGTCTGCGAAGGCCGAACAGGATGGCCTATGGCCATCCTGAGAGAGCCGTCGGCAGGGTCCCGGAATGGAATGTACAGATTATCATCCTGATCAATAGCCATCGAATTTTCAAAATGCGGCGCCCCAATCGTAGATACAAGCAATTGGGAATGCCACTCTGATCCGTCCCACCACGCATGCTCCAAACCGAGTTTGCTTTGGAAACCGACATGAGGATGGCCTTTGGAATCAAGCACGAGAGTGCTCCTAAAGCTATTCCATCCCCACATGGTGCCAAAGGAAGGAAGTTTCTCGACGATCTCCTGTTTCCATCTCCCGTCAACCAGCCTGGCAACACGAAGGGACTCTTCATCATAGTAACTGATGATTGGGTTTCCTTGCGGATCGAGCACGAGGGAATTTCCCATACTACGCTGTCCGCCATCGTACTTCCTAAGATTAGGTGTGTCGATCAAATTTATCAGCCAGTTCTTGCCATTAAACCGGGCGTATTTGAGCTCCCCCACGGGCCAAACACTGTAGGAGATATGCGGAAATCCCTGCGAATCAAGGACCATAGAATTCCACTTGCCTGGAAGGGAATCCCCTCCGTCAATCGAGCTGGCAAACCATGCTCCATCCTTAAGGATGGCAAAACGGAGATAGGTTCCACTCTCCAAGTACCAAGCCATCATGGGCCGGCCGTCTGCCCCAACTCGAATTGAGCAAATGAAAGCAATGCGGCCGCTTCCCGGATCCACTTCCTGCGTGGACCACTTCTTGCCATCCCAATGTGCATATCGAATAGAAGCTGGCGTATAGCAAATATAGGGATTCCCGCTGGAATCGACCGTAATTCCCGTATCCATCGAGTTGAGGCCACCCTCCAGCGTCATCTTGTACCAGTTGGAACTCCCAGCCGGCAAGAAAGCGTACCTAAGTTGTCCGCCGATGGGGACATAGTAGCTCAGATGTAGATTGCCATCATGGTCGGCAGTGATGGACGTCCCAACACCCTCAATATCGATGTCCTGAAGCGTCCACCGCCAGGTCTGCGCTGCGACTGAGATAGGGAAAAATAAAATGAAAGCAAGGCTGAGGAGAAGAGAGCTTCTCCCGCTTGCAAGCCAGCCATTACGCATTGGAATGTTCCCATTCACTGGATTCAACCGCTGACAAAAGTCTCTGAAAGTTTACGTAACCAAGACACTTATTTCCTGAGGAGAAGCAATTTCGGCCGCTTTCTGGCCCAACTCATGCACGTAGTTTTCCACTTCCTGCCGGAAGAGAACCTTCAGTACAATTACTATGGCGACCATCTGATAAATCACGTCCAGATAGACAAATCCAAGGAAAGCGCCGCTCGTCAGGAATCCCAAAATCGAAATCTCGATCATACTGGAGTAGTCAGTTAGCCAGTGGGCGGAAGGCAATGAGCGCACCACACGTCGTATCTTCCACAAGCTAAGGTAGCAGGAGGCTATGATTCCCAAGAAGAGCCCCAGCCCCACAAAGCCATGATCGGCAAGCAGTTGAAAGTAAATGCTGTGTGCGGCCGTGGACTTGAACCCCAGCGGGAGCGGGCGCAGCTGGTAGCGCTGAAACACGTTTACATCCGGCAGAGTATGAAAACCACCACCGGTAATTGGATAGTCGTGAGAAAAATGCCAAGCTGTCTCCCATGCGACCAGTCGCTGTTCTGCCGAGAAGTCCAACTTGCCATGGACGATACGATCCATCCTCTGTATCCACGCATCCGGTGCAAATGTAAGCAGTGCGAGTGCGGCAACAACAACGAGTAGCGCGCCCAAAATCTTGTGGCGAGATCTCGCCGTAATTGCGAGCAGTACCACTGTAAGACCCAGCATCCCACCTCGGGAATAGGTTAGGATGACCGAAATCACCGAGCACAAAAAGCAAAGATAAAGTAATCGGCGAATGCAACGATTCTGCTCTCTCCGAGCGAGGAAATACAGAATCGGGAGGCACATGTTGAGTGCAAGCCCGAATGCGTTATTGTCAGAAAGAAACGAGTCCGGTGGTCCCCACACGCGCGCTTCGCCCGAGGTCCGTAAACCAAACAGAGTCCCTTTGACAGCCAACAAGCCCAAGCTGCCAGCGCTGACCAGCATGACTCCGCGAAGTCGTTCCCGTGAACTGATTACAATCACCATCAAGAAGGTCATCAGAAGGATCTTGCTGATGTGCGACATCTCATACTTTGCATCATCCATGTGCAGCGCGAAGAGAGGAACGGTACGGGCGTGAAGGTAAGTAATGGTGAACCAGGCCCAAAGTCCGGCAAGAAGAATAGCTTCACGGTTTAATAG
>Ga0209581_1000740_pt1 | contig 51803 bp, 59 predicted proteins | sample Coa_R2_FD_187160 | JGI IMG/M metagenome (GOLD analysis project Ga0209581, IMG submission 187160) | Surface soil microbial communities from Centralia Pennsylvania, which are recovering from an underground coalmine fire - Coalmine... | ecosystem: Environmental > Terrestrial > Soil > Unclassified ...
ACAACGTGACGCTGGAGATCGAGTTGATTACGCCGATCGCCATGGAGAAGGGGCTGCGGTTCGCCATCCGCGAGGGCGGCCACACCGTCGGCGCCGGCTCCGTGACCGAAATCATTCAGTAGGCGAACAGATATGCTTCATCAGAAAATCAGAATTCGGCTGAAGGCTTACGATCACAGGGTGCTGGACCAGTCCGCGGCGGACATTGTTTCCACCGCCAAACGGTCCGGAGCGCAGGTTGCGGGCCCTGTGCCGCTGCCGACCATTAAGAACAAATATTGCGTCCTGCGTTCGCCTCATACAGACAAGAAGTCACGCGAACAGTTTGAAATCCGGACGCACAAACGGCTGGTAGATATCCTCGAGCCTACGGCGCAGACGATCGACGCTTTGACCAAACTCGATCTTCCCGCCGGGGTTGACATCGAGATCAAAGCATTCGGGAAGGAGCACGCAAAGTAGTTGCCGACGGACGGCAACTCTTGCGGCTGAGTTATTATGTTGAAGGCGATTCTGGGTAAAAAGCTGGGCATGACGCAGGTCTTCGCGGAAAACGGCGACGTTATTCCCGTGACGGTCCTGAAGGCTGGCCCGTGCGTTGTGATTCAGCGCAAAACCGCCGCCAAAGACGGATATGACGCGGCCCAGATCGGTTTGGTGGAGGTTCCACCTCCTAAACGCGTTACCAAACCGCTCGAAGGGCACTTCAAACGGGCTGGGGCGAATCCGGCGCGGTTTTTGCGGGAAGTCCGCCTGGATGCGGAATCCGGCGACGTGAAAGTTGGCGATAAAGTCCTTGCGGACATCTTTGCTGTGGACGAGAAAGTAGATGTTATCGGGACTTCCAAGGGCCGGGGTTTCGCAGGGTTTCACAAGCGGCACCATTTTGGCGGAGGCGGGGCTGCGCACGGATCGATGTTCCATCGCGCACCCGGATCGATTGGGTCCTCCTCCTTTCCTTCACGGGTGTTCAAGGGAATGCGGGCCGCGGGACACATGGGCGTTAACAGAGTAACGGTGCGCAACCTCCGCGTCGTGCGCGTCCTTCCCGATGACAATGCCATCCTGGTGGAGGGTGCTGTTCCCGGGCCGGATGGCGGCTATGTTGTCGTACGGAAAGCCAGGGCGCCCCATAAGTGAAGATCGAGAAAGCCGCAGATTGAAGCGAGTCTAGAGACATGGCAACAGTCGAAGTGAAAAATCTCGAAGGGCAGAAGGTCCGGGAACTCGAACTGGCCGATGAAGTATTTGCGGTCAAGCCCAATGGCAACCTTCTGTGGGAGGCTACAAGGGCGTACCTTGCAAGCAGGCGCCGCGGAACGCATTCGACCAGGAGTCGGGGTGAGGTCTCAGGCGGCGGAAAGAAGCCCTGGCGGCAAAAGGGAACGGGACGCGCGCGCGTCGGCAGCATTCGGAGTTCGTTGTGGAGGCACGGTTCGATTGCGCATGGCCCCAAACCTCGGAGCTACGAGATCAAGCCCCCCAGGAAAGTGCTTGAGGGAGCGTTGCGGTCGGCGCTGGCGGCAAAGTTTCAGGAAAATAAGATGACGGTTGTGGACCGCCTGAGTCTCCCCGAGGCGAAAACGAAATCTTTTGTCATGGCGCTTAACAAGCTGAATGCCGGGCCCAGAATTCTTGTCGTGAACGATGAGCGCGACCGCAACCTCGAACTGTCTTCGCGGAACGTCCCCGGCTGCGACCTGGTGCGGCACCACGAGGTCCACGCATACGATATCCTGAGTCATGACCAGTTGCTGATTTCTGAAGGCGCGCTGAGCCGATTGCAGGAGGCGCTGCGATGAAGAAAAGCGGGCACCAGATTCTTCGCAAACCGATCATTACTGAAAAGAGCGTGGGACTGAAAGAGTCCGCGCGGACGCTCTGCTTCCACGTCGACGCTCATGCCAATAAAAGAGAAATCAGGCAGGCCGTTGAAGAGATGTTTGTAGAGCTTCGCGATAAGATTGAATCGGTGCACACGGCCTCGTTCCGCGGAAAAGTGCGGCGGCGCGGCTGGACCAGCGGGCGGCGGCCTGATTGGAAGAAGGCCTACGTCAAGCTGAAGGAAGGAACCAGGGTCCCTGAATACGCAGAGACTGTGTAATCAGCTGCTTTGAGGGCGAGCGGAAGATTATGGGAATTAAAACCTACAGACCGTACACGGAGACGCGGAGGTTCCAGACGGGCTTGGACTTTCAGGAGTTGACGGCTGCGAAGCCCCATAAGCCGCTTCTGGAGCCCAAGGGCCGAATCTCCGGGCGCAACAACCACGGAGAAATTACGATCTGGCACAGGGGTGGAGGGCACAAGCGGCATTATCGGGTGATTGATTTCAAGCGGGATAAAATTGGAATTGCGGCGCGCGTGGCGACGATTGAGTACGACCCGAATCGGTCGGCGTTCATTTCGCTCCTTCATTACGCCGACGGTGAGAAGCGCTATATCCTTTATCCGCAGGGGCTCAAAGTAGGCGACCAGGTTGTTGCGGGTCCCAACGCCGATATCGTTGTGGGAAATTCGCTGCCGCTGAAAAACATTCCTTTGGGAACGACGATCCACAATCTTGAGCTACGGCCCGGGAAGGGCGGGCAGCTTGTCCGAAGCGCGGGAGGCAGCGCCCAGCTTGTGGCCAAGGAAGGCGATTATGCCCAGGTTCGACTGCCCTCGGGTGAAGTTCGGCGCCTTCACGTCGATTGCGTGGCGACAATCGGACAGGTGGGAAACCTGGACCACGAAAACATTGCAATCGGCAAGGCGGGGCGGAAGCGGTGGCGGGGAATCCGGCCAACGGTCCGCGGCGTAGCGATGAATCCTGTTGACCACCCGCTGGGCGGCGGAGAAGGAAAAACCTCGGGCGGCCGGCACCCCGTGACGCCGTGGGGCAAGCCGACGCGGGGTTACAAGACGCGGCATAACAAGCGGACAGACCGCTTTATCGTCAGAAGACGCGAGAAGAAATAGGGAGGAAAGGTTGTCGAGATCGCTTAAAAAAGGGCCGTTCGTCGACGAACACCTGATCAAGAAGATCGAACTGCTTAACCGGCGGTTTGAAAAGAAGGTGATCAAGACCTGGTCGAGACGTTCGACGATCGTTCCGGAAATGGTCGGGCACACAATCGCGGTGCACAACGGCAAGAAATTTATTCCGGTCTATGTGACGGAAAATATGGTGGGACACAAGCTCGGGGAATTTGCTCCGACGCGGACGTTCAAGGGACACAGTGTGAAGGTTGCCACCGAACGGGCCACAACTTCCGCCCCCAAGCCGGCGAGCTAGAACGGGAATTAAAGTTTTGGGATTGAATAATGGAAGCTAGAGCAACAAGCAAGTATCTGCGGGTTTCGCCCCAGAAGGCCAGGCTGGTCGTTGATCTGGTCAGGGGACAAAACGTGAATGCGGCCCTCGACATCCTGCGGTTTACCAAGAAGCGCGTGGCGCAGGAAGTGATCAAGACATTGCAGGCTGCCATCGCCAACGCCGAGCAGAAGTCTGACTCGGTTGATGTGGATGAACTGGTGGTCTCCAAAGCCTATGTAAACGAAGGTCCGCGCATGAAGCGCATTCGGCCGGCTCCGATGGGCCGCGCCTATCGTTACCAGCGGCGGATGAGCCATATCACGCTCGTTGTCGAGTCGCCGCAATCAAACGATTGACGGGACTGAGACGGCAACGTCCCGTCCGGGAATAGATCGGAACGATCCGATAAGGGTTTGAAACAGGAGGATGTTGGTGGGTCAAAAAGTACATCCCTACGGGTTCCGTCTTGGAACAATCAAGACGTGGAAGTCGCGGTGGTTTGCGAAAAAGGGTTATGCGGACCTGCTTCATGAAGACCTGAAGCTGAAGCGGCAGCTCAAGAACCAGTTGAAAAGCGCTGGCGTCTCTTCGATCGAAATTGAACGGCCCGGCAACAAGTTGAAGATCACGATCCACACAGCACGTCCCGGCATCATCATCGGGCGAAAGGGCGCAGAAATTGACCGCCTTCGGCAGGAAGTGCAGCGGCGCACGGGGCGTGAAGTGCTGCCAATCAATATCCAGGAAGTTCACCGGCCGGAACTCGATGCCCAGCTTGTTGCCGAGTCGATTGCGCTTCAGCTCGAAAAGCGCGTGGCTTTCCGGCGCGCCATGCGAAAGGCAGTGGATTCTGCACTGCGCTTCGGCTGCAAAGGCATCAAGGTCCGGGTTGGCGGACGACTGAACGGCGCTGAAATCGCGCGGACGGAATGGTACCTCCAGGGACGGCTCCCATTGCACACGCTGCGAGCGGACATTGACTACGGGTTGGCGGAGGCGCATACAACCTACGGGGTGATTGGCGTGAAGTGCTGGATTTACAATGGTGAGATTCTTGAACAGAAGCGCCGTCCAGCCGCTATGACGGAGGAGCTTGAGACCCCGGCGGTTTGAGCCGGGGCGGCCACTCAAGCAGGCGACGGATCGAAGGTGAATGACTTATGTTGATGCCCAGTAAGGTGAAATTCCGGAAGCAGCAGCGCGGCCGGATGAACGGGAAAGCGTGGAGAGGTTCAACCGTTGCGTTCGGCGACTATGGATTAAAAGCGCTCGAGCCGGGATGGATTACCGACCGCCAGATCGAAGCCAGCCGCGTGGCCATTATGCGATTTGTCAAGCGGGGAGGCAAGCTGTGGATTCGCGTGTTTCCAGACAAGCCGGTGACCAAGAAGCCGGCCGAAACCCGCATGGGAAAAGGGAAAGGTGCGCCTGAGTTCTGGGTCGCCGTTGTGAAGCCAGGCAGGATCCTGTTCGAAATGGAAGGCGTGACGGAAGCGGAAGCGCGGCGGGCGTTTCAACTGGCGAGCGACAAGCTGCCTGTACCCACGCGGTTTGTCACGCGGCTGGACGCGGCACATTAGCGGAAGGAGCACAACGGGTGAAACTCGAAAAGGACAAGAAGTGGAAATGGCCCGCTGAAAACATGCGGGAGTGGACCGACGAAGAGCTTGAAAGCAACCGCATTCAGTTCAGCCAGCAGCTTCTTCGGCTTCGGTTCCAGCTTGTGGGCGGACAGGGAGACGTTCTGCCTGTCATGCGCCAGCTTCGGAAAGGAATTGCCCGGGTCCGCACAATCCAGCGCGAGCGGAAGTTGAAGCTGAGCACACAGAAACAGGCGTGAAAGCCAGTGGGTTTAAAGGGCAAAGAAACAAGGGCAATGCGGAATGCAGAATAAGAGGCGACAAGAAAAAATCGGGGTGGTGAGCAGCAACAAGATGCAGAAGACTGTCGTGGTAACAGTGGATCGGAAGATCATCCATCCCCTGTATAAGAAGGTCATCAGGAAATCGAAACGATTTCTGGCCCACGACGAAAAAGGCGAGTGCCAGCCTGGGGACTGGGTGCGGATCGAGGAGACCCGCCCGCTCAGCCGGCGCAAGCGCTGGCGTGTTGTGCAGGTCATCTCGAAGGCGGTCCAGGTCGGCGGAGGCGAGGAGGTTAGCGCATGATTGGAATGCGTACAATTTTGCAGGTAGCCGATAATTCCGGCGCCCGCAAGCTTTCCTGCATCCTGCCGATCGGCGGAAGCGTTGGATTGCAGGCCGGGTTGGGCGATGTGATAACCGCTTCGGTCAAGGAGGCCTCGCCGGAGAGTCCTGTTCCCAAAGGAAAGGTCGTGAAGGCGGTGATCGTCCGGATGCGGAAAGAGCAGCGGCGCCGGGACGGCAGCTACATCCGCTTTGACGAGAACGCGGCAGTGTTGATCAATGACGCCGGCGAACCTGTGGGAACGCGCGTTTTCGGACCGGTGGCGCGCGAACTTCGCGAAAAAAAATTCCTGAAAATCGTTTCCCTTGCTCCGGAGGTTTTGTAATGGGATCGGCTCTGGATATCCGCAAGAATGATCAGGTCCAGGTCATGGCCGGGCGCGACAAGGGCAAGACGGGCCGGGTGCTCAGCGTGCTTCCACGAAAGCAGCAGGTGTTTGTGGAACACGCGAATATGATCAAGCGGCACACGCGGCCAAACCCTGCCAAGCAGATTCGAGGCGGTATCCTGGAAAAAGAAGGGCCAATCCATGTCTCAAACGTGGCGCTGGTTTGCAGCGAATGCGGCCCGACACGGATCCGCCATCAGCGCATGGCGGGCGGCGAGAAAGGGAAGAAAGTCCGCCAGTGCGCCAAATGCGGCAAGGTGCTAGACACTTAAAGATTGAGGATGGCCAGGCGAGTATGGCAGCGCGATTAAAAGAAAAATACCAGTCGGAAGTTGTCCCGGCGCTGATGGAAGAGTTTAAGTATCCGAGCCGCATGGCGGTGCCGCGGCTCAGCAAGATCGTAATAAACATGGGGCTGGGCGAAGCGATACAGAATGTCAAGCTGCTCGACGCCGCCACACGCGAACTGGGCCAGATTTCCGGCCAGAAGCCGGTGATCACGCGGGCAAAGAAGTCGATTGCGAACTTCAAGCTGCGCAAGAATATGCCCATCGGTGCGATGGTCACGCTGCGGGGCGACCGGATGTATGAGTTCTTTGACCGGCTTGTGAATGTGGCACTTCCCCGCGTCCGTGACTTCCGCGGACTCTCCACAAGGTCGTTTGATGGCCGCGGGAGTTACACTCTGGGACTGCGTGACCAGTTGGTTTTCCCCGAAGTGGAGTACGGAAAAATCGAGAAGGTGAAGGGGATGAATATCTCCATCGTCACCAGTGCCAAAAGTGACGCGGAGGGCCTGGCGTTGCTTCGGCGACTGGGGATGCCGTTCCGCACGGAGGCCCAGCGCCGCCAGAGCGCTCAGGAAGCTTCGAGCGAGCAGGCAGGAGGATAAACAGACGTGGCTCGTACAAGCCAGATGGCAAAATTGCTTCGGAAGCCGAAATTCAAGGTCCGGCACAGGAACCGGTGCCGCATTTGCGGTCGTCCTCGCGGTTATATTCGGAAGTTCGAGATGTGCCGGCTCTGCTTCCGCAAGCTGGCACTGCAGGGCGACATCCCTGGAGTCGTGAAGTCAAGTTGGTAGCAATTCAAAACGATCGCAGCGGGAAGGATTGAAGCTGCGACGGGAATATCGAATCGGGAGTTTTATGGCTGCAGTTTCTGATCCAGTCGCTGACATGCTGACGCGAATCCGCAATGGGATTCGAGCCCGGCATCAACGCGTGGATATGCCGTCCTCAAAACTGAAAGTTGAGATTGCCCGAATCCTGAAAGAGGAGGGCTATATCAGCAATTACAAGGTCTCTGAGGAAAAGAAGAAGCAGACCTTGCGGATCCTCCTCCGGTACACTCCGAGTGGATCGAGCGTCATCTCAAAAATCAGCCGCGTTTCGAAGCCCGGCAGGCGCGTGTACGTCGGGTCCCGCAGCATTCCCAGGGTCCTTGGCGGGCTGGGTGTGAATATACTGACAACACCCCGCGGGGTGATGACCGGCAAGGCCGCCCGTCGCGCCAATGTGGGCGGAGAGATTCTTTGTAACGTGGAGTAGTCCCGAAGTTAAGGGTAAGGTTGGTTCTATGTCAAGAGTAGGGCGAAAACCGATCGCCGTGCCGCCTGGTGTCACGATCCAGGTGGATTCGGGCGCTGTGACCATTAAGGGGCCGAAAGGGAGCCTCCAGGTTCCCCTTCCTCCTGGAATCCGGCTCGAAAAGCAGGATGGAACGTTTCTGGCCCAGATGGATCACGAAGACCAGGCCGCGCTGCGCGGATTGGTTCGGGCCGAGGTTGCAAACGCCATTGAAGGTGTCACCAAGGGCTTTGAAAAGCACCTCGATATCGTTGGGATCGGCTATCGCGCCGAAGTCAGCGGAAAATCGCTTGTGTTGGCGCTTGGGTATTCGCATCCGATCCAGTTTCCGATCCCGGAGGGAATTTCGATCGCTGTTGAAAAGCAGACGCATTTGGTGGTCAAAGGGGCGGACGCCCGCCTGGTGGGGCAGACGGCGGCGAAAATCCGCGATTTGCGGCCGCCGGACCCTTACAAGAACAAGGGGATCCGCTACACAGGCGAGAAACTGAAGAAGAAAGTTGGCAAGGCGGCTGCGGGAGCCGCTAAAGCTTAAGCCCAGGAAGGAACAGCAGACGGCATGTTGACGCAAGTTTCAAAAAATTTCCGCCGCCAGAGAATCCACCGGAGGGTCCGCCGCCGGGTACGCGGCGTGGCGTCTGCGCCCAGGCTGAACGTGTTTCGGTCGCTGAAACATATCTATGCCCAGATCGTTGATGACTCCCGGGGCTGCACGCTTGTCTCCGCTTCGTCTGTTGACGCAGAGGTCCGCAAGACGCTGAAGAGCGGCGGCAACGTTGCGGCGGCCAGGATTGTCGGAAAAACGCTGGCGGAGCGCGCCAGGGCTGCCGGAATTTCCCGCGTGGTGTTTGATCGCGGAGGTTATACCTATCACGGTCGCGTCAAGGCCCTGGCCGAGGAAGCAAGGGCGAACGGCCTGACGTTTTGACGCGAAGGAGAGTACATTTGGCTGTTGGGATTGACCCAAGTACATTACAACTGAAGGACCAGGTCGTGTCCATTAACCGCGTGACCAAGGTCGTGAAAGGCGGGAAAAACCTCAGCTTTTCGGCCTTGGTGGTGGTGGGCGACGGGAACGGCATTGTGGGATTCGGCACCGGAAAGGCCCGGGAAGTGCCGATGGCGATTCGCAAAGGGATTGAACTGGCCAAGAAGTCTCTGCGCAGGGTGAATATTACTGAGACGTCGATTCCCCACGCCGTGGTCGGCCATTATGGAGCGGGCAAGGTCCTGCTGAAACCTGCGCCCCCCGGCACGGGTGTGATTGCCGGTGGACCTGTTCGCGCCGTGCTCCAGGCTGCGGGCGTTCAAAACGTTCTCACGAAATCTTTGGGGACGACCAACCCGCACAACGTCGTTAAAGCTACGATGCAGGCGCTCCTTAGCCTGAGGAACACTGAGGACGTTGCATCCTTGCGCGGCAAGCAGGTGGAGGAGCTTTAGGGAGGCGGGAGCATCGTGCCACAGAAGACCAGAACAATTCATATCAAGTGGGTCCGCAGCGGGATAGGATTTTCGCGCAAGCAAAAGGAAATGGTGAGAAGCATCGGCCTGCACCGCCTGAATCAGGTGGTCGAGCGCCCGGACACGCCGCATTTTCGAGGCCTCGTGGCGAAGGTGTCGCACCTCGTAGAAGTGGTTGAGCCGCCCTCGAAGCCTTCCTGGGTCAGCACCCCTGAATATACGATCATCCCTGCGGAAGCTCAGATCAGCAAGCCGACTGCCGAGGAGAGTGCGGTCACAGCGGCCCCGCCTGAAAGCGAAACTGCCGAGAAGTCGGAGGGATCGTCCCGGACGTCTGCGGTGGTGGAAGAAGTAAAAGAAGTGGAAGAAGTTGATGAGGCTGCTCCCAGGAAGAAACCTGCTGCGGCGAAGGGTCAGCCCGCTGAATCCTCCAGTAAAAAAGCTTCTGCAAAATCAGAAAAGCCGAAAACGCGAGGGGATGCAAAAGCGGCCAAGACCCCGGCTAAAAAAACTTCGAAGCCCACGAAAGGTAAGAAATAGCACTCATGGCCATACATATCGGAACACTACAGCCTCCGGCCGGCGCGCATAAGCGCCGCAAAAGGATTGGCCAGGGCATGGGTTCAGGACACGGAAAGACGGCTACTCGCGGCAGCAAGGGGCAGCGGTCGCGCACAGGCTCTCGCATGCGTCCGGGGTTTGAAGGTGGTCAGATGCCGCTGCAACGCCGCCTGCCCAAGCGCGGGTTTACAAATATCTTCAAGAAACATTACGCTGTCGTCAACCTTAGTGACCTCGTGGAATTTGATCCCAAAGAAAAAGTGACACCTGAACTGCTGATAGAGCGCGGCGTGATCAGGCGGCTTGGTGATGGCCTCAAGGTGCTGGGAGACGGTGAATTGAAGGCGCCCCTTCAGATTGCTGCCCATCATTTTTCCAGGTCGGCTGAAGAAAAGATCCGCAAGGCCGGCGGAAAGGCAGAGGTCATCTCCGCATGATGGAGAGTCTCAAAAGCCTCACTGAGATTCCGGATCTGCGGAAGCGCATTCTGTTCACTCTGCTGATGCTGGCCGTGTATCGGTTGGGGTCTTTTGTTCCGACGCCGGGAATTAATCCCGACGTTCTGGCGCAAGCGCTGAGCGGGCTTGGCAATACGTTGTTTGGGTTGCTTTCCATGTTTTCAGGAGGCAGCCTGAACCGGCTCACGGTTTTTGCCCTCGGAATCATGCCGTACATCACGGCGTCCATTATTCTCCAGTTGCTGGGCGTCGTTTCTCCTACGCTCGAAAAACTTCAAAAAGAGGGTGAACTCGGCCGGAAGAAGATCACCGAATACACGCGCTGGATGACGGTGGGGCTGAGCGCGTTTCAGGCCTTCGGAATTGCTGTCGCTTTGCAGCGGGAAACGACGGCGAATATGCCGCTTGTAATCAATCCTGGCATCGGGTTTATCCTCAGCACGGTGCTCACGCTGACGACCGGCTCCGTTTTCGTGATGTGGCTGGGCGAACAGATCACTTCGCGCGGCATCGGCAACGGAATGTCCCTGCTGATTTTTGCCGGCATCGTCGTCGGGCTGCCGCACGCGGTTGCAAACCTTTACCAGAATGTTTTTGTAACGCGCATCTGGAGTTTACCCGTTGTGTTTCTGCTGCTGGCGTTCATGCTTGTAGTCGTTGCCTTCATCGTTTTTGTCGAACGCGGGGAGCGCAGAATTCCAATCCAATATGCTAAACGCATCGTGGGGCGCAAAGTTCTTGGCGGGGTCTCGACCCACCTGCCCTTAAAGGTCAACAGCGGCGGCGTGATGCCGATCATCTTTGCCGTCTCAATTCTGACTTTTCCCCAGACGATAGCGTTGTTTGCCGGGCGCCAGGGCGCTTTCTCGACCTGGCTGGGTTGGTTCCAGAGGGCCTTTGGATGGGGCGAGCCCCTTTATACGCTCAGTTACATTGTACTCATCATTTTCTTCGCGCACTTTTATCTTTCGATCATTTATAACCCGGATGAAGTCGCGGATAATGTTCGCAAGCAGGGAGGTTTTATTCCCGGCATTCGTCCCGGCAAGCGGACAGCGGATCATCTGGATGAAGTTCTTACGAAGATTACATGGGTGGGCGGCCTCTACCTTGCTCTGATCGCTATCATCCCGGAAATCATGCTTGCGGGTCTGAGGCTGAACCACCTCCCAACGTGGCTGGGAGGTGCGTGGTTTGATGCGAACCTTCCCGGTTGGCTTCTTCATGGCCTCAACATCAACTTCTATTTTGGCGGCACCTCGCTGTTGATTGTGGTGGGCGTCGCCATGGACACGATCCAGCAGGTCGAAGCCCAATTGATTATGCGGCACTACGAGGGCTTTCTGAAGAAGGGACGAGTGCGAGGGCGCCGCGCCGCCTCGTGAACGCAGAGCACGCGAAGATAAAGAGGAAATGGCGCAGATACTCATCTTCCTGGGGCCTCCCGGTGCCGGCAAGGGGACCCAGGCGCGGGTAGTGGCCAGGAAGCTTGGCATCCCCCATATCTCCACGGGGGACATTCTGCGTGAGGCGGCGGCGAAAAGGACTGGCCTTGGGCTGGCTGCGAAGGCTAAAATGGATAAAGGAGAATTGGTTCCGGACAACGTTATCTCCCCGATAGTTGAAGAACGGCTGAGCAGGCCTGACTGCAGGAATGGGGCGATCCTCGATGGTTTTCCGAGGACCATTGCTCAGGCGGAGTTCCTTGACAGAATCCTGAAGCGGACCGGGTTGGGGGAGCCCCTGGTCCTTAACTTACAGGTTGAGACGGATTCTATTATCAGGCGCCTGACGGGCCGACGGACCTGCTCGACATGCGGCGAGATTTACAATATCCATGTGAACCCCCCGAGGCAGGACGAGGTATGTGACAAGGACGGAGGCAAGCTCATCCAACGGGCAGACGATAACGAAGATGCGATCCGGATAAGACTGAAGGCGTATGAGCAGGACACACTGCCTCTGATTGATTATTATGAAAAGAAGCACCTGTTGCGACACGTGGATGGAAGCGGGTCCCCGGAAGAGATTACGGAGAGGCTTTTGAGCCTTTTGAAGCAAGATGATCATTTGTAAGTCGGCGGCGGAGATTGAGAAGCTGCGCCGGAGCGGTCAATTGGTTAGAAGGGTCTTGGAAGAGACGTGCGCGCAAGTGAAGCCTGGCATTACGACGTTGGACCTCGAGAGATTTGTTGAGCGCCGCCTGGCGCAGGCCGGGGCCAAGCCTGCGTTCAAGGGCTATCGTGGATATCCTTGCTGCCTGTGCGCGTCTGTAAACGAGCAGATAGTTCACGGCATTCCTTCGAATCGGCGGTTGAAGGAAGGAGATATCGTCAGTCTGGACCTCGGCGTGATCGTTGATGGCTATTACGGTGATGCTGCAATGACCGTTCCCGTCGGAACGATTTCAGAATCGCTCCAAAGGCTCATCCGAGTGACGGAAGAGTCGCTCCAGTTGGCGATTGACAAAGCGCGCGTTGGAAACCGACTGGGAGATATTTCATCCGCAGTTGAGCAGCACGTCGTGAGCAGCGGTTTTTCAGTGGTGAGGGAGTTCGTCGGCCATGGGATCGGCCGGCAGCTTCATGAAGAGCCTCAAATACCGAATTTCGGGCATCCCGGTTATGGTCCTCCGCTGAAGGAGGGCATGGTTCTGGCGATCGAGCCTATGGTGAATGCAGGCGGCCCGGGGCTGAAAATCCTGGACGATCAGTGGACGGCCGTCACGGCTGATGGAGCATGTTCCGCTCACTTCGAGCACATGATTGCTGTGACGCAGAATGGTCCCGATGTCCTGACCCGTTTGTAGCGGATCGTTTCCGGACCCGGAGCGCTCAGAATACTCTATGGCCAAAGAAGAAGCGATCGAAGTTATGGGAACGGTCATTGAAGCGCTGCCGAATGCAATGTTTCGTGTCGAACTGGAAAATAAGCATAAGGTTTTGGCCCACATTTCGGGCAAGATGCGGAAGAATTTTATCCGAATTCTCCCCGGCGACAAGGTTGCCGTGGAACTTTCGCCTTACGATCTGACGCGAGGGCGGATCGTTTACCGCTACAAGTGACATCTCTCGAAGGCGATGGTTTGGTAGCGAGTGAAGATCAGGATTCGAATACAAGAAGGTAGCGATGAAAGTACGCGCTTCAGTAAAGAAAATCTGTGCGAAATGCAAGTTCGTAAGGCGTGGCAGAGTGCTGAGGGTGATTTGCGAAAACCCAAAGCACAAGCAGCGCCAGGGCTAGCTTTTTAGTGGAAGCATGTTGATGCCCGGCCGCCGCTTTCCCGATCTGCGGGAAACGGCCGGAGGGTACCGGGCATCGGGAGGTTTGGTATGGCACGCATAGCGGGTGTCGATTTGCCGGTCAGAAAACGGGTGGAAATCGGCCTCACCTATATTTACGGCATTGGAAGGGCAAGGTCGCTTTCGATTCTGGCCCGTGCGGGCGTTGACCCCAATAAGAAGGTGAAGGACCTGACAGAAGAAGAAGTGGCGCGCATCCGGCAGATCATCGAAGAAGAAGGCGGAGTAGAGGGGGATCTTCGCAAGGAAGTGGCGCTTAACATCAGGCGCCTGATTGAGATTGGTTCGTATCGCGGCATGCGTCATCGGCGCAATCTGCCTGTTCGGGGACAGCGCACGCACACGAACGCGCGAACGCGCAAAGGCCCTCGACGGGGAACAATTGCCAACAAGAAGAAGGCGACAGCAAAGACGTAGAATTGTACCGGCAGAACAGCGCCGGCCTGAGGCAGGATGTCTGTGACGAACTTATAGACGGAGGAATATGGCGAAGGCGGCAGCGAAAGCTGGCAAGAAAAAGACATTCAAGAAACGTGAAAAGCGTGTTGTCCCCCATGGGGTGGCGCATATCCAGGCCACTTTTAACAACACCATGGTGTGCATCACCGACCCCGACGGGAAGACAATCTGCTGGTCCAGCGCGGGCGCGCTGGGTTTTCGCGGTTCGCGCAAAGGCACACCGTTTGCGGCACAGCAGGCTGCAGCGCGCGCGGCCAGCGCTGCTCGCGACCACGGAATGCGCAGCGTGCAGGTCCGTGTGAAAGGACCCGGCGCGGGCCGTGAATCAGCGATTCGGGCGCTTGCCGCAGCGGGGCTGGAAGTGAGAGAACTTAAGGATGTCACGCCGATTCCGCACAACGGCTGCCGTCCGCCCAAAAGGCGCAGAGTTTAATGACTGGCAAACAGATCAGGTTTGAGGTGGTCCGAAAGGCCAGGCTCGGTTTAACGAAGCCCGTCAGCCACCTCAGCCACGCTAGGGAAGTTACAGGAGGTTTTTTTGGCGAGATACCGTGAAGCAGTATGCCGGCTTTGCCGCAGGGAAGGCCAGAAGCTCTTTTTGAAAGGCCAGCGATGCCTGACCGATAAGTGTGCTATCGAGAAGAGGAATTTCCCTCCGGGTCAGCATGGGAAGTCGCGGCGTCCGAAGCCCCAGGGCTATGGTATTCAGCTTCGTGAGAAACAGAAGGTCCGGAGGCTTTATCAGATTCTTGAGGACCAGTTCCGCACGTATTTTGAAAGGGCTGCAAGCCGCAAAGGGGTTACGGGCGAGACGCTGTTGCTGATGCTCGAGCAGCGCCTGGACAACGTCGTTTACCGGCTTGGACTGGCGACCTCGCGCGCCGAAGCGCGGCAACTCGTGCGGCACGGGCACATCGAAGTGTCCGGGAAAAAGGTCAACATTCCTTCGTACCACGTCGTTCCGGGCCAGGAAATTGCGGTTCGTGAAGGCAGCCGCAATCTTCAGTCGATTCAGCGGGCGCTCGACCTGGCCGGCAACCGCGGCGTTCCGCCGTGGCTCGCGTTCGACCGTGAGAATTTGAAGGCCAAAGTGGTCTCTGTTCCGAAGCGCGAAGACGTGAATTTCCCGATTCAGGAACAGATGATCGTCGAGCTTTATTCAAAGTAACTTGGTCATCCAAGTTGATAACACTGAAGGCGGAGTTGGCGCCTTCAGGGAGGTGAAGGCAATATGCTTTGGAAAGGTTTTCAAAAGCCCAAGAGGCTTGTGTGCAATACAAGCACGCTGACCGACAAGTACGGTCAATTCACCGCGCAGCCCTTCGAACGCGGCTTCGGAACAACGATCGGCAATGCCCTGCGCCGGGTCCTCCTCTCTTCGATTGAGGGCGCGGCCATCACGGCTGTCAAGATCGAAGGCGTTTTGCACGAGTTCTCATCGATACCCGGTGTGGTGGAAGACGCCACCGACATCATTCTCAGCCTCAAGCAGATTCCGCTGAAGATGAACGTCGAAGGCCCCAAAACGCTCCTGCTAGAAGTCAAGGAGCCCGGTGAGGTCACCTCTCGCATGATTCAGGAAGACCCCGACATCGAAATTCTCGACAAGGACGCTTACATCGCCACCGTAAGCGAAGGCGGAAGCCTCCGTATTGAGATGCGAGTGAAGAACGGACGGGGTTACGTTTCTGCCGAAAGGAATTTTGATGAAGACCTTCCGATTGGTTATATCCCCGTTGACTCCGTCCACTCACCAATTCGCAAGGTCAACTATACTGTGGAAGCTGCGCGCCTCGGACAGATGACAGATTATGACAAGCTGACGCTTGACGTCTGGACAAACGGCGCAGTCACGCCCCAGGACGCTATCGGCCTCGCGGCCAAGCTTCTCAAAGATCATATGAGCATCTTCATCAACTTTGAAGAAGCTACGATTTCCGAGGAAGTTGCTGAGGAAAGGCCCGCAACCGTTTATAACGAAAACCTTGACCGTTCAGTGGAAGAGTTGGAGCTTTCCGTCCGTTCCTACAATTGCCTGAAAAATGCCAACATTTCCACGATCCGTGAACTGGTTCAAAAGACTGAGGCCGAGATGCTGAAGACGAAAAACTTTGGCCGGAAGTCCCTGAACGAAATTAAGGAAATCCTCTCCGCGATGGGACTCAGCCTGGGGATGAAGTTTGATGAGCGTGGGAATCCCATCCCACAATCTGCCCAGCCATCGTCGGAGCAGCCAGCCTGGGGGCAGGAAGGTTAGAAATGCGCCATCGCAATTACGGGAGAAAACTCGGCAGAAACACTGAGCACCGGCGCGCGCTCTTGCGCAATCTGGTGACCTCATTGATCATTGACGAACGAATTGAAACAACGCTCCCCAAGGCAAAAGAGGCGCGGGTTGCGGCCGAGCGCATGATTACTCTCGGCAAGCGAGGTGATCTCCACGCCCGGCGGCTTGCTGCGAGTTATTGCCTGAGCGCACAGGCGGTGAAGAAGCTCTTCAACGATGTCGCAAAGCGGTATGAGTCGCGCAACGGCGGATACACTCGAATCGTGCGGACGGGATGGCGAAGCGGAGACGGCGCCGATACGGCCGTGCTGGAGCTGATTGGTACCCAGGTGCTTCAGCAGCGTGCAGAACTGCGGGCCAGGCGCGCCGAGCGCAGAAAGAAAGCTGCCGAAGAAGCAGCCGCCCAGCAGCAGGCGCTTCCGCCGGAGTCCGAAGAAAAAGAATAACTGCATCCATAATTCGCTCCTCTTTTGCCCCCACAAGAGGAGCGAGTTTGTTTCCCTGCGGAAGAAAAATCCCCATCGGGGGATCAAAACCTTTGTCCTTTGCCCCTCTTTCGTCCAACCGCGCTTAGGCCTTTCTTTTTGAGAGCACAGTTCATCAAGCCTCGGGCGGCAATCATGTGATAAGTTTCGCCGCCGGCTTCAAACTGTGAGATAATTCGCACTCTTCAGATTTCCCGAGGAGTGCGATCCGATGAAGCTGCGTGTTCTTCTTGTAATCCTCGCGATCATTGCAGCTATCATCATTATTTTCCTGCTGGGCCGAAAAGCGGGCAGGACCCAACGGGCTTCGATTGACCTTCCCTCCAGCAAGATGCTGCTGCCTCCGGTGCCCGGCCACCCGCAGCCAACAAACAGTTTCCCGACGACGGCCGCGCTCAGTCCCGACGGCCGTTATCTGGCAATTTTGAACAACGGCTACGGGACCGAGCAGTCCGATTTTCAACAATCGATTGCAATTCTCGATCTTTCGACGCACAAAGTGACCGATTTCCCTGATGTCCGACTGGGCCAGCACGCGCGGCAAACTTACTATCTGGGAATTGCGTTCGGCGGCGACGGCAGCGAACTCTACGCCTCGATCGGCTCGCTGACTGATCCGACTGGAAAGCAGCCCAACGACACAGGCAATGGTATCGCCGTGTATGCGTTCCACCAGGGCAGGCTGACGCCGGAGAAGTTTATCAAAGTCCCCCCTGCTCCGCTTGCCCGCGATAAGAAGTGGATAGGGGAATCGCACTCGCTGCCCAAGGGCACGGCGGTCCCGTATCCAGCGGGTCTTGCGGTACTGCCCGGCACGGGCGGCGAGAAGCTGCTCATAGCAGAAAATCTGGCTGACGATGCCATCGTACTCGACGCAGCGACGGGCAAGGTCCTGCAGCGGTTTCCGTTGAGTTCGGCAGGAGTGGTCCCGGCTGCCTTCCCTTACCAAGTGGTCGCAACGCATGATGGGAAAACAGGTTTCTGTTCTCTCTGGAACGCCTCGGCTGTCACCGAACTGGACCTTGTATCCGGCCGGGTTGTTCGCACGATCCCGCTGCTTGCTCCGACATCTCCCACCGCACCAGGTTCTCATCCCACTGCCATGTTGCTGAGCCCGGACCAGAAATATCTTTATGTCGCCCTTACAAACAGCGATCGTGTGGCGGTGATCGACGTAGCGAAAGGCCAAATGACCGCTATCCTTTCGACGGAATTGCCGGAGCAGCAATACGGTGGCAGCTTTCCCGATGCCCTTGCCCAGACCGCTGACGGCAAGCGGCTCTTTGTGGCGGATGCCTCTGCCGATGCTGTCGCCGTATTTGACACGAGCAATTTGGCGAGCACTCCATCCAGCGTCTCCGCTCCTCAAAGGGCGGCAGGCTTCATTCCTACGGAGTGGTACCCAACGGCCCTGGCGGTGAACGGAGATGATTTGATGATCGTCACGGGAAAAGGAGAAGGGACCGGGCCGAACGCCGGGCCGCGTGTGAAGGCGCATCCGCGCGGAAACAGAAAGTATCCCTACATTGCGGCATTGCTGCATGGTTCGGTTTCCGTTGTCAGCATCGCGGAAATTCAGGGCCGTCTTCCGGAACTGACGCACGAGGTCGAACTCAGCAATCTGATGCTGGCAAAGCCCGGGGAGAACGCCCTGTTCAACGGACGCCCGAACCCGATTCATCATGTCATCTACATCATCAAGGAGAACCGGACCTACGATCAAATTTTCGGAGATCTCAAGCCCGGCAATGGCGACCCTTCGATTTGTATGTATGGCGAAAGTATCACTCCGAACGAGCACGCGCTGGCCAGGCAGTTCGGCGTGATTGACAATTTCTATTGCAGCGGCGAGGTGTCGGGCGACGGGCATGTGTGGTCGATGGCTGCCATCACCAGCGACTACAACGAAAAGACCTGGCAAATTGCCTATCGCGGTAATGAGCGGACCTACGATTTCGAAGGCGAAGTACTTGGCCACAATCCGCTTGTTGAAAACATTCCCGATGTTGATGACCCGGGTACGGGTTATATCTGGACGGACGTTGCCAGCCACGGCCTGAGCCATCGCAATTATGGCGAGTTTGTGGCCACGCATTGGTGCGACCGCGGCACGACAGGCGCCTCGCCTAAAGGCGGTACTCCGCTCGCATCGCAAGGAGCCTGCCGGGAGAAAGTTGTGCGCAAAGGGCAGCCACTGCCGCCCAACGTTGGCGATCCGCGCGGATCGGCGAGTCCCTGGCCGTGGCCCGTTCCCATGATTGCTTATGACGAAGCGACGAAACCGGAACTGCAGGGGCACTTTGATCCCAAGTTTGCTGATTTTCGTCTCGATTATCCGGATCAATTGCGGGCCGATGAATTCCTGAACGAATTCGATGGGTTTGTCAAAGCGCGCGAAACCGGAAAGGGAGAGCAACTCCCGCAATTTGTCATCCTGCGATTGCCGGATGACCATACGGCCGGCACATCCCCCGGAATGCCGACGCCTTCGGCCTCCGTTGCAGACAACGACCTTGCGGTGGGCCGCGTGGTGGATGCTGTTTCGCACAGCCCGTATTGGGACGATACCGCCATCTTTATCCTTGAAGACGACGCCCAGGACGGCCCCGACCACGTCGATGCGCACCGCAGCACCATGCTGGTGATCAGCAAATACTCTCCCGGTTCTTCGGCCCATCCTTTCGTTGACCATAACTTCTACACTACTGTCAGCACCGTCCGCACGATGGAGGCATTGCTCGGCCTGCCCCCGATGAATAACAACGATTCCCAGGCACCTGTGATGGCCCCGTTGTTTTCTGGCCGCGGGAATCAACCGCCGTTCACAGCGATCTATCAAAACCGTGACAACGGGCTGATTTACCAGATGAACTCGCCCAAGGCACCCGGCGCGAAGGAGTCGCAGCGCATGGACTTCATCCACGCCGATCAGGCAAATGCAGCAGAATTGAACCGGATCCTCTGGCGTGAAAGCAAGGGCAATGTTCCGATGCCTCCGCCGCGCCACGTTGTTTTCCGGTGATGCGGCCCTGGCGCCGGGCCGATCCATCTTCACAGGGGTGCGCCGGGCTCGGGGATCCCGGGTATTTACCTGACAGCGCTGCCGAATGTTCTACCGGGAAGACATCCCCTCCAGTTCATCCGCCAGCGCATCGGCGTTATAGACTTTGCGCAACGCTTCAATAATGGCGGCCGTGGAAACGGCCACAGAGCGGTTGTCTGCCTCGTTGTAAACGAAGTATCCCACGAGGCTTTCGATGTTGCCGTCGAAAATCACTCCCACCAAGTCGCCATCCCGATTGATCACCGGCGATCCGGAATTACCGCCAACCACGTCGCAGGTGGTCACAAAATCCAGCGGCGTTTTCAAATCGAGCTTGCTGATCGAATTCAGCCACAGTTCAGGAAGGTTGAAGGGTGGTTTGAGGCTGAAGCTGTAGGCACGATCATAAAGACCGTAGAACGTTGTGAAGGGCGGGGCTTCGGTCCCGTTCATCGGATAACCTTTAACCGAGCCATAAGCCAGTCGCGGAGTGAATGTCGCATCGGGATAGGCACTCTTGCCGTAAACCGCGAAACGCGCCTTACCGATCTTCTCTCCAGCGCGCGTTTCGATGCTCTCGACCTTATCTTCGTGCCATTTGATCAGGTCGAGGATTACAGGATTAATCCGGCGTGCGAAGGCGATCAACGGGTCCGTGGACGCCTGGACGGCCGCTTTGCCGCCTTCGATCAGCGACTTGCGGAAAGCGGCGTCACCCAGTTTCGTTCCTGCAAAAGCCTCGCGCGCGCTCTCCTGCGGAGTGCGCCCATCGAGCGCCGCGCGCACGAAGGGATCATCAGGCCCCAGTTCTTTATTCGCGTTTTCAAGTACGTTGGCCAGCAGCGCCTGCTCCATCGGCAGGTAGAACGGAGCCGGAGAAAAGAGCTGAAAGCGCAGCGAAGGAAGTTGCGAGTCATGAAATCCCGGCAGTCGCTCGCCATCCGGTTTCCTGACTTGCTCGACGTATTGGACAATCGTCAGCGCCTCATCAGCGAGAGGCGCGCCCGCTATCGCCCGAAGCCCGTACAAATAGGGATTCAGCCGGGCCGCCAGGTTGTTTTCGGCGGTTGCAATTTCATTCCATGCGCTGCCGTACTCTTTTTGCCATTCGGGGTTGGCCGCAATGCGGCTGCGGAATTCCTCTTCCTCCGCTTCTTTTTTAGCCATCAATTCGGGGTTCTGCAGGCCCTTTTCCATGCCGTTATACGCTTTCAGCGAGTTGTTGACAAAAAATATCCTGCTTGAGGCCTGACGCGCCTGCTCCGGGCCTTCGGCGGAGTAGCGTTCAAGCGTGGCCAGCCTTTGTTGGAGCATCTTGATGATGGTGGGGAACATTTTGTCACGCAGCAGTTGAAGCTGCGCCACCGTGTCCTGGCGTCCGGTCGAGCCGGGATTTCCGGAGACGAAGACGAGGCTGCCAGGCACCGGGCCTTGAGAATTCCATTTCAGGTAATTCCTGCTGTCCACCGGCTTGCCGTTTTCGTACACGCGGAACAGCGCGAAATCGAGATCGTAGCGCGGATAAGTGAAATTGTCCGGGTCGCCGCCGAAGAATGCGATCTGCTGCGAAGGAGCGAAAACCAGGCGCACGTCGGTATATTTCCTGTACCTGTAAAGCCAGTATTCGCTGCCCTGGTAGAGTTGCACCACGTCAGATCGCAGCCCGGTGGCCTCGAGGCTTTCTTTCTGGATTTTGGCGATTTCGGCGCGGCGGGCCCTCAGCGCTTCCTCATCGCTCATGCCGGGTTTGACGGCCGCCAGCACGCGCGAGGTCACGTTCTCCATCGAGACCAGGACATTCAGTTCCAAATCAGGGCACTTCAACTCTGCAGCCTGCGTGCGTGCATAAAACACGCCGGCTGCGTAGTTGTGCTCCGGCGTCGAGAGCTTCTGCAACTGCACCAGCGCCACGTGATGATTGGTCAGCACCAGCCCGTGCGGGCTTACAAACGATCCGGAGCCGCCATCGTTGAAACGCACGCTCGAGAGGCGGACGTGGTCCAGCCACGCCTGCGTCGGCGTGAACCCATAACGCTCCTTCAGTTGCTTGAGTGGCGGATTGTCAAACGTCCACATGCCCTCGTCTGCAAAAACACCGACCCGCAGAAATCCAAGTCCTGTTGCCACCAGCAAGACTGAAACTGCTGCTTTCCACCAACGGCGCAGGAACATGCTCATGGGTTTTCCCCTTTTCTGATTAACGTTAAGCTTGCATCCGGATTTTTCGCCCGGCCGACTCGATCCACCGCTGGAGCACCTCTTAAATCGCGATTGCTCCCGGCAAAAGCGGCACGGTTAGTTTCCCAGCAACTGGAAATAGCGGATGACAGACTCAATGCCACTGTAGAAATTAGGCAGATGGAACTTTTCATTGGGGGCATGAAGATTGTCGTCCGGCAGGCCGAAGCCCATCATGATGCTCGGAATTTTCAGATGTTTGAGGAAAAGGCCGACGATGGGGATCGATCCGCCCGAACGCATGTAAACCGTCCTTTTCTTGAAGACGCTTTCCATCGCTTCCGCCGCCGCAGCTATGAAGGGGCTGTCAGTGGAGACGACGGAAGCCGGCGCCGCATTGATCACGCGAATCGAAGTCCTGATTCCCTTCGGCGTCAGTTTTTTCACAGCCGCGGTAAACTGCCGCACGACTTCTTTCGGATCCATGTCCGGCACCAGACGCATGCTGATCTTGGCGACTGCGACGGCGGGAATCACGGTCTTTGCCCCTTCACCGACAAAGCCGCCGCGAATGCCATGGACTTCGAACGTCGGCCGTGCCCAGAGGCGTTCCAGGACGGAGAAGTTCCGTTCACCGACGAGAGCTGTCGCGCCGACTTCCTTCTTCAGAAACTCGCTTTCCTTAAAGGGAAGCCGCTTCCAGGCTTTCAGTTCTTCGTTCGACGGCTTGCGGACCTTCTGATAAAAACCCGGGATGCGGATTCTGCCGTCGGCGCCTTTGATCCCTGCAATAATTTCGGCCAGTGCCTGAAGAGGATTCGGCGCGGCGCCGCCGTAAACACCCGAGTGCAAATCGTGGCTGGCCCCGCGCGCTTCGAGTTCCAGATAGACCAGTCCGCGCAGTCCGGTCGTGATGGTCGGCAGGCCGGGAGCAAACATCTCGGTGTCGCAAACTACGGCTGCGCTCGACTTCAGCCGTTCTCTGTTTTTCGGGACGTAATCTTCAATGTGCTCCCCGCCAACCTCTTCTTCTCCTTCGATCAGGAACTTCACGTTGACGGGCAGCCTGCCCTCGCTTCGCAGGAGGCATTCGACAGCCTTCATCAGGATGTAGGTCTGGCCCTTATCATCGGAAGCGCCGCGCGCAAAAATGTCTTTACCGCGAACGGTCGGCTCGAAAGGCGGCGAAAGCCATTCCTCCAGCGGATCAGGCGGCTGGACGTCATAGTGGCCGTAAAGCAGCAGCGTCGGCTTGCCGGGCGCGTCCAGCCATTCCGCGTAAACCAGAGGGTTCCGGCCTTGCCCGCCCTGGATGATTTCAACCTCCCGCATGCCCATTCCGCGCAGTTCGTTTGCGATGAACTCGGCCGCGCGCCCGATGTCGGGTTTGTGCTCAGGCAGCGTGCTGATGCTCGGGATTCTCAGCAGGTTCTTCAGGCCTTCGAGGAAAGCCTCCTGGTTGGCATGCAGGCATTCGATGGCGGTTGCTTCCACGGTGTGCTCCTTGGTTGGGCTGGCCAGCCGGAGCGCGCGAATGCGCAGCGATTGGCGTTTAACAGCCAAGTCTACTCTTCGCTCCTTCACGCGTCAATTTGACGTGCTCACCGCTTTTTGAGCGGGACCAGCCGGGATGCCCGGCGCATATGCTGCGTGACTGGCCAACGACGAAGCGGCAAGGTCGGCCGGGAGGCAAGCCGGCTCGCGTGAAGGAAAAATGGAGGGTCTATAGGCTACATATCTTACGATTTGCTGCCGGGTTTGTTCCGGTTCGTTTTTCCAGCATGCATTGAATTTAAACGACTTCTCCGCTTCGTTTTTCGGTTCGTTTTGTCCCATTTTGCAGGCCAGATCTTTTGTTTTCAATAACTTCTCCGGTTCGTTTTTGCAAAAACGCGTTTTTTGTCCCATTTGTCCCATTTTTCAGCTCTTGTGAGGCTGAAATATCGATATCCAATGTAATTTCAATGCATTAGATTGTGCAGCGCCTTCCTGTCGGTTCGAAACCGACTAGCCCTCCTTATGGTCGTGGCGTGCCTCTCAGTAGGCCATGCAGCTTGTCTACGGCATGGCCATGCATACGCTACAATCCTATACGATTTCGCCGCAAAAGTCAAGTCTTTTCCGCATTGCGCCGGGGGGCTGTTCAACCGGTCCTGTCAAACCTGTTCGGAGGCGTGGTGCGAGTAACGGTTCCGGACAACGACCAGGTAATGGAGACCTGAGGCCACGGTAATGCCGGCGGCGAGATACACGCAAAGCCTGAGCACGCTTTCGGTCACGCCAGGGATTCTCGCCAGAAGGCAAAGCGCCGCGAAGATGGTGATCGACTGGATGACGGTGGAAGATTTTCCCAGGATGGTCGGGTAAAAGGGGCGGTAGCCAGCCACGAGGATGATCAGCAGTGCTGTAATCAGGATGACGGCATCACGGCTGAGCACCATAATCGTCAGCCACCAGGGCAGAGCGCCGCGGAATGACAGCGTGATGAACGCCGTACTCATCAGGACCTTATCGGCGATGGGATCGAGCGCGACTCCAAGCGGGGAGACCTGCCGGAACGCTCGGGCAATCGTTCCGTCCAGGATGTCGGAAAGTGCAGCGGCGGCCATTACGGCGAGCGCGCCCTTGTCGTGTTCTCCCACTACGAGGATGGCGAAGATCGGAACAAACACCAGCCGGAGGATGGTGATCTGGTTAGCCGTTGTCAGCACGCGCGAGGACATCGCTTAGCCCACTCAAGGGATTTTCAAAGGCCTCATCAAATGCGGTACACACCGGGGTCCCGAACGATTCTGAGTTCCGGTTCAGTGTGTTTCTGGACGTCTTCGAATGAAACTCCTGGGGCAAGCTCCTTGACCACAAGCCCCTCGGAAGTTACGTCGATCATGGCCATGTCGGTCACAATCGAATGAACAACCCGCGTGCCCGTCAGGGGCAGGGAACACCTCTTCAGGATTTTCGGGCGCCCATCTTTTGTTATGTGTTCCATCGCCACGATCACGCGTTTCGCGCCCGACACGAGGTCCATGCTGCCGCCCATGCCTTTGACCATCTTTCCGGGGATTGTCCAGCTTGCCAGGTCGCCCTGTTCGTCAACTTCCATGGCGCCCAGCACGGTCAGGTCGATGTGGCCGCCGCGAATCATAGCGAATGAATCGGCGCTTGAGAAATACGACGTGCCGGGAAGCTCCGAAACCGTCTCCTTGCCAGCATTGATCAAGTCAGGATCAACTTCGTCTTCCAGCGGATAAGGCCCGACGCCGAGCATGCCGTTTTCGGATTGCAGAATGACCTCGATGCCCGGCGGAATGTAATTTGAGACGAGCGTGGGGATGCCGATGCCGAGATTCACGCAGTAGCCGTCGCGCAATTCCTGCGCAACACGACGCGCAATTAATTCGCGCTTGTCCATCAGGCCTGTCCTCTTACCGTGCGCCGTTCGATCCGCTTCTCGTAATTCACGCCCTGAATTATCCGGTGGACGAAGATCGCCGGTGTCACGATGCAGTCCGGGTCCAACTCTCCGAGTTCGACCAGTTCTTCGACCTCGGCGATCGTCACTCGGGCCGCAGTGGCCATCATGGGATTAAAATTTCGCGCCGTTTTCCTGTAGATCAGGTTGCCCCAGCGGTCGCCTTTCCAGGCCTTGATCAGGGCAAAGTCCGCAGTCAGCGCGGTCTCAAGCAGATATTTGCGGCCGCCGAACTCCCGGACTTCCTTTCCTTCAGCGACCACTGTGCCGACGCCAGCGGGCGTATAAAAAGCCGGGATGCCCGCCCCGCCCGCGCGAATGCGTTCCGCCAGCGTGCCCTGCGGGTTCAATTCGAGTTCAATTTCCCCTTTCAGCGCCTGCTCTTCAAGGACTTTGTTTTCGCCCACATAGCTGCCAATGAGTTTCCTGATTTGCCGCGTGCGGAGCAGCCGGCCCAGGCCGAAGTCGCTGACGCCTGCGTTATTGCTGATAACGGTCAGGTCCTTCGCGCCTTTGCGCTCGAGGGCCCTGATCAGGTTTTCCGGGATCCCGCACAGACCAAAGCCGCCCGCCATGATGGTAGCACCGTCCGGGATGTCTGCAACGGCGGCGTCGGCGTCGGCGTAAATCTTGTTCATGCCATCCTCGCCTGGACCCTCAGCGAAGCGCGCTGGCCGGGTTTAATCAGTGCGGGCGGGTTGCCGAAAATCCTTTTGGTCCGCTCTGCGCTTGTCATCTTGTGCGCAGCGAAGTCCCTTCGCAGTTTGCTCAATGCTCGGAACGGAACGATCACTGAGAGATTTTCAGCGCCCGTCATTCAATCCTGTTCGCGCAACTTCCGGCGCAGTTCGCGCGCCTCGTCAAATTCGCTTTCAAGCTCTTGTGTGCTTAGATGTAATTTTATCGTATCAAGTTTTTGAATCATGGCATCGATTGCGGAGCGGATATTTTCGCCATTGGTCCGGCAGATATCGCGCCACACTTCGTAGGGGCTCTCGGCGAGGCGCGTCAGGTCGCGGAAGCCGGGGCCGGCAAGCTCGAGCGGCAAGCCGTCGTGCGCGGACTTTTCCGCCGCGAGGCCGGCCAGACCCGTCGAAAGAAGCTGCGGCATGTGAGAAAGGTATGCCACCGCGCGATCGTGACTGGCGGCGTCCGTGATGTAAGGCCGCGCGCCGAACGACCGGACCAGTTCGACAAAGGCTTTCACGCGCTGGTCATCCAGGGCTTCCGGCGCCGGCGGAACAAGCGCGTAGCAGGCGTTCTGAAACAGCGCCGCATCGGCGTGCTCGAAGCCGGATAGTTCCTTTCCTGCGAGCGGATGCCCTCCCAGGAACAGCGGGCCGTCAAGAGGCCAATCCTTTGCGCGCTGGATGATTTGCTGCTTCGTGCTGCCGACATCCGTCACGAGGGCTCGTGGCGGGAATGACTCCTTCAATATTTCCAGCAGGTCGAGGATTTTCCCAACGGGCGTGGCCAGGACCACGAGGTCGGCAGTCTGCACGGCCTCATTTGCATTTTCAAAGGCTTCGTGGATTGCGCCGGATTTCAGCGCGCGGTCGAGGACTTCAGCCCGATCGCATCCTGCCCGGCGAGCATCGAAGCCGATGCGTTCAAGCGCCAGCGCCCAGGAGCCCCCAAGAAGGCCCAGACCGATAATCGAAATTCGCTTGAAGAAGGGTCCGGCAGGTTTCATGCGGAATTGTTCCTCTGAACGGCGGAAGCGTCAGACCGTGCGTCCCACCGCGGATGCGATCATCCGCAACTCTCTCATGAGCTGCTCAAACTGTTTGATATAGAGCGACTGTGCACCGTCGCTCAGGGCCTTTTCCGGATCGTGATGGACTTCGATCAGCAATCCGTCAGCGCCCGCGGCCACGGCGGCGCGCGCCATGGGCGGCACTTTGTCCCGTCTGCCGGTGCCGTGTGAAGGATCAACCACAATCGGCAGGTGCGAAAGCTTCTGGATGACGGGGATGGCGGAGATGTCAAGCGTGTTGCGCGTGGCGTTCTCAAATGTCCGAATGCCGCGCTCGCAGAGGACAACGTTGTAGTTGCCCCCGGACATGATGTATTCCGCCGAAAGCAGCAGTTCCTCGATAGTGGCGGAAATCCCGCGCTTCAGCAGCACCGGCTTGGAGACCTTTCCCAATTCTTTCAGCAGATTGTAGTTCTGCATGTTGCGCGCGCCCACCTGGAAGACATCAACGTAATCGAACATCGCTGGAATCTGCGTCTGATCCATGACTTCCGAGATCACCAGCAGGCCGTATTTGTCCGCCGCGTTGCGCATCATTTTGAGGCCGGGCAGACCCAGCCCCTGAAAGCTGTACGGCGATGTCCTCGGCTTGAACGCTCCGCCGCGCAGAACCAGCGCGCCCAATTCCTTGACGCGCGCCGCGATGGTATCGATTTGCGACTCGCTTTCAATACTGCAAGGGCCGGCCATGATGATCACCTGATTGCCGCCGACCGCGACACCCTTGCCAAGCTCGATGACGGAACCCTCCGGGCGGAAATGGCGGCTGGCCAGCTTGTAAGGCGCTGAAATCCTGACGACTTCTTCAACGCCGTCGATCAACTCGAGGTCGCGCGTGTCAAAGTCGATCTTGGCTCCCACCGCTCCGATCACTGTCTGGCGGACGCCGGTCGAACGATGGGCGTCAAAGCCCATCTTCATCAGCCTGTCGATGACGTGGAGGATCTGTTCCTCCGTTGCGCCCTCTTCCATTACGATAACCATGTCGGGTTACTCCTTGCCATCCCCCGATGCGGCAGAAGATTCCATCGAATGGCGCTCGAGCGACCTCGCTTCGTCGATGATGCGTTCGAAGAGGCGGCGGATAGCGGCGTCGTCGAGCGGGCCCGGGTTTGACTTCACGACGTTGCGAAGGATTTCAGCCTCGCGATCGGGTTGCCAGGCACCCATGTTCAGTTTTCTCTTCAGATGACCGATCTCGATGGCACACCGCGATCGCTCGTTCAGCAGTTTCACCAGTTGCTGGTCGATTTCATCGATTTTTCTGCGCCAGTCGTCCAGTTCGCTCATGCCGGTGAACTCCCTGTCCCTTCCTTGAGCCAGCGAACATAGCGTTCGATAGCTGCTGCGCCTCCCGTGGAAAAGTGTTCTTCAATGGCCCGCACGACCGCGCTTCCTACAACCGCCGCGTCCGCAATTTCCTGCACAGCGCGGACCTGTTCGGGGTTCGAGAGCCCGAAACCCACGGCGAGCGGCAGACGCGTGAATTTCCGAACGCGCTCAATCAGCGGGCGCGTGCTGTCAGAAATATCTCTTCGCTCGCCTGTGACTCCGGCGCGGGCAATCAGATAAAGAAAGCCCGTGGAAACCTGTGCGACGCGCTCGATTCGCTCATCGGTCGAAGTCGGTGCGGCGAGAAAGACGGTATCGAGGTTCCGCTTGCGCATCGCCTCAACGCAGGCTGCGGACTCTTCCGGCGTGAGATCAACTGCGAGCAGACCGTCCGCGCCTGCTTCGCTGGCGTCGCGGGCGAGATCATCCAGCCCGTATTGGAGAATCGGATTGTAGTAGCTGAAGAGGACAATCGGGGCCTGGACGCGCTTCCGCCATTCCGGGAGTTTGCGCAGCACTTTGCGGAGCGTTGTTCCGCTGCGAAGTGCGCGTTCGGACGCCCGCTGAATCACCGGGCCGTCCGCCAGTGGGTCGGAGAAAGGGATGCCCAGTTCGATGATGTCCGAGCCGCCCGCCTCGACCGCGGCCAGCAGGTCGCCCGTGGCGTCGAGCGAAGGGTCGCCGGCAGTCAGATAAATTACCAGACCCCTGGCGTTCGCCTCGCGGAGACTTCGGAACTTCTCCTGAATCTGCGAAGTTGACAGTGCAGGCATAGGGAACGAACCGGCATCCGTTTCTTTACAAAATTCCTGAGGACTGAAAAATCCCCAGGTCCTTATCGCCCCTGCCGGAAAGGTTGACGATGAAGATGGCATCCCGCGGCGCGGCGGGCGCTCGCTTAATCACTTCCGCCAGCGCGTGCGCCGATTCGAGCGCCGGAATAATCCCCTCCGTGCGTGCCAGAACGCGGGCGGCATCGAGAGCCTCTTCATCCCGCGCATAAGTATATTCCACGCGCCCCAGGCGGTAGAGGGCTGAATGTTCCGGGCCGACGGCCGGATAATCAAGCCCGGCCGAGACCGAGTGCGTTTCCGATATCATGCCGTCCGCGTTCTGAAGCACGTAGGTGTACGAGCCGTGCAGCACGCCGGGCCTTCCGCCGGAAAAGCGCGCAGCGTGTTCGCCGGGGTCAAGCGAGCGGCCTCCGGCCTCCACTCCAACCATTTTGACTTCGCGGTCGGGAATAAAATCGTAGAAAAGTCCGATGGAATTGCTGCCGCCGCCTACGCAGGCGAAAAGATAATCCGGCAGCCGCCCGGTCTGCTCAAGGATTTGCCGCCGCGATTCCTGCCCGATGACGCGATGGAAGTCGCGCACCATCATGGGATAAGGATGCGGACCGAGCACTGAGCCCAGCAGGTAGTGCGTGCTGGCGACGTTCGTGACCCAGTCGCGCATGGCTTCATTGATGGCGTCCTTCAGCGTCTTCGAGCCGGACGACACGCCCACCACTTTTGTCCCCAGCAGCCGCATGCGGAAGACGTTTGGAGACTGGCGCGCCATGTCCTCTTCGCCCATGTAAACACAGCATTCAAGCCCCAGGAGCGCGGCGACAGTCGCAGTCGCCACGCCGTGCTGGCCTGCGCCGGTTTCGGCGATCAATCGCGTCTTTCCCATGCGCACCGCGAGCAGTCCCTGCCCGATGCAGTTGTTGATCTTGTGCGCGCCGGTGTGCAGCAGGTCCTCGCGCTTCAGAAATATCTGTGCGCCGCCGAGATGCTCAGAAAGCCGCTCGGCATGATAGAGCGGCGTTGGGCGGCCCGCGTAGTCATGCAGCAGTCGTTTCAGTTCCGCCTGGAATGCGGGATCTTTCCTGGCATCCTCGTAGGCACGTTCGAGTTCTTCAATGGGATGCATCAGGGTTTCCGGAACGTAGCGCCCGCCGAATTCCCCGAAGCGCCCGCGCGCATCCGGCCCGGTCATGATCTGTTGGCTCTGCTGCATCTTAATCGTTTCGATTCAAAGCAAAATGGATTACAGGTTCCTGTCCGCTTCCTCGACCGCCGCAAAAAACGCGCGAAGCAGTTCAGGATCTTTCCGCCCCGGAGCGGATTCCACGCCGCTGGCCACATCGACAGCGAAAGGACGCACCTGCCGAATGGCATCCCCGACGTTTTCGGGATTCAACCCCCCAGCCAGAATGATCGTGCCGTACCTGCCGGCGTCGCGCGCCAGGTCCCAGTTGAAAGACGTTCCCGTTCCACCGCTCAGGTTTGGATGGTAAGCATCCAGGAGAAAAGCGCGCGCTTCCAGGCCCGCAAGCATCTCCGCCTTGAAGCTGTCGGCGACGGCCACGGCGCGAATCACAGGAAGGCCGTCGGCCTGCCCTATGGAACCAGGGAAACGCGGGCCGTGGAGCTGAATTGCGCTGACGCCGGCATCACGCGCGGTTTCGACGATGCGCGGCATTTCCGATTCATTGGCAAAAACGCCCACGGCCATGACGAAGGGCGGCAACTGCCTGATGATTACCCGGGCTGCAGAAGGAGCAATATAGCGCGGCGAAGCACTGTAAAAGTTGAAGCCCAATGCGGAAGCTCCCAGCCGGATGGCGAGCAGCGCGTCTTCCGGCCGCGTGATCCCACAGACTTTGACCCTGGTAGGCATACGTTCAAACCCTCGCCGGCTTCAGCGCGGGCGCGCTTTTGAGAAGCCGCGCAAGCTCTTTGCCCGGGTCTTCAGCCAGCATGAAGTGCTCGCCGATCAGGACGGCGTTGAAACCTGCCCTGGCCAGCCTTTCCAGGTCTCCGCCGCTCTTGATTCCGCTCTCGCTCACTGCAATGCATGACGGAGGAATTTTCCCGCGCAGCCGGATTGAAGTCTCCATGTCCACTTCAAGCGTGTCGAGGTCGCGGTTGTTGACGCCGATGATTCGCGCTCCAGCGGCAATTGCGCGGTCCAGCTCTTCTTCCGTATGGACCTCGACGAGCGCCGCGACGCGCAACTGCTCTGCAAGCGCGAGGAAGCGCCTCAGACCACTGTCATCAAGCGCGGCAACGATCAACAGGATGGCGTCAGCGCCTGCGGCCGCGGATTCATAAACCTGGTAATCATCAATGATGAAGTCCTTGCGCAGCACGGGCAGCCGGACGGCTTCGCGCGCCATTTTAAGGTCCTCCAGCGAGCCCTGGAAAAACTGCTCCTCCGTCAGGACGGAGAGGGCTGCAGCTCCGGCCTGCTGGTATGATTTCGCGATCTCGACGGGCTGAAAATCCGGGCGCATCACGCCTCGAGAGGGGGAGGCCTTTTTGAGTTCCGCAATCACACAGAGGTTCTCGCCTGAAATTGCAGATGCGAAATCGCGGTGGTCCGTGCACTCCTCGGCCTCCGGTGCGAGTTTTTCCAAAGGGACGGCGGCGCGCGCTTCTTCGATGCGGCGCCGGCAGGCGGCGAGAATTGTGCTAAGGACCTGGCTTTGCTTCACCTTGTTCCCCTGATGCAAGCTGTTCAGCATGAAGCGGATAAAAGCGACAGGAACAACAGTTTACTCTAACCTCGCGCCAGAGGCGAAGTCAACGTTTGAAGCTCGGTAACGGAGATCGGAATTCATCCCGGCAAAATCAGAAGTTGCTGAAGCTTACTGTACCGGCGAATTTCCCCCGACCAATAGGGAGACCAAAGCGTGTGGCGGCCTGAAGCCGTCGCCACGCGACGGCTGTGTCAGCGATCTGCGATCGCCGCCCGACCTCGCGAACCCATCGCACGGCGAAAGTGGCTGAATTTTTCTGCGGAAAGACTTATATTTAGCAATTTGGCTTGAACTTTACGCGGAGGTTTTATCGATGGCGGATGTTGTGACATTTGGCGAGGCGATGATCCGGCTTGCGCCGCCACACTTTCAGCGGTTGGAACAGACCAACTCGCTTGACGTGCAGGTGGGCGGCGGTGAATTAAACGTGGCCGTCGGGGTCAGCCGGCTGGGGCTGACCAGTAGCTGGATATCGCGCCTTCCCAGGAACCCTCTGGGGCGACTGCTCGAAAACCGCGTGCGCCAGGCGGGAGTTGACACTTCGCAGATCGTCTGGACGGAAGGCAGCCGGGTGGGCCTTTATTTTGTGGAATTCGGCGCCGCGCCGCGGCCAAGTTCGGTCCTTTATGATCGAGCCTATTCGGCCATAACCACCATCAAGCCCGGTGATGTGGATTGGAAAAAAGTGTTTACGGGCGCGCGATGGTTCCACACGAGCGGCATCACTCCGGCATTAAGCGATTCTGCGGCCGCCGTCACGCTCGAAGCGCTCGAAGCTGCAAAGCGCGCCGGCGTGACCGTCAGCTATGACCTGAACTACCGCGCGAAGCTCTGGTCTCCGGACAAGGCGCAGGCTGTGCAGGAACCCCTGATGGAATTTGTCGATGTTCTGATTACGACGGAAGAAGATACCGGCGTAGTCTTCAAGATCAAAACCAGGGGAGCCGCGGACGAAAAGGGGTTCACGGAGATTTCCGTAGAAAGTTACAAAGAGGTTGCGCAGCGCCTTCAGGAAAAGTTCAAGTTCAAAGCCGTAGCGATCACTTTGCGGGAAAATCCACTCGTGTGGAGGAACACGTGGTCGGCGATTGCATATGCTGAAGGGAAGTTTTACGAGGACGTCAAATATGAGTTGGAAATCGTGGACCGCGTCGGTGGAGGCGATTCTTTCAGCGCCGGATTCATATTCGGCTATCTCGCGAAGAACTCGTACGAAGCCGCCGTCCGCTACGGGAACGCCTTCAGCGCGCTCAAGCACACTATTCCCGGTGACTTCAACTGGGCGACCCTGGCGGAAGTTGAGAACCTGCTCAAAGGCGCAAGCCTGCGTGTTGCCCGGTAAACGCAACTCATTCCGAACGGACATTGCGGGCCTGCCAACCTGAATTTTCTCGCACGGCACGCAGGAATGATGAAGAAGCGTGTCGAAATTCCCGATGAGAGGAACTTGTTATGTCATGGAGCAGAGAAAAAGTGCTCGCCCGGCTGCGAGAGTTGGGAGTTGTTCCCATCATTCGCGTCTCGACGGCGGAGCATGCTTCGCGCGCCGTGGAGGCCGTGGTTGCCGGCGGTATTGCGGCCGTCGAAATTACTATGGGAGTCCCAAACGCACTTCACGTGATGGAGCAGGTGGCGGACCGTTATGGGGACAGCGTTCTGCTCGGGGCCGGTACGGTCCTTGACAGTGAAACCTGCCGCGCCGCGTTGCTGGCGGGGGCGGAATTTATTGTTACGCCTTCGCTGGACGTTAAAGTGATCGAGACGGCGCGGCGGTACAGCAAGGCCTGCATTCCCGGCGCTCTGACACCCACTGAAATTGTTACGGCGTGGCAGGCGGGCGCCGACATGGTGAAAGTATTCCCGTGTGCGCCGGTCGGAGGTCCGAATTATATCCGTTCGCTCCGCGGCCCGCTTCCGCAGATCGATTATGTTCCAACCGGCGGGGTTGATCTTGAAACGACGCCGGAGTATATCCGCGCGGGAGCGGCAGCGGTGGCAGTGGGCGGAGAACTCGTTTCCAACAGGGCGCTGCGGGAAGGGAAGACGGAAGTGATTACAGCCAACGCCCGCAACTTCCTCGAGGCCGTGCGGACTGCAAGATCGGAAATGCAAAAATAACTGTTCCGGGACCTCACAGGCTTTACCTGGCCAGCGTCATTTCCAGCTTTTCGAGAAAACTCAGGACTTCCGCCGGGTTCTTCAGGAAAAACTTTGCTTTCGATGCACGGAATTTACCGACCCGAATCGTGACGCCTCTCGGCAAGAGTGCGAACGCCGTTTCGTCCGTCGTATCGTCCCCTGCATAGATGACGAGTTTGCGCCCTGGAATTTGTTCGAGCAGTTCCTTTGCTGCTGTCCCCTTGCTTCCCATACCCTTGGGATAGATCTCCCAGATTTTCTTGCCCGCCATCATTTTGAAACCGGGCCCCAGCCGGACCAGTTCATCGAGAACCAGGAGGCGGGCTTTTTTTACGGCAGGCCTGTGGGCCCTCCTGTAGTGGACGCCAAAGCAGACTCCTTTATCTTCCACTCTGATGCCGGGCAGGTCCTGCGTCTGCCGCTGGAGTCGCTGCATACTCCCTCGCAGGCGGCGGATCCCCGGCAAGTCAGGTGACTTGCCGTTACTGCGTTCCCACCCGTGCAACCCGAAGTAGATGGCGCCCTCTACGCCCACCCGTTCCTGCAGGTCGTCGAGTTGTCGCCCGCTGATGAAACAGAGCGTTACTTTCCGGTGGTGAAGGAGTTTGCTAAGGACGCGCCGTTTCGGTTCCTCGAGGAAAACTTCTTTGGGTTTGTGGCGCAACCGCACGAGCGTGCCATCAAAGTCAAGAAAAACAACGATGCGCTTCGCCCGGCGAATTCGCTTATCTACGTCCGTCCAGACATCGAAAAGGTATTGCGGCTTATACCTGTTCCAGGACTGATGATCCCCGCGGGCTCTCCGCGGCGCATCCGCGGCCTGGGTTTTTCTTAGGGAATTCCGGGTTTTTGTCATGATGGAAGTGGCCTGGCCGGGCCAGATACGAAGTTTACTGCCGCCCCGCCGTCAGCGGACTTTCAGCGGCTCTGACACGTCGAGCCGGACCTCCGAAAGTTCGCGGACCAGTCTTGCCGCCCAGCGGTAGATGTTGTGTTCGCGAACGACGCGGCGCATGCGCTGCATTCGGAGGCGCTTTTCCTCGGGGTCCATCGTCAGTCCAAAGCGGATGGCTTCGGCCAGTTGTTCGGTGTCATAAGGATTGACGATCAGGGCGTCGCGCAGTTCGCGGCAGGCACCGGTAAAGCGGCTGAGGATCAGAACTCCCTGGCCGTCAGCGCGGGCCGCGACGAATTCCTTGGCCACCAGGTTCATGCCGTCGTGCAGTGAAGTCACCATGCAGATGTCCGCCGCCTTGTAGTAGCGCACGATCTCCTGGCGGCTGTGGTGCCCTTTGAGCAGGATGATCGGTTTCCATGCACCCTTCTGGAACCGCTGGTTGATGCGGTGGGCTTCCGATTCAATCTCCGTCACAAGATCGCGGTAACGCTGAATATCAGTCCGGCTGGGCGCGCCGATCTGCACGAAGGTGAATTTCCGCTGGTATTCCGGCCATTTTTCAAGGAACCGCTCGATCCCGTGAAAGCGCTCGATGATCCCTTTCGTGTAATCCATGCGATCAACGCCCACGCCCATCATCGTGGCATCGACGCCCAGTTCTTTGAAAATCTCTACAGGATCCGGAAGAGTTGTCAGTGTTGAATCGACCGCGGCATCTGAATCAAACACTACACTGACTGGAAACGGACGCACCAGAGTGAAGTGCCCACGGCGGTTGACGGCAAAGCGGTCCCATTCGATGCGGCATTCGAGGGTGCGGTCAACCGTCTCGAGGAAATTATTGCAATGGTTCTGAATGTGGAAACCGGCGATGTCCGCGCCGAGAAGTCCATCCAGCAGTTCGCGCTGCCAGGGGCAAATGCCGAAGGCTTCCGGGTTCGGCCAGGGGATGTGCCAGAAGATCGCAACGCGGGCGTCGGGTCGTTTCTCCTTCACCATGCGTGGAAGCAGGGCGAAATGATAGTCATGGATCAGGACCGCGGGTTCCTGCGTCCCCTCCATTTCCTCCAGAACCGCTTTGGCGAATTTCTGATTAACGGCCTTGTATTGCCGCCAGTCCGCTTCGCGGAAGGTTGGCCGCTGGTGTGCAATGTGACACAGAGGCCACAGGCCCTCATTGGCGAATCCGAGGTAGTATCCTCTCTCCTCTTCTTCAGTCAGCCAGACCCTGCGCAGCGTGTAATGCGGATCATCAGGAGGCACGCGCAGGCGGTCTTTTTCGTCCACGACTTCGCGATCGGCGTCTCCTGCTCCTGTAGCCACCCAGGTGCCGTCGCAGGCCCGCAGAATGGGTTCAAGCGAAGTCACCAGGCCGCTGGCCGGCACAAGGCATTCGATGCGGCCGTTCCGGTGCACGTGCATGTAAGGTTCGCGGTTGGAAACGGCAAAAATCGGCTTGTCACGAAAGCGGTTCCGCACATGGACACGCAAGCGTTCGGCCGTCCAGACGGCTTCGCCCAGTTCACGCAGGTGCGCTTCTTCCTCGGCCACGGTGCGGGCGACTTCCAGTGACTTGGCAAGCTGCGTTGCTTCATGAGCGATCGGCTGGAACAATTCCTCGGCCGGCAAAGGGGTCGTTCGCAGACCCTTGCCAGTCCGTAGCGCGCGAAGCCACTGCGCAGTCTTGGTGACGGGCTCGAGGATGCTGATCCGGATGATCAGCAGGCAGATAAACGCGATCAGCAAGGTCTCAACCAGCAGCCGGAGAAACGTATCCCGCCAGAGCCGGAACGATTGCGCTTCAATAAAGCTGGCATTGTGGTAGAGGGCCAGCACTCCTTCCAGGCCTTCGTTTCCATGAATGGGCAGGGCATAGACTTCCATCGGCACGCCGTTCAAGTTGAGGAACTGGCTGACTCCCCTGTCGCGGAAAATCGCCTGGTGGACGGCGGATGGCGCAATGTTGAGTTGACTTTCAAGTGCGCTGGCGATGGCAATCTTGTTCCCGTTTCTGTCAAAGACGGCGACTCCGTCCAGTGCTTCCCGGTTCTCAAAGCGGTCCAGCAATTGCTGCAACTGGTCCCAGGAATGGCTTCCGAGCAGCGGCTCGACGTTATCGACAAGGCTTTCGGCCAGGATCTCGGCACGCTTCTCCAGATCGCTCCGAAGGGCGTTTTTCTGGGAGCGCACCTGGAAAAAGGCGAAGATGAAGGCAACCAGCGTAATGCTGATCGTTAATGAAATAATGAGCTTGTGCCGAATACGCATTTTTTAAATTTTACATCAACCGTTTGAGATGCCCTCGAGGAAAACAACCCAGCGGCAGCATGTGCGTAAACTGGTAAGGTGTTCCAGCCAGACTTTGGTCGCCTGAAATGTGCAGCGGGTTTATATTATAGACCATCAGGGAGGTGAGGCGTGGATTTTCAAAATCGTGTAGCTATGATCACGGGCGGGACCGGCGCGCTGGGCAAATCCGTCACGCTTGACCTCCTGCGGGCCGGAGCAACCGTGGCAGTGCCGTACCGCGAGGAGAGCGCATGGAGATCGCTTCAGGAAGCTGCAGGCGAACACGCCTCGCGTTTAAGAGGAGGGACGGCGGACCTGAATATCTCTGGCGACGTTGATCGATTTGTGGACAGCGTGATTGAGCATTACGGCCGCGTAGATTTCCTGGTTTGTGTTGCAGGCGGCTTTGCAGCCGGCAAAAGCTTTGAAACCGAAGATCAGGCTTGGGCGAACATGCTGGAACTTAACCTGATGAGTGTTGTCCGGATGCTGCGACCGGTGGTTCCTGCAATGATCCGGCAGGATTTCGGCCGAATCGTCACGGTTTCGAGCGGGGCCATCCTGAAAGGAGGAGGCGCTGGCATCGCCGCTTATGCCGTCTCCAAGGGGGCCGTCCTGCAGCTCACCGAGATCCTCGCGCAGGAACTCAGGGAGTTTGATATTCGGGCACATTGTGTCATGCCCGGTACCATGGATACCGAAGCGAATCGAAAAGCGATGCCGAATGCAGATTTCTCGAAATGGGTTAAAACTGAAGACGTGGCAAAGGTCATCCACTTTCTACTGAGCGACGATTCGCGCGCCGTGCGCTCGGTTGCCGTGCCAGTGTTGGGATAATGTCGTCAACAACGGATTGGTCGAATGTGTAAGCCCCAAGTCCCCTTATTCAAGTCGCCGATACTCTTCATCCATTCGAGGAATCTTCTTTGTTGTCATTGTTCCGCCTGATTTGACAATTTTGCGGCGGGTGACGTAGAGTGGAGTGTTTCCACAGGCAGTGTCCATACCGCCCGTAGTCTTGCGCCGGTCCGCGCGGGAAGTTTCACAACCGACATCTGCCGGAGAAGCAAGGCGGCTATGGCAGAAATCACACGGTAGAAATTGCCCGGTGTGTGTCCCGTGACCCTGTTGCAGGGAGCTTCGGACGCCAGCCGGATTGACCCAGAGAATCCCAGGTTTACATCCGCCGCACCAAAGGAGAATGCTAATGTCCACCCCGAATGAAGCAAAAGAGTCAGCACTCAAGACCGCGCGGCCCGCCGGAAGGATTTTTAACTTCAGCCCGGGGCCGGCGATGCTGCCTGATGAAGTCATGTTGCGCGTGCAGCAGGAATTCCTGAACTATGGCGGCATTGGTGCGTCAATCCTCGAAATCAGCCATCGGTCCAAAGACTTTGTGGCCGTGGTTGAAGAATCGATTGCACTCTTTCGCGAACTGGTCTCCCTTCCGGAAAATTTCACGGTGCTCTTCATGCATGGCGGCGCGCGGATGCAGTTTGCCGCCGTCCCGATGAATCTGATCGGACTGAAACCGGCGCACCGGGCGGCTTACGTCGAGACTGGAGTTTTTTCCGCCACCGCAATCAAAGACGCTGCTCCTTATGGTGTGATTGAAACGGTGGCCAGCGGTCAGAAGGACAACTTTACGCGGATCCCGGAAGTGGACGTGGAGCGCATTCCTAAGGACACTTCTTATCTTCACATTACGACGAATAATACAGCTTACGGAACGCGTTGGAACAAGTTTCCCGAGACGGGCGATCTGCCCCTGGTGGGAGATGCGACATCTGAAATTCTGTCACGCGTGATGGATTATTCGCGCTTTGGGCTGGTTTACGCGAGTTTGCAAAAGAACCTGGGTCCCGCTGGGACGGCCATCGTCGCCGTGCGCAAGGACCTGCTCGGCCACGCGCTGCCGCTCACCCCGCCGCTGCTCAATTATGTCACCGTGGATAAGGGCCAGTCACTGGTCAACACGCCGAGCACGTTCAACATCTACTTTGCGCGCGAAGTCATGCGCTGGATTAAGAACCTTGGAGGCGTACCTGAGATTGAGCGCCGCAACAACGAGAAGGCCAAACTCCTCTACGATTTCCTCGACCAGTCCAGCTTCTACAAGCCTCTGGTGGACAAGGCGCACCGCTCGACGATGAACGTCACGTTCGATCTACCGACTCCGGAAGCGCTCGAAGAGTTTCTCAAACAGGCCGGTCGTGAGGGCCTCTACGCCTTGAAAGGCTATCGATCGGTGGGTGGAGTGCGCGCCTCGATCTACAATGGAATGCCGCTCGAAGGCGTCCAGGCGCTCGTCTCCTTTATGAAAGAGTTTGAGCGACGGCGTGGATAGGACACGCGGCGCAGGCTGAGGGATTTTAGCATTCCTAAAAAGGGGGTTGAACTGGCGCGACCGCCCGACGCGCGCTCGCGCAGTCCACAATATGAAAATTCTGGTTGCTGACGACGTTTCCAATCGAGCTGTGGAGATCCTCCAGGAAGACAAGTCCTGGAATGTTGTCTACCTGCCTGGCAAAAAGGGCGCTTCGGTGGCAGATGAAATTGTCGATGCAGACGCGCTGGTCGTGCGAAGCGCCACGAAGGTCAAGGCGGACCTGCTGGCGCGCGCCAAGCGCCTCCGCGTGATCGGCCGCGCCGGTGTTGGTGTGGACAATGTGGACCTTGAGGCGGCCACGAAGCGCGGGATTGTTGTGATGAATACCCCGGGCGGCAGCTCCACAAGCGTTGCCGAACAGACGATCGGCTTCCTCATTTCTCTTGCCCGCCGTATTCCGCAGGCGGACGCGTCCATGAAAAAGGGAGCATGGGAAAAGAAGAAATTGACCGGGATCGAGTTGCGCGGGAAGACGCTGGGGCTGATCGGCCTCGGAAGAATCGGAAGCGAAGTTGCGCGCCTTGCCCGCGCGTTTGAAATGGAAGTGATCGCTTACGATCCCTACGTTCCCTCGCGGCTTGCCCAGGAGCAGGGCGTGAAGCTCGTGAAGTTTGAGGAACTCCTGGCCGCGAGCGACTTCATCAGTCTTCACACGGCCGCCACGCCGGAAACGCATCACCTGCTCAATGCCCAGACGCTTGCAAAAACCAAACCCGGCGTCCGGATTGTGAACTGCGCGCGCGGCGAACTGATCAAGGAGGATGACCTTCTGCAGGCGCTCGAGAGCGGACATGTCGCCGGGGCCGCGCTGGACGTTTTTGAAAAGGAGCCCCCGGTGGATTCGAGGCTCGTGGCGCACCCGAACGTCATCGCCACCCCTCACATCGCCGGGTCCACCGATGAGGCGCAGGAGATTGTCGGCATCAGCATTGCCGAGCAAATCCGCGATTACCTGCGGCTGGGCGTGCCGCGCAACGCCGTCAACATGCCGGCGATTTCTCCAGAGGAATACAAGAAGCTCGAGCCTTACATCCAGCTTGGAGAAAAGCTCGGGACGTTTGTGGCACAGATTGCGGATGGGCGTATTGAAGAGGTGAAGATCAGTTACGACGGCGGCCTCGCTGAACTCAATACGCACCTGGTCAAGAACGCCGTGTTGAAGGGCATCCTCAGCAAGGCGCTTTCCGGCGATGTGAATCTGATCAATGCGGCAGCACTGGCCCAGGAGCGCGGGATCGAAGTAGTCGAAGTTCGCAGCGCGCGCCGCGCCGCCTATTCCAATTCGCTGGGCATTGCGCTTCGCACGGAAGGCGATTCGACGTCGGCGTTGGGAATGGTCGGGCTGCGCGGTCTGCGCATTCTCGGTATCAACGATATTGATATTGAGGCGCCGCTCAAAGGGTTTATCCTGTTCATCCGCAATCAGGATGTGCCCGGCGTGATCGGCCGGGTAGGCACGATTCTTGGAGAAAAGAACGTCAATATCGCCAGCTTCGCTCTCGGCAGGAACCAGCAGGCCGGCGAAGCCATCGGCCTGGTCAATGTGGATGACCGCATTCCGCCGGAAGTGCTGGAAGAAATTCGCAGGATTCCCGCCGTGCGCTTTGCCTGCGTTGTGGAAGTTTAGTGCGGCGGCTGTTGGAAGTGCCCCGATGCGTCAGGGAGCGTCAAAGGCCGCTCAAAGTTTACGGCGGGCGCCGGCTTTTGCGCGGATTTTCCTGACGGTTGAATACAACCCCAGGCCGATCATTCCCGCAATCACCGCATAAACCCAGAGGGGGATGTCGCGTCCCACAATCAGCAGGTAGAGATAAGCCGAGACAAAGAAAAACGAAGCGGCGAGGGCGGGAAGAACGATGGGTTTCTTGCGTCGCAGATTGCTCACGATCCAACCGACGCAAAGCGTGAAAAAAGGAATTGCGCCAACATAAATGCCGCCAAAGATGGCAGGATTCACATTGTATTTTCTGCCCAGGTCCGCAAACCAGTCACGAAACCAGTTCTTGATCCAGTCTGCCCCCAACTGAAAAGTTGAGTAACCCTTGCCCCGGCCGGCCTGATCGTTTAATCCCCAGTTATAAGTTCCGTAACGGATGACGAATTCGCGGCCTTTCAATTTCTGCACTGCCGCTGGCGGACCGAATTTGAGCAGGAACCCGCGCGTGCCCCCCGGATAAGCGTCGAAATCCTGCCTGTACCATTTGAAAATCGGGCTGACGATCACTTCGTTCTTGTCCGGCTCAAACCTGTTGAGCGCCGGGTTAGCCAGCCACTCGCGGACGTTGTCGTCCAGTTGCTCATCGAGCCTCTCAGCCACGTAAGCCTCGCGGCGCAGCGGAGGACAACTAAGCGACGCGCACACGAGCGCTGCGTGGACCCGGGGGTCTTTCATGCCTCGCAGCCGCGACTCGATTTCGTCCAGCGAAACCGCTTCGCCGGCCAGTCGGAAGCGCCGCGCCTGGAACGGCCGAGGCGTGTCCCAGATGCTGTTTGTCGGGTAGTTCTCACAAATCCATTCGATCGTCATCGCATTGTAGGCGTTGATCAGAAGGGCCTTTTGTGCGGCTTCTGAAACAGGTCCTGAACCGCCCTGCCCAAAGCTTGCCACATAATCGCGGAGCTTCTGCAAATCCTTCTCCTTCAGCTTCGCGTAATCCACGTGATGCTGCGGATCAACATACTGATGGAGAATTTCGTTCCATGGTGCAGGATCCACCTGCGGTAAATATGTACCGGCCGCGGACATAAGGAATAAAAACGCGAGGATGGCAGATTGGAAATTCATGGCTGTCTGCCCAAGCTGTGATTCAGAGGGGAAATCAAGATCTGGCAGAAACTCAATTCGTCCCGCCTGCGCCCCGCATGTAATGATGAACGATTTCAGGGCTTGTTACATAAAAACTTCTGAAGCGCCTGCGGTCGGTTGTTGCGTGCTGCCAGGAAGTACATCAACGGGTTCGCCGCGCGAAAGTCCGGAATCGTTCAGCCGTCAAGATCGCGTGATCATTTGTGATTTGGAACCTGGAACGATCTGGAGCCACTTGAGGATTCGGCGTGAACGGGATTTTCCGATTTGCCCTCAAGCACGCTCACCGCGGACGGAGGAAGGGCTCGGGCGTTGCTGACGAACTCACTCACAGCAAGGATTTGCTGCTCGGTGAGAGAGTCCTTAAAGCCCGGCATGCCCGTCAGCCGGACGCCGTTTTTGACTTTCCAGAAGGCTTTGGGGTCGAGGGGGCGGAATGGATGGCCCGGATCGAAAGACGATGTTTCTCCGGTCCGGAAGAATTGCGGCGGGTGGGGATACATGCCGGCTGCGATTGCGCTTTGCGGTTGGTTCGGCAGCCCGTGGCAGACGGCGCAATCCTCCCGATAAAGGCGCGCACCGCTTACGAGGTCGGCCTCGGTGGGCGGAGGAACTTGAGGTTTGGCTTCTTCCCGGGACAAGGTTGCACGCATTGCAAGCTTTGCAAAGAAACGCTCAAAAGGTAGCGGCGACGCGGATGTTGCGACCGGAGCGTATCCGGACCGAAAATACAAGTAAATCGCCGCCGGAACCAGAAGAACTCCCGCGATGAACACGATCAGATATTTCCTCATAATCCTTGCGGCGGCATAGTCATGCTGATGAAACGCTCGCTCATTGCCCTCCCATGATCACTGAATATTGCGAGTGGCACTTGACGTTCGGCCAGAAATCAACCGTCTTGCTCAGGCCGTTCGACCTGACGACAAACTCCAGTGGAGGATTGTGAACTTTTTCCGGCAGCCCGATGAATCGGGCTTTTCCTTCGCTATTGCTCCCTATCTTCAGGTCCATCTTCTTCATGCCCATAAAGCCATATGCGATGTGGACGGAAATTTCGGCGTTATAAAGGGGCTTATTGTTCCGGCTGACAGTGAAGTCCGCGGTGCAGGGGCCGATGCCGGCATCGACCTGCGGAACGGGGACCGGCTCCGACGCTGCGATCAGTCCTGTTGCAAACAGCAGACCGAGAGCCAGGGTTTCCGCCACGCATCGGGGAAGGGAAACTCTTCTCTTTTGTAAGTCCGGCGTCACCACGTCAAACCTCATGCGAAATCTCATTGGATACAATCGGTGCCTTTCTTTCAGATTCCCGCTGCGTTTCGCGAGTTGCCGCGCCCTCCAGGGGCCAGTCGGCCCCTGCAGAGGCGCCTGTCCGTTATAATAGACCCTTCGGGAGAAATTCCACCATGCCTGAGCTTCAGGTGCGCCGCTGGCCGCAGGACAAGCCGCTCGACTCGAAGAGTGTCGCTGAAGTCTGGGCGCGTGACGGTTTCAGTTGCGATCTCTGGGTTGATCCGCCAGGACAGCAGTGGCTGGACTTCGTGCACCGCACCGACGAACGCGTCGTAGTCAAAGAGGGTACGATCGAGTTTGAAATCGAGGGCAGGCGCGCCACGCTTGGTCCGGGCGATGAAGTAACAATTCCCGCCGGAACCCGCCACAGTGTCTGGAACCGGGGCCAGTCCACCGCGCGCTGGTTCTATGGATACAAGAAACATTGATTTTTCCGGATCGCCCGGCGCCGGCAAATTTCCAGGTCCCGCTGTTGTGCATGAGCGTTTTCATCTGATGCATCGGCACTTCACATTGATCGGAATTCCATTTGTCCCCACAACCTGATTTACTGAACAACAAACCCGCGGCCGCTGGCATCCGGATCGTGAGAACGGCCTCGATCACCATTCTGGTAATCGTTCTTCTCTTCCTGACACTCATCGGACTTTTCGGGGCCGTCGTTCACTTTGGCGATCACAGGGAAGTGGTTTTACCCGAACCATCTGGCCCGTTTGCAGTGGGCCGGACACTTTTTGACTGGACCGATCCTGAACGCGACGACCCGTATTCCTCTGCGATTGGAAAACATCGCGAGCTGATGGTGTGGTTCTGGTATCCTGCCAGCGGCGCGCCGCATTCCAAGCCTGCGGAGTATATTCCAGCGGACTGGGCCTCGCTGCTGCCCTGGCGTCCCGTGACAATTCCCACCCGGGTGCGTGTTCATGCTGTTGCTGATGCTCCCATTGTTCCCGGGAGCCAACCCTACCCTGTCCTGGTATTTTCAACGGGTTTCGGCAATCTCCCCAGTGATTACACTTCATTGATTGAAGACATCGCAAGCCACGGTTATGCTGTCCTCGGGATTACGAATACCTATAGCGCGCCAGTCGTGCGTTTTCCTGATGGCCGCGTGGCAAATCATCTGGCTGAAGCTTCATTTCCGAGCGGCCCGGACGACGCCATCCAATCTGCAGGAAATCGGATGGTGCAAGTCTGGGCGGCGGACATTCGCTTTGCAATCGACAAGCTCTCGCAGTTGAATTCTGACGCAAGAAGCCGGTTCCAGGGGCGGCTTGATCTTTCAAAGATCGGGCTGCTCGGCCATTCTTTTGGCGGAGCCGCTTCCGTGGAAGCCTGTTCCGCGGACCAGCGCTGCAAAGCCTCCGTTGATATTGACGGAAACCTTTTCGGCGACGCACCGCACGAGGGAATCCAGAAGCCCTTGCTGTTTATTCTGAGCGACTGGACGCTGCGCCCGCCGTGGATTCAGCGTACGCTGGCAAGCGTTTCAGTGCAAAGGTTTCGGCGGCAGCAGGCGGAACTCGAGCGCGAGATGAATGATGCGTGCCGAGAGTCTTCGAACTGTTGGAAGGCCCATATCCCCGGCACAGGCCGCTTCAACTTTACAGACCTTGCCGTTCTTTACAGTCCGGGGATGCGGCTGATGGGTTATCTTGGCCCGGTCAATGGCGCGAAAGGCCTGGAAAGGACTTCTTCCTGCATTCGGACTTTCTTCGACACAATATTGAACGGTCAGGCGCAGGATTTGCCGACCGAGTCTTCACAAGGTGGTTGCCGATATCAGGCGCTTGGTAATACGTGGGTAAATTTACATTCGATGCATCATTGAACACGGTACGTCAAGCTTTGGAGACATCTCCAGGCCATGTCTAAGGCTGCCACATTTTTCCTTGAGAAAATACTGTCTTGAAGCGCCGATGTTTTGAGCGTAGAATTGCCGCTTCACCTTCCATATCGGGGACGCAGATTCAAAAACCGGGAGCAACCCGCCCATGAGGATCGATGTGGATCTGGCTTTGGCCGATCCGAGGCCAGGCGCTACGCCTCTTCGCGCGTCGGAATTTGACGATTCGGACGCCCATCTTGCCGTTATCCATGTGAATGGCCCGCTGGCGGAGGGCGAGGGCGTCAGATTTTTCCTTGAACAGGTTCGACTCTTGATTGGGCGGGGCATCGGTATATTTGTCATCGATCTCGAAAGGGCTCCGAGGGTTGACAGGGCCGGCGTCGGCGCGCTGGCCGCCGCTTATAACCTCATTCGCGATGCGCGGGGAAAAGTAAGATACATCGTCACTTCGCATGACGTTCTCATTGGCATTCGTAAGAACCATCTCGATCGCGTCTTCGAGATTTTCCAGAACGAAGCCGCCACGCTGGCCGGGTTCGCCAGGCCGCGGACCGAACGACGCTGCTCCCAAAGGGCCGCGGGACACAGTTAGGCCCGGCAAAGGCCCAAGAACCTGCCATCCTGCGGGCAAAATGGTTTCGCTGTTCTCTTCCTTTTGGGGCCGGCGTTTTGGGCGCTTGACCTGCCTGCCGTTCACTGGCATTCTGGGATCGATGGACCGCTGATGGCCCTCCAGGGAACACTTCGAATTCTGCTTCTATACGATGTTGCGGACTCCATCAACCTGGAGCGGCTGAATTCAATTCTTCAATTGCGGCCCGCTGAGCGCCTCCCCAGTTTTGTGCATCCCACTCCTGAGTATGTCCGGTTCGAACTGCCTCCCGTTGTTGAACAGCTCGATCCGGTCGAGATCGAACCAGGCCGAAAACTGGCGGCACGGATCAAGTATTACGAATACGGCGTCACCAGCGTTGAAATGCAACTGCCGTTTTGCTGCGATTGGGAAGGCCTGGTCAGGCTCTCCGCAGAATGGATTGCCGCACCGAATATCGAGCAACGGGCCCTCGAAGTTACGCGCGCCGCGCTCAGTCGGTCTGCGCCCGCCCTTATCCGGCCTTACGACAATCTGCTGACTGAAGATTATTACATCATCGAACTGCGCGAGGCACGAAACGCCGATGGGCGGCCCGCAACTGCCGACGATTTGCTGGTCCGCCATGGACTGGACATTGCCCAGGTGATTCGCGGCGAGTCCCGCCCTCTATCCGACGGCGAGCGAAACCAGATTTTGCAGTCGAGTATTTCATATTATCCGTCGGACCTGCTGGTCGTGGGTTGGACGGCGGCACTGGTCTATGACACTGCGGAAGGCGCGGCACCTATAATTCAGCTTTTGGAATACGCCAATACTCAATTGCTGGAGTTCCGCCATTACGATGGCGTTCTGACACGTGTCCTCGATGGCGTTTACCGGTCGCTTGAGCGCCACAGCGGCCTTGTGGCGCGGTGGCGGCTGGCCCGCGAAGCCGAGCGCTTGAATATGATCCGGGTGGAAGTCATGGAACTTGCGGAACGGGCGGACAATGCCATCAAGTTCGTCAGCGATATGTTTTACGCGCGGCTTTATCGCCTGGCAGCAGCAAAGGTCGGTGTCCCTGATCACCGGCGGCTCGTGGATGAGAAACTTCGCACAGCGGGAGAGCTTTATCAATTCATGGTTGACCAGTTTGAGCACGCGCGCTCTTTCGTTCTGGAACTTGCCATCGTGATCATCCTGATCATCGACCTTATTTTCCTCTTCAAAGGAAAATGATTGCCCCGCCCGGGGATGGCTTTCCGAAGGCAGAATGACACGGTTCGGTTTTCGCGAAGCAAGAGGCAATTGCAGAATGTTTGCATCCTGCTAAGTCGCAACGCTGAAGACGGTCCAGGGCTCTGAAGGCATATCGCGGAGCAGTGGCGACTGCCAGTCGAACTCGGGATGTTTCTGCAGGTGCTCTGCGGCATTGAAGCCCATGCCGCAGCAATGGCCCGCGGAAGCGCTGAGCGCCATCTTCTCAATCATGGCAGCATCCGCCCCTTTGTTTTGCACGGCGCCGGCGGGACCGTAAGGCGGCTGCCAGGTGCCCATGCCGCGTGGAGAGAGATCGACGTGGCCACAAAGCGTGCGCTCATTGGCCTCTTCTTTTTTCTGGAACGTGTCATAGTGGTCGGCAAGAAATTTCTGCGCCATGGCCATATCAATCTTCCCTTTGTTCTCGGCCATAAGCTGGTTCCAGCGGACGTGGCGCGCATTGGCGCTGGCGCTCATGTCGTGCAGGTTGAAGCTGGTTTCTTCGCTGGCGAGCTTCGGGCTGACCGGGAAGTTTGATCCCACAAAGCAGCCGTCTTTCGTGCGCCAAACGTTGACGTTCTTCAACCCCAGTTCCAGGTCTGCGATTTCATTCGTCTTGATGTCAGCGATCAGCCAGTTATTGGCGTACCCGCCGTTGTTGCCGGTCTTCATGATGCGAACGTAGTCGTCGATCGAATTCGAATACTGCATGCCCTTTCGGGCGCGCACGAATTCCGGAATGCCCGTCGGGTCGTACCCGGAGAAGCCGGAGATGGTTGTTTCCGTAATCGCAATTCCAGCAGAGTTGATGCCAAAATCATCGCCGCTATGGATAAATCCGGGGAAGCCGTCCATCAGGATGCGGTAGCCGTGCGCGGGAACGATGTCATAGATGATCGTCCACCGTTCCCCATCCAGGTAGCCCGTCCAGCAATTGTGCGCGATGACAGCTTTCCCGTCTCGCGTGTAACTGCCCGTCGCGACGAACGCGCTGCAATGTTCAGGGACTGCCAATTCAGCGGCCGTGGAGGTTTTGTGGGTCTTGTCATATTCCTTGACGTAATAATCCCATTCCATTGAGGCGTTCAGAGCAACCACGTCCCAAAGGTCCAGCTTGCTGCCCCGAGCGCGCAATCCGTCAGCGATTCCCTGCAATTCTTCCCGGTACTCCGGATCGATTTTCGGCCACAGCATGTCTTTCGCCGCATTGCGGTAAAAATCCCAGCCATACTTCTTTCCATGAGTTTGCTCAAGGATCGTGACTTTGGTGGTGTCTTCAATCCTGTCGGCCAGCAGATAACCGTGCTGATAGCCGATTTCGTCAGGTGTTCCTTCCAGATGTACGAACGTCCAGCCATTCCTTTCAGGACTGCGGAAGGCTCCCTTCAGCCGCGGATCGGCTTTGGGCCGATGATTGGCGGAACTGCAAGCCACGTCCAATAGCAGCGTGCTTCCCAATCCTGCCAAAGAATTCTTGATGAATGCTCTTCGATGCATATTCTCCTCCACCTCGCCGATGCAGCATAGAGTATCACCCCGTGGGCCGACAGAAAAGCATGAAAAGCTCCAGCACCTTGCGAGGCCGGGCACACGCGCACGGCAGCCTTGATCGATTGTTTTGGATTTGAAGCAAATGAGTTGAATGACCCATTGGGCGTACCCCGGGAGGTCCCGCACTTTACGCCGAGAAACGGCGGAGACAAAGGCAGGTCGCTTTATGAGCGGCTCAGCAGTTTTGATGCCGCCGGTACAATTGTTGGTGATTGTTGCTTGTTTGCGTTCCGACCGCGTGTTTTGTGGGTTCCGGCAGCGGAGTTCCAGATTTGCCTCGTTCGCTACCGTGCCGTCCATCCGCCGTCAATCAGGATCGTGTGTCCTGTTATCAGCGAAGCGGCCGGCGACGCCAGAAATACCACTGCACCCGCTACGTCCATGGGCTCTCCGATCCGGTGAAGCGCCGCGATGCGTTCAATGGTGTCGGCGCGGAAGGCGGGGTCTGAAAGCACTTCTTCAGTCCCCGGTGTATGGATGAACGTGGGCGCCACGGCGTTTACGGTAATGTTGTACTTGCCCCACTCGATGGCGAGGCATTTGGTCATGTGTGCGATCGCGGCTTTGGAAGTGCAGTAAACGGATTCCGTGGGCAGCGCCACAAAACCTGCCTGAGAACTCATGTTGATGATGCGACCGCTCCTTTGGCGGATCATCACTCGGCCCGCAGCCTGGCTGGCGAAAAATGTCCCCTTCACGTTCACTGCCATGGTGTAATCAAAATCTTCTTCTGTGAAATCTTCGGCAGGATGCCCCGGAGACACTCCGGCATTGTTCACCAGGACGTCGAGCCGGCCAAAATGCCCAACGGCTTCTTCGATGGCCTCTCTGATCTGATCGAGCCGGGACATGCCCATCTGCAAAGGCAGTGCGCTACGTCCCATTGCTTCGATTTCACGGGCCAGGCTGGAACCCGTGTTGCGGTCGCGAAGACCGAGGGCCACGTCCGCGCCTGCATTTGCGAGCGCCAGTGAAATCGCACGCCCCAGGCCGCGCGCGGCGCCTGTCACCAGGGCCACCTGGCCGGTCAAATCAAACTTCGGGAAACCGTTCATTTTTTCTCCTTGGAACAGGTTGGAGGAAAATGCAAAAGATAAAATGCGAGAGAATCTCGATTGGCCGCGTGTTCACGGAACCGCCGTGTCCATCACAAGGTCGCAGGCTCGGAAACGGTGGCAGCTTCGGCTCGAGAGATTCTCACCCTGGAGCCGTAATAAGCGTAATGAGTGACCACCGCGTAACAGAACAGCGGAACGACCATTGCTATCGCCATGCTGTGCCAGATTCCGTAAATGAATCCCATGGCAGGCGGGGCTGCTGCGCCTCCGATGATGGCCATGATGATGAATGAGCCGCCAAGCTTGGTGTTGGCTCCCAGACCTTTGATGCCGAGCGCGTAGATCGTGGGAAACATGAGGGACATGAAGAAACTGGTCAGGAACACGGCCCACACTCCCACCCAGCCAGGGAACAAGACGCCGATAGCCGCCAAAATCATGTTGATGATTCCATAGACCCCCATCAATTTGCTGGGGTGGAAGAACTTCATCAGGTAGGTTGCCACAAACCGCCCGACGGCAAATGCCACAAGGCTGCCGGTCAGCAGGTAGCCGGCGATCTTCTCCGGTTGATGCGTGTAGTCCTGGATGTACTGGATCAGGAAACTCCACGTCCCGACCTGCGCGCCGACATAAAAGAACTGGGCTGAAACTCCCTGGAGAAAATGCGGATAGTGCAGCAGATCACTCAGCCTGCCCTTGTCCCGGGCATCTTTTGTTTGGGACTCCTCTTTGATTTCAGGGAATTTGGTCTTCAGGATCAACAATGCCATGATCCAGACAACTACGCCAAGGATTACGTATGGTCGTATTACTCTCAACGTCTCGTTTTGGAGGTAAGCCTGCAGAGTGCCTTGTGCTTTGAGCAAATCGATTTGGTGTTCACTGAGCTCAACCCCTGAAAAAATAAAGACCGTGCCGACCAGAGCTCCGGTGATTGATCCCAGCGGGTTGAACGACTGTGAGAGATTCAGGCGTTGCTCGGAAGTTCTCGGATCTCCCAGCACGGCGATAAATGTGTTGGACCCTGTCTCAAGAAACGACAGCCCGCTTGCAATCACGAACAGCGCGAACAGGAAAAAACCGTAGCTCCTGATGTGCGCGGCAGGCCAGAAAAGGAATGCTCCTGACCCGAAGAGAAACAGTCCTGTGACCAGCCCCGCCTTGTACCCGAACCTCCGCATCAGAAACGCCGCAGGCATGGCCCAGCAGAAATACCCCAGGTAAAACGCCGACTGCACCAGCCCCGCTTCAAATCGCGTGATCTGAAACGACGTCATGAACTGCTTGATGAGGATGTCATTCAAATTGTTGGGGATTGCCCACAGGAAGAAAAGCGCAGTGACCAGAATGAAAGGCAGTGTGTTCCCAGGCGAAAACAGCGGAGGGCGCCGGTTGGCCTCAGAAGTTGTGTTCATGATTTCTGTTCCAAAATCTCCAAAGACTATTTTCAGATGCGTGCTCGCGATGCCGGTCGGAATATGACGATATCACACCCAAATGCAACATCCGCCGGCGTTATCACGAGTACACTTTACGGAAGGCCGCCAAGGACATTCTTGCTGTCTCCATTTCCGTGTGGCCTTTAAGGCCCTCCTGCTCGATCAGGTAATATTCGACTCCGCCGCCATTTTGCGCTGCCGCGAAGATTTCTTTCCATTTGCCGATGCCCTGACCGATCAGCACGTCGTAACCTTTCTGCGGAGACCAGTCTTTGACGTGCAACGCACGAACGCGGCCAGGATTGCGTTTGATATAGGCCACCGGGTCGCCGCCAGAACCCATGCAGTTGCCCGTATCAACTTCCAGGATGACCTCCTTTTCCAGTTCCGATTCCAAGACGTCAATTGGTCGTTTGCCATCGAGCAACTGCCACTCGTGATCG
>Ga0209581_1000741_pt1 | contig 51720 bp, 49 predicted proteins | sample Coa_R2_FD_187160 | JGI IMG/M metagenome (GOLD analysis project Ga0209581, IMG submission 187160) | Surface soil microbial communities from Centralia Pennsylvania, which are recovering from an underground coalmine fire - Coalmine... | ecosystem: Environmental > Terrestrial > Soil > Unclassified ...
CCGGCAGGACTTTTTTTGCTATGTGCAGTGGATCGCGCACCAACAGTGGCGGGCTGTCAAATCGTATGCCGAGGAACGCGGCGTCGCCCTGATGGGCGACATTCCGTTCGGTGTCAGCTTTTACAGCGCGGACGTGTTTGCGCGTCCAGAGGAATTCAGGCTCGATTGGTCCGGCGGCGCGCCGCCCGAGCCGTACTTCAAGGAGGATTCGTTCACGCAAAAGTGGGGACAAAACTGGGGCATCCCGCTCTATCGATGGGAACGGATGCGGGCGAATAATTTTCAATGGTGGCGCCGGCGCGTGCGCGCTGTTCGCCAGGTTTTTCATTTGTTCCGGATTGATCACGTCCAGGGTTTCTACCGCATCTACGCTTTTCCGTGGCGACCGGGACAGAACAAACAATTTCTCGGGCTGGACCATGAGCAGATGCGCCAGCGCACCGGAGGGCGTGTGCCGCAATTCATTCCACGAAACGACGACACCCCAGAGAACCGCGAGGCGAACAAGCGCGAAGGCGAAGAGTATCTGCGAGTTATTCTGGAGGAAGCCGGCGCGGGGCGTGTGGTGGGCGAGGATCTGGGAGTTGTGCCCGATTACGTGCGCCCCAGTTTGCGCGCCCTCGGCATTGCCGGATTCAAAATCCCGCAATGGGAAATGCGCGATGGCGAAATCATCCCCGGCGATCAATACGAACGCTTCTCAGTAGCCGCCTATGCCACACACGATCATCAACCGCTGCGGGCGTTGTGGGAGGAAGCCTTCCGCCATCCAGAGTCCGAGACAGGGAGACAGGCTCGGGCGACTTTGGAAAAGATCGCCGCCTTTGCCGGACTGGATCGAAAGATCGATGCGCTCGATTTTGAAAAAGATTTTTATCCGGCCATCATGAAAGCGTTGTTTGCCTGTAATTCATGGATCGCCATTGTCATGATTACCGATCTTCTGGCGCGTAACTATCGCTTCAATGTCCCAGGAACAAAAGCGAAGCTGAATTGGACGCGGCGGCTGCACCGCTCGATGGCGCAGCTGCGCACCAGCCGCAAAGAGCAACAGCGAATGCGTTTGATTGGTGACCTGTTGCAAAAGACGGGACGCGCCGGCGAATGACCGATTGCCGGCCGCTTGAAACGCCTTCGTGTGTTCTCTGAACTTTAGCCGGAAGACTCCTCGGCGTGAGCGATTGCCGACAGAAGCCCGCAAAAAAAATCAACGACGGTTTTCGTGCGCCTGAGACAGAGTCGGGCGAAAAAAGATCGCCGCCTTTTTGTGGTCAGACGCTTTTCTCGATTGGGGCGCCGACTTTATTGCCCCATTCGGTCCAGGAGCCGTCGTAGTTGCGGACGTTATTGAGGCCCAACAAATAGGTGAGCACAAACCAAGTGTGACTGGAGCGTTCGCCGATCCGGCAATAGACAATGGTCTCCTTGTCGTGACCGAGGCCGCACTCCTGGAAATAGATTCGGGCCAGTTCCGGCGCCGGCTTGAAGGTGCCATCGTCGTTTGTTGCCGTTTTCCACGGCACACTTTTAGCGCCCGGGATATGGCCGCCGCGCAATACGCCCTCCTGCGGGTACTCGGGCATGTGCGTGATCTCACCCCGGTATTCGCCCGGCGAACGCACATCGATGAGCGGTTTGCCGCTTTTGCTTTGCGCCAGTGCTTCGTCGAAAAAAGCGCGAATTTCCTTGTCGAAGCGTTTCTTCGGGACCGGATAATTGGACTTGGGATATTTTGGAACCTCGCGCGTCATGGGGCGGCCTTCGGCTTTCCATTTGTCGCGGCCGCCATTGAGGATCTTGACCTTTTCATGTCCGAACAAGCGGAAGGCCCAGAGGGCGTAACAGGCCCACCAGTTTGCCTTGTCACCGTAGAAGATGCAGGTGGTGTCCGGGGTGATGCCATTACGGCTGCAGAGTTCGGCAAATTTTTCCGGCGAAATGTAATCGCGGATCACGGGATCCTGCAGATCGGCGCGCCAATCGATGTGCACCGCGCCGGGAATGTGCCCGGTATCGTAGAGCAACACGTCTTCGTTTGACTCGACGATGCGGATCCCATCCTCTTGAAGATGTTTCTCGAGCCAGTCGGTTTCCACCAGCGCTTCGGGATGCGCGTATTGAGTCGGATAAGTAGCCATGAGACGCTAATTTCGGTCTCCCGGTGTGCGGCTGCAACCGCGAGATTTCGCTGGATTCTGGCAGGAAAAAGCGGCGCCCTGGCCCAAATGTGCCGGTGTGCCGCTAGCTCATGGAGACCAGCACAATTCCGATGGTGATGAGCGCCGCGCCGGCTATGAGTCGCAGGTTTAGTTTTTCCTTCAACACCGCCGCGGCCATCACGGTGATGAAGATTACGCTCAGACCCTGAAACGGATAAAGATAACTCAAGTCGAACCGCTGCAGCAGACCGAGCGTGAGAAAGAACGAAACGGTCATGAGCGCGATCCCGGCGGCGACCAGTGAAATGAAACGCGCATTGCGCATGCCGCGCGCAGCCGTTGATTCCATGGCTTTTTTCAGCAGCAACTGCGCCACCACAAAGCTCAGCAACGACACGACAATGAGCAGGAAGGCGAAGAAATTCACAGCCGTTCCTCCATTTGAGCTACGGGCCGGGCCACCAGAGCCACGCCGATCACCACCAGGGCAATGCCGCACCAGCGCAGAGGCGAGATCCATTCGCCGAGTAAAAGCCAGCAACCCACGGGCACAAGAATATCTACCACGCGCGAAAGCGGAAACGCGACGCTGAGCGGGATGTACCGAAGCACATAAAGCCAGCTGATAAAACTGGCGACGATCAGCAGAATCGCCCACCATACCAGCGGCGACGCGAGACCGTTGATTCCCGTCCAGGAAAGGGCGCGCTGCGGGTCGGCAACGTCGGTGGCGCCCCGTTTCAGCAGCAGCTCCGAGACAAACACGCACACAACGCTCAGCGCCAGTTGCAACCACGGATTGCCAAAGCCGCGGGGCCGATTTTGCATGCGCTTTTGTAGCCTCTTGCTGAATCGCCGCAACCAATTTCGACTCGACCCGATACCCGCGTCCCGTTTCCGGGTCGCTGTCTCACAGCTGATCGGCATTTGGAAAGCGTTGCAGAACCGGGTCATGCCGTGTCGGTCCAAGATATTTGACAAGGCGGCGAAAGATCGGGTTGAGCAACGAACTGGTATGCCGGACGTAGAGGTCCAGCGGCGCCAGCTCGCAATCCAGATGGAGCTTCGGCTCGTAATTGAGCGGATTGCTGTAGTAATATTTCAATCCCTGCTGGAGCGCCCACGAAATGATGTCGCGCAGCGTGTAGAAATAGAGGTGCAAATCCAGAGCCACGCTGTAGTCCAGCCCGATGCATTCATCGTAAATCGCGTCACCGCACACCAGGCAAAAGCTGAAGGCGACGATTTTTCCTTGCTGCCGCCAGATGAAGAAGCGCGCCCGATCCGGCATGCGTTGGCCCGCGGCGCGGAAATAGTCCGGCGTCAGAGTTTCAAATTTTAAGGGCGAACGGGTGTGCACAGCCAGATACAGGGGGTAGATCTGGTCCACCCAGGGCGTGATGTTAGAAACGATTTGCAGATCAATCTTGGGCGCGCGCTCGGCTTTGCGGAATTTGCGGCGCAAATCTTTTCGGGTGGCCTTGCTGAGGGTTGCAAAATATTCCTCCCAGTCTTTGTAGCGCAAAGGCAGCCGGGTCATCGGCATGCTGGGGATGCGCGCGTAGCCTCTGGAGCGGAGCGGTTCGAGCGCGTCGCGGTACTCTGCGGGGAAATCTTTGAAAACAATGAGGGCGGCCCCATGCCGCCGGGCGACTGCGGCCAGGGGATCGGCCAGATTTTCCGCCAGGGACGCATCCTCTTGTTGGCATATTCCCAAGTCGCCCGCGCCGGCGGCGCAACCCACCATCAGGACGCGCAGGGTGAGGAAACGCGGAAATATTTTCCGTGCCTTATCGACCAGGGATCGAAGTTTCCCTGGCACGCCTTCCACGAGATTTTGACGAACAAAGAACAGAGGTTGAACAGCTCGCACACTGCCTGAGTCGTCCTTGAGCTGGAGGTAGTAATGTTCGAAGCCGTTTCGGAGCGTCTCCTCAACGATCTCGTAATAACGATGGTCTTTGCACTTGTTGGCGAGCGCCCGCTCCCACGCCTTGCAGCCACGCAGGTCAACTCGGGTTAAAAGGGTTGCCGCGTTTTTAGCAGGTTCAGGCATCGTTTGATCGAATTTGAGAGGAGGCAATATGGAGCGGGCAAACGCTCGCAACCAGTCGCAGGCAGTAGTTTCTTGGAGTTGGCAAGCCCGGACCTACCGGCAGCCGGGCGGCGATACATTTTCCACCTTCAGCGTACCGCTTCTTATATGAAGATCCCGCTGGGGATAGGGAATTTCAATTCCAGCCGCGGCAAGATGTTTGCAGATTAAATAGTTGAGATCGCTCCGGTAACGGCCCGGGCGGTGGCTCATTTGCTCGGTCCAGGCGACGAGGTGAAACTCGATTGCGCTCTCGCCAAACCTGTCGAGCAACGCATCGGGCGGGGGATCGGAGAGTGTGGCGGGGTGCTCGCGGGCTGCGGCGATGAGCGCCTCCCGCACTTTGGTCACGTCGCTGCCATAGGCCACGCCCACCGGCAGACGAAAGCGCACGCGGCGATCGATGTAAGTCCAGTTTGTTACGGGTGAATCGATGAATTTTTCGTTCGGCACGATCATGGCGATATTGTCGTTGGTCAGAATCACCGTGCTCCGGGCGCGGATCTGTTGCACCTGGCCGGCGATACCCGCCACTTCGATGCGGTCGCCGATGGCGATTGGACGTTCGGCCAAAATCAACAGACCGCTGATAAAATTGCTGGCGACATTTCGCAGGCCAAATCCCACGCCTACGCCCACAGCCCCGGCAAACACCGTGAGCGTTCCGATGTGAATGCCGGCGTTGTCCAGCACCACAATGACCCCGATGATGAGGACCACGTAGCCGACGATTTGAGCAATGGCATGCTGTAACGCGCGATCGAGACCGCTTCTGGCCAGGAAACGATTAAAGAGAAATCGTTTCGTCTGGGATGAGAACCAGAAGACCGCCATCAGCAGGGCGACGAGCAGGAAAAGCTGCAGCAGACTCAGATTGATGCCCGGAACGGGCGCATTCCAGTGAAGCGGCAAGCCTGCGGCGTTGAGAGCGCTGACTGTGAAGAAAACCAGCGCGGACAAACTTAGGATGGTCGTGACGATCGCGGAGAAGTTTGTGTCCAGCCTGAGCCGGCCGAGCACACGGCGCACAAAATCGCTTTGCAGCAGTTGCGCCACGATCAGTCCCGCGGCAAACAGCGCGCTGAAGGCAATTAAACCCGGCAGCGTTACGTAGTGATTGCCGATGTAGAAAAGCGGCCGCCCAAAAAGCGTCGAATTCACCTTTGCCAATGTGACTGCCGCGGCCTCCCTGACAATCGCCAAGCTGCGGCAGTGCGCATGCCGCCGCAGAGCTTGCGCAGGCCGGAGTGCGGCTTCCCTTTTATCCGTAGGACCACCACGGTGGCGCGCCTCGCAACGAAAGCGTCGTAAAAAAACGCTTACGCCTGCTTCTTAGCGCGTTCTTCGATGTATTTGATGACGTCGCCGACGGTCTGCAGCTTCTCCGCGTCTTCATCGGGGACTTCAACGCCAAATTCCTCTTCAAACGCCATTACCAGCTCCACAATGTCCAGGGAGTCGGCGCCCAAATCTTCAATGAAAGAAGCCTGTGGCGTGACCTGTTCCGGGTTTACGCCGAGTTGCTCCACGATGATGTCTCGAACTTTTTCTTCGATCGATTTTTCGGCCATAAAATTTGTTTTATTATCTCAAATCGCGCGTGGGTGGTTCCCCGACGGGTTTGGGGAGTCTCCGGGCGCAGCATGTGGAAGTAAATGAATTGCTCGGCTTGTCAATCATTTTCGGACCGGTGCGGGTGCATTTTCGATTGGATCAAGAACGCTCGCGCCCCCGGCAGGTTGCGGGTTGCCTTCCCCGCGGGTTCGAGTAGATGAAGGCGATGGCTGTTTCCAAGCTTGAGGTTTCCGACTTGGTTAATCTAAAGCTGCTGCCGGCATGGGTAAAGGAGCCGGCCGCCTGGCCGCGCTATGAACGCTATGCTGCAGATGATCGCCTGGAGCAGACAGGCGGGCGCCGTCCTCGGCGCTCGCGAGGGAAAAACCCACCTGCTGAGTCGAGCCGTCGCCGCCGGGGAATGCTCAGAAACGGGACGCGAAAGAGCGAATTTCGCCGGAGAGAGCCGCGCACGCCGACTCCGGCAGCGCCTCCGGCGCTCGCCGTTCGTTTTTTGCCGAACCCGGCCGTGTTCGAGAGCGTGGTTGCCCAGATTAAATCAGAATCGCTGGCCTATTCGCTCCTGGCTCTGGCGCGTCTTTTCCTCGAGAAACCCGGGCGTTATGACGTTTGCCTCAAGGCGACGGCCGAGTCGCCTCTGCATCGCCTGGGCGACAATGGAGTGCTCGCGATCGACCGCGATTTTCTCGAGCGAAACGCCTTTCGGTTCGCGTGCGACGAATTTTACAAGGTTGACGTTACACAGTCCGATCCGATCAAAGGCAATTTCTCAAACGTGGCGCGCTGCCGTTTGAGCGGAACGCTGCTGGGCCCGACTAACTATCACACGTACCAGCCGCAACTTCGCGCGTTGTACGAACAACGTTTCAGTCGTCGGATGAGCTTTGCGGAGTACGTGCGGCACGTCGAGCTCGCCAACGAACCTGCGCTGATTGAACGCTGGAAAGAGGAGGCCAGGAAGATCACCACCTTCACGACGTTGCGAGAGGAGGTTCCCGCGTCGTTCGCTTCCGCGGCGGATGCGGAAAGGCATTTTCGCTCCCGCTACCTGCCGAACCTGATCCGGCCCGTGGAGGAAGCGACCATCAGTGGCGTTGCAAGCCGGGGGCTGCGGGACCGCGTGCTGCATCGCGCAATCGAAGAGGCGTGGGCACGCGAGATGCGTTCGCCCTCAAATCTGATACAGGAGCTGGCTGCGCGATTTCGTCAGGCCGGGCTGCATCTGTTTCGGCATCGGCGCGGTATGCTTTTTGTGTCGCCGACGAGAGTGCGCCCGTTCGTCCACGAGCAGGCTGGCGTCTCTAGCGGCGTCAAGGCGATTCTTGAAACGCTGGCGGGCAATCCGGGAATGCGTCGCAGGGAGTTGTTGGAAAAAATCGCGGCCCACATCGCGCCTGAGGAGATGGAGGCGCGAAAGCTGCAGGTTGCGTCCGATCTGCGCTGGTTGATCGACGAAGGTTACGTCATTGAGTTTAATGACGGCTCGCTCGACTTGCCGCGTGCGAGGAACGCGCCTCCCCCGTCCGAACAAGCCGTGTCCCGGAATCATCCGGACGCAGAAGGTTTGCGTGAGAAGGTTTCCGCGCCGGCGTTACTGGCGCTGCCTTACTCGTGGCCGACTACCTTGAGTGGGGGCGCCGAAGTTCCCCCCTCGTAGCGGACGATCCTGTTCTGCGCGTCCAAGATGATGATACGCGGCCGATGTTGCGCGGCCTCTTCCTGCGTCATGCGCGCGAAGCTCATGATGGTGAGCCGGTCTCCGATTTTTCCCAGGTGCGCTGTCGCGCCGTTCAATTCGATGAGGCCGCGTCCGCGGGCGCCATAAATGGCATACGTCTCAAAGCGCTCGCCGTTGGCCATGTTGCCGACGAGGATTTTTTCGTAGGGAACAATGCCCGCCGCTTCCGCCAGATCGGCAGAAATCGTCAGGCTCCCCTCGTAATCCAGACTCGCCCCGGTGACTGCGGCGCGATGGATTTTGGATTTAAGAAGCGTAAGTAGCATCAGGATTTCCGATCATTATCCAGCGCAAACCGACGCCGACCGCGGAGGCCGGTAAAACGTCGCTAGATCACGCCCGCTTTTTTGAGGGCGCGATAGGCGCCGTCTTTATTAATCGTCTTGAGACCGCGCGCCGTCACCCGAATGCGAACAAATTTCTTCAGCTCTGGCACCCAGATGCGCTGCCGGCGGAGGTTTGGCTCGAAGATTCGCGGCACATTTTTCGTGATATGCCTGCCGACGCCGCCTTTTTTCTTCGCCAAACCGCGCCGGTGAATCACGCTGCCGCGTTGAGCTCTTGAGCCCGTAATGTCGCAAACTTTCATGTTGTTGGGAAAAAGCGGTGTAAGCTGCCGTGTTCCGCTGGATCGGTCAAGCGGATCGTTGCCTGCCGTTACCCATCCCAATTTCGCTGGGTGGTGGGGTTTGTTTCAAGCGATCGGTTTTTGACTTGGTTGAACGTCGCACAGCGGCGGATGGTCAAATCTGTTTCGCGGCGCTGGCGCCTGGATCTGGAAGGGGCCGCTTCGGCAGACAATGCACAAGAACAACCACAAACTGCGGATCGGAATTGTGGGCGCGGGCAACATTGTGCGTTCACGGCATCTGCCGGCGCTTAAAAAGCGGCCGGATGTGGAGATCGTAGCCGTCTCAAATTCCACTTACGAAAGCTCTGAGAGGTTTTGCCGCGAACATGCTCCCGACGCCATGCCAATTAAAAACTGGCCCGACCTTGTGGCGTCACCCGATATCGACATTGTCTGGATCGGCACTGCGCCTTACATGCACTCGGCGGTCACCATTTCCGCCCTCGAGGCGGGTAAACATGTCTTTTGTCAGGCACGCATGGCCATGGACCTCGCCGAGGCGGAGGAAATGGTCGCGGCATCCCGGCGTTATCCCGAGTTGGTGACGATGCTTTGCCCGTCGCCGTTCGGCATGCGGGCCGACCTGGTCGTAAAAAAAATTCTGGCCGAAAATTACATTGGCCGCCCGCATCATGTGCGGCTGCACAGTTTTCGCAGTATTTACCTCGACCCGGACGCGCCGGCGCACTGGCGGCAGAAAATCGAGATCAGCGGACTGAACACGCTCACCCTGGGACTTTATGTGGAGGTGTTGCAGCGCTGGCTCGGCGATATCACCGGCGTGTTTGCGCGGGGAAAAATCATCTATCCCGAGAGAGACGGATACAAGGTGATTATTCCCGATCTGCTCACTGTTTTGTGCAGTTTCGGGAACGGAGCCGAAGGCGTTTTGGAATTCAGCGGCGTCAACGCTCTGGCGGCAGGGGACCGCCTGGAGATTTATGGGAACGGCGGCACGCTCATTTATGAGTTTGCGTCCGATACCGTGCGAGTGGGCAAGCTGGGGGACAAGGCTCTGCATGTAGTCGAACTGTCGCCCGAGCTCGAAGGTGAATGGCGGGTGGAGGAGGATTTTTTGGCGGCAGTCAAGTCCAGGGGCCGCGTCCGTCCGCATCCGAATTTTGAGGATGGGCTGCGCTACATGCGGGTTGTCCAAGCGGTGTCCGATTCGCGCGCGCAGAACGCCTGGGTGCAGATTTGAATCTGGCGTCAGGGCGTGTTGGTCGCGGAAACCATCTCGTCTCCCGCCAAGTATCGCCGCACCACCAGTGACCAGAGCAGCGCCGTGATCAATAGATACCAGGCAAAAAACCGGTCGTATCCGCGGCGTCTGGCCAACAAACCGCCCGCTGCCAAACCCGCGTACTGACTGACAAACGGCAGATACCAGATCGGACGCAGCAGCTCACCGCGCAGCCCCGTTTGCGCAATATCCAGCAGGCAGACGGCGATGAAGGTGAGATAAAATTCCATCCGGTTATTCTCGAAACGCGCCCGATGCTCCTCTTCCTGCGACAGATCCGGCGGATAAAGAAACACCGTCAACAGGTATTGCGCGATCGTCCATACCGTCAGAACCAGGAATTTGTCGAAACTCCAGGTTAATTCCCCGTTCCAGCGGAACATGACCCACCAGTTCAGGACGAGCACGAGCAGCGTCGCAACCGAGAGAACGATGCGGATTTCATCCAGCGGATTTTCCGTCCGCCGATATAGAGCGCGAGCAATTCCGGACAACAGATTGGTCACACCGAGGCCAACGATGATGGACATCAAGGCCGCGATGAACTCGAAACTGCTCATCAAATTTTGTGCATTCTGCATGCCGCTGAGCTTAGTGCGCTCTGGCCGCGCAAATCGAGCGACAAATGGCCGGGCATGCGCGAGAGAGTCTCCCGCGCCTGGGCCGGATTCGAACGCAGCGGGAAAAGAATCGCACAACGGACAGGCCGCTACGGAGGCGACTTGCCCCAGCATAAGGCGCAGTGCGACTGCGCGAGCGGCCTCGAACTACTCCACGTCCGCCTGTCTCCGGCGCTTAGCTCTTCTTGAGCTCAGTCAAATCCTTGAGCACCTGTTCGCTGTGTTCGGCCGGCTTAACGCCGGTGTACACCTTCGCGATTTCGCCTTTTGGATTGATGAGAAAGGTATTTCGCGCCGCGAGCTTGCTGCCCTTGTAATCCATCACCGACCCATACTCAGTGGAGACCCTGGCATCCGGATCGGCCAGAAGCTTGAAGTTCAAGCCTTCCTTTGCGCAAAAATCCTTGTGCGACTGCGCACTATCAACGCTGATTCCCAGGACAACCGCGCCGGCTTGTTCGTATTTGGCGAGGTCGCGCTGGAAATTGCGCGCCTCCAGGGTGCAGCCGCTGGTGAAATCCTTGGGGTAAAAATAGAGCACCACCCATTTGCCGCGATAATCCTTCAAGCTCACCTGCGAACCGTCGCCGCTGGTAAGAGTGAAATCCGGCGCAGTCGTGCCGACGGCGGGTTGTGATGGGGTTTGCGCGGCGCCCACAGCGATGAAGGTGCCAAGGGCGACGAAGGCTGACAAGATCACGCTTTTCATTTTCATGTCTCAGTTTTGAGGCGCGCACGCGGCGAGTCAACAGCGCGCCGTCAAAATCGGAACGCCCTCCCTGCCTTCGGACACCGATGCCGTTCTCCCGCTTGAAATGAAAGCTTGCGCTCCCGGGCCGGTTGAGGATCAAATAGCAAGCCGTTTATGGACCGGCCACCGGTTGCCGAGCATCGCCCGATCAAGCCGATTCGCTTGGCTCTTGGCGTTATCGGTTGCATCGGAATTTTGGCGACGCTGTTGACTTTGCTTCTCGGCTTCACCTCCATCCCGGCCAACTCAATCGGTGTGAAGACACGCTTCGGCGCGTACCATCATCTGGTAAATCCCGGGCTGGCCTACGCCATCCCGTACGTGGAAGAAATCTATGTCGTCCCCACTCAACGGCTGCTGAAGCTGGAGTTTGGTTTTGCCACCCCGGGCGCCACCAACATTTACCAGGGCGATCCGGAGCCGGAGGAGACGGAAACAATGATCACGGGCGATCTGAACACGGCTCTGGTTCCCTGGGTTGTGCAGTACCGGGTCACCGATCCAAAAACGTATCTGTTCGGCGCGCGCGAACCGGAAAAAACCTTGCGCGACCTTTCCGAGAGCGTGATGCGGGAAGTGATCGGCGATCGTACCGTGGACGAAGTGCTGACCATCGGGCGGCACGACATTGAGACTGCGGCGCTGCAACGGCTGGCCGATCTTTGTTCGCAGTACAGTTTGGGAATCCAGATTCAACAGGTGCAACTCACCAGCGTGCGCCCGCCACCCGCTGTGCAGGCGGCGTTCAACGACGTGAATCAGGCGCAACAGGAAAAGCAAACCGCCATCAACCAGGCCTGGGCAGTGTATAACGACGCCGTCCCAAACGCGCGCGGCCGGGCCAAAGAGCGCGAAAAACAGGCCGAAGCCTACGCCTTTCGCCGGGTGAACGAAGCCAGGGGCGAAGCGCAAAAATTTTCGCTGCTGCTGGTCGAATACCGGAAAGCGCCTGACGTGACGCGCCGACGCCTTTACCTCGAGGCCATGCAGGCCATTCTTCCGAATTTGCAAAAGAAAATTATCGTGGATGACAGCTTGAGAAACATACTTCAGACCCTGCCGCTGGATACCGTCGGGCAGGCCAAACCGCCTCCATGAACGTGATCGACGTGACGCCGCGGCCGGCGGCCTGGTCCGCTCTGGTGCGTTTTGTGCAAAGCCCGCCGATGTCCATTCTGGGAATTCTTTTTCTGCTGACAGCTTTCAAGTGGGGCACGCTGCTGTTCGTCGTTCACCAATACGAGGACGTCATCATCACGCGTTTTGGCAAAATCGTGCGCACTGTCACCAGCCCGGGCTTGAAGGTGAAATATCCGTTCATTGACAAAGTGCATCGAATCGACAAACGCATTCTGGCATGGGACGGGCCTTCCACGGAATGCCCCACCAAGGACAAACTTTATATCATTGTGGATTGCTTCGCCCGATGGCGCATCAGCGATCCGGTTTTGTATTTCAACCGCCTCAATGACGAGCGCAGCGCCCTCTCACGCCTGGACGACATCCTGGGCAGCGAAACACGCACCGCCGTTGCCACCCACGATCTGGTGGAAATCATCCGCGTAACCAAGGGCCGAAAACCGTTGCGGGACGAAGCACTCGAACAGACCGGCACCATCCTGCCCACCAACCTTCCCGATATCGAGTTCGGCCGCGGCGAGATCGAAAAACAAATCACCGAACGCACCCGGCAAAAGATTGTTGATTTCGGGATCGAACTGCTCGATGAGCGGTTCAAGCGCAGCAAATACAATCCGGCGGTCGCGGAGAAAATCATTGAGCGCATGTCGAGTGAACGCCACCAGATCGCCGCGCGTTTCCGTTCCGAAGGCCGCGGCGAAGCGGCAAACATCAACGGCCAAAAGGAAAGCGATGTGGCCTCCATCAGTTCCACGGCCACAAAAAACGCGCTGGAGATTGAAGGCAAAGCGGACGCGGAAGCGGCTGCGATTTACGCCGCTGCATTCGGCACGGCCGAGGCGCAGGAACTCTATTCCTTCCTGCGCAGCCTCGATGTCATGCGCGCCGCGTTCGAGAAAGACACCACCGCAGTCATTTCCACCAACAGCGATCTCGGCCGGCTGCTCAAATCAATGGCCGAAACCGTCTCCCCGCCTAAATCCGGGCATTGAATCGTTTTGGGTCGCGCAGACCTCCGGCGCGTTCACGAACAGTTTCTCGTCCGCTCTCACGGGCAGCACTGCGCCCAAGGCGCACGATAACGATTCTTCTTGCGCGACGCGGCAGCATCTGCGGAACGCGACGTGTGCGGTACCGAGCAAGGCCTGCGAATGGTCGTATGTTTCTGGGTCATGACAATCTGGACGATCGGCCATTCTACGCGCAGCCTCGATGAATTCATTTCCCTGCTAAAGGAGAACGGAATCCGGTTACTGGCCGACGTGCGATCCTGGCCGGGGTCGAGGCGTTATCCGCAGTTCAACCGGGAAACGCTGGCGGATTCATCAGGCAAAGCCGGTATCTGCTACGTGCATTTTCCGGAGCTGGGCGGCAAACGAAAGCCGAGACCCGACTCGCGCAATACGGCGTGGCGCAACGCCTCCTTTCGCGGTTACGCGGATCACATGGAGACGGAAGAATTTCGAAAAGGCGTCGAGACTCTGCTGGAACTCGCCGGCAACGCAGGACCGGTGGCCCTCATGTGTGCCGAGGCAGTCTGGTGGCGTTGCCATCGAGCGTTGATCTCCGATTATCTGAAAGCGCGCGGCGTGGAAGTGCTGCACATCCTCGGCGCCCACAAGATCGAGCCGCATCCATTTACCTCCGCAGCGCGGATCGTGCACGGCGCGCTCACTTATGGAGCGTGATCAAACGAGCGGCCCCGAACGCTTTCGGGTCGAAGCGCAGATGACGGTGGGGAACCGTCACTTCTGATTTAGCGGATCGGTCACGCGCCCCAGGAACAAGCATGCGCCGCTGGGCACGTGTTGGATGGCATACAGGAAGGGCCGATCGACTTTGACTTCTATGGGTGTGGGCTTTGCAACGGGCATACCCGTGGCGCGCATCATCACCACCGCGGTGGCTGCGGCCGCTTCGGTTCCCTTTTCATCCACGGCGATGAAAGTTTTGTGAAAAATATTCGAGATATAGAGATAATCGTTCGGTTTGCGCGGCGCCATGCGGTCAAAATTTGCGCTGCCCCGTGGAATATCGAAGGCCGTTTTCATTCCCAGCGCCTGAAATGTTTCTGCCAGAGAGACGGTGGGCGGCTCGAGTTTGAACCTGGGCAGATGCAGATCGACATCCTGCGTGCGGAGCCTGGCGCAGTCCGCCAACACATTCGCGCCAAGCCTGGACTCCACTCCGCGCAGTCCGTCAATTTCGTCGGGCAGAAGAATGAGAAACTGAAGGTCGCGCCCAAGATAGGGGAGGCTCACCGCCGTATAGCCTTTGCCCTTTGCGTAACCGAACTGCGCCGTCTTCCGCATCGTCGGCACATTGACCGGCGCGCCGCCGCGAACATGAAACCCCTCCGGCTGCGTTGTCGATTCGGAAAACGGCTCCGCCCATGGCGCCTTGAGATAGAGTGCGTTCGCCAGCACGAGACGCGTCAATTTATTCAGCGCATTTTCCGGCACGAGGTTGCGTATCCTGCCGCGCGTCTGATCCATCACCCAGTTGTTGATACGGCCGGCCGCCGCGGCGGGATCGGCGACGAAATCAATCGCTTCAAATTCGCCGCCGTAATTTTCTTTCACGAGCGACAAAAAAGCCTGACGAAACGCATAGCCCTTTTGCGCGAAAAGCCGGTTGGCGATGTTGAATGTAATGGGTTCGCCCGAGCCGCCGTTTTTTTTGGATTGTTCGATGAGTTCTGCAGTTGTTGCGCCAATTTGTTGCAGCGAATACTGAAGCGCGGCGAATGAGGCGGCGTCGTTGTTCCCCTCTGCCAGATGCAGCACGCGGGCCATCTCCGCTCGTGTTTCGCCATCTGCGCCGGCAAAGGTCATGGCCAGCGCCATTTCGATCGAGTAAGGCGAAAGGCAAAGATTGGCTTCGCCTGCGGCCAGTTTGCGATAAACGGCGACACCGACCTCGTTGGTTGCAGTTGCTGCCAGATTAAAGGTTGTCGCGCCGTGGGCCATTGGCGTGATTAACGCGCCGAACATCAGCAAGATCAAAGAGCGTTTCATGTCCAATGATGAAACACCAGGAACAGACGGCTTGCGACGCCAAATTTCCGCGGCGCGTTGCAGGAGCGGGCGAGCGCTGATTTAGTGCCAGAGCGCCGCACGCCATGGCCGCCCGACGAAAACCGAACCTGATTCTCTTTTTGCCTGACCAACAGCGTGCCGATACGATCGCCTGCTGTGGCGGAGCGAAAGTTCGCGCCCCGAATCTGAACAAGCTCTCTTCGGAGTCTGTGGTCTTCCAGCGCGCCTATGTCACGCATCCAGTCTGCACGCCCTCGCGCTCGTCGCTCATGACTGGCACGTGGCCGCACAGCAATGGCTGCACGCGCAACAGCGTGGCGCTCGACAGGCGGTTTCTCGTTTTTCCCGAGCTGATGGACGACCGGGAGCATCGCGCCGCCTACATGGGGAAGTGGCACTTGGGCGAGGATGGACCCGCCGCGCGCGGTTTTCACCAATGGATTTCCACAGATGAACAGGGTGACTATGCGAATTTTCTCCAAGCCAGCGGAGTCAGGCCCGACAAAGCCAATGGCCGATTTTCCGAGCTGGCGATCAGTAATCTGCCGCTTGAATTGTCGCGACCCAAATTCCTCGAGCGGCATGCCTGTGACTTTATCCAGAAACAGCGGCGCGATCCTTTCATTCTGGTGGTGGCCTTTGTGGAGCCCCATTCGCCGTACAACGGACCGCTTAACGACGAGCATCCATTTGAGGAGATAGAGCTGGATGCGACGGCTACCCTTCCCGAAAGCGACGATATTCCGCTGCGTTATCGACTGATGCGCGAATGGCAGCAAGCCGAAGCGCTTCGCGACCGGCAGCGGTTGCCTGCTCAGTTTTTTTTTGGCATTACGCCCGATGAATATCGGAGCATCAAGCAGCGCTATCTGGGTCTGATCACGCTCGTGGATCAGAGCATCGGCGCAATTCTCGCCTGCCTCGAGCGCTGCGGTTTGACTGATGATACGATCGTCGTGCATACCAGCGACCACGGCGACAGCCTGGGCGCCCATCATCTGTTCGGGAAAGAAACCATGTTCGAAGAGGCCGCGCGTGTGCCGTGGCTGATTCGATTTCCCGGTCAGAAACGCAGCAAAATTATCTCGCAGCCGGTCAGCCACATCGATTTCGTCCCTACTCTTCTCGACCTGCTGGGTCAGCCTGCTCACCCGCAATGCGCCGGCCAAAGTCTTTTACCGTTGATAAACGACGAAGCCGGCCAATCGCGGAATGTTTTTTTGGAGTGGGCGCCAAACCGCACCAAAGTGGTAAGGGGAACAAGGCTCGCGCGCCGTCGGCTGGTGAAACGCGCGATCGAAGAATCCACGCGGGCAATCGTTTCTTCAGACGGCTGGAAGCTTTGTCTGCGCGACAAGGACCTGAACGAACTCTACAACCTGAGGGAGGATCCTTTCGAAACGCGCAATCTTTACCCCGACCGGCAATACCGCTCCGTGATTGCGCCTCTTGCGGACGAGATTCATCGCTGGCAAGAGCTGACGGATGATCGCCTGAAGCTGTAACCTGGTCGTTCGCCCCGGCCTATAGAGATTCATTTAGCGTGGATCAATCGGGAGGGAACTGTAATTTGGCGCTCCCCAGGCCACGTATCCGCTTGTCGCCGCTGCGCTCAGGGCTCGAAGCGGTAACCGTGCAGCGCGATCTCCTTTGCGAAGGCTTTTTCTACGATTCGGCGTTGGTCTGCGTTGAAAACCTCCTGATACGGCCTGCGATCAACGCGATATTCCGATTTCGCCCCTACCCCGAGCGTTCCGGCAAAAGGGATGTTTAGCTTCGAGAAAACTTCGCCAAGCTCGGTGTTGAGATTCTCGTAACGCACAACGCGATCCACGATGATCTTTCTGCCGCGGCGATCGGTGTATCGGAAGTAGTTAACGGGAAACCTGCCGCGGGCCAGATATTCATCCAGAGAGAGCGAGCCGCCTTCGCGCGCGGCGTGCATGTGATAATGAGACAAAACCTTGTCCCACGGATTTCGCTCCACGCAGAATTTGAAATAACTGTTCCAGATTTCGCGAGGAACGCGATTCCGGACTTCGAACGCCGGCATGTGGCGGTAAAATCGCTCACGGCTTGTGAGGGAATGTCGCAGGATCGCAAAAAGTCTGCCGGGTCTGTCGCGGATTTCGGGAATGGGATTAATGAAGCCTTCATAATTGCGCGGCTGATGTCCCGGAACCGGCGGGTCGATTGGCGTCAGCACATCGCCGGGAGCGCAATGTTTCGAAAGAAAGACTTCGATGCTTGTGCCGGCGGTCTTGGCCGTTTTGATGAAAATGAATTTGTATTTGTGGGAGATAATCATTTTCCCCGCGATATGATTCGCACGACTGTCAGAAGCTGGCCAGCGCTCGCGCCGGGGCAGGGCGTGCCGTAGATTGAGAACGATCGCGCATGATTTCACTGCAAAAGGGTTTCCTCTTCGTTCACATCCCCAAGACCGCGGGCAACTCGATCCAGAGCGCGTTGCGCGTCTATTCAGAGGATGAACTCGTAGCGCTGCGCGGGGAACAGGACGGGATCGAACGCTTCGGGCTGCGCAATCCGAAGTACAATGTCAGGAAGCATTCTGCGCTGGCCGAATATCGGGCTGCTCTCGGAGATGAACAATTCCGCAGGCTCTATAAATTCACCTGCGTGCGAAATCCGTGGGACCGGATGGTCTCGCTCTACTTTACTCCCACACAAAGTCCCTCACAGTGGGACCGAAAGAGGTTCTGGAAAATTGCCGCGAGCGCCCCATCGGCGGCGGACTTTTTACGTTTGGAAGCAGGTGAAGCGGATCCGTTTTGCAACGTCGATTACGTCGTGCGCTTCGAGAATCTCGCAAACGATTTTCGCGCTGTCTGCGCCGCGTTAAAGATTCCGCCGGCGAAGTTGCCGCAGCTCAACCGGTCCAGGCGCGATCATTATTCCAAATATTACGATGAGGAGTTGCGGGAACTTGTGCGGGAGCGGTTCGCCGCGGAGATCGAACGCTTTGGCTATACCTTTGAAGCGGCAGGATGAGGGCGGATCTTTCGCAGGCTCTCGGAGGCTTATAATTTCCCCAGCGTGACGTATTGGCCGTTTGGTCTTTGGAACCACTCGGGCAACTGGATTCCCGCTGCCAGCATGCTTTCGTAGCAATTTTGGGTGATCACGCCGCGCTGCGTGCTTTCCCCAAACACGGCAAAATTTTGCTCGGTCACAAACAACCGCTGCTCGGGAGGTTTGGGGACATTCTCCTTGAGCGCATCCATCGCTTTTGCATTGGGGATGTGGTCGGGCAAATGAGTAAACAAATGCCGCAGCACCCTGGCGCGCAGCAGCTGGTGAATCCAAATCTGGAACCAGGCGCGGCGCTCGAAATAAACATCGCCGAAGGGATTGAAGAGTTTGCGCGGGTAGAGAGTCCGTCTGGGATTGGTGAGCGTCGCCCGGCATCGGCAGAACAGGAGTCCATCCATGTCGGGCGAGCCGGTGGCGTGAGAAATCAAAGAGGCGATTTTGTCGGTGACGAGCGCGATGGGATATTTGTCGTCCACGCACCAGTAAATCCATTCGTCGTCGTCGATGTCTGCGAGCAACCGCAACACGGTGCCCTTGATGTCGCGAGGCGCGGTGAGATATCTGACTCGATCGTTATCCGTACCGCCGAGTTGCTGGAAAGGGATGTAAAAAACGAACGGATGATCCGGCCATAACCGGGTGTATTGAAAAATCAGGTGCTCGGTCATCGCGCGGTACCGGTCGCAAGTGAGGACGATGGCTTTAATCTTATCGGCCGAACTCATAGCCGAAATATTCGATGTCCACGTTGAACTTGCGCGCGATGATGTCCCGGGTCCGCGGCGTGTAGTACTCGGTGTAGTGGCGCGCCCGCGGATTCTCGCGACGATGGGGCAGCTGTTCGTTCACGCCCAGTTTGCGCGCCACAACGGCCCAGTCTTCCTGGAGTCGTTCGAATTTGCCGATGAAATCGGCCAGCACATTGCCGTTGGGATCGACGAACCAGTCCAATTGATAGCGGTGCGGCGACGAATGGACGCAGGTGGCGCTGCTGTATTGGATCCAATCGACAAATTCATCGAACCGCATTTTGTCTTTCAGTCGCACTGCTTCGTTGCGTTCATAGAGGGAGACGACGCGGTCCCAGGGGTTGCGCACGAACCCGAATTTGAAGTACGTCTCAAATTGCTGTCGGCCAATTTCTCTCCGGCGCTTCTCTGGAAGCAATTGGTAAAAGCAGGCCAGGAGTCGGTTCTTCCTTCCACCGTAATGCGTCCAGTGCGATTCCATTTCGTTTTTGATCTGCCAGAGATTCAGGTGCGGTTTCCATGCCTTGCCCAGCACGGCTCGGACGCTGGTTGAACCGGTCTTTGGGACCTCGACGAAGATGCATTTGTGTTTATGCGAGATCACCGGCGTCTCATTGTACATTGAAAAATCTTCAAGGCATCAGAAAGTGAAAGGCGGCAATCCCCGGGGGGGTCGGTAGCTCAATCGGTAGAGCAGCGCCCTTTTAAGGCGTTGGTTCTGGGTTCGAGTCCCAGCCGACCCAGGCCAACAGGTCCCGGAGCGAATTCCCCGGGCGCTGTAGTTCAAAGGCCAATAAGCCGGCCGCGCGAGCGGCTTTCCAGTCGCGTTCCGGATCGTCGCCCACATGGAGCACTTCCTGCGGCTGCAAATTAATCTGCCGGAGCGCGCGCCGGAAAATTTCCGGGTCGGGTTTATCCGCGCCCAGTTCGCTCGAGATGAAAATGTGCGAGAACAGCCGGGAAAGATTCAGGTGGCGGAGAATGAGTCGCAAACGTCGGTCGAAATTGGAAACCACGGCGAGTTGAAAACGCGGTTGCAACGCCCTCAGCACGTCGGGCGCGTCCGGATACAGCTCCCACACGCCCGGCTTGGCGAAATGTCCGTAGGCAATTTGGAAGAAATTATCCCGATCCAGTTTACCCAAGGCAGGGGCAACCTCGTCGAGCACAAGATTGACCAGTTGCCGCCACCAGTCTCTATCGTCGTTTTGCCGCGGCCCGTTGATGGCGCTGCGCCTGGGCATCCGGGTCCACGCCGAGGCGAACGCGCGATCGAGCTGTTGCGCGTCGAGATGAATCCCGATCTGGGCGCCGGCCAGCGCGTAATGGTGCCCGACGGTTTTGGTCAAGTAAAATAATGTGCCAACTGCGTCGAAAAAGATGGCCTTAATCAGTTTCAGGTCTCCGGTTGTTTGCGCTGGCCGATGGAACGTTGTTTTTGCGCTGTTTGCAACCTTTCTCGATTCAGGCCGATGATTTTGGGTTGCACAATGGCTCGATGCGAGTTGCATGGACTGGCGGGGATGAAAGCTGCAAATGAAGCGAAAGACCTGGCGAGGCGGGGGCAGTCAGGTGGCGAAGAACTGGCAAACGCGATCAGCCACGGAGTCGGCCTGGTCGGGGCGCTCATCGGCGCGCCGATTCTCTTTGCGTCTGCGCTCCGCAACGGGAGCGGCTTTTTTCTGATTGGGACGGCCGTCTTTATCACGACGCTGCTGGTGTTGTATCTCGGCTCGATGTTGTACCATGCCTGGCCACAGTCTTCCGCCAAGTCGGCTCTGCAGGCGCTGGATCACTCGGCGATTTTTTGGTTGATCGCCGGAACGTACACGCCGTTTGCGTTGGGACCGCTATGGGGTGTCTGGGGATGGACGATGTTGGGAATCATCTGGGCATTGGCCGTTCTGGGCGTCTCACTCAAGTCGATGCGCGGCGCGGGGCGGCATCGCACACTTGCAATGGCTCTTTATTTGGGGATGGGCTGGCTGGCTCTGGGGTTTATCCGGCCGCTGGCGCTGGCAGTTCCTTTTTCCGCGCTGGTATGGCTCGTCGCGGGCGGCGTCGTTTACACAACAGGAGTGCTGTTTTACCTCAACAAACGCCTTCGCTACGCGCATTTCGTCTGGCACCTGTTTGTGCTGGGCGGCAGCGGATGTCACTTTGCGGCGGTGCTTGTCTGTGCGAGTTAGTGGAGATGCTGCCGGTTGAGCATAACGACCCGGTGAACGCCAGAATCCTGGCCGTCTCCGAGGACAGGATCCAGGGTTTTGTGCGCGAGCCATTCGAAGAGATCGCGCGCCGCTCAGGCATCAATGTGGACGTGGTTATGGCGCGGATCGCCGCCATGCTGCGCGCGGGAACCATCCGCCGTGTCCGGCAAACGTTGCTGGCGACCAATCTGGCCGAAGGCGCATTGGTGGCATGGAAAGTTCCCGAAAACAAGATCGACGCCGCGTTTGACTGGATGTTTCAGCGCGACCCGTTTTCGGGTCATGTGGTCGTGCGTTCAACTGACACGGCAAGCGCCGGCTCGGATTATAAACTCTGGACCACGCTCAAGGTGCCCCAGGGTTTTTCGTTGCAGCAGCACTGCGAATTGCTGGCGAGAAAAGTCGGCGCGGAGCGATTTCGGCTGATGCCGGCCAAAGGTATTTTCACTCTTGGCGTGGGCCATGTGCGGCGCAAAACGATCCCGCCGGGGAGCAAAGGCGGTGAGCCGGCGCAAATGATTCCCGTGCAGACTGTGCAGCTGACTGATCGGGAATGGGACGTTTTACTGGCGCTCAAGCGTGAGTTTGCTCCGGAGGAGATTAGACCATCGCCGTGGACTGCGCGCGCCGTGGAGGCCGGCGTTTCACTGGAAGAGTTTTGCCGGATCTCTCAAGAGCTGGATGCGCGCGGGATCATCGGGCGTTTTTCCACGTTTCTGGAGCATGTGAAACCGTCAGCAGGCGGCATTCGCGTGACGCGATTCAACGCCCTCTTTCACTGGGCAGTCCCGCCCGGTCGTGAAGTCGAAGCGGGAGGGGAGGTGGGCCGGCATCATATTTTGACCCACTGTTACTGGCGGGAGGCGGGTCCGGAATTTTGCAACGTCAACATCATGGCCGTGGCGCATGGCACCGATAAACAACTGCTCCTGGAACACAAGGCCGCCATCGACCGACACCTGAGCGCGTGCGGCGTTCCGGTAACCTATACGAATGTTTTCTGGGGCGGCCGCAGCGAGATTAAGCCGTCGGAAATTTCCCCGCGGGCGTATCGCCAGTGGCTGGCTGAGCAATCGAAAACCTGAAAAAGCTTGAGCGCCTCAGACCCTCAAGACCCGCGGTTGGGGAATGCCTCGCGATAAGTTCGGTCCAGCTCGTGCAGCAGCGCAGCGGCAAATTGCTGGCGATCGATCTGCCGGCCCAGCGCCATGGCCAGAGACATGGCGGTTCCTCGCAGCTTGTCCGGGAAATCTTTCGCGGTTTGGTTGACGTTTATTCCAATGCCGGTGACGGCCAGATGCGGCGACTGTTTCTCCGCGCGCATTTCCACCAGCACGCCGGCCACCTTACGCCCGTCGATCTGAACATCGTTCGGAAATTTAATCGCGGGCTGAAGACCAAATTCCTGTTGAATTGTGCGGCAAACGGCGCGCGCCGCCCACGTGGTGAGCCGGGGCGAATCGGCGATGTCGATGCCTGGCCGCAGCAGGATGGAAAACCAAAGCCCTTTTCCCTCTGCCGATTCCCAGCGGTTGCCCCGCTGACCGCGTCCGGCGGTTTGGTGTTCGGCGAAGAGCACCAGACCCTCTTGCAAATCCGGCGCCGCGAACTGCAAAATCGCATCATTTGTCGAGCCGGTTCGTTTCAGGACAACGATTTGCCGGCCGATGAGAACTGTGGAGAGGCTGCGCTTCAGTTCGTCAGCGGCCAACGGCTGCGCTTCAGCCCGAGACATGCGTCAGTTCCAGGCCAATATCGATGGCCCGGGCCGCGTTGGTCAGGGCGCCGATGGAAATAAAGTCCACTCCCGTCGCCGCCACGCGCTTCACATTTTTCAAGGTGATCCCTCCGCTCGCTTCGAACTGAATGCCGTTCCGTCTCAAGGCCACGGCTTCCCGGATCTTGGCCGGCGGCATGTTATCGAGCAGAATGACGTTGATCCCATCCAACTCCACAAAAGCCCGCGCCTGCTCCAGATCGTCGGCTTCTACTTCGATACGGATATCCGGCCGCTCCTGGCGCAGCTGGCGGATGCGCTCGGCAAATGCCGAGAGCCCTCCAAACGTGGCCAGATGATTGTCCTTCACCAAAACCATGTCGTACAAACCGAAGCGGTGATTGACGCCGCCTCCAGCCGCCACAGCGGCTTTCTCCAGCGTGCGCAGACCCGGAGTCGTCTTTCGCGTGTCGAGGATTTTTGCCGGATGCTCCCCAACAGCGTCCACGAACTGCCGAGTCAGCGTGGCGACGCCGCAGAGGCGCTGCAAGAAATTCAACGCCACTCGTTCCGCTTTCAGGATCGAACGCGCCAGGCCGCGCACTTCGATGATCACATCGCCGGCTGCGACCTCGTCGCCATCGCTGTGCAGAAGGTCGATGTCCAGGGAAGGATCGACTCGTCGAAAAACCTCCGCTGCCACTGCCGTGCCGGCCACGATGGCCTTTTCGCGTACGGCGATGCGTCCGCTGGCCCGCAGTGTTGGCGGCACGAAGAAATCTGTGGTCACGTCGCCCGTGCCAATATCTTCCGCAAGAGCGGCGGCTACGGGGTCATAGTGACTGGGTTGATTGGTCATCCTCCACACTCCTTTGCATGTTCAAGCCTGCTCGAAAATCCCGGGCAGCTCGCGCCTTTTGGAACGATTCGATTCGATCTGGCGCGGCGCGCGTCTGCCCTCAATAAGCGATTCGCCGCTGGCGCGCAAGCGGGCGGGGCGGTTCGACGCGCGGATCTCCTTGAAACAAAAAAGATTCGGGCAGCGCACGCTAAGGAGAAACAACGAATTTCAGGAACACGTGCGCCGACCCGAATCGCCTTAACCTGTTAGTTTCGACAGCTGGCAGCAGCGCTCGTTCGAAATTTTTACGAAAAATTCGTGCCTGTTTTTATGCGTTTGCAGCCAGCAGATTATGCGATGCCCCCTTCGGGGACGGGTGGCGATGCGCCGCTTACAGAAGGGTGTCGGCCGTCCCCATTCGCGCCGCTTCTTCCCGCACTTCTTGAAGCAGCGATTTGAATTCGCACTGCTCCAATGCGCGAATCAGGTTTGGATAATCGGGTTTGATCTCCAGTTGCTCGATGGGCACGGGCAATTCGATGTGACAATCCAGGTCCACCATTTTTCGGTTTTGCAGGATTTGGTCGCGCGCCGCGGCAATTTTCTCGCGGGTTCGCTGGCTTTTCACTTTGTCGAGATTCTCGAGCAACGGCCCGAGACCGCCGAATTCCCGGACCAACGCCGCGGCGGTTTTGCGCCCGAGCCCGATCCCTGGAATGTTATCGACCGAATCCCCGGCCAACGCCAGGACATCTCCGATTAACGCGGGCGGGACGTCCCATTTGGCGGCGACCTGTTCTTCGCCGAGCAGCGCAAAGGCCTCTTTTGGCGACGCGAGGTCGGCTTTGGCGGTGGTGTAAACTCTCACACAGGGGCCAACCAGCTGATAGAGATCTTTGTCGTTGGTGGCCAGCACGACTTCCATCCCCGGTCGTTTGCAGGCTTCCATCGCGTAACAACCCATCAGATCGTCCGCCTCGGTGTTGGGCAGGGAGATGTTCTTGAAACCGAGCAACGGCGTCAGAGTTTTTTGAATGAACTGCAGCTGCGGAACCATGGAGCGCGGCATCTCCTTGCGCGTTTCTTTGTAGGCGGGTTGCAGTTTCACCCGGCGTTCCGGCATTCCCTCGTCCCAAAAAACGGCGCCCAGTTGCGGCTGGAGATGTTTGAGCATGAGGCGCAGTGTTTTGGTGAATCCAAAGATTGCGTTTGTCGGTTCGCCTTTGGAGTTTGAGAGATTTGGGATCGCGAAGAAAGAGCGATAGACATAATAATGGCCGTCGATCAGCAGCAGTTTCATCGCAAAGCCCAACGCTGGATTCTGAGCGCATGATGCCGGATGATCAAGCGATGAGCGAAGAATGGATCGTGCGGGTGCAAGGCCGGGAATACGGCCCCGCCGCTCTGGACACCCTTCAAGAATGGAAAAGCGAAGGGCGATTGCTTCCAGGAAACGAAGTCCGACGGACGGATGCTGATACCTGGATGAGAGCGCAGGAAATTCCCGGGTTGTTTGATGGCCCCGCGTCGTCTCCGCCGGATCGCCACAGGATGGAGCCGCCGCCTCGATTGCCTCCTCGCAGCTTTGGTCAAATTCTGGCGGAGACAGTTCGGATTTACCGGCGAGGTTTTTTTCAATTTCTTTGCCTGACGCTGCTGATCTTGCTGCCATCGATCTGCAGTCAGCTCGTAGCAGCGCTCACACAGGCGGGCAGCCAACCGGCTCTCGGCTTGCGCACCCTGGCGCTCGGCAGCTTTTCGCTTTTGCTTTCGATGGTTTCAATAGCCATGACGCCGGTTTACATCGCGGGGATTCAAATTCTCACCGCTGAGATTGCCGGTGGGCGTCGCTGCGGCCTGGCGACCGTGCTCAACCGGGCGGTGCGATTCTGGCCGCGCGTAGCCGGGCTCTGCATTTTTGTCTATGGCGTCTTCTTTTTGCTGATGATGTTCGGCCTGCTCATCGCGGGCGTGGCGCTCGCCGCGGGATCATCCCTTTTTTTGGCCTTTCTGGCTCTGGCGTTGCTCGTCGGCCAGGTCTGGATTTTTGGTCGGTTTTTCGCGACCGTGCTGTTCTGGCAACAGTTTGCCGTCCTCGAGAACGCCGAATTTTTCGAGGCTTTGCGTGAGAGTAGAAATCTGGCGCGCAGCGGATCGCATCTCCCCTGGTTCCAGCGTCCCCTGTGGCGCGGCGCATTTGTTGCGTCGATCTGGTTCGGATTTGTGCTGGTGGTCACGCTGGGACCGGAGTGGAGTACGCTGGCGCACTATTGGAACCAGCTGGTGACTACCCAGGATCCCCAGGCGGTTATGCGGCAGTTGACCGAAGCCCAGCCGGCGCGTGGGCTCGACATTGTCGGCTTTGCGCCGAGTGTCCTGACGAAAATTCTTCAGCCCATGCTGGGCATCGCTTTCGTTGTGCTCTATCTGGAGAGCAAAAGCGCTTCCGCATCCCGCCCGCGTGACGCAGACGCTCTCGAGCGCGACGCGTTTCGCTAATGTTCTTCCAATTGATTCCAACTGGTTGCTCGGCTGCGCAGGATGAGTGAAGCAAGCGCGGCGAAATACCTGCCCGTGTAGATCAGATAGCCAACGAATGAGACGAGTTGGGCAATGGCCAGCCACACGTCGCCGCCGCGGCCAACAAAAAATTTCGGCCATCTCCAGAGCAACAGAACGGCTCCCAGGTTCAGGAAGAAGAGCAGAGGGATAAGCGCCCAAATATTGAGCAACTGATCGGTTCGGGTGCGAAGATAAAGCGCGCGTTCGGAATCGTCGCGCGCCTCAGCTATGCGTGAGTGGATCAGGCGCATATCGTAGATAAACAGGAGCCACACGATGCCTGCATAGACCGCGCTGAGCTGGAACCAGGCAGCAGGTTGTGCCAGGCGCGTGAAAAGGAACGACTCGCCCAGGGCGCACGCGATGTAGAAAAAGTTGTGGCCAAATTCCAGCGGCCACCGGATCAGAGTGAGCGTGTGGATAACGGAACGCGACCAAAAGATAAAGATCACGCACAACCCCGCGGCAATGTAGATCAACCCGCTGACCTTCGGAGTCGTCAGTGCCACCCGGGCATTGTCGGTCAGGAAAAACAGAGCTACGCCTTGAATAATGCTGGCCAGAGTCAGTTCGATGTTCACGACGACCGAATCGAGTTCCCGGCGGCCGGCCTTTGGCGCACTCACGTTGCGACTCCTAGCCGGAGGATGATCAGGCTGTCAAGACCATCGGCTTCTCGATCCGCCAACTCGTGCAATTTTGTCTCGCCATCCCCAAAGCCGCCGGCTGGGGTGTGTCATGTTATGTCTTGAAGGTTTCCCGCGCGTCCGCCGTCACCGCTTTGCTAAGCAATTGCTGTAACTCGCTTTATGTGCCAAGCCCGCGTCGTCGGTTGTCCTGGCACGGTGCGCGCTAGCTCTGAAAACTGCCATTTTCAAATCTAATAGAAAGGAGTTCAAAAGTATGGACCTGATTCGTTATCAAGCTTCAGATTGGCCGCTGTGGTCGGCCTTGGATCGCTGGAGCAGTTTGCGCGACGAGCTCAACTCGTTTTTCGAAATGCCGTTCTGGTCGAGTTTCGCGCGAGCCGGACAGCTCTTTAGCGGCTGGTCGCCCGCGCTCGACCTCTACGAAAGCAACAACGATGTCGTGGCGGTTGTCGAGCTTCCCGGAATGCGCAAGGAGGACATCGATATCTCTTTGCACGATGGGACGCTCACAATCAGCGGCGAACGCAAACGTGAGATTACCGGCGGCGAAAAGGCGCAGCGTACCGAGCGCTATGTGGGCACATTCCGCCGCAGCATCACGCTGCCGACTCGCGTGGACGCCAACAAGGTAAGCGCCACCTATCAGGATGGAATTCTGAAGGTGACCCTGCCAAAAGCCGAAGAAGCGAAACCGAAACAAATCCCGGTAAACTAAATCAAGAGAGAATGGAGGACCAAAAATCATGAATACTCTGACTCGTGAAACCCGCGACGGCGACCGCGCGCAGGCGGAGCGCGAACAGTTTGTTGCGCCGCCCGCCAGCCTGGCGGAATCGCCCGATCGCTACACCCTGGAGATCGAGATGCCCGGCGTAAAAAAAGATGGGCTGGAGATTTCGGTGGAGAACAATGAACTGACCATTGTCGGCAGGCGTTCTCTTCCCGAGGTGCATGGAACCCTTGTCCATCGCGAAATCCGCACCGAAAACTTCCGGCGCACCTTCGAGCTCGATCCGTCGATCGACGCCGATAAGATCAGCGCGAAAATCGACCAGGGACTCGTGACGCTCACTCTGCCCAAGGCGGAACACGTCAGGCCGCGCAAGATCGCTGTGGCCTAAGCGATTGTTTTCTCTCAGAATCCAAAGGCCGCGCGTCGCCAGACCGCGGCCTTTTGTTTTCGCTGCTTCCCCGGCAAAGCTTTTCTGCTTGGCGAATTGCTCCCTGCGACGTAACTAAAAGTTATCCTTTATGGCGACAAAAACCGAAGACCGATCCGGCGCCGATAAACTCATCGCCGCGCGAAATAAGAACCTCGATCTGGCAATCCAGCAGATCGCCAAAGATTATGGCGAAGGCGCCATCATGCGTCTGGGAGACGAAAAGATTGTTGACATCGATGTCATTCCCACCGGCAACATTTTGATTGATCGCGCGCTGGGCGTCGGCGGTTTTCCCCGGGGAAGAATCGTGGAGGTTTTCGGCCCGGAATCCTCCGGGAAAACCACGTTGACGCTCACCGTGATCGCCCAGGCGCAAAAGCGCGGAGGTCTGGCCGCGTTCATTGACGCCGAGCATGCCTTGGATCCGGCCTATGCCAAAAGGCTCGGCGTGAATCTGGACGATCTTCTGGTTTCTCAACCCAGCTCGGGCGAGGAAGCGCTGCGGATTTGCGAGACGCTGGTGCGCTCCAACGCTCTGGACGTCATCGTGGTCGATTCGGTCGCGGCCCTGGTTACGCGAGCCGAACTCGAGGGCGAAATCGGCGATGCCGTCGTCGGCGCGCAGGCGCGCCTGATGAGCGCCGCGCTGCGCAAGCTCGCCTCGCTCATTTCCAAGGCGCGGACCTGCTGCATTTTCACAAACCAAATCCGAGAGAAAATCGGCGTGATGTTTGGCAATCCCGAGACGACTCCTGGCGGGAAAGCGTTGAAATTTTACGCCAGCATGCGCATCGATATTCGCAGGATCGGCGCCATCAAGCAGACCGACGGCACCGTCACCGGCAATCGCACGCGCATCAAGGTCGTCAAAAACAAGGTGGCTCCGCCGTTCACCGAAGCCGAGTTCGACATCATGTACAACGAGGGAATTTCGTCCGTTGGCGCATTGCTTGATCTTGCATTGGAAAAACAAGTCATCGAAAAACGCGGCTCCTGGCTTAATTACAAAGGCACTCAGCTGGCCCAGGGGCGCGACGCGGCCAAGGAAGCCTTGAAAAACGACGAGGCGCTCTACAAGGAAATCGAAGCCGCCGTAAAGGCGCAATTGGACGAAGCAAAGAGCTAGAGCACGCCCCCGATCTCAGGGCGAATCGGCTGGCTGGCGTTTTGCCAAAACGGTTGCCTGGAAAGAGCGTTTCAGGTTTTCCGACTTCGTGTTTTATTTCTTGAAACCAGGCGACTGCAAAAATGACGTCGGCGCAAATCAGACAATCGTTCCTCGAATTCTTCCGCGAGAAGGGGCACACCGTCGTGCCTTCATCGTCGTTGCTGCCGGACGCGCCGAATCTCCTTTTCACCAACGCCGGCATGAACCAGTTCGTTCCCATTTTTCTCGGGCTGGAAAAGCCGCGCTGGGATCCGCCGCGCGTCGTTGACACGCAGAAATGCATTCGAGCCGGTGGAAAACACAATGATCTCGAGGACGTCGGGCTCGACACCTATCACCACACCTTTTTCGAGATGCTCGGCAACTGGAGTTTTGGCGATTATTTCAAAAAGGAGGCAATTGAATGGGCCTGGGAATTATTGGTGGACCGCTGGAAATTCCCGGCCCAACGTCTTTACGCGACTGTTTATCAACCCGGCCCGGGCGAACCAAGCGAGTTCGACCAGGAGGCGTACGAGCATTGGGCGCGTCTCTTCCGGGATGTCGGGCTGGACCCGAAGATTCACGTTCTAAGCAGCGGCAAAAAGGACAATTTTTGGATGATGGGCGACACCGGGCCGTGCGGGCCGTGCTCGGAAGTGCATATCGATCTGACACCCGATGGCGACACGCGCGGCGCGCTGGTCAACAGGGAAAACCCGCGCTGCATCGAGATTTGGAATCTCGTGTTCATCCAGTTTAACGCGAACCCCGACGGCACCTTTACCCCTTTGCCACAGCGGCACGTCGATACCGGAATGGGGTTCGAGCGAGTGACGGCAATCATACAGGGCACCAAAAATCTCGCCGATTTCTCCGGCCTAATCTCAAACTATGAGACCGACATTTTTCGCCCCATCTTCGATGAGCTGCAAAAACTGAGCGGAAAACACTATAGCGGCACGCTTCCCGAAAAGCACGAGGACGGCCGGCAAAGTGCCGTGAACCAGTCTCTGGAAGCATCCGCTTTACAGGAAAAAATCGACGTCGCGTTTCGTGTGATAGCCGATCATATCCGCGCCTTAAGCTTCGCGATCGCGGACGGTATCGTCCCCTCGAACGAAGGCCGCGGATACGTTTTGCGCCGGATTCTGCGTCGCGCGGTGCGCTACGGGCGCGCGCTGGGTTTTCACGAGCCGTTCTTCTTCAGGCTGGTCGATGTGGTGGCGCGAACCATGGGCGAGGTGTTTCCGGAAGTCCGACGCCAGGCGTCAAAGATCACCGAGACGATTCGCCGCGAAGAGGAAGCCTTTAACAAAACGCTCGACAAGGGCATCGAACTGTTCGAGCGCGAGGTCGCCCGCATTCTTGGCGGGCGCTTGCAAGCTGCTGCGTCCAACATTCCCGGGGAAGGCGAAGTGCGGAAGCGTGTCGCTGGCATCAGCCCGCAATCCTCTGGCTCGTGCGTCTCCGGCGAGTTTGCCTTTAAACTTTACGACACTTATGGCTTTCCGCTGGATCTTACCGAGTTGATGGCACGCGAGCGCGGGCTCGCGGTGGATGTGGAAGGCTTCGAGAAATTAATGGAGCAGCAGCGCGCACGCGGGCGCAGCGCGCAAAAAAAGGAGGAGATCGCCGTCGAAGCAGACGAGCTGAAGACGGCGCCGACCAGATTTCTCGGATACGAATTTTTAGAAACCGAGTCGGTCGTTGAGGCGGTCCTGCCCGGCAAAAAACCCGGCGAACTGAATATCGTTTTGGATCGAACGCCGTTTTACGCCGAGATGGGCGGCCAGGTTGGCGACCAGGGCGTTGTTCATGTGCCGGGGCATGACTGGACTGAGGTGGGGCGGCTGCGCGTCACCGACACGCAAAAACGCGGAAACGCATTTCTCCATCGCGCCACGGTGGTTGAGGGTCGCCCGCCGGAGCCGGGCGAAGCGGTGCGCGTCTCCGTAGATGCCGACCGGCGCAAAGCGATCCAGGCTCATCACACCGTCACTCATCTGTTGCACTGGGCGTTGCACCAAGTGGTGAGCCCCGACGCGACGCAAAAGGGAAGTTACGTGGGACCGGACAAGCTCACATTCGACTTCGCCAGCGCGCCGCTGACCCCGCAGCAGCGTGCGGCCGTGGAGCGATTGGTCAACGAAAAGATAGCCCAAAACGCGCCGGTATGGTGGACGGAGATTCCCTATGCAGAGGCGAGGCAGCGCAACGATATCATCCAGTTCTTCGGCGAAAAATACGGCGACACCGTGCGCGTGCTGCAAATTGGCGGGAAACCCGGCGAGCTCAACGGTTATTCCATGGAGCTGTGCGGCGGCACGCACGTGCGCTCCACAGGCGAGATTGGCCCCTTCCGAATCATCAAGGAAGAAGCGATTGCCGCTGGCGTTCGCCGCATCGAAGCGGTGGCGGGCGAAGCCGCGCGTCGCTGGGCAAAAGAGGAAGCGGCTCGTCAGCAGCACAAACTCGAATCGCTGGCGCGCAAAAAGCCGGACGTCGCGCCGCTGCCGGTTTTCGACCGCGACGCCAGCGCGGCCGAGATGTTGCAACAGATCGACGCGCGCGCCGCGCATCTGGAAAGGGTCGAGGCAGAAGTCCGCGAATGGGAAAAGCGAACTGCCAAAGCGGCGGAGGCGGAGCTGAAACAGAGAGCTGCTCAAATCGCCGGCGAACTGGCGTCGATGCACAAAGATGGGTGCGTGGCTGAAATTCCGGACGCAGACGGCAGGCTTCTCCAGGCAGTTATCGACGCGTTAAAAACCAAAATCAAAGGACCCATCTTTCTCGCCGGCGCACGCGACGCGTTCGTGGCATTGGCCGCATACGTGCCAAAGGAGATGACCAGCCAATTTCAGGCAGACAAATTGATTCGGCAGATCGCGCCCATCGTAGGTGGCAAAGGCGGCGGGCGCGCTGACCTGGCGCAGGGCGCGGGGAGAGACCCGGGTGGGCTCGCCGAAGCGCTGGCCGCTGCCAGAAAAATGTTGCGCTGAGATGGCGCTACCGCAGCAGCTCGGGCCGGCCGCGCTGCTGCGCCGCCTCATGGCGTCGCCAGAGTGATCACGAACGTCGCCGCCAGCGCGGCTACCAGCACCAGAAAATAAACAAACCCGCCAAAAAGAAATTTACAGATGCTGATGAACCAGCCCTGCCGATAGACTCGGCGGATTGACAGGAAAATCTGCACCAGGAACGCCAGCCACAGAAGCGCAGTCAGCCATCCTGCGAGCGGGCCCGGCGCGGCGCGGCCAAGTCCGATGGTGGCCAGCACAATCAGCACGATTCCCAGATAGGCGAATGTGTGGACGTGCAACGCGTAGATGAGGTGGTCCATGTAAAAGACGCGGCGTCGAATGTACAGAACCTTTAGCACACAGGCGAAAAGCGGGATGCAGACCAGCATCATGTAGGGCAGGTTGCTCACCAGCGCTACCAGGAAAAGTCGGATGTTCGTTCCGTGCTCGCCGAATTTCTCCCGAGCCCGTTCCTGGAACCATTCGGCAAGGTCGTTGGATTTTTGGCTCTTATCGGATTGAAACAGCGTGACGTCCTCCTGCGCTCTTGTGAGGGAACTCTCGACTCTGGCTCGCATCTCCGGGGTGAGCGCTTTGATTGCCTCCTGCAACTTGGCCCGCGCGTCGGGCAGGGGATCGCCGTGCGCCAGGCGTTGTTGAATCGCGTAGCGGGCAATCTGGGGCAGGTCTGGATTTTTCAGTTGCTGTTCCAGCTCGGAGCGTTCTCTCGCCGGAATCGGTTTGCCACCCAGCGCTTGCTCGAATTTGTCGCGAATCTCCGGCGCCACGTTGCCGCGTTCCAGCTCGGCACGAAGCTCGGCGAGCGCGCCGGGAGAAAGATTAATCGGCTGGAAATGCGCGGACTTGATTCCATAGGTCGCCGCAAAAAAGAACAAGATGCTTCCCAGAAGGTAGAGCCGCAGTGGATGTACGTAACGGACCCTGTGCCCGGCCAGAAATTCATTGGTCAGCCTCCACGGCTGAATGAGAAGCAGCGCGATGGTTTTGAAAAATTTGGAATCCCAATTGAGGAACTCGCTCAGGAGATCTGCGATCACGTGTCGAAAGGAGCGGCGATAGTCAATGGCCGGTTGCCCGCACTGCGCGCACCAGTGTCCCTGCAGCTGCGCGCCGCAATTCTCGCAGTGCGTCAGCAGCGGCGCAGTTGCGGCCGTCTTGAGAGAATGGCCGTGGCTTGGCTGCGCGACCGCTTTCGCACCGCTAGTTATGCGTTCAGACACGCGTTTCATGGTAGAAAGAAGAGAGCCGAACGTCTATCCAGGAGTAAGAAATTACTGTTTGAGTCGCTTTATCCTCAAAATGGACGCAAGAAGATCACGGGCAACGAAAAGGTTGACCACGGATGCATCGCAATGGCAGCATCCAGATCGAATTGTCGGTAGTTACCGATTCTCGCGGGCAATCTGAGATGGGTTCGCAACTTTTTAGAACCAAAAGCGCCGACCGGCTCATGGCCGAGGCCGCTGCACCGGAGCGCCAATTGAAACGCGCTCTGGGTCCTTTCGCTCTTACGTGTATCGGGATCGGGGCGATCATTGGCACGGGAATTTTCGCTCTGGCGGGAACGGCGTCGGCGGGCGAACAGGCTCAAGCCACGGGGTCCCTGGTTAAAACGCCGGTGCTGAATCTGATCATCGCCCATTTGACGCACAGCCCGCTGGTATTTGGCCGGCCGGGCGCCGGACCTGCGGTGATCCTCTCATTTGTCGTAGCGGGAGTTGCCTGCGGGTTCGCCGCGCTTTGCTATGCCGAACTGGCCTCAATGATTCCCGTGGCCGGTTCCGCCTACACTTATTCCTACGCGACCCTGGGCGAGATCGTAGCCTGGATTATTGGTTGGGATTTGATTCTCGAATACGCGGTAGGCAACATGGCGGTTGCGGTGGGGTGGTCGGGTTACTTCATCCGGTTATGCGGAAGCATCCATGTGCCGTGGCTGTTTCCGGATGGGATAAAATTCCCGTTGTGGTTGGTCACCGACCCTAAAACGGCTCAGGATATCGTGTCCGGCGGGGGCGAAGCGCTGGCGAATTATTCCTCGACCGCGCTGCCGGCGATCGCTGGCATTCCCATTGCGGTGAACCTGCCAGCGCTGCTCATCGTGGCGGCGGTCACCGCGATTCTGGTTTATGGGATTCGCGAGAGCGCACAGACCAATACCGCCATCGTCATCATCAAAGTGGCTGTGGTTGTTTTCGTCATTGCTTTTGGCGCCTTCATGGTTCATCCGGCCAACTGGCACCCGTTTGCGCCGAACGGCCTGGGCGGCGTGATGAGCGGCGCAGCCATTGTTTTTTTCGCTTACATTGGGTTTGACGCGGTTTCCACAACTGCCGAAGAAACGCGCAATCCGCAGCGCGACATGCCCATTGGCATCATCGCCAGCCTCATTATTTGCACTGTGCTTTACGTGTTGATGGCGGCGGTCATCACCGGAATGCGCACCTACACAACCTATTTTGGCGATCCGGCGGCTGTGGCTACGGCTTTTGCAGGCTTCCCCTGGGCGCAGGCGCTGATTTCGGCCGGCGCATTGGCGGGAATTACCTCGGTGCTGCTGGTGTTTCAATTGGGGCAACCGCGCATTTTCATGGCCATGGCGCGCGACGGTTTGTTGTGGCCTTACTTTGCCAGGGTTCACCGGCGCTTTCGCACCCCGCACATCACCACCATTTGGACCGGCGTAGCCGTGGGTGGAGTCGCTGCCTTTGTGGATATCGGTTCGCTGGCTGATCTCACCAACATCGGAACGCTGTTTGCGTTTGTTCTGGTTTGCCTGGGGGTCATCATTCTGCGGCGAAAAGATCCTCACCGTCCGCGTCCATTCCGCGTGCCCCTGGTTCCGCTCTTTCCAATTCTTGGCGCGGTGTTTTGTGGCGCGCTGATGCTCAGTCTGCCGATTGAAACCTGGCTTCGATTCTTCGTCTGGCTGGCGATTGGGCTGGCCATCTATTTCAGTTACGGGATGTGGCACAGCAAGCTGCGCCGCGGCCTGGATGCGGGCATCACCGAGGATGTTCCGCCGCCGCTGGTCAAAACGTAGGCGACCACAGCGAAGCGCGATCGTCCAGCCGCTCTCCAGTTGCTTTTCCCAAACCGCCCGTGCCTTGCAGATTAAATACGCGAAGCGCCGGCCCGATTTGGCAGCCAGAGCGCATGCCGTACAATTGGACGGTGCAACGATTTCTCGCGCTGCTTGCGGCTCTTGCGGGAACATTGCCCGCGCAAAGCGCGCAGCTGGCGCCGCCGCTGCAGGGAAAACTCTACCACGGCTTTTACTGGGACGGCGTTGGCACCGACGCGCACGACCCAACGGAACATGATGTTACGCCCGATGATGTGGCGCGTTATGAAAAAGCTGTCGGCGCAAAGACTGCCTGGATCTACTTTTCCGATAATTGGTTCGAGTCGCGAAAATTCCCAGGGGCGACATGCCGTTGGATTCGTACCCTGGGGAAAATCCCCTACGTGCGATTGATGCTGCGCTCTGGGATTGATCAGGAGCGTTGCGAAAAAACGTTTTCACTTCAGGAGATTGTCGCCGGCCGGTTCGACCAGGATCTGCGCGCGTGGGCGCGAGAGGCGAAGCATTTCGGCTCGCCCATTTTGATCGAGTGGGGAACAGAACCAAACGGAGACTGGTTCAGCTGGAACGGCCGATGGAATGGCGGCGCGAGCAACGGCCCGGCGCGTTACGTCGCTGCGTACCGGCATATCGTGGAGGTGATGCGCTCGGAGGGCGCCGGCAACCTGCAGTGGGTGTGGCACGTGAACTGGCTGGACCAGCCGGAGAAAAAATGGAATGCGTTTGAAAATTATTTTCCAGGCGCGACCTATTGCGATTGGGTGGCGTTAAGTGTGTACGGCCCGCTAACTCCTACCGCGCGCGATGGCGCGGAGAGTTTCGCCTTCAAAATGCGCCGCGCCTATCCGCGTCTGGTGAAGATTGCGCCCGGCAAACCGATCATCATCGCGGAGTTCGGCTGCGATTTGCGCAATCGGCGCGCGCCCGCTGCGCAGTGGGCAAAAGCCGCGCTGGAAGATTTGTTTTCAAATCGATGGCCCGGCCTCATTGGGTTCTGCTGGTGGAATGAAGGCTGGCAGAACGACGAGATTAAGCGACATGATACGGACATGATTATTCTCCATGATGCCGCGCTGACCGGCGTCTTTCGCGATGAACTGGCAAAGCACGCAGAGCACGTTCAGGAAAGTCCCGTCGTTCGTTAGCGGCCGACATTTAACGCATGCCATCTGTTCCGACGCAACTGGGTGAGAAAGTGACAAAACGGACAACGCGCCGCATATTTTCGCATGGTCAGAGTCAACGTCACCTACACCGGCGATTTGCACTGCGACGCCACGCACGGGCCGTCGCAATCGAAAATTTCCACCGACGCCCCGACGGATAACAAGGGCAAAGGCGAAGCCTTTTCGCCCACCGATCTGGTGGCGACTGCGCTGGGCACCTGCATGGCCACGACCATGGGAATCAAGGCACAGGAACTTGGGGTTGATCTACGCGGGATGACCGTGTCGGTGCAAAAGGAAATGTCGAAAGACCCGCCGCGCCGGATCGTGGCGTTACCGTCCGAGGTGCATCTCCCCCTGCCGCCCGATCATCCCCACCGCCACGTGCTCGAGCAGACCGCGCTCAATTGCCCGGTGCACAAGAGTCTGCCCCCAGAGATTGAACGTCCCACGAAATTTTTCTGGGAAGGATAGGGTGATGCCCGCGGTACGATTGCTTGTAGAGCGGGAGTACGATCCCGGGCTTAAGCCATCGAAAAGCAGATCCGATTTGGCTTATAACCTATCACATTCGAAACGGACTCGGCTGGTTCAACGGGCTTGTCATTTTCCAGAGCTGTGGTAGGAGTTCAAGACTCCACGAAGATGAAAGGATACTGCTACGGCCTGCGGAGTGGCACCTTCTCAAGCATCTCGATTGCTTTTCCGCCTGGGCAAGGCTGGAGTTCGGCGATCGTTTACGATGCGAACGATCTGGATCTCAATGTCGCCTCCACTACTCCATGTCTAGAAAAGCAGGGAGGCTTAGCACATAGCCAAGCCGATGCGCATTGAGCATCTTTTTCGGAGAGCCAGGGTGGCCAGTGGAGCATTAATTACCCTGCTCATTTTGGGATGCGAAGGTGTCGTTGCGTGGAAAGCAGGAATGGCGGCTGTTCTGCCTTCTGAAGCGCAGGGGAGGGGCTCGCATTTGGCAGGTGCGGGGCTGAGTTTTGAAAAGAGCGTAGCGTTTCAGCGAGGTATTGAAGAAGTTTATTGGCGACATCGCATTTGGCCGAGGGACAATCCCGGGCCTAACGCATCACTAGCTGCGGTTATGAAGCAGGGTCAGCTTGAGAAGAAGGTGGGAGACTGCCTCGGCAAATCGCGCTTGGTGGCAGCTGAACGGGGCTGGCCAATTAGCCCGAGGGAGCTGCGGAGATGGATCGGATGGCATGGCATAGCATGCTACCGGAAATGCTACGCGAATTGTTCGCTACGCTGGGAAATGATCCCTTGGTGATTGCGGAGTATCTGGCCCGGCCGATTCTGGCCGAACGGCTGACGAGCGAGGCTAGCGCCCACGCAAGCGGCACGGACGGTCCTTCGAGCTATCGGTTGTCTCGGGGTGGCGAAGGCGACTCCTCGCCTCTTGCGTGTTGCCAGTTCACTTATACGCTACCGGAAATCCCGCCGGGGGACTGTGCCGACGATACTTGGACCGTCACGCCGATCGTGAACGCCCCGAGGGACGCTGGTCTCACACAGCGGTGTGGACTGGCAGCGATATGATTATGTGGGGCGGGATTTTTTGCTGTCCGTACGTGGATTTCAACACCGGCGGGAGATGCCGTTTGGCGACCGACACCTGGGTCGCAACCAGCATCGTAGACGCTCTCCTGGCGCGATCTGCTGACAGCGGCGTCTGGACCGCAATTGAAATGATCGTTTGGGGTGGTTGCACCCTGGAGACCAGGACCTTGCTGAAGACGGGCGGGGAGTATTGCGGCTATCGGGTGCGACGCCCAGTTCAGGACCTATTATAGCTCACAGACCCAGGGCCAGGCCCACGCCAAGGCCGCGTTCTATTCGACAACCTCATCCGGATGGTCTTAGCCATGAACAAGAATAACACCGCTCGATCGGTACTCTGCAGGACACGTGTCGTAGCCAGCCTCTGCACGGTGTTCGCCGGTGCATTGACTGCGCTACTGAGCTTTGAAAGCTTCTCCGTACAAGCAGGGCAAGAACCCAATAACATCATCAAATCCACCCAGCCGCCGGTTCCTTCCTCTTTCGACTGCTCGAAGATTCATCAGCTAGGGATCGACAAACAACTAAACGTACGGGCTGGCGCCATCATGATTTTCTGCGGTGAAAGCCAAGAAAGCTCCAGGTTTTCATTCGGTCAGTTGGCCGGGCCTGTCCAAGAATTGTTGCGCCCTGTGACGTATGGCCAGATGGATGTCAGCCTTATTACAGGCGTCGAGACTTTTCCTCACATCGATCAATCGACAACATTCGCGGCGGGTAACCCGGATAACCCGCTGCAGATCGTAGTGGCCTATAACGACACGCGCGGTATCGACGCTAACCCTGCCAACGGAGCCGGCGCATCCGTCTCCACCGATGGCGGCAGCACTTTTACCAGGCTTACTACTGCCACTGGCCAAAGCCCGTTCCCCAGTTGTTCTAGCCCCGTGGTGCTCTACAATAAGCCGAGCCAGACCTGGTTCACTGTCTGGCTGGATGGCGGTTGCCCAGGCTTGGGCGGTTACAAATCTGCGACTCCCTGGGATCCCGACAGCTGGACCCATTATTGCATTTACAGCGCCGGCTTGGACGATCGTCAATCGGGTTGGGCTGATAACAATCCGTCGTCTCCGTTCTATGGGAATCTTTACGTTTCTTGGAACGACTTTAGTCAGCCAAACGCCAACATTTTCTGCAGCTTTTCCACCGATAACGGGGCCACCTGGCACAGCCCGGTCCTGGTGAGCACGCAGAACAGCTTTATCCGCAATGTGCAGATCACCGGTGACCTGGCTACAGGCGATCTCTATATCGCTGGCATGGATGAAGGCGGAGGCGGATTTCCCCACAACGACACCAATTACCTCTACAAGTCGACCGACGGCGGTAACGGCTGGGCTAATGTTTACATCGGCGCTCCGTTTCCTGGGCCCGGCGTAACTGCCGTCGGCTACTTCGCGTGCATGTTTTCCGATAGCGGCGGCTACTGGCGTTACGAAGGCTGGGGTGAGCCTGCTGCCTTAAACGGGGTCGTTCACCTGGTCTATACCGGGCATGGCGCGGGGAACGATCCTGGGGACATTTACTACATCCGTTCCACGGATGGAGGAGCGACTTTTGGCTCGCCGATCAAGCTCAATACCGATAACACAACGCGCGCTCAATGGCTGCCCAGCTTGTCAGCGGCCGCAGATGGCAGTCTCTTTGTCACATGGTACGATCAGCGTGAAGCCGAGAACTGCGCGAAGGGCAATCCGGATGTTCCCTGTTACCGAATATGGGGCCGCAAGTCCACCGATAACGGCCTGACTTGGCTGCCTGACATGCCGTTCTCGGATGCAGTCAGCCCGCTTCCAGACCAGCCCGATCCGGGCGTAGTGCCAACCTATGTTGCCGATTACGACTACGCCTCGGCCGTGCTCGATTTGCATCTGCGTGCGTGGGTAGATGGACGCGTAACGATCAACGGCATCTCCCAGCAGGATGCCTTTTTCGATAAGGAACCAAGCTCCGCTGCGACTCCAACGCCGACTGCCACCGCTACACCTACCCCGAGACCTATGCCCACGCCCAGAATAGCACCGACGCCGAGGGCCCGGCCCACGCCGCATCCGCATCCGTAGAGACACGCGCGGCGTTCAGGTGCTGGCGCATGCCGCGCAGATTGGTCGGTGTACAACAGAGATTCGGCGTCCCAAGAAATTTTTCTGGGAAGAAGGATAAGATGGTCAGCTTTGCCGGAAAGAGAGGCAAGGACGGCTGTGGGTCGTGTAAGGCTAGGAGGCCTGACCTCCGAACAACCATTGCATGTAATCGCGCACGCCTTCTTCCAGTGAAAAACGCGGCTCGTATCCGAGCGCCTTGCGGGCGTTGGTGAGATCGGCCTGGGTGAAATTCTGATAGTGCGCGTGTGGATTGTCGAAGTATTCGGGCTCAAAGGTTGTGCCTAACGACTTATTGAGCACTTCGACCAGCTCGTTGAACGAGCGCGCCTGGCCGGAGCCGAGGTTGAAGATTCCGCTCCGCCGGGCGTCAAGCGCGCGGATGGTGCCCTCGACAACGTCTTTCACGTAAACGAAATCGCGCTTTTGCTCGCCAAATTTAAAAATCCGCGGGCGCTTCCCCGCTTTCATTTGCTGAGCCAGATGATAAACCATGCTGGCCGGCACGCCTTTGTGCGCTTCGCGCGGGCCGTAAACATTAAAGTAACGCAGCCCAACGATGATCCAATCGGGGTGCGCCCCGGCTTCGCGCATGGCAAGGTTGTCCATGATCACCTTGGAGAAGGCGTAGATGTTTGCCGGCGCCGCGCCGGCAGACTCCGCGCTGGCGCTATCAGTTGCGCCATAGGTGGCGGCCGAGGAAGCGTAAATAACCCGCGTCCCGGTGGGCCGGGCAAAATTCAAAATTCGGCGGAAACTTTCCACATTATCGTGCACCTGGACGAACTGGTCGTGCAGAGTCGTGTCCGTGATGGAGGCCAGATGAAAGATGGCGTCGAATTTTTCGTCGCCGAATTGCTCGCGCCAGTTGAGGCTGGCCAGATTCTGCGCGACGAAATCGCCGCGATATCCGGCCAGGTTCTTGAAATTGCCGGAGCGAAAATCGTCGATCACCGTGAGACGCGCTTTGGGGAATTTTTGCTGCAACGTGAGGGTGAGGTTCGAACCGATGAAGCCTGCGCCACCGGTCACAACGAAGTTGGGCGAAGAGGAAGTGTGCGACACAAAAATTTGGGTTGGGTTGATTAAATAAGGCTTGCAGTGCGAAGCGCAAGCGGCTAGTAATCGCGCCGGTTCTTTGCGAGTTTTGCGCCGGCGCCTGTCGCGCCGGCGGTCGTGGATCGGCGCGAGAAATCCCGTGAAAATCGGGAGCAGTTGCGCTGCTGTAACTGGATACGATTTCCCAGTTGGGCCAGTCCCTGAAAAGTTCTCGGGGGCGAAGGCGGGAAGGAGGCGCGTCCGGCAAAAGCCGGGCCAAAAGCCAGGAGCCAGAATATTCGACCGAGTCCACCTCATTCGGCTGCAACCGGAGTAATGGCTCCGGCGGCCCCGAAAGCATTCGGGGCGGCAACCGAAAAAACTTCTTCGCAAAAAAGAAGAATGAGAGCTGGACGATGCGTTCAGTTGGCGGGCGCGTGCATCGGCGCCCGTTGCGGCGAGCAAACAAGTCCAACTCTCGGAGTTGGAGGACACTTGTTATGCTACATCGTTCAGTTTGGTTCGTTGAGTTTTGGAAGCGCGGGCATTCTGCCCGCTGCAGCCGGCATGTTGCCGGTGGATCATGGCGAGCAAGGCAACGAAGCGGCTCGAAAATTTTCGAAGCGCTGACGTTTGGCCTTATCGGTTTCGCGGCGGTCGTTTGTCAGGCGCAGCAACCGTCTCCGACGCCTGCGCCTTCGCCGATCGAGGCCGAAGCCGAACAGGTGATCGTCTCGGCAACGCGTTCCGATATTCCGCTTGAGCTGTCGCCAGCCACCGCCAGCGTGGTCACTTCGGAAGATTTGGAGCAAAAGCAGATCGAGCGCGTGAGCGACGCGTTGCGCGAAGTGCCGGGTGTCTCCGTTGTGCAGACGGGCACGGCCGGTCAGTTAACCTCAGTCTTCACGCGTGGCTTGCGCAGCGAGCACACACAGGTGTTGCTCAACGGCATCCCCATCAATCAGGGGTTGCAAGGCGCTTTTAATTTTGCCGATTTCACCACTGACGACATCGAGCGCATTGAAGTGGTGCGCGGACCGCAGAGCACTATTTACGGGCCACGGGCGCTGGCCGGCGTGATCCAGATTTTCACCAAACAAGGCGCTGGAACCCCGGAGGGAACCGTCGCTGCCGAGGGCGGATCGTACGACACGTTTCGCGAATGGCTGCAAAGTGATGGCAAGATCGGCGACTTTGATTATTCCGTTGGCGCCAGCCGGATCGACACGGATAACGCGCGGCCGAACAACAATTATCGCAACAGCGCCGCAATTGCTGACGTTGGCTGGTCGCCGACCGAAAGCCTGCGCATCGGCAGTCTGTTCACCTATTCACTGAGCGACACGGGGAACCCGAACACGATTTTCGATCCGCGTCCCATTGATCATCTTTTAACCGAACGCTGGCTGATCGGGCCCCACCTGGATTGGAAAGCAGCCGACTGGTGGGACCACAAGCTCATTGTTGATTACGACGAAGAACGACAGGTGAACAATCCCAACCAGGATGGCTTCGTTGGCCCGACCCGCGCGCTGTTCACCCGCACGCAGGTCGATTACCAGAACGATCTGCGCGCAACGTCCTGGCTCACGTTAACCAGCGGATTTTTCTACAGCGAAGTCGATGCCGGCCAGGAGCGCCCGTTCGTTTTGTTCGGGCCGACTTTCATCAGCGATCACGTCACAGAGGTTGCCGGATTTTTGCAGACCACCCTGAGGCCGATCGAGGATTTGATCTTTGTGGCCGGCGGCCGCTACGATCATTTCAACCAATTTGGCGGCGTCTGGACTTATCGCGTCGCTGGCAGTTACAAGATCGCCCGCACGGACACAACGCTGCACTCCAGCGTGGCTACGGGGTTCAGCCCGCCCACGAGCCAGGACAAAATTTTCGGCAACAATCCTCATCTGCGACCGGAAAAGGATTTCGGCTGGGACATTGGAGTGAGGCAGGGGCTGTGGCAGAATCGGCTCTGGTTTGATCTCACCTATTTTCACAATGATCTGTCGAACGTGATCGGCACGAACGCGCTTTTCCAAACTCTCAATCTGGGCGCGGCCGAAACCCAGGGAGTCGAGCTTGAGCTGCACGCGCAGCCGATTCGGGGTCTGGTTTTGACGGCGAGCTACACCTATTTGGATGCGGAGAAGACTTCCTCCAAAGATATCTCCCAGCTGCAGGGCGCGCGTCTGCCCCGGCGGCCGCGCAACGAAGCGTACCTTTCCGCCTCTTATCTCTGGTGGAAAAAACTGCGCACCGTGGTGGAGGCCAAACTGGTGAACGCGCGCGAGGAGATCAATTTCGGCGGACCCAATTTCGACATTGAGGATTATTCCTTCCTCAACGTCGCTGCCGAGTACGAGGTGAATGCGCATTTATCCTTCTTCGGCCGCATCGACAATCTGACTGGCGAACACTACGCGGAGGTTTTCGGGTTTCCCAATCTGGGAACGACAGCTTACGCAGGAGCAAAGGTCCGGTTTTGATCGGTTGGCCGAAATGAAAATTCCGATAGTGATGTCCTGGAGCGGCGGCAAAGACAGCGCACTGGCGCTCCACGAATTGCTGCGCAACGCCCATTACGAAGTGGTCGGCCTGATGACCACGGTGTCCCGGCAATACGGGCGAATCAGTCATCATGGCGTACGCGAAGGGCTTTTGGATGAACAGGCGCGCGCCATCGGAATTCCGCTGGAGAAAGTCTATCTGCCGTCGGGCGAGTCGGGCGGGTGTAGCAACGACGTGTACGAAGCAATCATGGCCGATGTGATGACTCGGTATAAAACCAGCGGCGTGCGCACGGTCGCTTTTGGCGATTTGTTCCTGGAAGATTTGCGCGCGTGGCGCGAAGCCAACCTGGCCAAAGTGGGAATGCGCGGCGTTTTCCCGATCTGGAAACGCGACACGAAGATCATGGCGCGGGAAGTGATTCAGCTCGGGTACAGAGCTTACATTTCGTGCGCGGAAGCAACAATCGGCCCGCGTTTTGCCGGCAGGTTGTACGATTGGGAGTTTCTGCGCGAGCTTCCTTTGGGGGTCGATCCCTGCGGCGAGAATGGAGAGTTCCATTCGTTTGTGTTCGATGGGCCGATTTTCAAGCGCCCCGTGCGGGTGCGTGTCGGAGAGATCGTGACGCGCGACGGCAGATTTTACGCCGATCTGCTGCTGGAAACGTCTCACCCCCTGGGACGCTGCGCGGCGGGATCCATCCCGCCCAGGTAAACAGGGAGGAAAAGCTGCGGTGAAAAATCGACAACGCCTTCTGACACTCAGCGTCATTGTGGTCATTGCAGCGCTGACCCGGTTGGCCCCGCATCCGGCCAACGTCACGCCGATTGCGGCGATGGCACTCTTTGGCGGCGCCTGTTTTCACAGTCGCTGGCTCGCGTTTCTGCTTCCACTTGGGGCGATGCTTCTCAGCGATGTCGCGCTGGGCCTCGGAGTTTACGGAATCAGTTCGATGAAATCCCAGCCGGTCGTCTATTTGTGTATGCTGGCGACAGTCGCCATGGGAAGACTCATCCATGGCAGACGCTCCACGACGACGATCGCTCTCGCCACCTTGGCCAGTTCGCTGCTCTTCTATCTCGTGACGAATTTCGCGGTCTGGGCGTTTGGATCTTTGTATCCAAAAACCTGGACCGGACTGGTCGCTTGCTATACTGCGGCGCTCCCCTTTTTCCGCAACAGCGTTGCTGGCGACTTTACCTTTGCCGCGGTTCTCTTTGGAGGCTTCGCGTTGCTGGAACGCTCTTTTGTTTCCCTGCGGGAAGCAGCGCCGGCGCAAGGGGTTTGAGCTGCGTGCTCCGCTGGCGCGCCACTTGAATTTCGCTGGAGTTCGCTTAATCAGCGCCTGTGACCGGTCTGCTCTACGTTCTGGCGGGCGTCGCGCTCGTGAGCGTGCTGGTGATGTTTTTCATTCTGTCGCGGGAGCGCAACAGGACTCCGCAACAGGACCAGGGCGTTCTGCTGTTGCAGCAGCAGTTAAACGCCCTGCAGCAACGGCTGGATGCGTTCAGCCAATCGGTCGCTCAGAATCTCCAGCAATCCACCCAGTCGATGAACACGCGGCTGGATCAGGCGGCCAGGGTGGTGGGCGATCTTCGGGAAAAAGTCGGGCAGATTCATGAAGTGGGAAGAGCCGCGCAGGAACTGGTCAACATCATGCGGGCGCCGAAACTGCGCGGCGGCATGGGCGAATTGTTCCTGGGCGATTTGCTGGCGCAAATTCTGCCGCCCGAGCATTACGCGTTGCAACACCGGTTCAAAAGCGGCGAAGCGGTGGACGCGGTGATTCGCATCGGGCCCAGGCTGGTTCCGGCCGACGCGAAGTTTCCCTTCGAGAATTTCAAACGCGTGATCGATGCCAGCAACGAAAGTGAACGCGTCACAGCCCGAAAACAATTTCTGCGCGACGTGAGAAAACACGTGGACGCCATTGCTTCAAAATACATTTTGCCCGACGAGGGGACCTACGATTTTGCCCTCATGTATGTGCCGGCGGAGAATGTCTATTACGAGACAATCATCAAGGAGGAGGCCGGGGAAGAGCGGCAGCTTTTCAGTTATGCGTTGGCGAAACGCGTGATTCCGGTCTCACCCAACAGTTTCTATGCGTATGTGCAGACAATCCTGTTGGGGCTGCGCGGCATGAAAGTGGAAGAGCGCGCCCAGGAAATCTTGGCGGAGCTGGGCCGGTTGCGCGGCGACTTCGAGAAAATCCAGGAGAATTTCCGTGTGCTCGGCCGTCACCTGAATAACGCGGTGGGCAGTTATTCCGAAACGGAAAAAACGATGACGAAGCTCGACGCCAAACTCGGCCAAATCGAGCAACCGATTTTGCACACCCAGCCGGCGCCGCCTCCGTCGCTGCCGGCCAGCTGATCGTGCGCCCTTCGAAGGGGAGATCGCCCGGAGACCGGCCAGCCGGAAGCCATGGCGCGCTGGGTCTCTCGGTCTTTCGACCGTTTAAAAAGCAATTGCCTCCAGCGGCTGCACCAACCATGTTCCCTTTCGTCGCGGACGATCGATGAAAACAGCGTTGGTTACCGGAGCGAACAAAGGCATTGGGCGCGAGGTCGCGCGTCAGCTTGCGCGGAAAGGGTTTCATGTTTTCGTCGGCGCGCGAAAGCGCGAAGCCGGCCGCAAGGCCGCGAATGAAATCGCCGGGGAAGGCGGCAAAGCGACGTTTCTCGAGATTGATGTCGCGGATCATGCCAGCGTGACGGCTGCCGCGCGCCAGTTCGAAAAAATTGCGGACCATCTGGATGTGCTTGTGAACAATGCCGGAATCATCGTCGATGGCGACGATTCCATTCTGGAAATCAGCGACGACCAGATGCGACAAACTCTGGAGACCAATACGCTCGGCGCGCTGCGCGTGACGCGCGCCTTTTTGCCGTTTCTCAAAAAGAGTAAAACGCCACGGATCATCAATGTTTCCAGCGGCGGCGGACAATTGACCGGGGGCGCAGACGGTTGGGCGCCGGCTTACTGTGTTTCCAAAACCGCGCTCAATGGAATAACGTCGCAACTGGCTGCCGCGTTGCCGAAGTTCGCGGTGAACTCTGTTTGTCCGGGCTGGGTGCGCACGGACATGGGCGGGCAGGGCGCGACTCGTTCGGTGGAGGAAGGGGCGGACACGATTGTCTGGCTGGCCAGCGAAGCGCCGCAGAATCTTACGGGGAAATTTTTACGCGATCGCAAAGAGATACCGTGGTGAATTTGGGGTAAGCCGGTTCTGGGCCGGCAAGGTTTTGTTTGGCACCCGTGCCGAACAAAAGGCACGGAGAGGTGCAGCGTTCAGAAGACGGCTGAAAGCCACGCGCTGAAAATCACAACACCTGGTCCCATTTGCTTTTGTCTTTGAGCATGATCTCCCGCAGCAAACGAATGGGTGGCATGCCGTGTTTGAGCATTTCGTTGTGAAATTTTTGCAGCGTGAACTGGTCGCCTTCCTGTGCCTTATAATCGTCGCGCAGTTTCAGGATTTCCAATTTGCCCAGCGTATAATTGAGGTAGCCGGGATCGTACGTCCCGCGCATCGCTTCCTGGCGCGCCGGTTTCTCTTCGTAATAGCAGTTGTCGCGGAAGAATTTCGTGGCCTCGTCGAGCGACATCTTTTGCGTGTGCATCTTGATTGATACAATCAGCCGGCACAGGCGCAGCAGCGCTTCATCGGCCTGCGCCATGCGATATTTGGCAGCGCGCTGGATGTCTTCCTCGGCGGGCGTGGAGCTGCTCGAGCTGCCGAAGCCTTCATCCAGCATCATCTTTTCGCAGTAATGCGCCCACCCTTCGATGAAGGCGTAGCTGCCGAAAATTTTTTCCACCTTGCTGGCGGGAGAGGCGTTCAAATGCAGGAACTGGACGTAATGCCCGGGGTAGGCTTCGTGAATGGAGACGACGTCCGAGGTGTAATAGTTGAAGGCAGTGAGCCACTCCTGTTTTTGCTTGTCCGGCCAATCCTTCTCTGGCGGCGTGACGTAGTAGTAGGCTTCGGTGGCGCGTTTCTCGAAGGGACCGGGCGTATCCATCGAGGCAAAAGAGGTGGCCCGCAGATATTGCGGCGTATCCTTCACGCGGGCGCGAACCTCGGAGGGGATACTCACCAGCTTGCGGCTCAGAACGAATTTGCGAATTTTGTCCAGATCTTTGGCCACGTCGGCAATGAGATTTTCCGCCGTCGGATGCTCGTTCTGGATTTGCCGGAAGACTTCAATTGGCGATTTGTTAGGATCGATTTTTCTCGCCGCCTCGGCGAATGCCTGTTGTTCGGCTTTTAATTGTGACAGGCCGATCTCGAGAATTTTTTGCGGAGGAAGATCCACCAGCTCTGTTTGCGCGAGGTAGCGCCGGAACTTTTCTTCGCCCATGGCAAAATCCATCGAGGCCTTGGGAAGCTTTTCCCGCTGCAGCCAGGCTGCGTAATCGTTGAGGGCGTTTGCGGCTTTGCGATTGGTTTCGTAAAAGGCGGCTCGCAGCTGGTCGTCCTTGAGGCTGGCGATCGCTTCGACCAGATCCTTTTTCAAAAAATCGGCACCACCCTTTGCCATCTCGATGGCCAGTTCCACGTAGGGCTTTGGAAGGACTTCATTGAGATTCGTCTTTGCGGCGGTCAGAATGTTTGGGATTTGGGCTTCGACGGCAGTCAGGCTGCGCACACGGTCCTCCAGGGGCGCGAAATTCCGCTTGATATAAACGTTCACGTCGGCCGCCTGCAGGTAAACCATGGGATTTCGCTCAAAGGCCGCCATCTCCTGCATTTCGAACAGGTCCCGTTTCACCGCGGCCTGGAGGATGCGCAGGTCAATGGACTGGCGCGGACTTAATTTGGCGAGGTCGAACTTTGCCAGGCGATCATCAAACCGACGCAATCGGGAAAGCTCGGCATCGAGCGCCAGACGCGTGTAATCGTTGACTTTCCCGTCGTATTCGTGAAACCCGAGCGCAGTCGCTTCAAGCGGGTGCGCCGCCAGATAACCCTTGACGTATTCCTCCGCCACCGCCTCATATTCGGCATCCTCGGATTGCTCAGCCAGGAGGAATGGAGCGAGGCCGGGCGCCGTCAGCAGAAAGAGCGCGGGCAATGCAACCTTCCACAGGAGCGTCTTTCCGGGACGCCGCTTGCAACGTGCGCGGCCAAACCAGATGGAGAAATTGCGGCGCAGCGACCGTAACGCCTCGGCCACCGCGTTGGACTGTCTGGGCCACGGAGAGCTGCTTTTAACGCCACACTTCGCCGGCATGCTGAGACTACTCATTTTTCGATGCAATTAAGACAGCGCTTCGCCTTTGCCGTTGCCAAAAACCTGGCATGAGCGATGGTTAACTCCCCTTTTCTTTATGGGCCGAATATGAAGCGCCGGGTGTTCGTCCATTTGGTACTCTGTGTCTTTTCCGCCATTTGCTCAGTCGGTTTCGCACAGGGCGACCAGCCGCAGAAGAGCGAAGAGGATAACGGCTATCAGCAGATTTCGCTTTTTGCAAAAGCAATCGAGCTGATCCGCCAGGATTACGTGGACGCAAAAAAGACCGGCTATCGCGACCTGATCACGGCGGCGTTGAAAGGGATGCTTTCTTCGCTCGATCCCCACAGCCAGTTCATGGATCCGGATGATTTCCGCGACATGCAGGACGATACCCGCAGCCGCTTCAACGGACTGGGGATCGAAGTGACCATGAAGAACGGCTTGCCCACTGTAATCACGGCGATAGAAGACACTCCCGCGGCCCGGGCCGGCATCATGGCCGGCGATCAAATCTTGCGGATCAACGGCATCTCCACCGAGAAAATGGATTTGCAGGATGCCGTCAACGTCCTGCGCGGACCCGCCGGAGCGAAAGTGACCCTCACCCTGCTGCGCCCTTCCACCAAAGAGATCAAGGATTACGCGCTGGAGCGCGCGGAGATCAAAATCCAAAGCGTCAAAGGCGCGCGCCTGCTCGATCCGGAGCTGACCGGGCCATTTAAAATCGGCTACATACGCATCGTGCAGTTCAATGAACCAACTGCCGCCGATTTGTCCAAGGCGCTGGACGAGCTGCAAAAGCAGGGGATGCAGGCGCTGATTCTGGACCTTCGAAATAATCCCGGCGGCTTGCTGAACAGCGCCGTGGACGTGTGCGGCGAATTTTTGCCTCCCAACACAAAGGTCGTATCCACTCAGGGGCGCGTGCCGTCCCAACAGCGCGATTACCTTACCTCGGCGGCAAAAAAGGAGCGTCCCAATTTCCCCATGGTCGTGCTCATTAATGAAGGCAGCGCCAGCGGCGCGGAGATTGTGGCCGGAGCGCTCAAGGATCTGCGTCGTGCCGTCCTGGTAGGCGAGACCACCTTTGGGAAAGGCTCCGTGCAAAACGTCATGCAGCTGCCCGACGGTTCCGCGGTGCGTTTTACCACTGCCAAGTACTACACGCCGGGTAAACAGGTCATCCAGGGCAATGGCGTCACGCCGAACATTCCCGTCTCCATGACCGTGGAACAGGAACGCGCGCTGTTTGCCCTGCGGAACGCTCAAAATGTAAAGCCCGAAGACGAAACAACGATCATCAAGACCAAAGATCCGCAGATGCTGCGGGCCATCGACGCCCTCAAGGGCGTGATGATTTACGCGCAGGAAAACGCGCCCAAAGCGCAGGCGGTTAAAAAGTAAACCGCCTCCGTTTGCCGCGCTCCAGGCTTCGCGACCAATCGGCGACATGACGATCTTGGCTCTGGAAACTTCGTGTGACGAAACCGCTGTCGCGATCCTCCGTGGACGCAGCGACGGTTCCGGCGAGCAACTGTTGGCCAGCGAAGTGGCGTCGCAGATCGCGGCGCACGAACCATACGGCGGCATCGTGCCGGAAATCGCGTCGCGCAATCACTTGATTGTTGCCCCGCGTCTCGTGGAACGCGCGGCGAGCACGGCGAAAATGGCTTTCGCGCAAATCGACGCATTTGCAGCCACCAGCGGCCCCGGCCTCGCGAGCTCGCTGATGATTGGCGCTTCCATGGTCAAGGGGATGGCAATTGGTTTTTGCAAACCGTATCTGGCTGTCAATCATCTCGAGGGTCACATGTTCTCGCCGTTTTTCGCCAGAAGCGCCGATATCCTTCCGCCGCCTGGAACAACAGCTTGCAGCCGCTCGCATCTTTCGCTCATCGTGAGCGGCGGACACACCATGCTGGTTCACGTCAAGGGCCTGGGAAACTATCGCGTGATTGCCCGAACCGTGGATGACGCCGCGGGCGAAGCCTTCGATAAGGTCGCCAAAATGCTCGGGCTGGGTTATCCAGGCGGACCCGAGATTGAAAAACGCGCCCGCGGCGGCGACCGGACCCGCTTCGATCTGCCGCGCAGCATGCTTGATTCGGAGAATTTCAGCTTTAGCGGATTAAAGACCGCCGTTCGTTATCTGCTGGAAAAACTGCACCCCGTTGCGCATGATGCGGGCGCGCTGCGCGGCGTTGCCAGGGGAGATTCGCAATATTCCTCTTCGGGTGTTCTTGCAGCTGCCCTGGGTGAAAAGCTGTTGGCCGATCTTTGCGCTTCATTTCAACAGGCAGTGATCGATGTGCTGGTAAAAAAAACAATCGCCGCCGCCCGCAAATGCGGCGTTGAACTTGTGACGGCCAGCGGCGGAGTGAGTTGCAATCAGGAATTGCGCCGGCAACTGGCCCGCGCCTGCGAGCAAGAGGGATTCGAATTTAGAAATGCCGAGCCGTGGTTATGCACCGATAACGCAGCCATGATCGGCTTTGTCGCGTTGTTGCGCTTGCGCGCCGGATTGCAATCGCCGATCACGGAGGAAATCGACCCGAACCTGGCGCTGGCATGATGAGATCCCCGGCGGATTTTTTTGTAGTGCGATCCCGGAGCGATGCCAAGCCAAAGGGAGCTGCCCCGAAAGTCCAGTCCCCTAGTATTCGCGCTCGAGGAGATAATTTGCCAGCGCGTGCAACGGCTCGGCATCGTGTTCGGGGAATATTGATAGCGCTTCGTGTGCCCGGCGGGTAAGTCGCCTGGCTTCAGCGCGCGATTTTTCCAGACCGATCACGGCCGGGTACGTGGCTTTTTTCGCAGCAATATCTTTCCCGGCGCTTTTGCCCAAAATTTCGGATGTCTGTGTGACGTCGAGAATGTCG